>Ga0180007_10000499_pt1 | contig 65874 bp, 67 predicted proteins | sample MM_PC_MetaG_FD_121122 | JGI IMG/M metagenome (GOLD analysis project Ga0180007, IMG submission 121122) | Groundwater microbial communities from the Aspo Hard Rock Laboratory (HRL) deep subsurface site, Sweden - MM_PC_MetaG | ecosystem: Environmental > Aquatic > Deep subsurface > Groundwater... | reverse complement strand
TATTACAATAACTCAACATCAAACAATGCACTATACCCAAACCGGCTACGCGTGGCGCAGCCACAAGGAGCACGGCAGGGCGAAGCGTGGTGCCCTGCATGGCTTGAGGCACGAAAGCGACGCACGGGCCCACTCCTTGTAATATTACAATAACTCAACATCAAACAATGCACTACGTATACATTCTCCGCAGCAAAACAACTCCAGATCAAACCTATATAGGATATTCATCCGATTTACAGGCACGCCTCCAAAAACATAATGAAGGCGGATGCAAACACACAGCAAAATTCAAACCCTGGAACTTGATCTGGTACTGCGCATTTCAAGACAAGCACAAGGCACTGGCTTTTGAGAGTTATCTAAAATCCCATTCCGGAAAGGCATTTGCCTCAAAACGACTACTTCCAAATTCCTGAAACGTTCTGATGAACCATCTCGGAACTGAAACCCTTGACAGGTGGCACCCCTTATCTGTTCCCAAGCATCCGGACAAACTCCCGGCCTATGAGCGACAACACCATTCTTGCTGCTTTAAGGCGCTTGGGATATTCAAAAAACGAGATGACCGGCCACGGATTCCGGAGCATGTTCGTAACCCGCTTTCATGAAATGGGCTGGCCCTCCCACCTGATCGAACTGCAGCTTGCCCACAAAGAGGGAAACAGCGTCAAGGCCGCTTACAACTTCGCCGAATACCTGCCCATCAGAAAAGTCATGATGCGGGCTTGGGCGGATTACCTGGACGGCCTTCGAGAACATGGAAAGGCAAATCTTGCAGCGGATTATTATTTCGACAATTACCAGAAAAACCTTGCACGGCTGGGAGAGGGGCAACAGAGTGTCATCCAGTTCCCGTTTGCCAAGTGAACCATATGTCGTATGTTTTATTGCATTAAATTATAATGTTATTAAATCAAATAATTAACATGAAGTTCACACGGTGACATAATAAATGTTACTGGAAGGTGGGGTACTTGGTCCTGCTATATGATCTCCAAATAAATTCAGGTTATTTAAAACGAAAATAAGTTCATATAATTATTATACGGTCTGGGGCAAAATCCACTATAAAATTGGATCATAACACCTATTAGAATATAAGATACAACACAATAACCTAAAAACAACAAAACCGAATAACCTAAATTTAGATTGACACAATAACCTAAAAACGATTAAGCTTAATAACCTAAAAATAGTCCGTATATATCGAGCAGGTTACAAAATGGCGACACCACAAGAAAAGCTTGCAGAATCCCTTGCTATCCTGAAAAAACTTCAGGATGAGGGTATTGTTGCAATTAACACAAAGAACATGACTCGCACGCACCGGGAGCGTCTTGTCAAAAGCGGATTCATGAAAGAAGTGATGAAGGGGTGGTATTTCCCCTCCCGTCCGGATGAGCCCGCAGGGGAAAGTACGGCCTGGTATGCCTCATTTTGGGGATTTTGTGCCGATTATCTTAACGCACGATTTGGCGATCAGTGGTGCCTGTCGCCTGAACCATCATTGAGTCTTCACAGTGGGAACTGGAATGTCCCCGGCCAGTTGATTATCCGGACCCCCAAAGGCGGCAATAAGCCGACAGCCCTTCTCCACAACACATCCATCATGGATCTTCGCCTGAAATTGCCGGACAAGAATGATATGGAGATTAAAGAAAACGTGCACATGATGACCCTCCCCGCAGCATTGATTTCATGTTCTCCCGGCTATTATTCAAATCACGCTGTGGATGCCCGTGCCGTACTATCCATGATTTCCGATGCTTCAGAGTTATTACACAAACTTCTTGAAGGTGGGCATAGCACCATAGCTGGAAGGCTTGCAGGCGCTTTCAGGAATATTGGGAAAAACGCTATTGCCGATAATATCATCGACGCCATGAAAGCTGCCGGATACAGCCTTACGGAAGATGACCCATTTTATGAAAAACCTGCCATTGTTTTTAATGACCGGGAGCTTTCTCCCTATGTCAACCGGATGCGGATGGACTGGGCAGCCATGCGCGGTGTAGTCCTTGCAAACTTTCCCAAGGCATCTGAGAAACGCCGGAATATTGATGACTATCTTAAACATGTCGATGATATCTATCTGACCGATGCCTATCATTCACTTTCCATAGAAGGCTATCGCGTTAGCGAAGATCTGATTGATCGAGTCCGCTCGGGGAAATGGGACCCGGAAACACATAGCAAGGACAAAGAATATGCCGATGCGTTGGCTGCCCGTGGCTACTGGCAGGCTTTTCAAGCTGTAAAGAAAAGCCTGGAAAAAGTTCTGGATGGGAACGCGCCGGGAAACGTGGCCGCTGATGACCATGCCCAATGGTACAGAGAATTATTTGCCCCAAGTGTTAACGCTGGTCTTATTTCCGCATCCGACCTTGCGGGTTATCGAAGGCAGCCGGTCTATATCCGGCAATCCATGCATTTCCCCCCCCGCTATGAAGCGGTGCGTGATCTTATGCCCGCTTTCTTCGCTCTTTTAAAATATGAAGAAGAACCGGCTGTGAGGACGGTTTTAGGCCACTTTTTCTTTGTCTACATCCATCCCTACAACGATGGGAATGGCCGCATGGGACGATTCCTGATGAATGTCATGCTGGCCGGTGGCGGTTATCCATGGACCGTGATTCCGCTTGAAACCCGTAATCATTACATGGCCACCCTTGAAGAAGCGAGTGTAAGAAAAAATATTGAGCCGTTTTCCAGGTTTTTAGCTGGACTCGTTCAAAAAGGGATGGTTTAAATCCTTTAAGCTTATAAATCAGTGGCTTGGATTCTATTAAAGCATTCCTTTGACGCTCCAACCTCAGAACGTTATTTTAGATTTTGACTTTGTAATTTTTAATAAACATTCAATTTTATTGAATTGATGCCTATATAAAAAAGCTGTTGAGAGTGTTTTTTCCACCCAAAATCGTGTTATTGATATGGAAAAGTAAAAACGATACATTTTATCTTCTATCCGGAAGCTGTTGATCTAAAAAGGAGCCTTAAACCATGTCTGAAGATATTCGCTGGAAACAGCGATTCGATAATTTCAAACGCGCTTTGCTTCAGCTATCCCTGGCCGTGCAGCTTATGGACCAGCGTCCGCTTACCGATCTGGAAAAGCAAGGCCTCATCCAAGGGTTCGAGTTCACCCATGAACTGGCCTGGAAGGTGCTGAAGGACTATCTTGAGTATGAAGGAATCCATGGGCTGATCGGTTCCAGAAGCGTTGTGCGCGAGGCATTCAAGCAAGGCCTGGTCACCGATGGCGAGGCATGGATGGACATGATTGACAAACGGAATCTTTCAAACCACACCTATAACCTGGATCTGGCATCTGATTTGGTCACAGCAATCCGCGGCACATATTACCCCAGGTTTCTGGAGTTGCAAGAACGCCTTGCACCGGAACTTTAGCCATGCGGAATTTTGGATTACCCGATAAAACACAGACGGTCCTCCGAAACATTCTGGCCGGGTGCCCGGCAGTCGAGCAAGCGATCCTGTACGGATCACGGGCCAAAGGCAACCACCGGCCCGGCTCCGACATTGATCTAACTCTGGTCGGGGACCACCTCGACCTAAACACCCTTGGCAAACTCGCCGCAAGCCTTGAGGAATCGTCGATCCCGTATCAGGTGGATTTATCGTTATGGAGCCGGATTGATCATGCCGGACTGCGTGAACATATTGAACGGGTTGGCGTGATTTTTTATCAGCGTTCAAGTCATGGCGACGATTAGAGTGGTGCTGTGAAGAGCTGATGAGACAAAGCAGATCCGGTGGATACCTGGTGAGATTGAAAGGTGCAAACGGTTTGAATCGGTTAATGGGAATAAAAATCCGTTTTTGAAATATGAATTTAGGCTATGGTGTCGGCACTAAGAGTCAAACGGAGACTTGCCCTCCAGGCCTTATCCGGATTATGCACGAAGGGACCGAGTTGCCGCGTTGATTGGATGTGGAAAAACCATTGCCCAATTTATTCACAAAGGTTATCTAAGATGTTTAAGTTGTTTTGTGTGGATGTTATTATTCTGAATGTTAAATACGCTTCTTGAGTACAAAGCCTTTTAACGAGCGGCTTGTCTCGGTCTTTTTTCGAGTTGTCTCTCGCAAAATTTTTTAGCGTGGTTTCTTGGTCCACTATACAAACAGGTCTTTTTTTCCGTGAGCATCTAATATTCTCACTTCCGCCTTCTTAAAGCGAAACAGGACCTTACCCAAACAATCCTCCTTCAGACAAAACGGCACAGCCCTAAATGATAATCCGGCAATTTTCAAATCATAAAAATGTCGTAAACCGAACGATAAACCCATCATTTTTTTGTCTGTTGGAGTGAAGAAGCATACTCTAATCCTGAGAATCTCATCGATAACGGACACAGCAAAAGCCCGGTATATCCGGGCTTTTGTGTTTCTTTCATCTTATTACCCCTTGTGTGACTCGCCCAGCGTTACGACAGGGTCTGTTCCCTGGGTAGGGTATGACCATCCCAATCTTTATCTATATCACGATATTCATTACTGGGCATACCAGCACCTGCTCCTCTATGTTACTGGTTAACGGATATCCGAGTGATAATCTTGCAGAGACTTCACTGTCACCGCCCCGTTGTCTTTCCGGGCTGAAATCCCTTTGGCCGCAGCCAATGCGGCGGCTGTGGTGGTGATATACGGAATGTTAAACCGAATGGCCGTTTTCCGTATATAGGAATCATCTTCCTGGCTTTCCTTGCCGCTCGGCGTATTGATCACCAGTTGAATCCGGTTATTCTTCATGGCGTCCACGATATCCGGGCGACCATGGCCGATTTTAGCGATATCCTCAGCCTCAATGCCATGAGACTCCAAAAACGTGCGTGATCCTTTGGTGGCAAACAATTTAAAGCCCATATCCCGAAGCAGCCGGGCAGGCTCAAGGGCGCTGGGTTTGTCCCGGTTAGCCACGGTGATCAGCACGCCGCCGTCAAGCGGCAAGGGGGTTTTTGTTGCCTCCTGGGCCTTGAAAAAAGCCAGGCCGAAGGAATCGGCAAGGCCGAGGACTTCTCCGGTCGAGCGCATTTCCGGCCCCAAAACCGGGTCCACTTCGGGAAACATGTTGAAGGGGAAGACCGATTCTTTCACCCCGAAATGGGGCACGGTTTTCGGGGTGATATTCAGATCGGAGAGTTTTTTACCCAGCATCACCTGGGTTGCCAGGCGGGCCATGGAGATATTGCAGATTTTGGACACCAGCGGTACGGTCCGTGAAGCCCGCGGGTTGGCTTCAAGAATATAGACCGTATCATCGGCGATGGCGTACTGAATATTCATCAGGCCGACCACCTTGAGTTCAATGGCGATCTTTCGGGTGTACTCGGTTATGGTATCAAGATGTTTTCTCGAAATGCTAACCGGCGGAATCACACACGCGGAATCTCCGGAATGCACGCCGGCAAGCTCGATGTGTTCCATGACCGCAGGGACAAAGGCATCGGTTCCGTCGGCAATGGCGTCGGCTTCCGCCTCCACCGCATTTTCAAGAAACCTGTCGATAAGAATCGGCCTCTCCGGCGAGACATCCACCGCCACTTTCATGTAATGCTTCAGCATATCTTCATCCAGGACCACCTCCATGGCCCGTCCTCCCAGCACATAGGAGGGCCGAACCATCACCGGATATCCGATGCGTGACGCCACGGCAAGTGCTTCGTCCTGGGTTATGGCAACGCCGGATTCAGGCTGTGGAATGCCCATTTTCTTGATGAGCGCACTGAACCGTTCCCGGTCTTCGGCAAGGTCGATGGTCATCGGCGAGGTGCCCAGAATCTTGACCCCGGCATTGTACAATTCTTCGGCAAGGTTCAAAGGAGTTTGGCCGCCGAACTGGACAATCACCCCGTCAGGTTTTTCCTTGTGATAAATGCTCAGCACATCCTCTGCGGTCAAGGGTTCAAAATAGAGTTTGTTCGATGTGTCGTAATCGGTGGACACCGTCTCCGGGTTACAGTTCACCATAATCGACTCGTACCCGGCATCACGGATGGCAAAAGCCGCGTGAACACAGCAATAGTCGAACTCGATTCCCTGTCCGATCCGGTTGGGGCCCCCGCCCAGCACCATAATTTTTTTGTTGTCACTCACCGGAACCTTGTCCGGTGCATTGTAGGTGGAATAGTAGTAGGAGGCATCCTCGACACCGCTCACCGGAACCAGATCCCAGGCCTCACCCAGTCCAAGGGCGATGCGTTTATCGCGAATGGTTGCTTCGGGTATATCAAGCAACAGAGCCAGATATTTATCGGCGAACCCGTCCTTTTTGGCCTGGATCAGCAGGTCATCCGCCGGAAGACTGCCTTTTGACGGGAGCAGCTTCTCTTCCAGGTCCACCAGTTCTTTCATCTGTTCGATGAACCAGGCCTTGATATGGGTCCGCTTGTGGAGCTCCTGAATATCCGCCCCTTTTCTCAAGGCTTCGTACATGATAAACTGGCGTTCGCTTGTGGGGATACTCAGCATTCCCATCAGTTCTTCCAGGGATTTTTTGTTGAAATCTTTTGCAAAACCGAGTCCGTACCGGCCGGTTTCAAGGGACCGGATCGATTTTAAAAACGCCTCCTTATAGTTCTTTCCAATGCTCATCACCTCACCCACGGCACGCATCTGCGTGCCGAGCTGATCTTTCACGCCTTCAAATTTCTCAAAGGCCCACCGGGCGAACTTCACCACCACATAGTCTCCGGAAGGTGTATATTTCTCAAGGGTTCCATCCCGCCAATATGGAATTTCATCCAGAGTCATACCGCTTGCAAGCAATGAGGAAATAAGAGCGATGGGAAAGCCGGTGGCTTTGGATGCCAACGCCGAGGACCGAGACGTACGGGGGTTGATTTCGATGACCACCACCCTGTCGGTGTTCGGATCATGGGCAAACTGGACATTGGTGCCACCAATAACTTCAATGGCCTCGACTATGGCATAGGAATAGCGTTGCAGGCGTTCCTGAAGCTCCGTGCTGATGGTCAGCATGGGGGCCGTACAAAAGGAATCACCCGTGTGAACGCCCATGGCATCCACGTTTTCAATAAAGCAGACCGTGATCATCTGATTTTTGGCATCCCGCACCACCTCCAGTTCAAGCTCTTCCCACCCGAGAACCGACTCTTCCACAAGGACCTGATTGACCATACTCGCCGCGATGCCCCGAGCCGCAATAACCCGGAGTTCCTCCACATTATAAACCAGCCCACCGCCTGTTCCCCCCATGGTGTAAGCCGGACGAATCACCACCGGATAACCGAGTTCCGCTGCGGCCACCTCCGCCTCGGCCACCGAATTAACCGCCCGGCTAAGTGGCATTTCTATCTTGAGACGATCCATGGTTTCCTTGAATGCCGTTCGATCTTCACCGCGCTGGATGGCGTCCATGTTGACGCCGATCACTTTTACGCCGTATTTTTCCAGAATTCCGGCAGCTGCCAGTTCCGATGACAGATTCAGAGCGGTTTGGCCGCCAAGATTCGGGAGAAGTGCATCCGGCCGTTCCACGTCGATGATCTTTTCAAGGGCAGTAACGGTCAGCGGTTCGATGTAGGTTTTGTCGGCCATACCGGGGTCGGTCATGATGGTGGCCGGGTTTGAGTTAACAAGGACAATCTCATACCCAAGGCTTCTTAACGCCTTGCAGGCCTGCGTTCCAGAATAATCAAATTCACACGCCTGGCCAATGATAATCGGACCCGACCCAATGATCAGAACTTTTTTCACATCGTCTCGCTTTGGCATATCACGCCTCCCTAATCTTTCTCGTTGGAATAGTTGCCCTCAGAATCCGGCAGTGCTGGCATTTCAGTTTGAATAACAATATAGCTGTTTTTTTAGCACGGCTAATCACAGCAAGACTTAATCTTTGGAGCGAATAAAATCAAGTAAAAAGGCTTTTTTCTAAGCCGTCCACAAGCCCGAACCAGTTGTACATTGACTCAACAATGACATTGGTCAGGCTTGGCTTAATTGATACCGCCTCGATCGTGTTAGGTAATCGTTTTTCAAAGAGCTTGTTGGCCTTATCATCGATGACAACCATGAAAAATGAATATTAGCTTTCTCTCCGAGGTTGTTTATTTTTCCTGCCTTTTCAATGGTACACTATTGCAGAGAAGAACTGGCGGAATCATCCGACCGGGGGCCAAAAACAATCCCTTGCATGGTAACTTCGCTCATAGACTCCATGCCATGGGCCATTATTCGATTATGGCCTAACTCATAGTTATATCAGCTTATACTTTTGAAGCCCGCTGTTTGGTTTTTCCGGAATGGTATAATCTATCACTCCAACATCGTGCAATCGCCTGACGGTTCGATTTAATTGTCCGGTCACTGTTTCGAGACCCAGTCTTTCAGCGATTTCTTTTTTTGACAGAGGCCCTTCCTTTAAGCATTTGAGCACACGCGCATCAATATTTTCTGACTCTGCCCCGACTCTGCCCTGACCCTGCCCTGACCCTGCCCTCTGTTTTTGGTCATTAATCTTTTTAGTGTCATAACTTTTTTTAACAAACCGGACCTGGAATGAATATCCGGATTCTTCCAATATCAGATCAATATCGTCTCGGCTCGCCACGTCTTGTTTCATCTTTGATATACCGGTTCCCCATGATTCAATAAGTTTCAAATCTTTAAACAGGGGGGCAAGGATTCGGTTTCTGATGTCCGATCTCCCGGAACCAAGTTGTTCCACGGATATGGTGTCAGGCAATGTGCCGGGACTCGTTATTTCAAGCATATCATCATAAATGGCAATTTTGATATCACTACCCAGAATGCTGTAATCCCGGTGGATAAGGGCATTGTTGACCGCTTCTCTGACGGCGTTCAGAGGGTACTCCCACCGGTCTTCCCGATACACTTCGCCAATGCTGGAGGATAGGGAGATATTTCGTTTTATAAAATCAATACATAGATCTGATGCCGTATAGACCGGACCCTCGCAGGTCATCTGATCAAGAAAAACCCGTGTATCAGTCCCTTTAAAACGGGCGCATTCCACCTTTGCATAGGGAAACAGCGTCTTCTTCCCTATGCCAGTGGACAATAAAACAGCGGCATGGGTATACAGAAAGCCGCCTCGTTCACTAACGATGAGACCGAGATTCTTCAAGTGTTGACGATCGAGTTCTTTCCCTGTCTTTTCTTTATAATGCCGTGTAAATTCAGTAAGGTCTGCCTCTTCGATCGGACAGTCATAAGCCGGAACGGAATCAAAGGATATCTTCCTTTATCTTTTCCCGGATTTTCGTTTCTTATTTTTTTTATTTGAACGCACCGTCGCAGGAGGCCGGAAACCGGCATTTTTACTTTCACGATGGATGACATCATGTAACGCATTGAGTTCTTGATACTGTGAATGATCCTTGGGGATCTCTTTTAAATAACGGCGAAGCAATGAGTCTGCATCTATAAATTTTTTAAGCGTGCAAAGGGTAACTATAATATTATTCACTGATGTTGTTGTGCTCGGGTGTTCCGGGCCAAGCTTGTTTTCCAATATTTTCAAGGCTCGCTCTTTATATTCAAGTGATTTTGGATGATCTCCAAGCTCCCCATATGTTATGCCAATATTATTCAGTGATGCTGCCGTATCCGGATGTTCCGGACCAAGCTGGTTTTCCCTGATTTTTAGTGCTCGCTCTTGAAACTCTATAGCGCTGTGATATTTCCCTAACAATAAAAAAACATGCCCCATGTCACTGATGATATGTGCTTTTAATTCTGAGTCCTCTTCCGCGTTTTTTTCACATAATTCCAGGGCGGATTGCACGGCGTAAAGCGTTTCGTTGTATCTTCCCCAATGATAGGACGGATAAGCCTGAAGCCACAGCAGGCGTGCATTCTGATCGGATTGAATCTCTTTCGTATTTAAAAACCACTGTTTCAAGTGGTCCATTTCCGCTTCGTATTCGGAAAGATACGAAAAATCCTCCCGCCGTTCTTCAAACCAGGACCCCATCCGTTCGCACATGGTCTTGGCCCACTCAAGACTGCCGGGTAAAGGGCATTCCGCCTGACGGACTTTTCGAAGCAGACGATGAATTTCATACCGGTCCTGGGATTCGTCTTTTCGGAGCAACCTCAATTCCAAACCAAAGTTCAGGGCTGAATACAGGCGGTGTTCCTCCACATTCAAAAGGTGTGACAGTAACGACAATCCCATGAATGACGGTCCACTCCAGGTCAACACATTGAGAATATCTTTCAAAAGGGGCTCTTTTTCAAAGACAGACTCACTGATTTTAAGGGTTCCGTACAGGTCGGATTCATGGGATGTAAAGCTGGACACCCTGTCACCGGGTAGAGCGGATGGCAGATTCGTTTTAAGAACGGTTAGATATTTGACAAGTGAAAAACTTTTCGCGTATTTCAGATAAGCCCCGGCAATTTCAAGGGCAAGGGGCAAGCCGCCCAATTCGATAGAAATGGCTTGGGCAGCGTCTTTTTCTTGGGGTGACAATGAATCAGCAGACCTTCCCGATTCCATCATCAGAAGTTTCAAACCATCCTGCTCATCCAGGATATCGATGTCGATGGGTTCAAAACCGGGCACAGGCTTCCGGCTTGTCAAAATAAGATGAGGTGTTGCAGCGGGTTCAGGGAAGTAGGGTTTGATATCGTCAAGCTTCTCAACATTATCGAAAACGATCAGGCAACCGGAATACGTGGCCATTCTTCGCTTGGCCACATCCAAAATTGTTTTGTGTTCGGATTCCGGTGCAATCCACTCCCCCTTCTTGGCAATGTGGATAAGCTGGGCATCAATCTCCTGATCCGCACTGATCCAGATCATACCATAAGGATAATCCTGCCTAAAACGATACGCATACTCCACAGCCAGTTGGGTTTTCCCCAGCCCTCCCATTCCAAGAAAGGACGCGGTCTGGCCGATGGCCGTGCCGTTCGACTCGGTCAGAACCGTTCGAATCTGTTGTAAAGCACCTTCTCTCCCCACAACCCCTTGTCCTTTTGCCCTGTACGGGACATTAAACACGACGTTATCCTTGTTGTATTTTGCGCCAACACCTTCTCTTTCCGTTTCACTTGAAATGATGGCTTGCTCCGGAGGTTCACCGCAGATGGAACGATCAACTTTAAATTCCAATTTATAAGGGAAATTGTAACCCGATAACTTATCGCTGACAGCTGGCCACTCTTCATTTTCAATGGATGCGATACAACCCTGAAGAGCGTTGAGATGTTCCGGTGTTTGTGGATTTGATTGAATCAGGATACGGGTCCCATCGATATTTCAACCTGATATGGATTCCCTGGCATGATGCTTGTTTTTTTGTTTATCGGTCAATTTAGCCAAATCAACTCCCATGGTGGGGATACGGGAATTATCCGTATGCAGAATGTCTGCTGCTTTAAATATTACAGCCAGTTTCTGGAGTTTTACAGGCCCTGAACTCAAAGAAAACGATAAATCAACCTTTTTTAGTTCTTCATGGAATCTTTCAGAAGAAAAATCATGGATTCCGATAATTTTTTTGATGGCAAAGGATTCATGGAAATTTTGTAGAAACGTTTTAAATTCTTTGAACACATAATCCCCGGAACCTTCGCCATGTTCCATATCATAGGGAAGAGAGTCAAACAGCCCCTTGTCAAAATCATGACAGCAGGCACTGCATGAAAGAAGAAACACCTCATAGGGTGTGAATTCGGATACGTTTCCGGAATCCTTGATCAAACGCCAGATATTCCGTTCAACCATTTTTACATGCACTTCACCATTTTCATTGCTGTTCGGCCTGCTTTGCCTGTCTAAAATCTGTTTTGATATTCTCCAGAAATGATTCGCCCGGTCGGCAAGTTCTTCATCCCGGCTTTTCAGATAGTCCCGTAAGGTTTCAGGCACGTTTCCGTTCATCAATAAGTCCTTCATTTTTCAGAATCCGAAACACTTTATACTTTGATTTTTCAGTGAAGATGGCCCTGCTAAAAGGCATGGTTGCTGTGCATAGTATCCAGATTACGTTACAAAATCAAATAGTAATTGTTGATAATTTAGGAACATTCAACGACAATCTTCACAGCTTTATAGATTCACGAGCACATGAACAATTTTAAGAAAAAAGTTGCCTGTGCTTCATGGTAAAAACACAATAGGGGGCAAGTCTCCGTTTGACCTTTATTGCAAACCCATCTATGAACATTGAGGGTCAACACAGCCTTTCTGCTTAAAACGGCACTGGAAGTGCCCCATGGCCCGGTATACCGTTTTTGTTCGGACGTTTAACGTTTAAGACCCTGTAAGCCAATCCTTTACAACCTGAAAGGGATAGTTTTCCAGCAGCCCGAATTCCGGCATTGATTTCACCTTCAGTTTAAAAAAGAGCGGCGTCTGTATACCGCAGAGGAGTTTGGTCGTATTTTGAAGAGAAAGGCCTGTTCCGGTTTTTTCTCTGATCTTAGTGATTATTTCTGAGGCATTGTATGTTTGAGGAATAAAAATTCGTTTTGATTCCGTGAATCGGGCACCGGTTCCTGTGGCACAGAATGAGCAATGGCCGCAGTTCTCTTTGGAAATGGTTTCACCAAAGTAAGCGGCCAGTTTTCGGCTGATGCAGGTGTTGCTTTCAAAAAATGAGAGCATTGTATGAATCCGTTTTATTTCACGGGTCTCTTTCTGCACAAAGAGGGCGTGAAGCGTGTCTGCGGTCTGCTCAGGATCGAATTGATTGTTTAGTATATCGTAAACGTCCACAGATTGTTTGGCCTGAAGCTCAACCCAGCCTTTTTCGTCAAAATAATCCAGGGCGGCAACCACTCTTTTTCTGTCACTGTTCGCAGCGGATGTGGCTCGTTCCATATTCAGGTATGTCCATGTTTTCTTTGTTTCGCAGCAGTTAAAAAGCGTTGAAACAAAGGTCCGCCTCTCCCCTTCAAACGACCCTGCAATCTGCTCCGGCGGCTGGTTGAATTTAAAGGAATACTCCTGAAAATAAGCATACCGTGGCTTAAGAATTCCATGCATATCAAGATAGACCAGAAGCGTCTTCAAAGGTAAGGGTCGAATATCAAGCTCCCGTGAAAGACTGACCAGCTTCAGTTCAAGAAGCGGGGTTTCATTGGCTTTGATAATCTCTAAAAGGCCACGGATCGAGGACCGTTCCGGTGTGTCACCATAGACAAAATTTTCATGGGTGATAATCGTATCTTTGTCAGCAAAGACCTCGCAAAATGATTTTTCCCCATCACGGCCTGAGCGTCCGATTTCCTGACTGTAATTCTCCAGTGATTTTGGCAGGTCATAGTGGATCACCCGTCGGATATCCTTCTTGTCGATTCCCATGCCAAAAGCGATGGTTGCAACAATACACCTTAAATCACCCTGGATGAACCTGTCCTGAATCTGTTCGCGCTCATCACTCTTTAATCCGGCATGATAATGGGCCGCACCGATTCCCTTGGATACGAGGAATTCAGCCACCTTTTCTGCCGTCTTTTGAAGTGTCACGTAAATGATTGAAGGACTTTCCGGCTGGCTGCTGATGGTCGTGTATAGTTTTTCATTCTTATTCGAACCTGCGACAGGCGATACCTGAAGATAAAGATTTTCTCTGTAAAATCCGGTGATGGTGACGTTGCTGTCTGGTATACTAAATCTCTGACACATGTCTTTCACGACCTGTGTGGTTGCTGTTGCCGTAAGAAGAAGCACCTGGGGGATATTAAATTCGTCTCTGTAATCCGGCAGTTTCAGATACTCCGGCCTGAAATTATGCCCCCATTCAGAAATGCAATGGGCTTCATCGACGGCCAGAAGCGATACATTCATGGTTTTAAGGCGATTTCTGAACCGCTCATTTTTAAAACGTTCAACAGAAATCATCAGGATCTTTAGCCTGACTGACTTCGCATTCTCAAGAATCGCATTATATTCATTTCTGCCCAGAGTTGAATCAAGCCGTGCCGCCGGTATGTTTTGACTTAATAAATAATCGAGCTGGTCTTTCATCAATGACAGAAGGGGTGACACCACCAGCGTCAAGCCTGGAAGCATCAGGGCCGGAAGCTGGTAACATAATGATTTACCGGCACCTGTCGGAAAAATTGCGACAGCCGATTCTCCATTTACCAGGCGGCTAATCACTGATTCCTGCCCCTGCCTGAATGTTTTAAAACCAAAATGCTGATTCAAGCGATCCGACAGTTGAGATGTCATACCATCATTCCCCGTCTGCATAAAATTTCATGTTACAATCTCTTTCACGCGTCCGACATTCCCATCCGTAAGACGAACTTTAATCCCATGGGGATGCGTGGCAGAGTTTGTTAAAATATCCTTAACCACGCCCTGGGTCAGAATACCGCTTCGCTGGTCTTTTTTTAAAACAATCCTGACAGTAAGGCCATTCTTTATATCTGATCTTCGTGTTCCGTCCATAGGTCTCCTTAATAAACCCCTTCATCATAGGTCTCATTTTTTCATGGCCACAATCAATAATCCCTTATAAAAATTCAGTTTGGTTCTTATGGTGGTTGTTCCTAAATAAGGGCACGCAGCACCGTGCCCCTGCGAACACTGGAACTCTGGAGTGTGGAGGAAGAGAGTGCGGATGCTCTGGTCAATCCTGTGATGCTGCGGGAATGGACTTTTTTTTACTGGCATCATCATCCAGGTCATCTGTTTTCAACAAGTTTCAGTTCAAGGCGCAGGCCAAGGGCCTTTGCATATCTTGTAAGTGTCGCAATAGACGGAGAATGACGGCCTTTTCCTGTTTCAAGCCGGGCCACAACGGACTGGGTTGTGCCCATCATCCGCGCGATCTCTGCCTGAGTAAGCCCTGAACCCATCCTGGCTTTCAGAAATTCGTCAAGATAGGAGAATTCTTCTTCGAGATTGTCGTATTCCTCGCGGACATCCTTACGCTTAAGCGCTTTATTTTTCAGTTCTTCATGGGTGATCATGGCTTAACCTCCTTTATCCGTTTTCTGGCAATGTTCAGTTCTCTTTTTGGGGTTTTATCTGTTTTTTTTATAAATTGATGCAGGATAACGATCTTTCTTTCAATAAACGTGCAGTAAAACACGCGGGCGATGCCTTCGGCTGATTTCAGGCGTAATTCGAACAGGCCGTCACCCATGGCTCTGGTATGAGGCATCCCAAGGTCCGGGCCGTATATCTCCATTCTGTCCGTATACCTGATGTATCGGGCCAGAAAACCTTTCGGGAAATCAAGAATCTCGTTTTGCACGGCTTCGCTGTAGTATGTGATCGTCCAGTTAATGATTTAAATATAGCAAATATGCTATATTACGTCAATCCGAAATTACCAAAAATCCTGATTAATGCGGATGCTCTGGTCAATCCTGTGATGAATTGATTTTATAAATTCAGGGGGACACTTAAATTCGAATTCGGGGCAAGGATGCACAATGGCTATTCGCCCGGCCAGGGATTCACTGACATGAGGGCCAGATAAAAACAAGTTGTATTTTCAACACATGGCACAATCAGCATGTTTTTTGACACAAGTGCCACTTCACAATCTTTACCTATTGTTCTATCAATAAATAGCACGGAAGAAAAGAACGTCTTCAACCTGGGTCCTTATGATCGGCCAATCCTGCCTGTCCGCCCAGAAACGCGGCATGAAAAACCAGGATGGCTCCGGGGGCCACGTCATGAATAATTTCCGACATGGCCCGTCCCTCATCCTCACCGTCGGGATCATCTTCAAGAACAACGACCGGTGTCACATACCCATTGGGGTTCCCCAGCCCCGGAAGATCGCCGTTTGTGATGGATGTGGCCACGTCGCCGCTTGCCCTTGCATCAAAACTGTCAGAGATGATTCCGAGGGTCACACCGCTTCCGTCAATCCCGTAGGTGTCCCGTATCGTCTGGGTGTCCATGGCTGCATCGCCTTCCGAATCCACGCTGCCATACCGGCAGATGGGCAGGTAGTTGGGATGCACCGTGGCCAGATAGGGGGTGTGTTGGATCTCATCCAAGCGGCCCAGGTCCAGGGTCCCGTAAATCCGTCCGTAGGTGATGGACACGTAAGTGATGGACATGCCCAGAGTGCTTAGGAACTCACGGGCCGTTTGAACGGCTTGGGGGTCTGTTGATTTCAGACAGATTTCCAGTTCGGGCAGTCCGTTCACATGCCTGATCCACCGCGCCATGGTGTCCACACCGGCCGGGGATGTTCCCTTGGTCGATTTGGTCTTGGCAGCCTCGTTCATGCGGATCAGATCCGAGGACATCCGTTGAGGTGGACCCTGAATTTTTTTCCATTTGGCTTCCGCAGGAAACATCAGGGTGGGCCCGGCATGGGTCGTTCCGATAAAAATGATACCGGCCGTCAAAAACAAAACAAGCCACAGGGTTTTAGCGATCTTTTTTTTCACGGTAGACTACCTCTAAAATATAAATGACGATTAATTTGACGTTGTCATTTTAATAAACTTTCGATGAATGCCTCCGGCTGCCCTTCCGGTGGACCAGATCCCTCACTTCGCTGGGACAAGCTTTAAAAATCTGGACAAAGATGAATCTCTGGAGGGCCAGGGTTTTACTCTTAACCCTTCCGTCTTTGAGCGTGTCAAAATTGAGGCGCTCGTAAGAAGTCGACAGATGGATGGCTATGGAAAAAGGTCCATAGGCAAGGCATAGTGTTTGGCCGGGCGAGAAGGCATACTTGGTCGTATGTCGAACGTCCGGTCAAACACTATAACGCCGCATATTGGACTTTTTACGACGCCATCAAAATTGAGGCGCCATTTCAGGCAGACTCTCGGAATCTATGCCTTCGCACAGATCGTTATCCACCGTCACGTTACCCATGGCGTCAAGGGTCACGGTCCAGATGGTGTCGTAGTCTTTGCTCGGCCATGCGGTGGGAGGAAGCGGGAGGTCGGCGCCACCATAACTGTTGAGGAGAGCATTGATCATGGGTTTAATTCGTGAAGATTCCCAGGCCAGCAGAATGGTTTGATTGGAGAACGTGCCGCCGGTGAAGAAAAAGTCACTGGCGAGCTGGGCTTGGTTCGGATCCCCCAGATGGAAGCTCGATACAAGATAATAGGGCAGATTATTGGCGATAGCATAGGGCATGATTGTTAATGAAGGCCTGACGTACGACGCATTGAAATGACCTGTATAGAACCACTGGGAGGGGTCGATGGAATACACCATATTGGGACTTATTTTACCGCTCAGGGCATGGGCAAGGTCCAGTGCACGCCATAGCCCTGCACCCACAAAGTTGCCATCTTCAAAATGGTTTGTCGGATCAGGATGCGCTTCTGCGTGCCGAATAATGTAAATTCTCTCGTTGGTGTTGATGGTCCCCGGAATGACGACGCCATTAAGTCCTCCGGTCCGTGAAGTATTGAAATAAGGTTGCAGATCATGTACGCATGGAGCGCTCGCAACCGGTAAGGGCAGTTCAGGGTATGTGGAAGGCGGTTTCAGATTACTGTCGTAGATGGATAAACTGGCGTCTCCCGACGGCGTAATGACGATGGCATAAACCATGTTCGGACCCATATAGCTCGTGGAAAGATTCAGGGTATAATTCTCTTGCTGATTGATTGTTTCCATCAGGGCATGGACGGTTTCCCAGGGTGCGGAAAAAACATAAAAACCCGGATCGTTTGCCGTGATGATACCGGCTACCAGGTCAACATTGTCGCCTACCGTGTCGTCGAAATCAAGCCCCTGGCAATCAGGGCAGTATTCCGCCGGCGCAACAACTCCGTCAGGCAGTGATCCCGGACCATAGGCTGCATTGATTGGGTAGCTGTAGGCCTCATAACGGGTATCCGTCCCATAGATGGGTAAGGTGATCTGGTTGAGAAGGGCAAAGGGCTGTATGGACCAGATGCCCGCCATGTCAGGGTAATTGTTATCGGTCTGCACATGGGTCATGGGTTCAAGAGCGTATATGGCGGTATCGGCAAAGAGAAAATAATCATGACGATTAACATGACTGAATAGAACGGTGTTTGTTTGGGGTATTTATTCATAAATCACCTTTTCATCATATTTGCTTATCAATGTCTCGAAGTTATGAATCTCATCAATTGTTCAGTTAAAGAGATATTACGACATGTCGTATGTTTCAAAGTCACAACCCCTCATGATGCTTTTCGGTTGAGGGTCCTCGATAATGCGCCATGAACAATACAAAAATATTTCAACGATGGGCGGAGGTCAAAATGTTATCAGAACGATTTATGCTTCTCGGGAGGTGGATGGCTGAATCAACTATTTTTTCTGATGTTTGTAATTCACAATAATAGCAGATGCTACCTTCTAAAGCAACGTCATCTGAGAGGCTGATGATTTTATTTTTTCCCGTGGCCCTAAGTTGAATGATCACGTAAAGAGTGTCATGTCTGTATCAATGGATCACCCCATGTCCCACCTTGACATAAAAAGGTCAGGGCTGTATAATTATTACTTACTTATAACGTGCTCGCCGGACTATTTCTAAAACGATAAAACGTTCTCGTTGATGATCATACTCTGATTATCGTGACAGGAAAATCCTTCAGCGAAACAGCCTCATACACCATACAAAAGGAAACGGATCCATTTCATGAGATGGGTATGCATGAGCCACGTGAACAAACCCATTCCAGGCAACTATCACGCCCAACTCATGATGACTTTAAACGTGTCATCCGATGCCATCCTTATTGCTCAGTTGCTTGGCATGAATCGGTAGAAGGCCCTCAGGATCAGGCCTTGACGCGTTTCTTCATGATAAACGCATCAAAAACACAAGCCATGTCGTCCAATGATTCAATCATCAAGCCCATGCTGACGGGATCGTACAATGCGGAGCTTATCAAGCAATTGAGTCCCGGAATGATTGCGAAACTGGCGACACTGTATCCGGAAGAATAAGGTTAAGAACATATCTTTATCGTGAATGAAAGGATCAATGAAATGAGATTTCTGAAACATCGAATCACCTTATCATTGCTTTTACTCCTCTGGCTGCTTGCCGCCTGCGGCGAGGACCCTCCTTCATCAATACCACCCGATCCGGACCCGGCCAGCCTCCAGGCCCTTTATATCCGTGCCGTTGACGATGCCCGCATGGCCACGGCCTCCGAGATATCACACCTCCTCACACCGATCACTGTTGAGAATCCCGATCTTATCTGGGAAAACGGCGTGGTGGGGTCGCGTCTGTTGGTGGTCACCTGGCTGGGCGATGCGGGAGACTATTATAGGTGTGATGATCCTGACGGCTGCACCGGCAATACCTCGTGTATCGAAGGGGGTGAATGTCCGACGTACAGATACGATTCCTGGGTGACGGTGGTGCCGGAGATCAAACAGTTCTTCGCGAACACCCAGCCTGCCCCCTTACGCATGGCCCAGTTACTGGGTTTGCCCCCCGAAGCGGCGGTTGATGGAGATCCCGGGGAATACACCTACATGCTGGAGATGTGGGTTTCTCCGGAGGATCTTTTCCGCCCCTGTCCCGACACGGAGATTTCGGACAGGGAATGTGAAACCGACTTTCCCACGGATTCGTTCAGGCTTATCGATCCCGACAACACGGTGATGGCAACGGCCGGGCCTGACGACGGTGTGTTCATGACCTATACATCATGGTTCGACAATCAAACCCTCTACTCCTACACCCCGGATTCAAACCCCTATCCCTGGACCCGCCTCGGCTACACCTACGACTGGGGGAGAAACAACCACATCGGTTTGAGCGAATTTGTCCTCCATGGCAAAAGAGAGGACGGCTCGACCATTTCAGTCGGGATCCATTCGGTCAAGGCCACGTTGGACTATTTTGATCAGTAATTATCTATTCCGATTGAATCAAGGATAAGCCTCCGGCGGCCCTCCGGGGGCCAGCTTTTAAAAAGCTGGACAAATGGGTTGGGAACACATGAGGGGGATGAATGAGGCGCTTTGGCCCCTCGAAAGAGTCTGCCCCATCGGAGTGTGGGGCTCTGGCACCATGCCCATAACGAAAAGTCGCTGTTTAAAGGGCGCAATGGCCGAAAAAAATGGGCGCTCTTGCCCCCTTGTGAAACACCAGAGCCTGTGAGGCTCCCCTCTCGTTCCCAGGCTCCGCCTTGAATGATCGGCCCCAAACAAAAAAGATGATACTGGGGATAAGCCTGTGTATTCATGAACTCAAGGGGCATCGTGTGGATAAAAACGCTCTGATACATGCGAATATCGGAGGCGGAGCCTCCCAGAAAGCGTTCCCAGGCGGAGCCTGGGAACGAGCACAAAGTAGAGCCAAGTTTTAACGCATGCCGCGGTCGAGTCCCTCACGTCGCTGAGACAAGCTTAAAAATGCTGGCCGCCAGAGGCAAAACCCAATCGAAACGTTATTTTAACAATGGAGACGTGCCATGCTGTTTTTTTCAGGGTGTGTGGCCCTGCTGATTCTGGGGTATTTTACGTATGGTGTGCTTGTGGAAAAGGTTTTCGGTGTGGATGAGGCAAGGCCGACACCCTGTCATACCCTGGAAGATGGTGTGGATTATATATCCCTTCCGACCTGGAAGGTCTTCTTCATTCAACTCCTTGATATTGCAGGATTAGGCCCGATATTCGGCCCCATTCTTGCCGCGTTGTACGGGCCTGTGGCCCTGTTGTGGATCGTGATAGGGTCTATCTTTGCCGGGGGTGTTCATGACTATTTCAGCGGCATGCTCTCGGTCAGAGATGGGGGCAAAAGCATTCCCGAAGTCGTCGGGTCTTTTATGGGCATGCCGGCGCGTTATATCATGCGGGTTTTTTCAGTCCTCCTTCTGATGCTTGTGGGCGTCGTTTTTATTTTAGGACCGGCAAAACTTTTGAACAACCTGACCGGATGGCATGTTCAGATATTTGTCGCAGGCATTTTTATCTATTATTTTCTTGCAACGATCCTGCCCATTGATCAAATCATCGGAAGACTCTATCCCCTTTTTGGTGCGCTTTTGATTTTCATGAGTTTCGGCGTGATGGGCGGCCTGGTCTTTCATGGGTATGACATTCTTCCCAACCTTGATTTTTTCACCAATACAAATCCTAACCATAAGCCGATCTGGCCGCTTCTGTTCATCACACTTTCCTGTGGTGCCATCAGCGGATTCCACTCAACCCAGTCGCCGCTCATGGCCCGGTGCATCCGAAATGAAAATAAGGGGCGATTGGTTTTTTATGGGGCCATGATCGCCGAAGGAATCATTGCTCTGATCTGGGCGTCGGCCGGCCTGTCTTTTTATAACAGCCCGGAAGCGCTGAATGCCGTTATTTTATCCGGTTCCCCCTCAACCGTTGTCAATGAGGTGTGTACAAGCCTTTTGGGTCCCTTCGGCGGGTTTTTGGCCATTATGGGCGTTGTTATTCTGCCCATATCCAGCGGTGATACGGCGTTTAGAAGCACCCGGCTTATTATTTCGGAAACCTTCCGGATTGATCAGTCAGAGGCAGGCAAACGACTTCTGATTTCAGTGCCTCTTTTTATCGTCGCGTTTATGATCACTCAGGTTGATTTTAATATTGTCTGGAGATATTTTGGATGGTCAAACCAGATGCTCTCCATGCTTGTGCTATGGGCGGCGGCCATCTTCCTTGCCAAGAATAAAAAGTTTCACTGGATATGCTCACTGCCTGCCACGTTTATGACGGCCGTTGATGCATCGTTTATTCTTCAGGCCAAAATCGGTTTGAACCTGCCCGAGAAGTTCTCAAACATCGCAGGTGCTGTCATTGGGGTCGTTGTGCTTCTTTTGTTTCTTTTATATGCATCAGCTGACGTGACTCAGGAAACCACTAATACGGAAAGAAAAAACGGATCTCAATAATTCAAGTCTGGATCTGGCCGCTTTACTGGCGTGAATGCTTTCAAAATCTCTGTGTTGGCTCTGTATGTTCCCCGGTTTTTAATCAATAACCCCATTTCGACCAACTCTTTCAAGTCTCTCTTAAGGGTGACTTCAGTTATCTTTACATAGTGCCTTGCAATCGCTGGTGATATTTCTTCAATATCTTCGAGGCGTAATTCCGAATGAATTGGAAAGTCAAGCATCAGATCTCGTTTCCGTTTGAATGCGTCCTTTTTCCGGTAAGCGACGTTTTTGAACGTTTCATAAATAAAATATTTCCAGTGTATATCAAACTGGCTCTTTCTAATACTTCCCAGGGTCTCGTTCAAGCCATCCCTGAACCCAAGTACGGCATAATGGATGAACTCTGTAAGATCGTTTTTTACCCGGGCGTTTTCGAGTTGCCTGTAGTATTCCGGGCGGGTTAGATTGTAATAATTTGACAGGATGTGTGTTGCTATATTGGGAAGCCCTGATCTAAGTAAAATATAAAATTCTGCCAGCCTGCCTGTCCTTCCATTTCCGTCTCCGAATGGATGTATCCATTCAATATAGATGTGGGTTACAATGGCCTGAATGACGGTTGTTTTAAAGCTGTTATCTTTCCCAAAATTAAATTCTTTGACCAGCCATTGGCACAGGGATGTCATGTACTCCTTGATATCTCTGTGGTCAGGGCACCTGTATGAACCTACGATCCGTGAGTCTTCCCGGAACTGCCCTGGTATTGCGTCAAGGTGTTTCCCAAGATTAACGCCAATCAACTTATGCATATCCTTGATAAGCGACGGTGTGATGTATTGAATGCTGTTTTTAACTGTGACATCATTTAAAAATTTATTAAACGCATCAAGGATATTTTTAACCTCTATTTCTTGATATTCCTTGCTTGGAGGAAGTTTTTCCCCGGACTGTATTTTTTGAATTTCTTCATGGCTGAGAGTGTTCCCCTCAATGGCTGTTGTGGCCTGGGCTCCTTTGATTAAAGATAAGTTTAAAAGCCTCTGATGGTATTCGGGCTGAATCGGTGTATCTGATATTGCGCGGGTTAGCGTTTTACATTGGCCTAAAATGTAAGATATTTCTGGCGTGATGTTCCATCGTTTAGAGAATGCAATATGCTGAAATTTATTCATATTAACCTCAATTATGTTTTGACCATATTATATTTTACAAATAGATATGTCTATTTGTCAATGTAATTGTTTTATTATATGTCGATTATATTGTTAATGTTCTTGTTATGGAATTTTATCACGTGTCACGCCATAGCCAAAGGCGACGACGGAAGGTCCGCTCCCTATCCATTAAACGAGAAAAGGCAGTTGAGCAGAAACGCTCAATTACCTTTAATCTCAGATGTTTATCGGTTTAATTCTTTGATTCGTCACCCATCAGATAGTGACATAGACGTATCGCCTCCTACCCCCTGTTTTTGGTTTTCGCTCTTTTGAAAGCAGCAAGACCAGTCATTCCAAGACCAAGGAGCAAAAGCACTTTTCATGGAAAGTGAACATAATAGTACGCTAACGTTGAGTCCAACCGGACGATAATATAAACTCAGACATTGCCTAAATATTTGAACATTGTCGTTGAATATTGTTAACTTGCACGTTGCATGCCTCGTTTCATCCGGCCATGCCTTGATTCTGATTATTGCGCATATACAGTTACTTATTGGTCAGATAAACCCATTGAAAAAATAAATGTTAGGTGGAGATGTGTTACATGTAGTTGGGACGCAACGTTTCTGTTGCGTGAAACACTTTTTTTCTGACTGATGGACCTCTCCAATTGGATACCATGTTTCATATACCCCTCTAATCACAATGAAAAAATATAAAATATCATGTGCAGTGATGCAGGCATAAAACATGCTCTATCAGAAAGATAAATCGTTGGCACATAATCATCTATAAGGGGGAATTTATGAAAACAAAATCATCATGTTTTTTAGCATGTGTTATCGTCATCTTAACGCTTTTTGCCTGCGGCTCAAATGGAAATAGCAAAAGCAGCTCAGGAATTTCTGTTATTCAACAGCCTTACGAAAAAACGGCACAATGGTCCTGGGTGGCTCCTATCGATGGTTCTGGGTATTGCGGTCCGGCCGCATTGTACCATATCATCAGCTATTATGGAGATTACGGTTTATATGACTCTAAAAATCTTCCCGAAAATGACTGGGCTGCTGACCTCATCGAGATCCCTGTCATCACCAGCACAAGTCCATTGATGTATATCGACGATACGTCGTTTGGTTCGTTTATTCAGCCCGATGACACGGGGTCCAGCTGGTCATATCTTGAAAGGGTTGCCAATCTTTACTATTCCAAAGATGACAATGCCCCCCTCTATGATGTTTATGTGTGTTCGTCCCATACCCTCATCGAAGACATCGAGATCAGACGGGCAAGACTCACATATATCCGTGAACACCTCCTTAATAAAGACATGCCTGTTGTGATACACCTTGATAGTTCAATCCCGTTCCTCGGACATTATGTGACTCTGATCGGTTATAGTTCAAACAATGAAACCATTTATTATGTGGACTCCATGCACAATGACCGGTGATCGCCACGGCCAAGATCTTTCTCCCGCTCCTGCCCATTGAGCCTTATGCCGAGTTTGGAATCGGATCTTATTTCACAAAACTGGATGTGGAAGGCAATCTCGGCAACTTCTCCGGTTCTTCTGAGGTCACATACGGGCTTCATGCCGGGGCGGGTGTTAATTTAAACATTACTGAGAATGTGTTTCTGGGCATTGAGGGAAGATACCTCTGGGCTAAACCGTCTTACGGCGGCCAGGACATCAAGCTGGACGGATTCACGACCACAGCCGATCTTGGATTCCGTTTCTAAGCTATTCCGAAAATGATTCGGCCTGTTGTGAAACCAGAACACATTGACATGGAAAGGAAGTCAAAATGAAATCAACAACAGTTATTGCCATCATACTTATCGTTATAGGAGTCATGGCATTCGGGTATCAGGGAATCACCTATACCACCAGAGAAAAAGTTGTGGATATTGGCCCGTTACAGATGACAGCGAAAAAAACAAGAACCATACCCTTACCACCGATCGTTGGAGCTATTGCACTTCTGAGCGGAGTCGCATTGATCGGGATCAGCAGAAAAAAAAATGGGTAGTCTGAGTTTTAATCTAACCATGTTTTGAATAAACGTGTTTCTGAATAAAAAAAGGCGCAGCACGATGTATCAGTCGTTTTAACTGCACCACCCCATATCCCGTTATTGTTTCTGTTCAACGATGCTGATGAACAGTTACCAGCCCAGGCATCCCTTTTATAAGAAAGACAGGCCGAACATCTTCTCGATGCGGAGTGCAGGATCATGGTCGACTGGTATTTGCTGACATTCCTAAAACAGGCTGAGGCGTTTTTCACACGCGAATAATACCACTGGGTGACAATGTGGAATGAAAATAATTATTTTAACAATGTATATTATGATTAAGAACAGAACATCTGAACTCTAAAAACAATGTTTATTTCATTGACATTGTTTTATATCTATGTTTAATTCTGACGATTGTATGAAATTATTTCCCAATATAATTTTCATTGATTGGCACATGCTTTTTCCGCTCCAAAACCTATATGACGCTTTAATATCGTGCTGCTACACTTTTTAGTCTGTGAGACGAATGCAAATCATCTGTTTAATGTCAACTCATTCAAGAAAGGAGATCTTCCCAATGAAAAAGTTACAACATCTGTCATTTGCTTTGCTTTTCATCATTGTAATCGTTTTTGTTTCTGAATCAGTACAGGCCGAATATGGGTACCAATATGAAGATGGAGGTATTGAAGTAGAAGTAGAAGCATTGACCGGCCCCGGGAATCAATTCTATATTTACCGACCGAACGTATTGGTAGGCAATCACCCTGTCATTGTATTCTGCGTGGGCACCTTTGCCAGACCCTGGATGTACGGATACATGTTAAGAAGTTATGCATCACACGGGATCGTTGTGATCGCCGGCATTGACGGTTTTCAACGCGACGGTGATCAGGCTCTTGAAGGCTTGGACTGGCTGATTACCGAAAGTCCGTACAAGGATATGCTAAGAACAGACCGGATACTTTCCATGGGTCACTCCCAGGGCGGGTTTTCAGCCATGCGGGTCTGGGAGCAGGATAAAAGGGTCACGGCAATATTGCCCTTGATGCCGGGAACGGGAGAATCTATACTTGTCAACGGTACACCCGTCCAATATGGCCTGATCACAGTTCCGATTTTTTTTATTTCCGGTGAAATTGATGATGGCAAATATACAAATCCATTCGTAGTTTTTGGCGCTTATAATGAAACAAGTGGGCTTTTAGCTGAAAGTGATAAACCTCCTGTCTGGTATGGCTGTTCCGCGGACACGAATCATTTTCCCGTGGCGGAAAAAGTGTCATTGCATGAAATGATAAGAGCTTTTATTTATGCCCACCTCCTTGATAATGCAGAGGCGAAAGCTATATTTTATCTTTCAGGCACTGATGATAATTTTCTCTATGGTGATTGGGCTGACCAAGCCAGGAAAAATGTAGCCAACATCGATGAATAAAAAATTTCCCATATGCGTCGCTATCGTGTTTGGCCGGACCTTTGGCATACGACCAAGTATGCCATACCCCCCGGCCAAACACCATGCCTTACTTATGGGTTTTTAAACTTGAAATTCAATGTATTAAGCCTGATCGCCAAAACAGTTTTACAATTTATTTTTAAAATCCCTTACAGCGTCTTTGATAATGGCCCATACATTCATGCCTCTTTTCCGGGCCACCACATGGGCATCATCCACAATTCTTTCGGCATAGGAAGCTATGACAGACTCATCAGGTAGCCCCATTTCTGATTTCTCATATTTCCAGACAAGACGTTTCTTTGCAAAAGCAACCTCTTGTTTCCTGACAAATCCATTCTTTCCAAAAAGAACCATACTGACCTTAGGTTCACAATGAAACATGTGAATCATGACATGATACCCTTTTAATAAAAGGAGCGAATATGAATGACGATACTCACCAGAAAAGCAACATAGTGAAAGATGCCAACCATTCCAGGCGCAGCTTTCTCAAGAAATCAGGGATTGCCGGTTTAAGTGGATTTCTGGCCGCAACAGGCATCTCAAAAAACACCTTGGCCATGGGATCCCGGCCGCCTGTTGTGCTACCCTCTCCAACGGTGCATAAAGACGCTATTGTTATCGGCAGTGGGTTTGGAGGAGCCATCACCGCACTCCGCCTTTGTGAAAAAGGTGTTGAAACCATGATTATTGAAAAAGGAAAACGATGGGAGGTTGAAAAAGAAAAATCCATCTTTTCCCCATATATATACCCTGACGGACGGTCAACCTGGTTGAATTATACGACAGTAACACCTCTGGGGCCCCCACTTCCCATCAATAAATACACAGGCGTTTTAGAAGGCCATTTTTACCGGGGAATGCGGGTTTTGACAGGCGCCTGCTATGGTGGTGGATCTATTGTTTACGGGGGCCTCCATGTAAAGCCTCCGGAAAACCTTTTTAACCAGGTATTCCCCCCGGAAGTCAATTACAAGGACCTTGAGGTCTACTATAAACGTGTTGGGGACATGATGGGCATCAGCCCTGTGCCGGACGATATTTATCAAACAAAATATTTCAAACATTATCGCGTTATGGAAGAGCAAGATGATGTTGCAGGATTAAAAACAGCCAGAATCCAATCCGCATCTGACTGGGACATTGTCAGACAGGAAATTGAGGGCACCATCAAACCCTCCATCATTCATGGAGAAGCCATTTATGGCGTCAACAGCGGCGCCAAAAAATCCCTTGATACAAACTATCTTGCCCTGGCTGAGCAATCCGGGTTTCTCGACGTTAAGACATTGCATGAGGTCAAAAATATCAGCATGGATGAAAGCGGCAAATACCTTGTTCAAATACAAGAGATTGATGTCAAAGGCAAGATCATGGCAGAAAAGGTGTATTCCTGTGATTATCTTTTCCTTGCAGCCGGATCAATTGGGACAACAAACATTCTTGTGAAAGCCAAGGCCAAGGGACTGCTGCCGGATTTAAACGGCCATATTGGAAGAGGCTGGGGAAATAATGGGAATGTTGAGGCATTGAGAGTCAATCTCACTACCTCCACCGGTCAGTGGCAAGGGGGGCCGCCTGCCGCAGCCGTGGAAGATTACGACAATCCGATTGCGCCCCTTTTTATTGAGCATCCCCAACTTCCCCTTGGCATTAACTGCAGTTGCCTGCTGTATTTTGGAATTGGCATCAACCCGACCCGGGGAAGGTTTTTCTACAATGCCTTTAAAGACAAAGCATATCTGCATTGGCCCAAAAAATACAATGAGCAGCAGACATTAAACGAGGCACTGCTCTTCACCATGGACATTCTGAATGAGGCCAATGGCGGCATCACAAGCAACCTGATCGGTGGTTCAAAAGGGTATAATGATGCAGCCGCCTATCATCCCCTGGGTGGTGCTGTCATGGGAAAGGCATGCGATTTTTTTGGACGGGTTCGAAATTATGACAGACTGTATGTCAATGACAGCGCGCTCATTCCAGGTTCAACCGCATCTGCCAATCCCTCATTTACAGTTGCTGCCATTGCTGAAAGAAATATTGAACGAATTATTCAGGAGGATTTTTAAATTAACATTCATGTTGAAAAACTTTCCCGTCTGGTTTATCGATAGATTTTCATTCGATTTGGCCGGAGGTACTTTCATGAATTTATCGTTACGCTTATACATATTTGACAATGATGATACCATCAAACGCATACCCTTGACTCGATTTGAAAAGCTTGAGCATGGGGAGCTCACCTTCCCCCAGTATGCCTCATCCTCGGTCAGAATGGCCGAGGTTGTTTTGGGTCTTGTTGACAGAGAACCTCAACAAATCATTCGGGTGGTCGGTTCCATGCTGCATTTTGACAAAACAGGTTCCATTCAGGAAAGCGATAAGGAGAATAAACGTCTCACCCATATCAGCATGGGATATTTTTTAGGGGATGTTCTGACATCTGAAGAAAAACCCACAGATAAAAAAGTAATTCAGGCTGAACGCCTGTTTACTGAAAAAGCACTGAACGATAAGTTCAACTGGGACATGAAACCCTCGGATATCAATCGACTGGTGGATACCATCTGGACTCCAAAAATAAAGAAAAAGCAACCCAGAAGGGGCTTAAGGCTGGTGAAGTCTTAGAATGTCTGCCTCCGGTTTGCAGTTCGGACGCGGTGGAGTCGCTCAGTAAATCCTCCCTGGTTTTCAAAGTCCCTGGCTTGGTTTGCGACCTGACGGTCGAGTAAAGAGCAGGCGACGGTGATGAGTACCAGGGCGGCATTGGCGGCGAGACATGGATAGGATATCGGAGTGGACTGAGTGGACACAGTGGACAAAACAGTTTCTCCACCCTGTCCACCCCGTCCACCCCGTCCACCCCGTCCACCCTGTCCACTCTGTCCACTCTGTCCACCCCGTCCACCCTGTCCACCCTCTTTGATCCCCCTGACCCACTCAGCCAACTCATCCGCAGTTTTACACCGCCTATTGATCAAGGCTTGTCTAATCGGGTTGTCCCGTTCCCACTGCAGCAGATCCCGTTGCCGTAAAAAGTCTTCATAATCCAGCTTCAGCTCTTCCAGACTTGCCCGGGCCACCTGGGTGAGTTTTAATTCGAATTTCTTTGAAGTGGCTGAAGCCTGACTTCCTTCGGCGATATTCTGGACTCCGCTTCGGGCCGCCTGGACCATCTGATCATGGGTGCGACTTTTCCTGTCAATATAGCGTTCACAAAACCTCACCGTCACATCATACACCAACTGGGACAGCTGGAAGCTCTTGAGATTTCTGTAGCCGCCATGCTTAGGGATAAGCGGTTCGTGGTTCATGGGACGGATGGCCTCATTTTTTTTGTGATTAGTCAATAATTTTTTATATAATTGACTTTGGAGGGAACATCAAGGGTTTTATTATTTTTTTGTGGACAAAGTGGACAACGTGGACTCCAGTGGACAAAAAAAATCAGTCCACCCAGTCCACCCAGTCCACCAAGTCCACCAAGTCCACTCAGTCCACCAAGTCCACCCCCTCCCCATTTTTCACAGTCCGAAACACAATCGTATTTTTCCCCTTCTGCTTGGCCTGGTACATAAGTTTATCGGCTTCGTCCACCATCTCATGGACACTGGCGGGAATGGCTTCATAGGTGACCAGTCCCAGGCTGAAGGTCACGGGCCAGTGTTTCCGTTTCACCAGTTTGAGCAGCTGTTCTTTGATTTTCATAGCCACCTGATAGGAATCCTCTGCACCCGAACGCCAGAGAAGAACGGCAAATTCATCCCCACCTAACCTGGCCGCGAAATCCGTCACCCGGATCACCTGGCTGAGAGTGGCCGCCACATTGGACAAAAGGATATCCCCTTCATGGTGACCTTTGGTGTCATTGACGGCCTTGAAATTATCCACGTCCAGAAAAATAAGGGATATGGGCCGTTTATCGCGACGGGATTTGTTTATCTCAAATTCACTGTATTCCAAAAAGGAAAGACGGTTGGGAATGCCGGTGAGAGAGTCGGTGCGTGCTGTTTTCTTGTGAGCATCCATAACCATCTTCATGGTTGATACCTGGAGTGCCACGAAGAGGAAAACCATAAGCCGCAACAATTCATTGATCAGGGGGATCATAGGACTGGAAAAGCGGTCCTGCATGCCCAGGTCAGCCACAAGCCAAGTTAATGCGCAAAAGCAGGCAATGAGTATCCCGGGAACTTTCCCGGATTTCCAGGCGGCCAGACTGACCGGAAACAGGTAGAACAAGGACAAGGACAGTTCAGGACCGGTGGCATATCGCAGTATCCCGATAAGGACAGCCATCACCACACATCCCGTGAGTATGCCTTTTTGGGAAACCGGCCCAAGAAATTCAAAGCATTTCATGCCCTTTACCTCAGATATTTATATCTTTAAGGGAGGCCCTTAATTCATAGCACCCTGCATCCGCTGCTGTTTTGATTTCAAAACCCATTTTTTTGCCCAGGGCCAGCATCTGGGTGTTTTCAGCCAGCACCGTGCCCCAGATCTTTTCAACTCCCCGTGACCGGGCAATGGCGATCAGACGTTTCATCAACTCGGCCCCGATGCCTTTGCCCTGCCATCGATCATCGATCATCACGGCGAACTCCACGATGCGGGGGTCTGCATCCCCTATGATGCGGGCAACGCCAATCATTTTCTCATAACCCAGAGGTTCCAGAAACGCGGTCAGGGCCATGCTCCGGTCATAATCTATCTGGGTGAACCGGGCCAGCATGACTGGGGGAAGATGCTTCAATGGGCTAAAAAACCTGTAGTAGATGGTCCGGGGTGACAGATTTTCAAAAAAGGTCACCAGCAAGGGTGCATCTTCAGGCCGGATGGGTCGAATAAAAAGGGTTTCGCCTGTTTTGATCAGGGTCCGGTCTTCATACTGGTTGGGATAAGGACTGATCACCAGATGCAAGGGGGCTTTGACGGTCTGGACTTTAAGCATGATCCGTGCATCCACGGCCAATGCCCCCTTTTCATCCACAAACAGGGGATTAATGTCCAGTTCTTCAATTTCAGAAAAATCCGAGACAAGATGGGACAGTCGAATCATAATTTCCTCCAGCTGTTCCAGGTTCACGGGCTTTTGGCCCCTGAAGCCGTTGAGAGCTTTGAAGACCCGTGTTTCTTCCATGAGACGTCGGGCCAGAAGGCGGTTCAAGGGCGGCAAGGCCAGGGCCCTGTCCGCCATGATTTCTGTCATCACGCCCCCCATGCCAAAAAGAATCACCGGACCGAAGTCCTTGTCTTTTTTGGCTCCGATCACCAGTTCATAGCTGCTTTTTTTGAGCATGGGCTGGAGAGTCACGCCGGTAATCTGGGCATCGGGCCTGGCTTCTTTCACCTGGGTCATCATTCGGTCAAAACTGGTTTTCAGCGCCTCGTTGTCTTTAATTCCCAGAATAACCCCACCCACATCTGATTTGTGGCTGATGTCCTTGGAATTAATTTTCATCACCAGGGGAAAGCCCACCACGTCTGCCTTTGAAAGGGCCTCATCCACTGTGGAAGCCAGTTCAACGGGATTCACGGGGATGCCATACAATGACAAGAGGGTCTTGGATTCACCTTCCGTGAGCACACAGGGATCCTTCGCAAGGCTCTCTCGAATCATTTTTTCAGCCTGGTTTTTGTGATAATCCAGCTTCATATTCAGGGCTGGAGGCACTTCCCGGAGCAATTCCACATTCCGTGAATACCGGTTGAGATCCATATAGGCCCTGACCGCCCGTTCTGCACTGTCAAAGGTGGGGATCCCGGCCTGGTTGAACAAATCCCTGGCGATCTCCACATCCAGCCCTCCGATAAAGGCGGTGAACACAGGGAAATTCTTACCATGAAGAAGCCCGATCAGGGCTTCTGCGATTTCCGAAGGCCGGGTCATGGCCACCGGGGAATTCAGGATAAGGATGCCCTTGACTTCAGGTGCTCCCAGGCAGATTTCCATGGCGCTTTTATAACGGTGGGGTGTGGCGTCTCCAAGGATATCCACGGGATTGCCGTGGCTCCAGTGGGGAGGCAGCACCTTGTTGAGTTCGTCGATGGTTTCCGCACTCAGACTGACGGGTTCAACCCCATAATCGCTCAGGGCATCCACGGCCATGACGCCCGAACCTCCTGCATTGGTGATTACGGCCAGACCCTGGCTGGAGATTTTTGGATGTTTGGATAAAAGTTCAGCACAGTCAAAGAGTTCTTCAAAAGTGGATACCCGGATCACACCGGCCCGCTTGAATGCCGCATCATAAACCGCATCCTCTCCGGTCATGGCGCCTGTATGGGAAAAGGCAGCCTTGGCCCCTGCCCGGGTACGGCCGGCCTTAAGAGCGATGATGGGCTTGACCCTGGAGACAGCCCGGGCTGCACTCATAAAATTTCTGAAGCGACTCAGGTTTTCGATGTACATGACAATACTGGATACCTCGGGATCTGCCCCCACATAATCGATCACATCTCCGAACTCCACATCCAGCATGGAGCCCAGACTGACAAAATAACGGAAGCCCATACGTTCCTTGGCCCCCAGATCCAGAACCGATGTGCAGATGGCACCGCTCTGGGAGATAAACGCCATGTTTCCGGGAATGGGCCTATGGCTGGCGAAATTGGCATTAACAAGACTTTCCGCCGAATATATACCCAGGCAGTTGGGCCCAATGACTCGGATGCCCGCTGCCTTGGCTTCCAGTTTGATCCTGGCTTCCAGTTCCGCTCCGGCCAAACCTGTTTCCTTGCCACCGGCCGAAATGATCACAGCCCCGCCTACCCCGGCATGCCCACACTCCTTCATGATCTGGGGTATCGAGGCAATGGGAGTGGCAATGACAGCAAGGTCCACGGGTTTATGAATGTCTGCCACGGATTCGTATGCGGTTTCGTTCCAGATGGTCCGGTGCCGGGCATTCACGGGATAGAGGCTCCCCTTATATCCACTTTGAATCAGATTCCGGTAGATGGCATAGCCCACCGAACCTTCACGGTTGCTTGCGCCAATCACCGCAATGGCTTGGGGTTTAAAGAGTTTGTCCATATTTTCAATGCCCATACGCCCTCCTTTCTCTGTCCGTGTTCCCGAATCTTATATGATCCAGACGGCAATGGAATCTGCTTTTTGAACGACTTTTTTCCCAACCCTGCCCATGAAAAATTCCTCCACCGCCGAATTCCCGCGACGCCCGAGGACAAGGCTTCCACATTCCTGGGTTTTGGCCATATCCAATAGGGCCTGGGAACGGCTGGCTGTCCTGTTAATCAAGGACCAGCGCACCGTTGATGGTACAAATCCATGGCGGACAAAAACGTTACATGCCTTGTTGAGAAGGGGTTCCATCTTTTCACGCCGGATCTTGATCAAGGCCTCCTCCAGCTCAGGCAGATAGGTATTGTAAAAGGACGTATAGCCCGGGGTGTTCTGGGCCAGTGCCATGTTAAAGGACCGAATCACATGACAAAGCTGGACCTCGGACATATCACTACGGATCAATTTGGCAGAGGTTGCAACGGCTTTGTCTGCGCCATTCGAGCCGTCATACCCCAGCAGAACCTTATGGGTATCAGGCGTGCCTGCAATAATGACCAGGGGTATATGGAAGGTTCGGGACAAGAGCTTTTCAGTGACGGTTCCGGTCAGGCCATCGGCGATCCAGTTGGAACCGGATTTGCCGATCACAAGCAGATCGTAGTTTTTCTGGGATTCCACCAGAATATCCCTGGTGATCCCTTTGGTCAGGGGTTGTTTAAGTATCCGAATGTTTTCTTTGGGGAAATCTTTTGAAAGAAAAATTTTTTCCGCCATTTCCAGATTTTCGTCAATACTGTGCCTCTGGACATTCATCCAGTCTGAAAAATGAGATGTTTCGCCAAGGTTTAGGGACGGGTAGTCATCGCTGTCAAAAAAAATATCGAAAAGATCACTTTCCACATGAAAAAGAGTGACGATGTTTTCCCTGGGGTCAACCATGGCGCTGATGTAGGTGGCAGCATCAATGGATTGACGGGAATGATCAATGGTGACCAGAATGGTTTTCTTTTTGTTTTCCATGGCCTCTCCTTTATGATTTAAAAACACCGTTTCATTTTACTTTTCAAGCACATACTCTCCGGGTGCCGGGATCATTTTTTGGGGATCTGTCTGATAACCCGGCGGCAGAATTTTTGCGCCTGAATGTTCTGCCAGCCACATCTGCCAGGGAATCCACCAGGACCCCTTATTGACTGGGGTTGTTTCCTCAAATGTTTTCGGGTCCATATAGGTTTCCCCTTCCTTGCGACAGGCGATCTGATAACTGCGACCTGGGTGCCCCGGTTCACTTATGATCCCCGCATTATGGCCACCACTGGTCAGAACAAAGGTCACGCTTGCGGCATCCGAGGGCAGATAAAATTTGTACACCGAAAGCCAGGGGGCCACATGGTCTTTGCGGGTGGCTACGAGAAACACAGGCACATGAATATTGCTTAAGGCAACGGGAACACCCTCCACCCGGTAACGTCCTTCGAACAGATCGTTTTGTAAAAAAAGCGAGCGAAGATACTCGCTGTGCATGGTATATGGCATCCGGGTGGCATCGGCGTTCCAGGCCATAAGGTCACTGACGGGCGTACGCTCACCCCGCAGGTATGTGTTGATGATATCGGCCCAGATCAGTTCATTGGCCCGGAGCAGGCGAAACGCACCGGCCATTTGATCGGTTTTCAGATAGTTCTGACTGTTCATCAGATCCTCCAGCCAGGCCACCTGGCTGTCATCGATAAAAAGAGTCAGTTCACCGGCATCGGTGAAGTCTGTCTGGGCTGCAAGAAGGGTCATGGTTTTCATGCAGGCATCGCCCCGGCCTTCAAGATAAGCCACGGCAATGGCCAGAAGTGTGCCGCCCAGACAATATCCCACGCTGTGGATCTGTTGACCCGGAATCATGGCAGACACGGCGTTGACAGCTTCGATCACGCCCAGTTTGAGGTAATCCACCATGCCGAGATCCCTTTCCTCGGCACCGGGATTTTTCCATGAAATCATAAAAACGGTATGGCCTTGATCCACCAGAAAACGGACCAGAGAATTGTGCTCAGATAAGTCTAGAATATAATACTTCATAATCCACGCAGGCACAATAAGAACCGGTTCTGCGTAAACAATATCGGTTGAGGGGGCATAGCGGATCAACTCAATGAGCCTGTTTTTAAACACAACGGTTCCGGGTGTTACCGCCACGTTGACTCCGGGTTGAAATGTTTCGGTGCCTGCGGGTTTCTTTCCTTGAGCCAACCGGCTGCAATCATCGATGAAATTCATGCTTCCCTGGACAAGGTTCTGCCCCCGTGTGCCCAGGGTCAACTCGAGAATATCCGGGTTGGTCATGATAACGTTTGACGGGGCCATGGCCTGGAGCATCTGCCGTGTGATAAAACAGACCATTTCTTCGTGATGGGGGGTGACACCGTTCACATTGGACATGATGTGGTTCAAAAAATATTCGGCTGCAAGATATGTTTTGTACGTCACTGAAAATGGGAAACGCTGCCAGCCATATGAACTGAACCTGGGGTCTGTTCCATTTTGCCCCTTGGTTTCCTGACCGGCGTATATGTCACGACTCAGTTTCACAAGCCCATTGATCAGGGAGTCCAGTGTTTCAACCTGTTTTTCCGGTGAATTTATAAAATGACAGGCCCAGTCCGCATAAGCCAGAAAAATGGCCGTGGGGGACATGTTCATGAAAAAACGACCTTGATAGGCATGAAGAACACTGTCAAGGCCCTTTATTTTTCGGCTAAACTCATGCATTTTCCACCGCTTTATAAATTTTTTTCATGGTTGAGTTTAAACGAACACCATGTTCCAAAAAACGCATCAGGGCATGGCCCTTGATCACCACGGTTCCGTTATCTTTGACGCACTGGGTGGAAAGGGTCATCTGGTTTTGTCCCATATCGCGCGAGATGACTTGCACCGATGCTGTTACGGTGTCACCAATGTATACAGGTGCCAGGAATTCAAGGGTATTTTGGATACAGCTGCTGCCAGGTCCGGGCATCTTTGTCCCCAAAACCGTGGAAATAAGACCCGCCACCAGCATATCGTGGACGACTCGCTGTCCATAAGGTCCTTTTTCCGCATAGGCGTCATCGATATGTATGGGATTGAAATCACCGGTCATGCATGCATAAAGAACAACATCCGCATCAACCATGGTCATGGTATAGCTCTCTTTATCTCCGACCTTAAAATCATATAATGTATTCATAGCCTGCCTCACACACCTTATGCTGTTTTCATTTCCCTGGCTCTGCCAGGGTGTTCCTGCCGTTTTCCCTCATGTTTTCTTCCTGTTTTTGGAGATTTCTTCACCTCTTTTAACACGGGTTTTCCTGAAGGATCCCTTTGTTTCAGCCAGGATGCGATGGCCGGAGCAAATGCACCCTGGCATTTGGAGCTGACATAAATCCCGATATGGCCCGTATCCAGGCAGATATCCTGAACATCCGTTGAGCCCACAGCAGCTGTAATCTTGTTTGCAGCCGCTGGGGGAACCAGATGGTCATATTTGGCGTAAATATTCAAAAGGGGCATGGTCACATTGGACAGATCAATACGCTTCCCGCCGATGTCCATCTTGCTCTGGATGAACAAATTCTTCTGGTAACAATCCGTGATAAACTGACGGAAGGTTTCCCCTGGCAAATCCGGGCTGTCAAAAATCCATTTTTCCATGCGAATAAAATTTTCAACAAAGGCCTTGTCATCAAGATTTTCAAAAAGATTTTTGTACTTGTCCACCATGAGTCGGGGCGGATTCATAAGCAGAAAACCGAAATTCATCAAGTCACCGGGGATGTTCCCAAAGCCATCTGTCACTGAGTCAGCGTTGATTTCATTCATCCACACATGAAGAAGGCCGTCTTGTGTATCAAAGCTCGACGGTGTCACGGTGGTGATCAGATTCCTGACCTTATCCGGGTACAAGGATGCGTACATGAGCGAAAAAGTCCCGCCCATGCAGATGCCCATAAGATTCAACGATTGAAGTTGACGGCTTTCCAGAATATAATCCACCACATTGTTCATGTAACCGGACACATGATCATCGATGGTTAAAAAACGATCCTTCCAGCTGGGATAACCCCATTCAAGAATATACACATCCATGCCTTCCTTTAAAAAACTCCGGATAACGCTGCGTTCAGGCTGGATATCCAGCATGGTCTCCCGGTTGATCAGGGCATAAACGATCAAAAGAGGCGCTTTTGTTCCTTTTTTTTCTTTATTTTCCGAAACATAGTGTTTGAGTTTAATCCTGTCTTCCGTATAAACCGTTTCAGATGGGGTGGATGCGATTTTTGTATCCAGAGAACCCAGCATGGTCTGCAGGGAGTCCAAGGAAAACCCCAGAGCCTTTTTCGTACTGCTCATTGATTCTGAAAACAATTTGTTGAGCGGGTGTTCATTGGGAAGCATGAGTTTCTCCTTTCTTTATTTTTAAGGTACCATCAATGTACCGTGCTTTTTTCCATTCTCTTCAATGTGGCTTCAAGTTCTTTAATCTTTTTCTTGAGGGTGAAAACGTCCTTACACAATTCATCCACCTCACGACCAAAGGGAAGACCCGCCAAATGCATAATATCAAGAATAAGTTCCCGTGATGCAGCTCGATATTCGCCCATGGCGTTCATTATTTTGGCCAGAACATGTTTGTACCGGTCTGTCTTGAACAGGGCCTGATATTCCTCCTCAAGAATTTTCAACCATTTTTCATAGATCTTCTGGGCATCATCCATGGATTTCACCGAATCGGATTTTTTCATGATTTCCGTCAAGGTCATTCGGGTGGCTTCCTCCAGTGGTATACATGTGCAGTACAAAAACTCCATGGCTGCGGTGTTGTACATGCCCAGTTTATCCAGAGCCTGGTTGATTTTTTCCTGGTAGGGCCGGGTGATGCCCACAGGTGGAATTTCCAGAAGTTTTTTGATGATCTGGGCCGGGATTTCAGGCAGATTTTCCATAAACATACCCATGGGATTCTTTCCGTCACCGGACAACGCAGGCATTAAAATCCGGGAAATATCTAGCATGCCACGGGTTGTTTTCTGCATGATATCAAAGAAATCCGAAAAACCTCCGGTCATGGAATAATCGGCCATCTTTTCCGAAGAGAAGATGTTCATGGGATTTTTTCCGCCAAGGCCTTCATTCATGGCCGCCATCATACGGTCCACATTCTCTTTCTGGAAGGTGTTGATCTGGGACATCATTTCTGTAAAACCGGGCAGTACAAAATTTGTTTCCATGGGTCACCTCGTCGTCGTAGAATTCAAGGGGAGGGCACCTGACCTTTGTCACACCGGTGCCCTGTCATCGACACTGGGTAATTGCATTGACTGTGCCATGGTGATTATACTTTTTATATATCTGTATTTATGAATCATTAACCCAGGATCTTCCTCAAAAAAATCCGGTTAAAACTGTCAGCATCTTTTACATCATGGAAAACCGGATTTGTTTTTATGAATAGTGCTGACACTCCCCCTGTTAATTCGTGAATTCCTATTAAAAGGGAGGGATAAATCCCTATTTTTCCAAGGTGTAAAGTAAGCGGACAAACGGGTGGCCCATGGGTCTGACTTCCCGGATCCGGCATGGGATGCCAAAAGCCACGAACAATCTGATAACACAATAGTATTATTGATTTATTTTTTTTATACCGGTTAAATCTGGCCCATGGCACATTCATTGCTCATTTCCCCCACAGAGTTTCTCTGTTTTCAAGGTCTCATACAGATCTTCAAGAAACCTAATTAAAGGAGAACATGATGGCGTTGAATTTTAAAATGACAACCCACCGTTTTATGTTAACCGGATCCAAAGCCACATGTCTTTCAGGCATCAGTCCCTTTGGACCCCTGGGAGCCTGATTATGAAACGGCTTGTGGTTGTGGAAAGAAATCCCCATATCCGCAGTCTTTTGGAACGGGAATTCCAGTCCGAAGGATATCAGGTTTCAGGGGCGGCCAATGAACATGAGCTCTTTGGAATCATGGACGGTATCAGCCGAGTTGATCTTCTGATCATTGACCCTGAAATCGTTGAGAATACGTTCAGTACTGTGTGGCAGCGCATCCGCCAATGTTATCCGGATCTCCCAGTCATCGTCCATTCTCTGTGCCCCAATCCCCAACAAATCAGTCCCCTGGGGATTGTTTACGGCCGAGTGGAAAAAAACTGGAACAGCATTGGTGAACTCAAAAAAGTATCATCGGAGATCCTTCAATCGAAAGAATGCTGATATGAATGACATAAAAAAAAATTACGCATCGGTCCAAAAGAATATCCTTGTGAGCATGATCCTTGTGCCCCTGATTCCCTTCTTTTCATCCCTGGCCATCGGTTATTTCTACTTTGCCTCCTCCCTGGAAAAAAACACGGTTTCAGCCATGAAACGCATCGTCTCCGATCACGGGAACATGATCAGCTCATTTTTAGAGGAACGAAAGGGGGATCTGGCCTTCATTGCCAGATCCTATACCTTTGAAGACTTGAGCCAAAAGGATGTTCTTGAACATGTCTTCCAAACCCTTCAGAACAAGTCCCATGCCTTTGTGGACCTGGGTGTCTTTGACGAAAACGGGGTCCACGTATCCTACCAGGGCCCCTTCAAGCTCACCGGCATGGATTATCACGATACCTCATGGTTCAGGGAGGTTCTTCAAAACCGCTACTATATCAGTGATGTATTCATGGGATTCCGCCATGTCCCCCACTTTATCATCGCCGTATCCGAAAATTCACCCACGGGGAAATGGGTGCTTCGGGCCACCATTGATTCAGCCTTTTTCAACGAATTCGTTAAAAGTGTCCGAACCGGAAAAACAGGCGAAGCCTATCTGATCAATAAAAATGGCTTTTACCAAACCGAAAAAAGGTCAGGGGGCATGCTTATGGAAAAAGACCCTGACTTTGCCCATTACAGCAATGCCCACCCGGAGGTCCGAACCTTTATCGACAAAGACACCTCCGGTGCAACCCAGGTCTACGCCACCATGTGGCTTAAAGACAACACCTGGCAACTGATCGTCAAGCAAGAAAAAAATGACGCCTTTCATCTGCTTCGAAGGGCCTTGAGTCTGATTGTTGTCGTCATGACCCTGGGTGGAACCGGGCTGGTGGTCCTGGCCTTTGTCATCACAGGCCGTGTGGTACGGCGCATTGAAAAGACAGATGCTGAAAAAGGGCGACTTTCAGAACAACTGATCCGTGCCGGTCGTTATGCCGAAATTGGCGAAATGGCTACCGGTTTTGCCCATGAAATCAACAACCCCCTTCAAATCATGAAAAGCGAACAGGCTCTTATGAGCCTTCTCATTGATGATATCGCATCCAAAGACCCCCAAATCACCCCGGCCGAACAAGAGAATACTCTGTTGGAAATAAACGATTCACTGGCCCAGATCAGTATCCAGATCGAGCGTTGTGCACGGATCACCGGGTCCATCCTGAAATTCGGACGACAGGAGGAAACCCAGGCCAAAGCCGTGGATGTGCGGGACTTTATGGACGAAGTCACCCGAATGGTTGAAAAAAAAGCAGGCGTCCACGGCATCACCATTGAAAAGCATCTCCCGGACAGCCCCCTTCTAATCCATGCAGATCCGGCCCAGATGCAGCAGGTCTTTTTAAATCTTCTGAACAATGCCTTTGATGCCGTGACCCAGGCCCATGGTGCCCGGGGAGGAACAATCATCATACGCACCGAACAAATCCCGGACAAGGGACGGGTGGAAATCTCCGTGGAAGACAACGGCACCGGCGTGAGCCCGGAATTCCTGGACAAAATCTTTTCGCCCTTTTTCACCACCAAACCCGTGGGCAAAGGAACCGGCCTGGGACTGTCGGTCTGTTTCGGCATCATCAGCGCCATGGGCGGCAGTGTCCGTGTAAAAAATATGGAAACATCCGGAGCGCGATTCACCGTGGATCTACCGGCCATGGTGACGGATGGGGAGTCTGTTATCATTTCATAGGTCCCATGAGTCCCATTAGTCCCATAGGACCCCTAAATGAAATAAGAGTATGTGTATTCCCAACTGCATTTTAGGCATGATCATAAATCCTTGACTTTAAGAATAACGCTGTTATCATAACACCGTTATTCAAACAAAGGAGATCATAAAATGCCCAAAGCGCCCATGACGGCGGAAGAAATTGAACACTCCAGAGAAAAGATCCTTGATGCAGCCTTAGACATCATCATTGAAGAAGGGTTCAACAACCTCAGTGTACGAAAAATCGCTTCACGTCTGGGAGTCACCGCCACAACCATCTACAACTATTACACAAACAAAGATGAACTCAACCTGAAGATCAGGATGCGGGGTTTTGAAAAACTTTACAATCTCCTGACCAAGCGGTCTGCAGGCCATGACGATATGGAAGGTAGGTTCAAGGTTATGATCCGGGCTTATGTGGAGTTCGGTAAAACGTTCCCAAGTTATTACGACATCATGTTCAATCTGCATACGCCCAAATACCTGGACTATGTGGGCACGGACATCGAACCGGTGGCCCAGGAGGAAAAAGAGAACGCCATGAAGTGCCTTGCTCTGTTCATCGAACCCATTGGGTCGTATATACCGGGCAAGGGCGAGAGCAAAGACCGGTTCGTGCTTTATCAGGTCGTTCGGTTCTGGTCCGATCTTCACGGGCTGGTGACCTTATACAACAGCCGATTGTTTCATGAGGTCCTGGATGATGTGGACGGGTTTGTGGAAAAACGGGCCATGGATTTGATCGGGCAGGTTGTGGACTTGAAGCAGCGTATTGATAGGGGGGATGTGGTGTTTTGATGTTAGTGCCCATCCATAAATGGAATAGACTGTAAAATGATTGAGTCTATGATCCATCAGATGAAATAACATTGGGGCGGAGGAAAACATGACGATCAGCAACGCATTGACGCATCTTTTTTTACAATTTTTTGCCATGAATTTCAACTGGCGCAAATCATTAAACAGGTATCTGAAATCCGAAGACGGATGGATGAACTTCACCATGGGCATCAAAACTGAAAACGGACATGTGAAACAGTCATTGATTTTTAAAGAGGGCCGGGTGAGGGTTTCCGGAACCCTACCTGGAACACCCGATGCCATGCTGATATTTAAGGACGAACAGGCATTGAAAGAGGCAGCCACCGAACCACCCAACAAGCTGATGCTCGCCCTGATGGAAAACAGAATTGTCACCATAGGGAATCTTGGATACATCCAGATGATCAATTTTTACCTGTCCCTTCTGCTGAAACCGATTCAAATCGCCAAACTAAAAAAAGAAACACGCCTTGAAAACCGTGATTACGATCAGGCAAAAGCCACCAAAACAAGCATCGACACACGGAAGATCCCACAGCTTAAAGCGGAAGCCATTGATCCGGGCGTCCTTTTCCTCAAAGACCCTTATTTGTCAGAATGGGGCCTTGAGGACTTCCCAAGGTTGAAAGACTTCCTTGGCACCCACCTGAAAACAAAGCCCGCCCTCTGCCACGAACGGCCCGAACTTCTGACGCGCTGGTTCAAAGAAACCGGCTTTGAAACGGACAAAAACGGAGATCACCAGGTACCCGAACTCCGCCAGGCCCGGGCTTTCAAATATCTCCTGGAAAACAAGAAACCCCTGATCCGGGCCGAGGATTTAATTGCAGGAACCACTACCACCAAAGAAATCGGGGTGGTTCTCTACCCCGATGCCCATGGAACCATGATCTGGGGGGAACTCTTGACCGCGCCCTACCGCCCCTTGAATCCTTATGTGGTGGAACCTGAAACGGTTGAGGCGCTTCACAACCGGATTTTCCCTTTCTGGCTGAAACGAAATTTCCGGGAATGGGTAAGGGATAACAAGAATTACCCCACCGGCCAGAAACTTGACGAACGGTTCGCCGCCTGCTTTCTGTGGAAAACCACGGCCCTGTCCCACACCATCCTCCACTATCCGAAAATTCTATCCCTTGGAACAAAGGGCCTGATCTCTGAAATCCAAGGGGAACGGGATGGAACACCTGGGTCCATGAAAGAAAAACGCGACCTGCTTCTCGCCATGACAATCTGCCTTGAAGGGCTTGATATTTATTCTAAAAATCTTTCAAACGAGGCCGCAAGGCTGGCAGGCCTTGAAGGGAATCCAGAGCGAAAAGCCGAACTTTTGACCCTCGCAGACATCTGCCGCCGTGTTCCTGAAAACCCCTGCACCACACTTGCTGAAGCGGTAAACGCCATGTGGATTATCTGGATCGGGGTTCATATGGAAAACACCAACGCCGGCTTTTCACTGGGGCGATTGGACCAGTGGCTCCAGCCCTATTTCACATCGGATATGGAAAAACTGGACCATGAAAAAGACAAGGAATTGTACATCCGCCATGCCGTGGAACTGATCGGCTGTCTGTACATGCGCTGTACAGACCATCTTCCCTTGATCCCGGACATCGGAAACCACTTGTTCGGCGGGAGTTCATCGGACCAGGCCATCACCTTGGGCGGCGTGACACCGGAAGGCAACGATGCGGTAAACGATATGACCTACATCTTTCTCAAGGTCACTGAAATGCTCAGCATCAGGGACCCCAATGTCAATGCTCGATTCAGCAGGGAAAAGAACAGTCAAACCTATCTGAAACGGCTCTGTGAAGTCAATGTAAACACCCTGTCCACGCCGTCCATTCACAATGACGAGGCGGTGATGGCCTCCCTTGCTGAATTCAATTACCCGGCGGAACATTTAAGGGACTGGTCAGCCACGGGCTGCGTGGAGCCGACCCTTTCGGGCCGTCATATCGGCCACACCAACTGCATGATGTTCAACATGGTGGCAGCCCTTGAAATGGCACTGAACAACGGGCATCATCCCTTGATGCGCTGGAATCTGGGACCACGGACAGGCGATGTTGCGACCGGTGATTTCAAAGATTTTGAATCCTTTTTCACGGCGTTTGCTGTGCAGCTTCGCCATCTCGCAGACCTCACCTGCCAGTACAACAACGACCTGGGAGAGGCCCATCAGACCCTTAGGCCCACGCCGTATATTTCGGCATTAATTGAAGGGCCAAAGAAAAAAGGAAAGGACGTCACCCAAGGTGGTGCCATGTACAATTCATCGGGCACCGCGTGCATCGGCCTTGCAGATATAACCGACTCCATGATGGCCATCAAAAAACTGGTGTTTGATGACAAAAAGGTCTCGTTCCCTGAGCTTCTTCGTGCTGTGAACAGCAATTTCAGTAATCATGCGACCCTTCTGGCCACCATCAAAAACAAGGTCCCCCTGTTCGGTTCAGGTGACCCGGAGGCCCTGGCCATTGCCAACCGGGTAACCAAGCTGGCCCACGATATGTTTGCAGAGCATATCAACTACCGTGGGGGGCAATATACAGCGGGGTTCTGGTCCATGTCCAACCATGTGGCTTTCGGAAGTCTGACCGGAGCTCTTCCATCGGGCCGACTTGCCGGAAAAGCGTTCACACCCGGGCTCACCCCCGAACCCCATGCATCCAAGAACATCCTTTCAAATTTGCGGGATGTGGCAGGGCTTGATCCAAGATACCTGAACAACAACATCGCCTTTAACGTAAAAGTCGTTCCCGGCCCCCACGACAGCCATGGGCAGACCGTCGATACCATCACATCCTACGCCAGAGCGTTCACCGACATGGGCGGCATGCAGATGCAACTCAATGTGGTGTCGTCGGAAATGCTCCGTGATGCCATGTGTCACCCTGAAAACCACCAAAACCTGATGGTCCGCATTTCCGGTTACAATGCGTATTTTGTGACCTTGAACAGGAATATGCAGATCGAGTTGGTTGAAAGGGCCGAGTTCTGTGGGTAAAAAGCGTCCACACTTAGCCTCTAACGCCATATAGAGACAACCATCTTATGATGACAAACGAAACAATAAAAAAACCGCTTATCCTGGAAATTAAAGGCAACAGCCTGGACGACCCCTTTGATTATCCAAACACTAAAATACCTTAATAAAAGGGAATAAACACATGAACGACATGACAACCTTGGCCCAGCCTGTTCTTGTGACCGGAGCCACCGGATTTATCGGCCGCCGGGTGGTGGAAAAACTTCTTGCAGAAAACATCGCCGTCAAAGCCCTTGTTCTTCCTGACGAAGCAGCGCCACCTGCCTGGGATGGGAAGGTGGATATTGTGCGGGGCAGCATATCAGACAGCCTTGCCGTGGCAAAGGCGGCCCAGGGAGCAGGCACCATCATCCATCTGGCCGCCGTGGTATCTGACTGGGGAGATGAACGTCTTTATTGGGAATTCACTGTGGAGGGAAGCAGACATGTTTTCGACCAGGCTGTGAAAACCGGTGCGCGTGTGGTTCTGGTCTCCAGCATCGTGGTTTACGGTGACAAGATCAAAACCCAAAGCTGCCCCGAAGAATCCGGTTACGGAAACACGTTCGGACCCTACAGCCGAACCAAACAGGCACAGGAAAAGCTGGCCTGGGAATACCATAACACCCAGGGCATGAAACTGTCGGTTGTCCGCCCTGCCAATGTATACGGCCCAGGTTCCGGCCCCTGGCTTCATGATGTGGTGGCTGTTCTAAAAAGCGGCTCACCGGGTTTGATTTCAGGGGGCGATATGAACGCCGGACTTGCTTATGTGGACAATGTGGCCGACATCATTATCCTTGCCGGATCGTTGGGTGCGGCCCTTGGAAAAGCCTACAATGCCTGCGATGACCTTTCCGTCACCTGGAAAGACTATTTTTCGGATATCGCATCCATGATCGGGGCTAAAAAACCCAAATCCATTCTACGGCCCGTGGCTTCCCTGGCCGCAGCATCATGCGAAGCGGTCTGGGGATGGCTCCACATCAAAAAACGCCCCCCCATCACCCGAGAAGCCTTGAATCTCGTGGGGTCGGACAACCGAATTCCCATTGACCGGGTAAAATCGGAACTGGGATACAATCCCACAATTTCATATGCCCAAGGCCTGAAGCTGACAAAAGAATACATCGAAAATGGGGGGAACGGTTTGGCGATAACCGTCCCCCCCGTCTTTATGGGTAAACTGGCGTTCATCACCGGCGGGTCCAGCGGTATCGGCCTTGAGACTGCAGCTGTTCTGGCGGAAAAAGGATGCGATCTGGTTCTTTTCGCCCGGGGTCAGGCAAGGCTTGACGAGGTATGTAAAACCATCCAGGCAAAGGCGGCTCTGCCGTCCCAGCGTATCGGGTCCCTCAGCATGGATGTTTCGGACAACGACGATGTGCAACAAAAAATCTCGGAAGCCATTGACCGCTTCGGCACGCCGGATATCCTGATCAACAGCGCCGGAGTGGGTTCGGGTGATCGTTTTGAGAACATCGGGTACGACCGGTTCGACCAAACCATGAAAATCAACGTATACGGCACCCGGAACACCATCAGTGCCGTGCTTCCATCCATGAAAGCAAACGGTTCCGGCCAGGTGGTCAACATCTCTTCGGTGGCCGGGCTTATCGGCATGTATGGTTACAGCCTTTACGGAACCACCAAATATGCCATTGTGGGTTTAAGCGAGTGCCTGAGAAGTGAGCTGAAGCGATTTAACATCGCCGTGACGCTCGTATGTCCGCCCGAAGTCCGCACACCCTTTATCGAAGAAGAGGCGAAAACCCTGCCTCCCGAAGCCCGTGTCGTGAAAAGCCTTGCCGGATGTTTAAACCCCGATGTTGTGGCAAAGGCCATTGTCAAAGGAATACAGAAAAAATCATTTCTGGTCATCCCGGGTTTTGCAGCCAAATTCCTTTATTTCAACCACCGGCTCAGCAACGGCGTCCTCACCCGCTATCCCTCGGACCTGATCATCGCCCTTACGACAAAAATAAGCTGTATGCGTCCTAAAAAAAGACCGTGAGAACGTCGCTTTTCAGTGGGCGCACGCTTTTTTTTTGCGCTCTGCTGCAAAACACATGTTCTGCAATGGAGTGTTCTTTATCACGCTTTAAGATAATCTGAAATCGTCTTCCCACCGTTCTGGGTCAGGTCGATAAGCTGTAACCAAAACAGCTGTCGCTTCAAACCCACGTGGGATACCCCAAACGGCATGAATGGGATTCCCTTCAAAATCTTTCAGAATTATCAAAGCACATGGTCCTTTATGATATTCCGGATATCCCTCCAAAACTGTGCCACTCGGACATCCAGACCCTTGACCGAACAACAAAACATTCCCGCCCATGCGGAAGACCTCGTAGGGTGGGCTGTGCCCACCGATTTGGCTCTCATCCGCTTAAAATATTTCACCGTTTGCCATAGAAAACAGGAAAACAGGGGACAGGCAAATAATGCGTTCAGTGAACCCCAAGAACGGGCGGTGGAAAAAATTTACCATGAAGAACACAGCGCGGCATAGCCATCTGTCGATGTTTTTACGAGTTCACAAACATTAAGTCTACTTTTATCTATGCTTTCTTCACAAATTCCGATTTCAGCTGCATTGCGCCGATACCGGGAATTTTGCAGTCAATATCATGATCGCCTTCCACAAGACGGATGCCTTTGACTTTTGTTCCGACTTTAACGACGGATGAGGAGCCTTTGATCTTCAAATTTTTGATCACGGTGACAGAGTCGCCGTCAGCAAGCTCATTCCCATGGGCATCGCGCACAACAGGTTTTCGATCCGTGCTCTCCCGGATTGCATCTTTGACCCATTCATGGGCGCATTCTGGGCAAACATATAGATTCCCGTCTTCGTACGTGTATTCCGAACTGCATTTGGGGCATCGTGGTAAATCGCTCATAAGTCACCCTTTTAATTATTAAGTTTTCATAATGATTTGGTAGAGTCATTTCATTATCACGTCACGGCCTGGCTCTTGGTATATCTCTAAAGCACACACAATTCAAGGGATTACCTGTGATGCTATTGGCAATATTTTTTTCCATGGCATCTGCCCCCTATGTGGCCAAAAATGATTCCTTCGAACCTGTTCTGCATAGGGCCCTGGCCGAAAAAAGTCTTGATGTCGCCTGTCAACCCATTTCTCGTTTCGGGTTGACAATGGTTTAATCTGAGATTATGATCCTCCTTTCTAAACATGCAACCTATGAAAGACGACACTATGCTTCATGAACAAATCAACGTATTAAGGGACATGATTCCAGAAAATGGCCTTTCCGTGACCGCAGAGGAGATCTGCGCCCTGGTTGAAAATAAGGACCTCCATTTGTCTGATATTCTATCACTGACAGACCAAATCAGGCGGGCCCACAAAAACAATCGGGTGTTTCTTTGCTCCATCACCAATGCAAAATCAGGGAAATGCTCCCAGAATTGTGCGTTCTGTGCCCAGTCATCTTTTCACGAGACCCGGATCGAGACCTATCCCCTGTTGTCCGTGGATGAACTGACCGAAAAAGCCTTTTTCATGGAAAAAAAAGGGGCGACACACTATTCCATCGTGACCAGCGGCCATTCCCTGAACGAGGCGGAAATTGATCGGATCTGCCAAGCTGTTGAGATCATCGTGAAAAAAACACGGCTCACCATCTGCGGTTCGTTGGGAATGCTGTCCCAGGCAGGCGCAAAAAAACTGATTTCAAGCGGCATGACCCGGTATCATCATAACCTGGAAACCGCGCGAAGTCATTTTGACAAGATATGCACCACCCACAGTTACGACGAGGACCTGGACACCATCCATACAGCGGTGGACAACGGATTTGCCGTATGCAGCGGCGGGATTTTCGGCCTGGGTGAATCCTGGAAGCAGAGGGTGGAGTTGGCCTTTACCCTCAAAGGCCTGCCCGTGGACACCATTCCGGTTAATTTTTTAAACCCTGTCAAAGGGACCCGGCTCCAAGACATGCCCCTGCTTTCGCCCCGGGATGCCTTGCTGTGCATTGCCATCATGCGTCTGGTCAATCCGGAAAAAAGCATCACTGTCTGTGGAGGCCGGGAAATCACATTAAAGGATTTCCAGTCCTGGGTGTTCAAGGCCGGGGCCAATGGCCTGATGATTGGAAATTATCTGACCACCTCTGGCCGTGACATTGCCATGGATATGGACATGGTACGTGACTGCGGCCATACAGTGACTATGGATGAGGCACGGGGGTAAATCAAGGTGATTAAGGACGGTTATTTTTATTTTGATCCGCATGACGGGATTTATAAGGATCACTTCCCGGGTCATCCCATTGTTCCGGGCAGCATCATTGTCCAGGCCTTTGTCCAGGCCATTGGAACGTATGCGAGCGGAGGAGCCAAGCTTGATCTTAGCCAGTTCCGGTTCAAGCATTTTATTTCTCCGGGGAAATACCGGTTCAGCCTTGTCCCGGAGACGGGCCGTATCCTCTGCCGATTGTATGATCATGAAAAAACCCTGGTTACGGGCACGGTGAACCTATGAGACTTTCTTTTTCAGGGCAAACGGTTCTGATCGCTGGGGGGAGCTGCGATATGGCCATTGAGCTTGCAGGCCTCCTGATTGAAGCAGGTCTTCGACCCATCTTAAGTTTCCGAAGCCCGGAGGGCCGGGAAAAAATCATGGCGGCCCTTCCCTTTTCCATTGACCTTTATCAGACCTGCGGTCTTGATTTTTCAAGGCGCGACACCCTCTCTACCGTGTTTGATGACCTTCCCCAAGGACCGGACTATCTGGTGGACTTTGCCCAGGGAGACTATGAAACGCTTGTTTCTTCGGCAGATACCAGGAAAACCGATTGTTTTCTTGAAGAAAATATTGCGTTCAGGGCTGCCTTTCTGAAAAAAACAACCCGTCTCATGATCAAAAAAAAATTCGGCCGCCTGGTCTTTGTGTCTTCGGGTGCAGCGGGACGACCCAATCAGGGACAGGGCTTTTATGCGGCCTCCAAACTGGCTGCCGAGGCCTTGTACAAAAACATTGCCCTTGAACTGGGCTCCTTTGGCATCAGTTCCGTATCCCTACGTCCGGGGTATGTTGCATGTGGACGGGGTAAATCCTTTATTGAGAATAACCAGGACCGACTTATCCGCCAAATACCTAACAGACACTGGCTCTCTTCCCGTGATGTGGCTGAAACCATCGTTTTTCTGCTTTCGGATGGGGCAAGGGGGTTCAATGCCACAGAACTTGTTATGGATGGGGGGATCGGTTCAGGAAAACATTTTTTTGCTTAAATTTTTTAATTTGAATTTTTACGTCATGTTTGATGAACTCGTAAAAAACCGACGGATGGCTTTGGAAAAAGGTCCATAGGCAAGGCATAGTGTTTGGCCGGGTGCGAAGGCATTCTTTTAAGCGTATGTCGAACGTCCGGCCAAACACTATAACGCCGCATATGGGACTTTTTTACGACGCCATCAGGTATAAGGAAACGCCATGAATGTTATATCAAAAGTCATCGAATCCCTGGCTGATATACTGGATTTCGATCCAAACAATATCGGCCCGGAAACCTATTTGATCAGAGACCTGGAAGCCGAGTCCATTGATCTTCTGGAGCTTGCGGTTGTTCTGAATACGGAATTTAAAATCGAGGTGGATGATGATGAAATCTTTCTGAAAACCTTGCGAATTTATCTGGACAAACCCAAGGAGTGTCCAAAAGATATGGGTGAATACATGATGGAAAAGTATCCGTATCTGACCCGGGAGAGGATCAAGGAAATTCTTGAGGATCTTCCCCATGGACCGGTGATCAAGGTCAAAGATCTTGTCAGTTATATCAACTGGAAAAATTAGGCCCCGGGTATGATGAGTTTTGATCAGATTTTAAGGGAGCGGAGAAGCATCCGGCGTTACACACCTGAAACGCCTGATCGGTTGTTGGTAAACCAAATGCTGGGAAGTGCCTGTCTTGCGCCCTCACCCTCCCATTCGGAACCGGTGCGCTTTCTTTTGATCGACTCTGTTTCCATCAAAGATGCCCTGAAAAAGAATATGGCTCTGGGAAAGGAGGGGTTTCTTGCCCAGTACGAATCCTTGGGAGCCTCAAAAAAAATCCGAAATCTGATCCGGGCCTATTATCGTTTTTCCGAATTCATGTTCTCTGCGCCTTATCTGTTTGCCCTGGGCACAAAAAATGTAATGTCCTTCCAGGACCGTCTCCAGGATGCAGGGCTCACCGTGGATGCCTTAAAAAAAAACAAGGATCTTGATTTGGCTACGGGCCTGTCCCTTTCAGCATTTATTCTGAAAGGGACCGAACTGGGTATTGCCACCTGTATTCTCACGGCACCCCTTGTTTATATCCGTGATGTATCGGATATCCTTGGAACGGACCTGCGTATCACCTGCTTTGTCACGGCAGGTTTTGCCGATGAAAAGGCCTCGACTCTTCAACGTATTACTGCGGAGGAAATCTGCCAAACGGTCTGACGACTGTCCCGGGCAGCGCTTAAACAAATGATGAAAAACCGCGTCGTCATAACATCCATGGGCCTTTTCTCTTCACTGGGCTCTGACCCTGAGGCCATCGTTGAAAACATCCTAAAGGATCGCGTGACCTTTGAGCGGCCTGTGTATGACCCCACAACGGCAGTCAGCCCGGTCCATGATTTCAATCTCAAAGACCATACAGGACGGTTCAAGGATGCACGCTACCTGAACAGAGGCGTTGAGTTTGCACTGGCTGCGGCTCTTAAAGCGATTAATGCATCGAAACTCAGGCCGGATCAATGCGAAAGGGCCGGTCTTTTTGTGGGCAGCGGGCCCAACATGGACCTGGGTGGGGAATGCCCGGATATCCGGGACGGACAGATCGTTCAAGACCCTCTTCCAGCTCTCTTTCTGCTAAGATTCTTACCCAATACTGCGGCATCCGCCATTTCTCGGCTGGCCGGGATCCATGGTGAAAACCTGAGCGTGGGTTCGGCCTGTGCCGCGTCCATGATGGCTGTGGGCGAAGCCTTCCGTAAAGTCAAAGATGGCTACCTGGATCTTGCATTTGCAGGGGGAGGAGATTCCCGCTTGTCCCCCGGGGGGATCCTCGCTTACAAAAAAGCCCAGGCCCTGTGGCAAGGAATAGAAGACCCCAGGCAAACATACGCACCCTTTGATGTCTGCCGGACGGGTTTTGTGGCCGGCGAAGGCGGAGCATCCGTGCTTATAGAGAGCCTTGACCATGCCAAAGCCCGGGGAGCGAGAATTCTGGCTGAAATCTGCGGGTATGGCTCTGCCATGGACGGATACACTATGACAGCCCCGGAGCCCCAGGGAACATGGGCAGAACATGCTGTGCAACATGCCCTTTCCGAGGCGGGCCTCAACCCTGGAGATGTGGACCTGATTTCCACCCACGGCACGGGAACCGTGCTCAATGACCGGATGGAAGCCGGTATGATCCAACGGGTTTTCAAGGGTCACAGCCCAAAAATCACGGCCCTCAAATCATGGATTGGCCATCTGGCATCGGCCTGTGGGGCTGTGGAGCTGGCCCTCTGCCTGAGCTGCCTTGAATTGGGTCTCTTTCCCGGCGTGAGAAATCTGGTGGAGCCCCTTAACCCGGAACTTCATTTTCTCAAGGCACCCACATCCATGAATCCCCGGACCATACTTCTTGAAAATTTCGGATTTGGAGGCCAGAACAGCGCCCTGGTGATACAATCATGGAAACCTTAATCATACGCACCGGCCGCCAGGGTTTTGTCATGGCTGACCACATCCTTTTTCTCGGGCCGAATCGAATAGGTATCAGCAAAACCATTGATAAAGAAGACACTCAGATCCATACGGGCATTGAAATCCTGGCCCAGGCCGGAGCCCTCCATGTCCGGTATCTCACAAGCCTGGTCAAGCATGCCTTTCTTCTAAAAATCCAGCATGTTAAAGCACAAAAAAGCTGCCTTGAGCCTGGGTTCTATCGGGCATGGGGTACCCTTGTCAGTCAAAGCAAACAGGCCTATGCCTATGACCTTTTTGCGGAAAAAGATGGTGAAACCCGGATTGAAGGGCGTTTTTTATTTGCCCTGGGTGATTACGACCACCATTTCCGGAAAGATATCCTTGAATCCCATTATCGGAACCTGTTCTCATGTTTGAAAAACGATATGCCCAACGATTGAAGCACCAAAAACTCACGGACCTATACCGGAATCCCCCGGAAATTGCCCGGAAAGAGGGACCCTTTATTCATATGGAAGGCCGGACCCGGCTCAATTTCGCATCCAACGATTACCTGGGCCTGGGATCTGATCCAGCAGTCAGAAAAATGGTGGCTGAAAACTTTGAGGCCATGGGGCCTTCGGCCTCATCGTCACGACTGGTTTCAGGGAATTTCCAGATGATGCGGGAGGCCGAGCAAACATTCGCGGCGTATTTCGGTTTTGAAGACGCCCTGTTTTTCCCCTCGGGGTTCCAGGCCAATCTGGCTCTGATCTCTACCTTGTTTGGCAAAGGAGACCATATCTATTTTGACAAACACATCCATGCCAGCAGTGTAAAGGGTCTTGCCTTGAGCGGAGCCGCCTTTTCAGGGTACAAACACAACGCCATGAACCATCTTGAAAAACGGCTTAAATCCGGAGGACAAGGGCCACGGGCCGTAATCACAGAAGGCCTGTTCAGCATGGACGGTGATTTCCCGGATATTGACTCCCTTTCGGCTTTAAAGAAAACATACGGCTTTCTCTGCGTGGTGGATGAGGCCCATTCCTATGGGGTCTGTGGCAAGGGAGGACGGGGGGTGGGTAAAACAGTGGCTGATGTGGGCGTGGGCACACTGGGTAAAGCCTTTGGCCTTTTTGGGGCCATTGTTCTTCTTCCAAAATTGTTCAGGGACTATCTTATAAATTTCTCAGCACCCTTGATTTACAGTACGGCACTTCCAGAAGCCCATGCAAAGAGTGCAGTAGATATCCTTTCGGTCATTGAATCATCCGACGACAAACGGGAGTACCTTCAAGGGCTCTCCCGTTCATTAAAAATGAAACTTGTGGGGGCTGGGTTCACCGTCAACGGAGATGCCCACATTCTTTCTGTAAACATCGGTGATGAGAAAAAAACAATGGAACTGGCCCGGAATCTTTATCACGATGATATCTTGGTCTTTCCTGCCCGCTTTCCCACGGTGCCACTGGGTCAGGCCATATTACGGATCAGCCTGACTGCTCTGCATCAATACGATCACATTCAGCGCTTGGTGGACACATTGATCATACGTCACCACCCGTGAGCCCTGTCTATTCCTTGGCTTTGAGATTAAAGGTTACGTGGTTCAGGTCTTCTGCAAACTCCTCACCGAATTCCAGACTATCTTCATCTTCCTCTTCATACACCCAGTTGACGGTGATATTTTTCCCCTTTGCCGAAGCCTGGTCCAGCACTTCAAGGAAATTCATCAGCACCTTGGAGGAACTGCTGTTGAAATAGTATAATTCGATATTCACAACGGTGGTCTCGTCATGGTCACCGGCCAGATAGTCCTCCAGCCACTTAAAAACCGGATTGAAGAATTCGGAGGTATTTTCCGGATAGGATTCCCCCTTGATCTCAAGCAATCGGTGGTTATAGTCGAATGTGATTTCAGGAGTGAATTTCGTTGGCTCTATTTTAAGATCATCCATAAATCCTCCGTTCAGATATGCAGTCTTATCGTAAAAAAGCAGAAGTTTTTGTCAATATCAATAAAATCATAATCAACAGGATGCTCGGTTTTTCTGGCCATTTCAATAAACCCCAATCCTGCCCCACGACTGCCCTCGTCCGGTCCTTTTTTGCGCATTTCCTTGTAGTACTGTTTTTTTTCTTCCGGTCCCAGACTGTTTATCTTATCAATCATCGCAGCAATCTTATCTTTATCCTTGATGTGAATCATGTTACCGCTGGACACGAAATAACTTTTTTTTTCGTATCCCACAGCCACAATTCCATTGCTCAATTTGGATTCTTCAAGACTTCTCAACACGGTCTGTTCCGTGGAGTAATGGATGATATTCTGAACCTGCTCCACCAGAATGGCAAACGTTTTTGCGACCATACTCCGATTGAATGAGTCCTGCTGCATTTTGCTTTTAAGGGTGTTTCCAATTTCCACCATCAAATCCTGGCTCATGGGGCCACTATAGCAGAAAATAATTTTTTTCTTGGAAAAACATTCCCTCAGGTTAAATAACCTCATTGTCATACGTTTCTCCTTCTTAATAAATTCCGAGTCTGAATGCAACCATGGTCAGATCATCCACCTGATCTCTTTTCCCACGATGGGTTTCAAATGCCTGCCTCAAGACCTGGTGTTGCCTGTCAAAGGGGAGATCACTATTATCCAGCATCAGCTCCCTCAATCGTTTTTTACCAAATCCCAGCCCTGTTCCTTCTCCGGGCTGTTCGTAAATTCCGTCTGTGGCCAGATAAAAATTCATACCGGGTTCAATGGAAATCCGGTGGGTCTTAAAATGATGGTGATCATTCGAATACGTATAACCAAGACTCTGGTTGTCCCCTTTAGCTGTTTGAATGATTCCGTTATGGGTATAATTCAAGTCCAATCGTGCGCCTGAGAATGTAAGGATTCGCTGCTGGAGATCCACGGAACAAAACCCGATATCCAGTCCCTCATCGGCCAGGGGACTTTGGGTGTCTTGCTTAAGTGTCTTTTTGATATGCTTGTTCAGTTTAGCAAGAATTTGTCCCGGATCATAGCATTTTTCTCCACGAATGATACGATTTAACGCAAAATTTACGATAAGAGTCATGAACGAACCCGGAACGCCATGCCCGGTGCAGTCCCCGACACCCAGTATATAGCCAGTATCGATCCATTCAATCATATAAAAATCGCCCCCCACCATATCCCGGGGTTCCCACCAGATAAAATGGTCTAAAAAGGCATTATTGATGACGTCTCCATGGGGCAGCATGGCCTTTTGGATCATCCGGGCATAGGTCAGGCTGCTCACAATGTGATCGTTGGCGGTCTTAACCTCATTGAGGCTCTGGTCAAGCTGCCGGGTCCTTTCAGCCACCTTTCTCTCAAGGGTTTCACTTGCTCGTTTCTGAATCCGGATGGCTTCCTCCCTGGCCTTCCGGGCTTGCTGCTCCTTGATCAGGGCGTTTTCATTGGCAATGCGCGCCAGTCGTTCCCTGTTGCTTGCCACGGCCTGGGCTTCGATCCGGGCCTTCTTTTCCCGGTTAAGTCGGTCAGCCATGGCGAATGACAAAAGGGTCACTTCAAGAACCGATCCGATCTGAGCTGCATTTTCCGTTATAAAATTCCTCGGCAACAGCCCGAATTTATTCAAGGCAAGGGTAACCCCCCCCACCAGCATAACACTCCATGCCACAAGAAAAATTTTGGCCGATCTAAGACCCTTTATGCACAGGCCTATAAGCAGGAAATACCCATAGACAATAGCAATGATGGCCAGAATAATGGCCGAAGCAATTCCCAGCCGATAGGAGGTGAAAAACGATGCAATGATCTGAAAACCCCCAATCCAGGCCAACATCATAAGAAGGATGTAATTTTTAGGGTAATGTTCCTTGCCCCTCAAAAAACCGAGCACAAACAGAAGGGCAAACAAAACCACACCGTTTAGACTGGCCACGATCACCTGATCATTCCAATGGGTTGCATTGGGCCACAGATACTGATAACTGGTGCCATTCAGACTTGTCACAAACAATGTCATGCACACCACATAAATCACATAATAAAGATAGTTGATTTCCTTGATGGACATGAAGATAAACAGATTATAAACAATCATCACCATCATGGCACCGTAATACAGGCTAAGACCCAGCACCTCGGCCTGGTTTTCTTCCATGAAACCGGCTTCTGTCCAGGCCCGGATGGGAATCTGCATGGAGCTTGTGGTTTTGACACGAAAAATAAACCGGACCTGTTCATGGGGCGCAAAACGGACCGGAATAACAAAATTTCTGTGTTTGATGGGCCGCTCGTCAAAGGGGAACTTGTCACCCAGGGTCCAGGTATCCCTTTGATCCTTCCGGATGGCGTACACCGTGATATAATCAATCACAGGGTAAGCAATTTCAATCAGATATTTCATGGATTCGTTGCGGGTGTTGATACAATCCCCCATAACCCAGTATACCGAATCCGTGTAGCCAAAGTTCATATTTTCCGCTGTGTTTTCCTGCCACAAACCGCTTGATTTGCCGCTGATCAGATCGTCCACATGGAAAGAATCATTCTTGTCCTCCATGTAAGACAAAGATCTGCTCAAGTTAACCATGCCTATCTCCGGTCTGAGTTCTATCCCCCGAGTCTGGCTGTTACAGGGCTGGGCCAAAGCCAACATCGCACCCCATACCAAGGCTATGACGGGAAATATCAGACCTTGGCCCAGGGTGTTTTGCTTGTGCTTATGTGTTATGCGAATGCCCATATGTTTTTTTTATCCTGTTATTATCTCTGGCCTGAAACCCACCATGGTAATATCATCCACAGGTTCTCTATTGCCCCTGAATACCTTCAGACTGGCCTCCAGAATCTCATGCTGAACGTTTAAAGGCAGGTGGGCATGCTCACATAAAAGGTCTTTCAAACGACGCGTTCCGAATCGCTTGCCGGAATATTCGCCGATCTGATTTGTGAGGCCATCGGTTGCCATATATATATTCAGATCGGGTTCAAGGGATAGACTCCGAACCTCGAAAGCCGCCCCATGGATCGACGCATCAAACCCCAAAGCCCTCCTGTCTCCCCGGATCGTCTCAATTCCCGAACCACGAACAAGATGCATATCCATTCGGGCACCCGAATAATCGATCCGCATGTCCTGTGGCCTGATCACGCAGACCCCGATGCTAAGCCCGTCGTCCAAAAGGTCCTTATCCCTGTTATGGTTCATGATCGTTTGAATCCTGTGATTCAGACGCCTTAGGATTTCTCCGGGATCCTTGCATGAATCCCATCTCACGATATGCTTGAGTTCCGAACTTGAAATAATGGTCATGAACGCACCATGAACCCCATGACCGGTGCAATCGGCAACAGCCACAATGGTGACGCCATCCAGGCGATCCATGTAATAAAAATCACCGCTCACCACATCCCTGGGCGCCCACCAGATAAAATGGCGAGGTAACCATTCCCGGGCCATTTCAGGATCCGGCAGTATGGCCTGTTGGATCATGCGGGCATACCGGATACTGCTCATGATCCGATGGTTCGCCTTCCTGACGTCCTCGAATGTATTGTTCAACTCTCGGGTACGTTCTTCGACCTGTATTCCGAGGGTTTCTGTTGTTTTTTTCTGAATGTCATAGGCATCTTCCCGGGCTTCCCGTTCCTTGCGTTCGTTGACCAGAGCCGCTTCATTGGCAAGGCGCGCCTGACGATCCTGAACAAGGGCCATGTTCTGGGCCTCAAGTTTTTCTTTTCGTTCCATGTTCAATCGATCAGCCAGGGAGATGGACAAGAGTACAACCTGGAGAACAGAACTGATCTGAGTGGCGTTTTCAGTCAAAAAAAACCGTGGCAGAAAGCCCATTTTATTGAATAGAAGAATCAGACTGCCCCCCACCAGTGACAACCAGGCCCAGACAAAAAAACGTGCGGGTTCAAACCCCTTCAACCAGTAGATCAGAGTCATGGGCAGTCCGAACAAAAGACCTGAAAAAATAACGCCGATGGCCAAAAAAAGTGCCGTCCTGTAGGGTAATTCCATGGAAAGAAGGATAAGAATTCCCGCTGCAACCGGAAAAATCATGAACTGGGAAAACTGCCTGGGCCTTTTTGTTCTCAATTTCAGGAAACTCATGGCGAGTAAAGCACCTGAAAGCAAAGCACCGCATAAAGCCACCACCAGTACCTGATCATTCCACCAGGTCGCCCCGGGCCAGAGGTACTGAAACGTCATGCCGTTCAGACTCGCAAGAAAGGTGCACAGGCAGAACACATAAACCACATAATACAGATATTCCACATCACGAACAGACGAGAAAAGAAAGAGGTTGTAAAGCATTAAGATGGCCATGGCTCCGTAATACAGACCCAGGCACGTCATCTCCACCTGTTTTTTTTCAATATACCGTTCAGGATGATACAGACTTAAAGGCATCTGCATGGAGCCCTGGGTTTCAAATCGGAACAGAATTTCCACAGACTCATGGGCAATCAGGTTCATGGGAAAAACAAAGTAGGTCTGTTTTATAGGCCGCTCATCAAAGGGATATTTATCTCCCATCACCAACATTTCCGTCCCGGATTTTCGAATAATATGGACCTCGATATAATCAAGTATGGGATGCCCTATCTCAAGAACCAGCTCCAGGTCCCGTGATGATGAGTTGACAAACTCGGCCTTGACCCAATACACGGAATCCGTGAACCCAAAGTTCAGGTTACCCGAACTTGGTTGCCATAAAATATCGGTCCTGTTTTCCGTAAAATCCCGAACCTGAAGAACGCCTGAAGGATCTTCCAGCACAGACACCATGGGATCCAGCTCCAAAAACAGGGTATCCCCGGTGACCTGTATGGGCGCCTGAGATCCCAAGGCTGTCCCGCAAAACCACAGGTAGGTCAGCCCAAGGGCAAACACTTTTTTTGACATATGCGCTAAACGTATTCGCATCGGCACCGTTTATTCCTGCTCTGGGCGTAGTCAATCATTCAGTTAATCTTTGATGGCGTCGTAAAAAGTCGCATATGCGGCGTTATCGTGTTTGGCATAAAGGCCATTTCCATGGACATCGCTTTATTTTTCGCATGCATCACATTTGGCACTGAAGGTTTATTCAAACACGGATAACAAGGCTCTCACACATTTATTCGGGTTTGAAGGCCACCATGGTCATATCATCCCTCTGTTCCCAACTCCCTTTGTATTTTTCCAGGGTTTCCTTATAGCATTCATACTGGGCATCCAGGGAAAGATGGGCATTGTCCTTGATCAGTTTCAACAAACGTTTGGTTCCAAAACGTAGTGTGTTTTCTTCCCCGGCCTGATCTGTAATCCCGTCGGTAAAAAGATAGACCGTCATATTCTGATGCAAATCCATGTCGTGAACCGGATACACATAGTCTTCCTTGGATGAGATATAGCCTACGCTGTTTTTATCTCCTGGAAGGGTGAGCAGCTCCTGACCAAGGGTATAATACATCGTCATCTTCGCTCCTGAAAAATAGAGTTTCCCCGTTATGTTGTTGAATGCACAGACCCCAATATCAAGACCATCATCGGACAGGGCGTGTGAGGTATCCTGTTTCAGGGTTTTTCTGATCCGTCTGTTCATTCTGGAGAGAATTTCACCCGGATCATAACACGCCTCACCCCTGACGATCCGCTTCAATTCCGAACCGGCAATGATGGTCATAAAAGCTCCAGGGACGCCGTGTCCCGTGCAGTCCGCCACCGCCACAACGGTCCAGGCCTCTTTTTTTTCAATAAAATAAAAATCCCCCCCCACGAGATCCCTGGGCACCCACCAGATAAAATGCCCGGGTAAAAATTCCCTGATCTTTTTGGGGTCCGGCAGCATGGAAAGCTGGATCATTCTTGCATAACGCAGGCTGCCCATAATATGGCTGTTTGCATCCCGGACCTGCAAGAGAATATCATTCAACTCACAGGTGCGCTCCTCCACCCGCTGCTCTAAGGTTTCTGTGGCCTTTTTCTGGATTTCAAAGGCATGCTCCCGTGCTTCCCGTGCTTTTCGTTCATTATGGAGAGCACTTTCGTTGGCGATTCTCGCATTTCTTTCCTGGAGATGTGCAATGTCCTGGGCTTCAATCCTCTCCTTTTTTTCAAAATTCAACCGATCTGCCAGGGCAAAGGAAAGGAGCATCACTTCCAGGGCCGAACCATACTGGGTGGCATTTTCGGTAAAGGCGTTCCGGGGTAGAATGCTGAACTTGTTCAAAGCCAAAATCACACCTCCGGACAGCATGGCAAACCAGGCCACAGCATAAAATCTCGCCGATGAAAACCCTTCCATCCAGCGGCTCAAGGTAACAATCATGCACCAGACAATGGAAATAACGGCAAGACCAATGGTGGAGAGTATACCCATTTTATAAGGGATTTTGTATGAAAAAAGAATGATGAACCCTGCAATGACCGCAAAAAAAATGAAAACCCTGTAACTTTTTGGGCGTGATTCCTTGACTTTCAAAAAACCCACAGTAAAAAGAATTGCAAAAAGAACCACTCCGCAAAGAGAAACAACAAGCACCTGATCGTTCCACCAGATACTTTCCGGCCAAAGATAGTGATAACTTGTTCCGTTGAGGCTGGCCAGAAAGACCGCCATGCAGGTAACATAGATCACATAGTACAGGTAATTGGCCTCCCGCACCGACAGATAAACAAACAGATTATACAGAATCATAATAATCATGGAACCGTAATACAGACCAAGCCCCATCATTTCACCCTGGGACTTTTCTAGAAACACTCTTTCATTGTAAAGATTGAGGGGTATCTGCATGGAGCTTGTGGTTTTAAAGCGAAACATAATGGTCAGGGATTCATAGGCAGCGAAATCCACTGGAAAAAGAAAATTTTTATGTTCAATAGGCCTGTCATAAAAGGGTTTCTTGTCGCCCATGGACAAGGTTTTTACCCTGTCTTTTCCCATGATAAACACCTGGATGTCATCGATAACCGGGTAGGCGATCTCAATTAAGAACTCAAGGTCCCTGGGTTCCTGATTCACAAAATCTCCCTTGACCCAGTAAACAGAGTCTGTATAGCCGAAATTGAGTGTCTCTCCATGGAAGGGAATCCAGATTTTATCTGATGCGGCAGAGATCAAATCAGCCATTTCAAAGGAGCCTTCTGTGTCCTCAAGATAGGACATGTTCGGCCCGAGGTGCAGGTATCGTGTCTCTGCGTTGAGCGCAACCCTCCGGGTCTCTGCATGTGAGACCGAAAGAGAAAACAGTCCCATGACCATGCAAAAGATCACAGAGAAAAGCGGAAACTGTTTTCGATTATTTTTGCCCAATTATTTGCCCTGTGTGGAACTAAGAGTGCCGAGTCACCATCTCTTAAGATCGACAGAGACCCGTTTTTAGGATAGTTTATTTAACGTATATCTTAATCGCAAATGCCCAGAATTGCAAGCCAAAACAAGACAAAACCTTCGTCATTGAAGTATCCCCATCGTTTTTTAGGGACATTTCAATTGTTTTCCGGTCAGGCCTGGGATATAAATCAAGGTCACAACCGACAAGTTCACAACCCATTGATACATGATGAGGTCACGCTTTGAAGAATAACCGTTTTTTTGTCCTTGGCACGGACACGGGAGTCGGGAAAACCGTTCTCTCCCTTTTGCTCATGCATTATTTTTCCAAAAAGGGAGCAAACCCCTTTTACATCAAACCGTTCCAGACCGGCTGCAGCCATCCCTTGGACACGGACAGCGATGCCCGGATGATCTATGAATCATTCCCCCCACTGAAGGGGAAAAATCCCGAAGATTCAATGATCTACTGCCTTAAAAACGCCAAAGCACCTTATTTTGCAGCACGCAATCAACACAATCCCATGAATATAGACACCGTACTTTCCTTTATCCACGAAAAAGGAAAAAACCATGATCCTCTGATTATTGAAGCTGCCGGTGGCCTTCTTGTTCCGGTCACGGAAAAATCCCTGATCATCGATCTGGTCCAGCAATCCGGAGCCAGACCCATCATCGCCGCCCGGGCAGGTCTGGGCACCATCAACCATTGCCTTTTAAGCCTGGAAGCCCTGAGACACAGGGGCATCGAATCACCCGGACTGGTATTCATCCAAAAGGACACGGACCCGACATCCCTTGCCATGGTCAAAGAAAATATGGAGGCCATCGCCATGTTCTCAGATGTGCAGGTTGCGGGCCTGATTCCTCACATTCCCGACTTTTCCCATCCTGACCCGGCCCTGTTTGAGGTGATTCACACACTGATATCACAAAAGGCCTGAACACCTTTGTGCGATTATCCCATCTTTCCTGCTAATAATTCATGTGCATGATCAAAGTTGTCACTTGTAACATAAATAGGTTCACCAAAATTATTATTTCTATCGTGGAGAATAATCGAGCAAATTTTTTTCGGTCCCAGGTTTTAAGTTCTCGGTAACTTGACGATGAAAATCGCAAAGGAACAATCGGTACATTGCTTTGCAAAGATAAATGCAGAATGCCCTTTTTAAGGACAAAGGCTGGACCATTTGGCCCATCAGGATTTATAACAGTTGAATATCCTATCCGTAAATAACCAATCAGAAGTTCAGCCGCATCGCGACCTGAATGTCCTGTAGAACCTAAAATTATTTTTTTGACCCCCATCAATTGCAACAGAACATGTATGGGTTTCATATACCAGATAGGATGTTGCATCCATGCCTGAGGGGCACGATCAAGAATTCTATCGATTTTAGGTATTGCGCTTGTCAGCCCCAATGGAACAAAGCTATGCCACACAGAGAAGATATGATTTGAATTTTTTACGAGTTTCTCCCGGCCAACAATCTTTACTTTAATGGTAACTCTCAGGATTAAGAGATAAAAAAATAACAATAACCCCATACCGTACCCATAAAGGAGAAATTGCGGTCGAATCATAATAGGTACTTTATCGACCCGATATCGATAGATAAAAGGTTTTCTCATGTTTTTTTCACCTATCCGCTAATCAGAACCGCGACTTTTTGCGTCGGATGAATTAGACTTGTTATGTGATTTGTATCCTATAAAAAATAATCTCTTGAATGGCAGTAAGACTTTTCCGTTTTTTTGTTTTGGATACGCTTTTTCAATTCCCGAAATGTCCCCTTAAAGTTAATCTTGCAATACATAACCCACAAACCCCGCAGTGAGCAGAAAATTTAGAATAAAGGTCAAACGTGGACTTGACCCCTTTATTTTATTTATTTACTTTATTCAATCACGGCGTGCTATAACCCGGCCCAGTTCATTTTCTTGTAATCATCCTCCACATTTCTCATATAAACTTTCAGGCGCGATATCCGCTCCATTTGGCCACGCAATAGTGCCACCATCAATAAACGCTTGTTTAAATAAATTAATATCTTTTAGAGATGAAAATACAGGGCCTTTGTTAAGATAAGAAGAAAAATCGATATTTCCTGACACTTTATTGTCAAAAGTAATTCGAAATATATAATCACCTTTATATTCAATTGCTGTTACATCATTCATATTCCACATATTAATCTCCTTATTCTAATGGAGCAATTTTTTTTATTTCTTTGTAGCTTCTTGCATCATCCCAAGCAGTATTAAGATCAAGAATGTGAATATCAATCCATTCTCGAACTAATTTAATCGCTGTTCTTGAATTTAAATTTCCTATTAACATATTTCCTTGAAAATCAAAGACAGCCTTACTTCCTTGATATTCTGCATGGAAATGAGGCGGATTATGTTCATCATAAAACATCCTAATAATAATTCCAAAAAATCTGCATATTTCAGGCATGTTAAATTCTCCATGAAAACTTAAATGTCATCTTGATTATAACAAATAATCTATAAATTTCAATTATTATGAGAACGCTGCGGGTCAACGGCGCATGGAGCGGAATGCGTCCGCTGCTTACTTGTTATGCATTTCTCCCAAACAATGCTCGATTTCTAAAAAATACAATAATACCAAACACTATGAAACCAACACCTAACACAAAGGGCAAATCAGTAACACCTCCTTTTGAGGTGTAGCCGAAACCTGCAAAAACCAATCCCATAAACAAATAAAACAAGGGTGCAATAATTGTATTTTTTGGTGCAGAGGAATAAATTTTTGTATTCTGAGAGATAATCATATTAACGTTTTCTACCTCTGCTTCATGCTTATCTTTGCATGCGAGGCCATGATCAAGATCAGTAGCGCATTCTTTGCAGAGGCCTTTGCTACAAGACTTACATATACCAACTGCCGGTATGTTTGGGTGATTGAAGCAATTCATTATATTTCCTTTTTTGCATAACGAGTCTGTAGAAAAACCCCTTATTAAAATAAACATCATCTCTCCCCGCTAAGGATTGAAAAAGTAAATTTCAATCACAACGCGGAAGGCTTATTGTTTCATTGATAAAAAACGAATGACTATGATTCCTTAGCATATCTTTTTGACCTTTGTATTCATTTTTCCCATTTGGTTTTCATTTTCTATGCTCCGATTGTACCGAATTTTGCAATCTTCCCAATATTGTGAACCATGCAGTAGAGTTCCCATTGAATGTCCACCTTCTTTTTACTCCGGAGGGTGAACCGATCCAGGCCCATGGCATTGCGGATGTTTGCGAAAACCGGCTCAACGGTTCCCATTCTCCTTTTGTAGATGTGGTGCCCATGGCTGGGAAATGGATGTCGAGTAGACCGGTTTCTCCAATAATGGCAGCTTATTAACAACATGCTTTACTGACGCCTTGCCGCACGCGGCTACTACGTGACAGTCGTTTTATGTTTTGCCATTACCGTTGTTACCGG
>Ga0180007_10000498_pt1 | contig 65926 bp, 60 predicted proteins | sample MM_PC_MetaG_FD_121122 | JGI IMG/M metagenome (GOLD analysis project Ga0180007, IMG submission 121122) | Groundwater microbial communities from the Aspo Hard Rock Laboratory (HRL) deep subsurface site, Sweden - MM_PC_MetaG | ecosystem: Environmental > Aquatic > Deep subsurface > Groundwater... | reverse complement strand
GTTTATAAAGATTTGGCTGAGAAGCGTTGCAATAAGAAGAAAAAACTTTACGAAAAATGGAATGAATTAATTCTGGAAAAGGTTGAAATTGGCATCGTTTAAATTTCACCGGGAATTGCTGATGCTAAACCTGATAGAGGTTATCTTCCGATTCCTTAAATATTCCTATACAGATATCAACCACACCAGTGTATAAAAGAACATTACCCTGATGAATTCCATGAAATAAGCGTTATAAAATAATGGTGCATATGAAGAAAAGTAATTTAATGTTTTACCACCCGCTCCCAATGGTCGCTGGAGGACACGAAGAGCACAGAGAAGGGCTAAAAGCTTGGTAGGTCGGGTTGAGGAACGAAACCCGACAAATTGGTACACATCCCTAACAGATATTATTTGCCTTTATTCCTGTCCTTCAGTAAGCCCCACGAACGGGAGGTGGAAAAAAGAACATAGGATGTTCTTGCCTCATCAATCATATCCCAGATATCTACCTTCCATGAAGCGGATCATGTTGTAAAGCATGCGATTGACAGGGACCAAAATCCCGTTTTTGTCAGCCAATCGGACCAGGGCTCCAGTAAGGGCGTCAATTTCGGTTTTTTTCTTGATCCGGATATCCTGGAGGGTGGATGATTCGTGGCGGGCTGTTCCGGGGATCAGGGTGTCCAGAAGAAAGGCGTAATATTCATCCGGGCTTTCCCAATATGTCGTGTAGGCCGCAGCGCCAAGAACCAGAAAAATTTCATGGACGATATCCCTGATGATGGCCCGGGTTTGGGGGGATTTTTTCAGCTCTCCGTAAGGGACATCAAAAATGGCTCCCAGTGGGTTCAGCGAGCAATTGAAAAGCATCTTGGCCCAAAGGTCTTTTTCTATGGTATCCGTGATTTCACACGATAAGCCCCCTTTTTGTATGGCGTTTCGCAAAGAAAGAAGCTCCGGGCAGGGGCTGTGGTCCAGACTGCCCAGGGTGACGGGCTGGACATGGACCGTGATGTCCACCCGGTTGGGTGCATGGCGGTGAAACCCGGTTATGACCCTTGCGTTGTACACCTGGGATGAGGGGAAATAGTTCAGAAAAATTTCACGGTTTCCCCAGCCGTTCTGGCAAAGAACAAGCTGAGTCGAGGCTCCGACCAGGTCAGGATACCGGGATAAAATCCGGGCTGCATCGTCGGTGTCATTGCTTTTGGTGCAGACCATGACAAGATCATAAAGGGTTTGACCAGGAATATCTGAAAGATCGGAAAAGGCACGAAGGTCTGTATAATGCCCGTCCCCTATAATGCCGGTGCGGAAAAGACCCTGGTCCTTAAGGGCCTGGACCGTTTTCTTTCGTGCCAGAATATCCGGTTTAAGTCCCGATTCACAAAGGCAGCTTGCAAGGCCAAGGCCCACGGCGCCTCCGCCGAATATCAGTATGTTCATAGGTTTCTCCTCACACGTGATGGCCTGGTCATATGGGCCTTTTTCCATCGCCATATTTAGACGTTTTACGGATGCGTCACACTAAAAGTTTAAAGAAAAGAAATTAGCCTGATACACCCATCAGGTCAAGGACGGGTTGAATGAACCATTGATATTTTTGACATTATCGGTTATTTCTTAAAGGTTTTTTAAACAATCAGGGGGTAAGAAAAAATGAAAAAAATTATTATTTTAGTATCATGCATTTTAGCGGTTTCAACACTTGTTGCGGCAGGTGATGCATCCTTTGACACCATCAAGGCAAAGGGTGAATTACGCATAGGACTGGACGATTCATTTCCGCCCATGGGCTACCGAATCGATGACGGAACCCTGACAGGCTTTGACATTGATGCGGCAGAAGAACTTGGAAAAAGACTGGGTATTAAAATCGTCTGGACGCCGACGGCCTGGGATGGTGTTATTCATGCATTGAATTCAGGCATGTTTGATTGCATCTGGAATGGTATGACGATAACACCCGAAAGAGCTGAAAAGGTCTTATTCACCAAACCCTATATCCTTGACGGACAGGTTGCCGTTGTCCGTTTTGACGAAAAAAGATTCACCAGTTATAAGGATCTTGGGGGGAAAATCATTGGTGCTCAAAAAGGGTCCTCAGCGATTAAGGCCATTGAAAAACTTCCGGTAAAACCGTCGGCCGTCAAAGAATACACGGACAATCCCAAAGCCCTGCTTGATCTTGAAGCCGGACGGATTGATGCGGTCATCATCGACAATGTGACAGGTCGTGATACAATCTCCAAACGTATAGGAAAATTCAAAACACTGCCCGGTTTTATCAGCAAAGAACCCTTTGGTGTTGCATTCAGGCAAGCCGATGCTCAACTTTTGAACACCATCCAGAAAACCATTGACGATATGGTTGCCGATGGGACCATGGCAAAAATTTCCATGAAATGGTTTGCCGAGGATATCACAGATCCATCAAAATGGTAAAACAGGGCGTGATCCACATACATAGGTCAATGGGCAGAGTGATTCTCTATGCCTTGCTCTGCTTAGCTTTTTTTCCTTCTCTAACGACTGCTGCGGTGTCTGATCCGGCATCTGTTTTTAGTGCGGCAAATAATTTCATTGCAGCAGGAGACTATCAAAAAGCGATAGAAACCCTTGGGGCCATTCCAAAGCCGGACCCGAATACGAGCGGATCGGACTTTGTCAAAAGCAGGATACAGACAGCCTCATTGTATCATGCCTTAAAGCAAACAAAAAAGGCCCAAGCAGCCTGTCATGACGTTCTGGAACTTTTCCCTGACAACAAAGAGGCCAGGAATTTTCTTATCGCCCTAAAAAAGGAAGAAATCCCTTTTTATATCCTTTTTTTCAGGGACTGTACTCGTTTTCTGCCGTCGCTTTTAAAGGGTGCAGTGTTAACACTTGCCCTGACCTTCTTGACCATGGTGATCTCACCTTTGGGCGGATTATTTATTGCCCTGGGCCGAATGAGCCGATTCAAATCCTTTGCCGGTCTCTGCTGGTTTATTATCTGGTTTTTTAGAGGCACTCCGCTGTTATTGCAGCTCTTCTTTATCTATTACGGCCTTCCGGCACTGGGTATTACCTTTTCACCATTCACAGCGGCGATTATCGGTCTTTCATTGAATTATTCTGCCTATCTTGGCGAGATCATTCGTGGGGGGATAGAAAGTATCGGCCACGGTCAAATGGAGGCGGCAAAAGCCATTGGGATGACGTACACCCAAGCCATGCGCCGGGTGATTATCCCCCAGACGTATAAACGTCTGTTACCCCCCATAGGAAATGAATTTATTGCACTTATCAAAGATACTGCCCTTGTTTCAACCATTGCCATGGTTGAGTTGATGCGCTCTGCCGATCAGATGTTTAACACCTATTTCAATGTCAATGTTCTGATTATTGCCGCCATGGTGTATCTCGCCTTTACAACCGTCTTTACTCTTGTCTTTGAACGTATTGAAAAAAAGGTGGGGGCTTATGAAAACAGGTGAAAACGTGATACTCCATCTTGAAAATATCACAAAAAAATTCGGCAAGGTAACCGCAATTGATCAGGTGACTCTTTCGGTGAAAGCCGGTGAGAGAATTGTCATTATCGGCCCTTCCGGCTCTGGGAAATCAACATTACTTCGAGCGGTGAATATCCTTGAAGAGATCGATCACGGCAGGATTTTTTTTAAAGGTGATCCGGTGGGTTATACCGCAATAAAAGGGAAACAGATTCTGGATAGCCCGAAAAACATATCACGTTTAAGATCTAAAATTGGCATGGTTTTTCAAAATTTCAATCTCTTTCCGCATATGACGGTTCTTGCAAACATCATGGAAGGCCCAGTTACGGTTCTTAAAAAAACCAAAAACGAAGCGGAAAAAACCGCCCGGGATATGCTGAAAAAAGTCGATCTTTCTGATAAATGGCAGGTGTACCCGGCCACATTATCCGGCGGACAGAAACAACGGGTGGCCATCGCACGGGCCCTGGCCATGAATCCTGAGATCATGCTGTTTGACGAGCCCACATCGGCCCTGGACCCGGAGCTTGTGGGAGAAGTCTTTAACACCATCTTGTCCCTTGCGAAAGAAGGCATGACCATGATTATTGTCACCCACCATATGGGCTTTGCCAGAGAAGTGGCAGACAGGGTCGTTTTTATGGAAAAAGGCGCCATGGTTGCCGAAGCCCCCCCTGAAAAATTTTTCAGCGCCTGCATGGAAAATAAGAGAATTGCGGATTTTATTCAGAATATACTTTAATCATAATGATTCAAATCCATGACATAGGTCTCAAAATCATTTTCCTGGAGAAATTTTGAAATCATTTCACTGACCTTATCAGCCGTATCAACACGATAAATGCCCCGATTATCTTTTCCGACTTTTTTTTTAGCATTTTCAACGATTGTCTGAAGAGACTTAATCGTTATTTCAACTGTTGCATTAATACGGATTAAATTGTTTGTATCTGACATAGTCATACCTTTTTTTATGAGGGCCTTTTCGATTACGCGTACGACTATTTTGGATCGCCAACGCCGCGTATCCATTGCCGTCAGAACCGATAGGTTTTTCCTGCCATTCCTGTAGATACGCGGTCACCCAGGGAATTTTTTAAATAGGCCGCTGCATGATCACCTGTGCAGTGACAGGGAATAATCGTGTCAATATCACGTTCCTGCAAGGCTAAAACGGTCTGATCAAGACGGTCGGTGCTTGCGTTTACCAGGTGAAATCCTCCGATGACTGCTCGAATCCTGAGACCATGATTTAATTGACTGATTACATCCAAGGTGTTTACCAGGCCGGAATGGCAGCAGCCTGTACAGACGATCACCCCCTGATCCGTTTTGATCCACAGGGCAAGGTCATCGTCAATGGGATCGGGCCTTTTCCCCATGTAATCAAGGTAAAACGGGCCGCCTGTGTCTTCAAAATCAGTCCTACGGGGAATGGGACCGGTCAAGCCAATGGCCTCTGTCAAGGCAATGGGATGCTGAACCCAGTGAATATATTTCCGGGAAAGCTTGTCAATGGCTGTCATGGATTCATGGGGTATGTGAATGGGAGCCGGCATGCTATTTCGGATGCTGTACCGAGGCCGAACAAGACCCGGATGACCGTAAACATGAATTTTCCGGTTCGGCAGGAGAATATACGGAATCCCGCCGGTATGATCAAAATGCCCATGGCTCAGCACAAGGATATCCGTGTCGCCGATGTCTATGCCCAGTGATTTTGCGTTGAGTTCAAATGCCTGCCCCTGACCAGTATCGAAAAGGATATGTTTTCCGTCAGCTTCTATCCAAAGCGACAGACCATGCTCGGCCATAAGGCCCTTTTCAGAATAATTATCCACAAGAATCGTGATGTTTACGCGGCCTTCTATCATGGGTGTTCCCGTTGCTGTTTTTTCACAGACCCAGCAGCAATAATGGGTTTTACGATACTTCGCATGATTTCTGCCGTGGGTGTGCTTGCATCCTGAGAAATAAAGGCTTGGCCGTTGTCACATGCCAAAGCAATCCCAGGGTCCATGGGAATGGCACCAAGAAACGGGACATTCATGCTTTCGGCAATTAGTCGGCCTCCACCTGAGGGAAGAATCTGGGTGACTTCACCGCATTTTGGACAGACAAAACCGCTCATATTTTCTACCACACCGATCACAGGGACATGGAGCTGATGACAGAAGGTGATGGATCTTCGGACATCCACGGCAGCGACTTTCTGGGGAGTTGTGACAATCACGGCGCCATCCAGTTCCTCAATCAGCTGGCAGATGGACAGGGGTTCATCACCGGTTCCCGGCGGAGAATCAATGATCAGATAATCCAAATCACCCCAGACAACATCTTTTAAAAATTGTTTGATCACACCCATTTTCATGGGGCCCCGCCAGATTACCGCCTCGTCCTGATTGTGAATAAGAAAGCCCAAGGACATGATTTTCATATTGTTCAACTCAATGGGAAGTAACCCTTCTTTACTGCCCGTTACAGTTTCCTTTTCAAGACCAAGCATGGTGGGAACACTGGGGCCGTGGATATCCACATCAAGCAAACCCACTCGTTGACCGGACATCATCAGGGCCGTGGCGAGATTCACAGACACCGTGCTTTTACCAACACCCCCTTTTCCCGATAGTACAACAATTTTATGTTTGATCCGGCAGAGTCGTGATTGAAGTTCCTGGCGCTCTTTGAACTCCTCATGGCTTTCATCGGTCCTGGGTTTTGAGGCTGAACACTCTTTGTCGCCGCAGGTACTGCATACCGGATTAGCATCTTTTGAAGTGTTTGACTTATCGTCTGATTGAGCGGAAATATTTTGAATGTTCGAATGTTCCATGCTTTTTATTGTCTCCAATAGAGTTAATAAAGATGCAGATTAGACATGATCTGTTTTGTTGAATAACTTCGGTCCATGGTGTAAAAATGGAGACCCGCAAGCAGATCCCTGCATTGATCCGTGGCAAAATCAATACCCAGTTTTAAAACAGCCTCTTTATCGTCTGCATTCACGGAATCAAGCCTGAGTTGGAGATTTTTGCTGATGCTTGTCCCACAGATTCTGGAAAGCATGGTGACCATTTTAACGGTGTAGACGGACATATAATCCGGCTTGAGTTCTGCCAGTTCATCAATAATTTTACCAAAAGACTGTTTTGCCTTTTCATTTCTGGGTGGAAAAAACTCCATTGAAATCACAGGCTTTTTTTGGTCATATAAGTGGGTTACGCGCATTAAAATCCTCCTGGTATAGCCCTATTTGCCGAGGTGTTTTTTCATATAGTCGCTTAACGCTTCCTGGACTGCCGCTGATGCAAGGTCTGCACAATGCAGCTCCTCTTTGGGGAGGCGTCCAATTTTTTTGAGAACTGCATCACCGGAAATATCTGTCAAGGCATCGGGATCTTTACCCAATGTGAGCTCGACTGCAAAAGAGCCGCAGATCGCACTAGATGCGCAACCGTCTGTAAAATAAGATGCTTCTTTGACCCGGTTATTCTCAAATTTCAGGTAAATTTCCATGCTATCACCACATTCTCCTCTGACGCGGGAATGGGCATCGGAATCAGTCATGCGGCCCTGATAGCGAGGAGAACGCCAGCGTTCAAATCCTTTTTCACCATAGGCATCTTTGGCTTCATTAAAAATTTGTTTCTGTAAATTATCCACAAAATCATCTAAACGTCCCATGGTTCTGATTTCATCCTTTTGGTCTGTGTTTAAGGCCTGAACTTATTTATATTCCTGACGGCGTTGGCGTGATTCAGCGACCTGCACCCAGACCACCGCCTCCTCCGCCCCCTTTACCTCCGCCTCGTCCCATTCCTCGACCCATGCCTCGACCCATGCCCATGCCGCCACCCATGCCCATGCCACGACCTGAGCCACCCTGACACCGTCCCATGGGTTGTTTAGAGATGGTTTCAGCCCCGTTCCTTGCTGATAAACCGTCTTTTTCCGACACGGTGGGTTTTGTGGTTAGGGTCAGATCCTTTGATTTAAATCGTTCAATGGCGTCGTGAACTGTTCCCGTGATTCCTGCAAAGACATCCATGCCTGCCGCGTCAAAGATTTTCATGGCATTCGGGCCGCATTGGCCTGTCAAAACAGCTTCTACACCTTTGGATGAAAGAAAACCAGCTGCCTGGATTCCAACTCCGCCACTCAGTGAGGCATACTCATTTTCATAGTGTTCAAAGCTCATATCGTCAGTGTCCACTATGATAAAACAGGCACATCGGCCAAAACGCGAATCAATTTGAGCATTTAAATCTTTTCCAGTGGAACTTATAGCCACCTTCATTATAGTAAACTCCTTTCTCATGGATTGTTCAGGGACAATACCGGTCATTTAAGCAGCAAGTTGCATACCACCAGGACAAGCAATGAACGGAAGGTATAAATCACTATTAATTTAAGGGAATTATGAGTATATGAAAATATTAATTTCTTGGGGCAAAATGGGTAGGGGTGCAAAAAAGCACGTTAAAATGAGCGCAGAGTCGCAACAATGCGACACTATCCGATTAGTTGTCTGACGGCATAGAACTGGGGCAATCACGGTGATCGGTGATCAATGGCTTGATATCCAGGATGGGGGTGCCGTTGATCATGTCGATGCCTTGGACCCTGATGCGTCCGCCCTGCTTGGCAAGAACCGTGACCACGCTCATGCCGATGGGGTTGGGGCGGATGGGGGAGCAGATGCTGAAAACACCTCGTGGCTCCTGCCGGTTTGGGGGCGTCTGAAACATGTTGTCCGATCTGAATTCAGGGCTCAGATGAAAATGAAACAGAACCACGATGGACTCTCCCACCGTGATATCCTTTAGCCCGGCTGCATAGTCTGGTAAAATGTCAAGATCGCCCTGGACATCGGACACGGACCAGTGCCGGGGTACGGTTTTCGCATCGGTCCTCACATATCCAATGGCTTTGACTTCCACGGTCATGATGTTACTCTCCTGTGTTATTCGATGGTCGCAACCGAGGCAAAGGCCGGTTCATGGAGCGGGATCAGGATGTCGGCCATATTGCGGACCTTGATCATGATATCATAAGCATCATACACATTCACATGGGTCCCGGGGGGGATCACCTCCATTTCCATGGCTTTGATCTCTTTGGGCGGATTGAAATTCTCATTGATCACACAGAACCCTGTGATGGCCGCTTTGCCTGATGGGGTATCAATAAGAACGGTCAGACCGCCTTCGGTGTGAACCGGAGTATGAATTACGCGGATACCCGGCACGATATCGGTATCACCTGTTATAATTCGCAGTTGTCCGTTTTCCTCCACATCGTCGATATAATCTTCCAGGTAACGGTAATCCAGCGGGTGAGGGTCATGGATGTGCTCAAGTTCCTTCTCATGAACGTAGATCTCTGCATTTATGCATTTGTAATCGTTTTCACAGTGGTCGTTGTGCAGATGGGTGTGGATGATAATGTCGATATCGTCCGGTGTGAGACCCCATTGGGACAGCCCCTGTTCAAAGGTTCGGATCTTTCCTCCGATGGCCTTTTCACGATCTTCGGACTGGATGGGACTCATTTCACCGGTGTCCACCAGAATTTTTTTATCCCCGCCTTCTATATACCAGCAGTATATCGGAATGGTGAATGTCACGCCATTGTTGTGCTGATAGGTCATCATGCTTTTGTCAAACACCTTGGTTCCCATGACCATGGGATGGATTTTATATGTGCCCAAAAATCACCTCCATGTTGGATCACTCAATAAGGTCGGGCCGCGCGTGACAAACGCCATTGATCATGCCCCATCACGGCAGAATCACTATGCTACGACACTTTTGTAAAAGGGTCCACCCAAAATGCTGAATTTCAGGAACAATCCTCCGGCGGCTCTCCGACACGCAAGTGGGTTGGCTTGGAAACGAGTCACGTGGCCTGAAATAATACCCGGATAAAGACGAGATAAAATGACATAAGTCATAGAGTCCCATAGGTCTTATGGGACTTATAAGACCCATGGGACCTATAGAGAATTGTTTTTGGGAGGCTTTGCTGCCTCGTTCACAGGATCTTGCCTCCAGAGGCATAGCTGGAGCCATGCATTTATTCGCTATACCTGAGGAGATTCATCAAGCACCTTACGTATGGTCATGGATAGATCTTTCAGTGTAACGGGCTTGTAGAGAAAGGCTTTTATTCCGAGCTCACGTGCTTTTTCATCTGAAATTTTCCGATTGAACCCTGTGCAGAGGATGATCGGGATATCCGGTCGTAAGGCAATCATTTTGGCTGAAAGGATATCACCGGTGATATCAGGCATGGTCATGTCGGTGATCACCAGGTCAAAAGCCATGGGGTTTTTCGTAAATAAATCAATGGCGTCTCTGCTACTGGATGTGGTCGTGACAGAGTATCCCATACGCATCAAGATTTCTTCAGCCATGGTGGCAATGGTTGTTTCATCATCCACAAAAAGAATCCGTTCATGGCCGGAAAGTAATTCGGACTCTTCAGAAAATTCGGGTTCAATGGTTTGGGGGACCACAGGAAAAAACAGGGTAAAGACCGTCCCTTTGTCAAGCTCACTTTCAACAGAGATCTTGCCCCCGAAAGACTCAACGATGCCGTGGACAATGGCAAGGCCCATGCCCGTGCCTTCCGACGGGCCTTTGGTGGTGAAATAGGGCTCGAAAATCAATTTCAATATATCGGGCGATATGCCGACTCCCGAATCCGCAATTGTGATTTTTAAATAAATTCCAGGTGTGAATCCATTAAGTTGGGAGCAGGTATCCTCATCCAGTATCACCTTGATCAGGCCCACTTCAAGAATGCCACCCTGATCTTCCATGGCATGGGCGGCATTGGTGAGCAGATTCATAAAAATCTGATGAATCTGGACAGGGTTCCCCATGATGACGGATTCTCTCTCAATATGCTTTCGGATTTCAATGGTGGTGGGGATGGATGAACGGATGAGTTTCAATGCCTCCTCAGCGATGGTCGACATCTGGACAGGGATGGTTTGTTCTTCTGATTTACGGGCGAATGTCAGAATCTGCTTGACCAGATCACGGGCTCTTTTTCCGGCTGAATCAATTTGCCGGAGGTAGTTTGTCGGAATGTTTCCCTTGTCGGCATCCATGACCGCCAGTTCGGTGTAACCCATGATGGCGGAAAGGATGTTGTTAAAATCATGGGCAATTCCCCCGGCAAGGGTCCCTATGGATTCCATTTTCTGGACATGACGAAGTTTTGCTTCAAGGTTTCGTTGCTCGGTGATATCCCTTGACACGCCCAGCAGATAGACGGGTTTCCCGTGCTCATCAAGAATGGGAATTTTTTTGGTATGGAGAATACGCAATCCCTTGAGCCTGGTATTGATGGTTTCTTCTTTGATATCTACAAGTTGTTTGCTGTGTAAGGCCTCTCTGTCTTTACTGACAAAAAAATTTGCTTTTTCAGAGGAGAAGAAATCATAGTCTGTTTTACCCAAGAGTTCATCCCGGGTGTAACCGATCAGGTCTTCACCGGCCATGTTGAACCTTACAAATCTTAAATTTTCGGCGTCCTTCACAAAAATCATATCCGGGATATTTTCGATGATGGCATTGAGAAACTGTTCGCTTTGTTGAACCTTATCCAGAAGTTCGTTATTTTGAAGCTCAAGGTAATAATTTTTAAGCTCTTCATTGATGCGTGAACAGATAAAGTCCTTGTCAATGGGTTTTGAGAAATAACCTTGGAGACGGCCTTTGTTAATGGCTTGAACCAGGGGGGGGAAATCACTGAAGGCGGTTAAGATAAAGCGCCGGGTATTGGGGAATTCTTCCGCTGCAATTTCAAGAAGATCGGTCCCTGCCATGCCGGGCATTCTCTGGTCTGTGATCAGGACTTGAATATCCTGTGTTTTAAGGATTTCCAAACCTTCATGGGCGGATGATGCAATGTGGATGTCATAATCACGACGGAACATCGCTTTGAAATTATGCAGGTTTTCCTCTTCATCATCCACATATAGAATCTGCGCTTTCTGAAATTTTCCCGGGGTGTTCATAAAACCTCCTGCTCAAGAGGGAGTAAGATTGAAAAAACGGTTTCTTTGTTATCGGAGCTTTTCACGTCAATGGTTCCGTGATGATCTTTCATGATTCCGATACTGATGGAAAGGCCGAGTCCGGTTCCATGGCCCACGTCTTTGGTTGTAAAGAACGGGTCAAAGATACGGCTTAGATTTTCTTTGGGAATTCCGGGTCCATTGTCAGAGATTTCAATGACACCATAATCTCTTCCCTCCCGGGATGTTTGGCTTGTTTTAATAGTAAGGGTTGGCTGAACAGGTAAATCATTTTCCAGAAGAGCATCAATGGCGTTGGAGATAATATTGATCAGGACTTGAATCAGCTTGCCGGGATGAACATAAAGTCCCGGAAGTGGCTGATCGTATCTTTTGATTATAATCTGATTTTTACATCGGTTATTAAGGATCACCAGGGCGGCGTCAATCAGTTTGTGAATATCGGTTTTTTCACGTTTCACATCGTCCATTCGTGAATAGGTTCTCATACTGTTGATGATTTGTTCGGTACGCCGGACCCCTTCCAGGATATTTTTGACAAGTTCGGGGATTTCGTTTGACAACAGCGGGTAATCAATCTCTTCTTTTAGAGCTGTGATCTGTTGGCCAAACATGTGGTCCGGGCATTTTACCGTGCATCGTTCGTATGCGTTCAAGAGTTTTTTAAGATCAAAGATGTCCTGTTGCAATCCCATAATTCCTGTTTTAATGAAATTGACAGGGTTGTTAATTTCATGGGCGATGCCGGCCACGAGAATGCCGAGGGCTGCCATTTTTTCGGACATGATCAGCTGCTGCTGGGCTATTTGAAGATCACGGAGGGTTTTTTCAAGAACCGTGTTTTTTTCTTCAAGGGCTGTTTTGATGCGCTTTAAGGAAAGCTGCAGAGCCACACGGGCATGGACTTCTTCAATTTGAAAGGGTTTGGTGATATAGTCCACGCCGCCAAGTTTAAAGGCTTTGATCTTGTCATGGGTATCGGTCAGGGCACTGATGAAAATCACCGGGAGTTCTTGAGTTTTTTCATTTTCTTTCAATTGCCTGCACACTTCGAAGCCATCGATTTCAGGCATGTTGATGTCGAGAAGAATCACATCCGGCGGATCAATGATGGCGGATTTCAAAGCCAGTTCACCTTTGGGGAAAATCCTGACAACATAGCCCTTTTCCCGCAACATCTTTCCAAGGAGCTTCAGGTTGGAGGGCTTGTCATCCACAACCATGATGGTTCCCCCATGGTTTGAAAACGTTGCAGTCATGTCCATAATCATTGACTCCTGTTTAAGATGTTTCCTCGTTGGACAAGGTGCCGGGACCGGCACATAAGGAAAGCAACTGATCGTATTCGTAATCCATGGCCAGCTGGTATAAAGACCGGCCGATTTCGTGATCAATTGCGTCAACCTTTGCGATTAATTCAAGGAGCGCATCATGATAACCCCCTTCGGTGGCTTTAAAAATACCAGAGACAAGCGTATCCGGAAGGTGCTTAAGCATCTGGGGCGTCAGATTTAAGCCCGTGGTCTCTTTTTCCGTAAGCTCATTTTCGTATACATAGATGACCTTCAGGCTGTTTTTAATCTCTTCGAGAATCACGCTTTCTTTGTATGGTTTACGGATAAACGCATCGGCGCCGCATTCCAGTATCCTTATTCTCTCTTCTTCAAGGGCACTTGCACTCACAGCGATGATCACCGTGTCTTTGCCTCTTTCGGAGGCTTTGATGAGTTCCGATGCTTTGATGCCATCCATCACAGGCATACGGATGTCCATTAAAATCAGATGGGGCTGCCAGGATTTAAACAGGGTCATGCATTCCTGGCCATTTACAGCTTCTTTAACCTCAAAACCTACCCGCCCGAGAATTTTTATAAGAATACCCCGGTTGGATTCCTTGTCATCCACCACGAGGATGCGGTAACTCGGCTGGCCCGATGCCAGATGTTTAACCCTGGGAACGGTATTTTTTGCTTCAAGATCTGCCAAAATACCTTCGCATACCGGCAGGGAAACGTAAAACAAGCTCCCTTTACCGGGTTCACTTTCAACACGAACATCACCGCCCATAAACTGAAGGTATTCCCGGCAGATGGCAAGGCCAAGGCCCGTCCCTTCTCTGGTTTTCCCACTAGGGGTTTGTTCAAAACTGATAAAGATGGTTTTGATTTCTTCATGGGCCATTCCCAGCCCCGTGTCCTTGACCTCAAATTCCAGGGTGATGCGGTTTTCAAATTTATGTTCCATGTCTTCAGGGCGTTTATGTGCATCCACAGCCAGTGACACCTGGCCAACATCTGTGAATTTTACAGCATTCCCCAGAAGATTGATCAGAATCTGCCGGAGTTTTCCTTCGTCAGCTGTGATGTATCTTGGAACGGCATCTGTTTTTGAAAATTCCAGACCCAGACCCTTGGCCATAACCCTGACATTAAACATCATCCGGATGTCATTCAAAAGGGCGTGGAGATCAAAAACCGTGGGATGAAACTGAAGGCGACCGGCTTCAATTTTTGACATTTCAAGGATATCGTTGATCAGGTGAAGAAGATGCTCTCCGCTCCGGATAATGATGTCTACGCTTTTTTCATGTTCCTCTGTCAACATGGGCTGCTGCAGCAACTGGGAATATCCGAGAATGGCGTTCATGGGTGTCCGGATTTCATGGCTCATATTGGCAAGAAAAATGCTCTTGGCCCTGTTTGCCTGTTCCGCCTCGTTTTTTGCGTCTTTCAATTGAATTTCTATCTGTTTTCGAAACGCTATTTCCTGCGCGAGCTTCCGGTTCCAGTATAAAATAAAGGAAAAGACAATCAGGGCAGCCGCTGAAAGGCCACCAAATAATTTCAAAACACGTTGCCATTTGACCACATGCTCGAATCGGAGACTCATCCATTTGCTGGATATGGCGTTCTGCTCTTCCGGTGGAATCGATTGAAGTGCCTTGGTGAGAATCGAGGTCAGTTCAGGCCAGTCCGATCTCACCCCCATGGAGAAATCTGTGCTTGCAATGCCTGTGGCAGGGGCCGCGACCTTCAGATTACTTATATTGTGTTTCTGCATCAGATAAACAGCCACAGCAAGGTTTTCAATACATGCTTCCGATTTGCCGGTTGAAACCTGCTCCAGGCCTTCCTGGGGAGTTTTAGCAAGTAAGAGCCTGATTCCCGGATAACTTTTTTCAATGGACTCCTGGGCCGCATATCCCCGGACCACTGACACTGTTTTTCCGTTAAGATCTTTAAGGCTGCTGATAAATGATTCCTTTGTTTTTGTTATAATAACAATGGGAAAGGACAGATAGGGCTGGGTAAAGTCCAGATATTCTTTTCGGGACGGGGTCTCGGACACGCAGGCCACCAGATCAATGGAGCGATTCCTTGCAGCCTCAAGTACTTGGGTCCAGGTTAATGCGGGGGCCACATCCAGGGTAATCCCCAGCTGTTTTTCAAGGCGATTGATGAAATCCGCACTGATTCCCTGGTGCTGTCCCCTGGAATCACGCCATTCAAAGGGCGGATAGTCCGGGTCGATCCCCACTCGAATCCGGGGGTGGTTGATCAGAAAGGATTTTTCTTTTTCTGTCAAGGGGATCAGAAGGGGCGATTCGGGAAATGAACTCTGCACCAGATGGATGGGAACCCATTTTTGAATTATGTTCGAACGCTCATTCTCCGGGATGGCGGCAAGGCTTTTATCGAGCAATGATGTTAAAACAGGCCAGTCCTTGCGAACGGCAAAGGCCAGAGGCGACATCCCTCCTTCAGCATGGACTGCAATTTTCAGATTCGTCAGGTTCAGCCTGGAAATGGTGTCGGTGGATACAGCAAGATTGCCCATGGCAGAATCAGTCTGACCCCGTGAAACAGATATAAGGGCATCTTCGAAGGTATCAAAAAAAACAGGTTTAAGCGTTGTCTTTTCCCTGACATAGTCCATGTGTGAGCTGTTGATCTGAACAGCAAGCGTTTTGGCCTTTAAATCGTCAAAGGAATGAATCGGTGAATCTGTCCGGGTAATGATCACACGGGGAAAGACAAGGTAGGGCTGGGAAAACTCGAAAAACTCCTTCCTCTCTTGACTGATCCCCACACAGGGAAGAACATCGATCTGTTTATGTTTTGCTTTTTCAACAGCCTCACTCCAGGAAAGCCCTGTTTCAGGCTCAAAACGGATCCCTGTCATCAGTGAAATCAACCGGACATAATCGGCTGCAATTCCGGCATAATTCCCATTTTGTGAAACAAATTCAAAGGGAGAGAATCCAGGATCAAAACCCAGACGGATCAGGGGATGTTCCTTGACCCAGAGGGCTTCTTCCGGTGTTAAGGTGATTTTGGGAAAATCGTCTGCAAAACACTTAAGTCTCGGGGTGCCGGTCATGCCCGAAAAATAATTGGACAACACAGCGTGAAAACCGCTTGAGGGGTTGTCTTTTAAGGGCTTGAGCTGTCGATCAATGCACTCTATGAGATAGGGGGTCAAGCTGGCCTGTTTTGGAAAGGCAAATTTTAAATGTTGGGGGTTAAAAATAATATTGGATCGGACAAGCTTGCTGTCCTCGGCATTCAGGGTCCCGAACAGGCGATTGACAACCCCGGCATCGGCCTTACCGCTTGCAACCAAATTGAAAACAGTTTTATAATCTTCCACCTCTATAAAGGTGCAGGGGATATCGAATTGGTTTAAAATGGCCTTGATGCCTTGCTCTCCGTCGGTGTGGATACTGCCTTTCATGACGGCAATGGTCCTGCCTTTGAGATCGGGAAAAGAATCGGCCTGAAATCCATGCCGGGTATAAAGCGCTCCCCAGTTTACAAAAACCGTTTCCTCATTGAAATCATATTCCTTTTCGCGTTCTTTGGAAAAAGCCACATCCACCATCACATCAATGGAATTGTCTTTTAAGCGATGAAGGCACTCTTCCCAGGTTCCGTGGATGAATTCCAGTTTCCAGTTTTCTTTTTCAGCAATGATGTTCAGAATATCCGGATAAATGCCAATGACCGTGCCATCGCTTACCGTGAACACTTTCGGTGGGTTTTCATAGGCTCCGACCCGAACGCGAAGGGGGCCTTTGTTCTGGCTGGCACCGGAGTTAACACTTAGGCAAAAAAGACACAAACACATGGTCAGGCCGGTGATTGCTTTTCGAAGATGTCCCATGGGCCTCTCTTCGCCCCGATAAAAATCAAGGTGTGAGTGTTTATCTGTGGATTATACTCTTACGATATATCCTATAACAAAAAATAAAATAACCAGAATCAGTAAGGCGCGATGTTTTCAAAAGGAATTTTATGTGATGTTGTGTCCACCACAACAGGTACCCTGTGCAGCTACCGTCTTTATCGGTATTATCACAAGGCGATGTTTACTAAATAATCACTATTTTGTCAGGTGTTAAACAAAATAATCATGACGATGACGTGTTTATTCATAACAAATAGAGACGTGATATACAATCTTTATAGCAAGTATGCTTACCCAACAGATAATTTTCCGTATGCGTTCACAGAATGAGCCACACTCGTTTCCATACTCGGGCTTGGGCGCATACATTTTACCGAACCTCCCGCTCCTGTTGGTTGCTGAAGAACACGAAGAGCACAAAAAAATATGCATCTGGTGACCAGCTTCCCAGCCTGAATGATGACACAAATGGGTTTGGCCGTATATTGGATAGATATGTTTGTCAACTCAATGAAATGTATTGATGTTCGAAAAATGGCAACCCCGGGGAGATTGTTCCTACAGGTTGAGGGCGGTAGAGGATTCTAATGATTAAAAATCCAAGGGAGAATCCCATTTTGGAGGCCTCTGGTATGAACACCTGTTCCAAATTCTTGGGTGTTGGACGTTTAAATCTTCATACGTCCCATGGGTCTTATGCCATTTTTAGTTCGGAATTTATTTGGGTATAAAAAAGTAAAAAGCGGGTGATGGCGTCGTAAAAAGCAGCAGCGACGCGGACAAGCCGCGCCGCTGAGATTGGTTCTTATGCCCGCCGTCCTGGGGACGATTTCCAGAATGAGGCTTGTTTTTTCATACGGTCCTGGGGCTGCCTGGTTTGGGGAACCCGGGGGGATTGAGGTAAACGGATTTCTTTCTGAAATCCCGGAATCTCTTCCACCTCAATTTTCTGCTTAAGAAGATGCTGGATACTGTTCAGCATCTTCTGTTCCTCCGCACACACCAGGGAGAGTGCGATGCCATTGGCACCGGCACGTCCTGTTCGACCGATTCGGTGAACATAATCCTCGGGGACATTGGGCAATTCGTAATTCACCACATGGGGAAGGAGGTTGATATCCAGACCACGGGCTGCGATGTCCGTTGCAATGAGGGTGCGGATTTCGCCGGCTTTGAAATCAGCCAGAGCCCTGGTGCGAGCGGCCTGACTCTTGTTTCCATGGATGGCGGCAGCACTGACACCGTCGCTCAACAGTTGTTTGGTCAATTTATTTGCGCCGTGCTTGGTCCGGGTAAAAACCAGAACCTGATTCCATTTTCCCTCACGGATCAGGCTGGAAAGCAATTCGCGTTTCCGGGAGCTTGCCACGGTATACACCTTCTGGGTGATGGTTTTCACCGTGGTATTCCGGGGAGTGACCTCAAGTCGGACAGGGTTTACCAGAAGGGTATCTGACAGCTTTTTTATGTCATCGGAATAGGTTGCGGAAAACAGCATATTCTGACGTTTTTTGGGTAGCAGCGCAATGATGCGTCGGATATCACGGATAAACCCCATATCCAGCATTCGGTCACCTTCGTCAAGGACAAGGATTTCAACCTGGGAAAGGTCCACGGTTCGCTGACCGGCATGGTCCAGAAGCCGACCCGGAGTTGCGACAACAATATCAACGCCCCGGCGAAACTGGCCGATTTGGGGATGAATACCCACACCACCGAAAATAACCGCTGTGCGCAGATTCAGATGTTTACCATAGGATCGAAAACTTTCCTCCACCTGGGCAGCCAACTCGCGGGTCGGAGTTAAAATCAATGCACGGGGTTTGGGATTTCTTGATTTACTCTGTCCTAACTTCTGGAGAATAGGCAGTGCAAAGGATGCGGTTTTACCGGTTCCAGTCTGGGAGCCGGCGAGAATGTCCCGTCCTTCCAGAACCATGGGAATGGCCTGGGCTTGAATAGGAGTGGGGCATGTATAGCCTTCATCCGAAACCGCACGCAAAAGTTCGGTTCGAAGGCCAAGTGTTTCAAATGACATATAAATAAATCCTGATTTTGCCCACCCAAAACATTGGGGCCGGTCCAGGCTGAAAACAATGATATTGCTCGGATTGTGACTGAAAAGGAAGGAATCAACCACGCTGCAGCAGACACCTAACCGGAAGGTGTCGATTATTAAGGACCTATTATTTAGCACAGGGGAACCGTAAAAGCCAGATATATTAAAATATTATTTTATATTCGTAATTTACAGCCCATACGAACCCGTGTATGATGTCGGATTATACAAATAATGTCACCGTTCGTACGTCAATTTTATTAGCGATAAAATGCGCTCTTATCCCCATAATATAAACCCGTAAGCCGTTTATTTAATAAATAATAATTCCAGGAGACAGTTTCCGTTGACTGCATAACAAAAAAATGAAAATCTATGTAAACATCTCCCATGAAATCCTTTTAATCATGGGGCTTCTGTTTTTGTTGGTTGAGGGATTGGTGTCTCCCGGAATTAGCCCTGCATACATTGCCGGAGGGGATGATACTGACGGACACAATGCCCTTTCGGGCCACGTTGCCCTTAAGTATCGGCTGCGTCATGATTCGAATGATTCAAGCACCTTCCACTCCCTGTACCAGTCCATGGACCTGATCTTTGAACCCAAGAGTCTGAGCAGCCTTGATTTTGCATTTTCAGGGGATGTGTATGAAAACATAGGGGGCCGTGTGGATGATGGTTCCATCTGGAATGCCTATGGTGAAGTCCATGGATTTATCTATGACCAGTATGAACATCGTCTTGTCATAACGGCAGACTGGCAGTTTTAAAACAAATCAAATCGATATGACTGATGTTTCAGGAATGACCATGAAAACAAAACATATATTCTTAGTCGTGGTGATCATCTTTTTTCACCAAAGCGCCATGGCTGACGAAAAAAACACGACCTTTTTTCCCCATAAAAGTCACATTGAGGAACATACCTGCCTTGACTGCCATGCCATGGTTAAAAAGACATCCGAACCCTCCATGCCCCTGGCCGAAATCTGCTCGGACTGCCATGACAATTCACCGGAAGAGCGAGTGAGCCGCCATGGCCAGAAAAAAATTCCGGATCATGTTAGGTTTCACCATAAATCCCATGAAAAAACAGACTGTGATATCTGCCATGAAATCCGGGAAACACGCTCTCCGAATATTCCTGAATTTGTTTTTTGCAATCGATGTCACACAACCATGGGCGTGACTGCGGGATGCAGAGATTGTCACCCTGAATCGTTTACTCCAGGATACCATCAGGGGGCCTGGCTTAAAACCCATGGGATTAAAACCGGCACTATCCCGGATCGAATCACCCATGGAAAGGACTGCGGAACCTGCCATGGGGAGCCCTCATGCACCCGGTGTCATCAAACCATGAAACCCAAAAGCCATTCAGGTTTTTTCCGATTACGGGGCCATGGCTTAAAAGCTGCCATTGAAAACAGATCCTGCAGAACATGTCACAGGGAAAGTTTTTGCATTCAGTGCCACAGGGAAACAAAACCCATGAACCATAAGGGGGCCTTTCGCTATACCCACGGCTATGCCATACCCGGTGGAGGGGTCAACGAACGGGGAAAATGTTCCGTGTGTCACAATACGTCCTGGTGCGCGTCCTGCCACACGCCATAACCGAGGGGCACAAGATCATGAACCACAGGGATGTAAGGAAGACGAATTGTATGAAAATCAACTCAAAAACATGGAATCAGTATTCAATCCGGACGATCTTTTCCGACCAACGTGCCTTCTCTTTAAAAGGTGTTGCCCTACTGGTTGCCCTATTCATATTTTCGAGTTGTACCTCCCCTCTTCCTGATGGCTTGCCCGAGGAGATTAGCACCAGGGGCGAATGTTCGATTTGCCATGGAAGTTCGGACAACGCGGCGCCACCCCGGTCCCTTTCCGGGTCCGACCTGACAACGGACATCGCTGTGGGAGCCCATCAAATTCACCTCACTGGCGGCGCTATAAGGGCGGCCCTTCCCTGTGAAAGCTGCCATACGGTTCCTGCAACGGTGGATCAGCCCGGTCACCAGGACCCGTCCCCTGCTGAAATAATATGGAGCGCCCTTGCCTCATCCAATGGATCCACCCCGACATGGGACAGGACAAATGCCCGATGTTCTTCGGTTTACTGCCATGGTTCAAGCTTAAGTGGCGGCATAGTGACAAGCCCCGCCTGGACCGTAGTTGATTCTTCACAAACGGCTTGCGGGTCCTGTCACGGGACACCTCCGCCACCTCCCCATGAAACCAATAATCAATGTTACACCTGCCATTCAGGTACTGTCACGATGAGTGGGGAAATCAACATTCTTAGTAGCCAGCATATTAACGGCTTTATTGAATCTTCGGACAATCCTCACCCGACAGGATGGGCAGATGCCACGATCCACGGGTATGCCTTTTTCGATGCTCCCGAGGGGTGTAAAACCTGTCATGGGAGTGATCTCGGGGGTGGGACATCCGGGCTTTCCTGCGATTCATGCCATGCGGGTGGCGAGTCCTGGCGCACAGATTGTACCTATTGCCACGGCGGACTGGACAACACGAGCGGGGCACCGCCCTATGGCCTCCTGGGACAGACCTCTGTTTCAATCAAGGCCGTTGGGGCTCACACGGCCCATCTTATGGAAAGTCCATCCCATACGGCCTGGGATTGCACTGTCTGCCATGTTGTCCCTTCTGCCTGGGATGATGCCGGCCATATGGATGGTGTGACCGGTGCAGAGCTTATGTTCACCCCCCCTTCCGGAACAGGTGCTGTCTATAGTTCTTCAACCGCCACATGCAGCAGCCTGTATTGCCATGGAAACGGCAGAACGGTCAGCGGATCCGTTTTGTGGACATCGTCGACCAACCTGTCCTGTGTCTCCTGCCACGGGTACTATACCAATTACGGATCTCTTTCAGGTGAGCACAGCAAACACCTGGAAGAAGCCGTCCGGTGTTCCAGTTGTCACCAAACCATAATTAACAGCTCAAACATCATTATCAACAAAACAGCCCATATCAATGCGGTTCGGGATGTGTCTTTATCCAGTGGCGTCTATTATCCGTCCACCCGGTCATGCAGCATCAATGATTGCCATGGATCTGAAAGCTGGTAAATACAGGACCGCCATAACGATGATGCACCGTCCCCAGACTCTGGACTGGGGACGTGTATGACTTACCCCGTGAACGGATCTTTTTTATCCAATCTGCTATTTTCTACTCAAGGCCTCCATTTTTAGCATCGTAAGCTGCATGAACGGCGAGCCTCTCAAGATTAAAACGCCAAAAAAATTGGCTCATTCACAGCCCAAAAACTATAAAATTTATTTTTATTGTTTGTCTCCCTGTCAAAAACAACTCTTGCAAACGGTAAAAAGATGCGTATACTAATTCGTCAATTTTTTACGACTTTATAAAGTCATTGTTTTTTAATAACATATGAGCAAGGTCAACGATACATGGACGCATACATTTTACCTCGGATATTGAACGAAAACGGCGTATCAGATCTTTCTTCGAATCGAATAATCACGGATTCAGAGAATAAATACTACAAGTACATCATCGTTTTATGTGCAGGCATCGCTTGTGTGACCGGATGGTTTCATTTGAAATGGAATGAGGCGATATGGGAAAAAATGATGGACATGCCCTGGGGCAGGCCTTTGTATTTTCTATCTATAGCCTGTTTCATCGTGATGATCCTGGAAATAATCTGGCGCATAAGTCTGGTTATCCGCTACAAACCGGTTCAAAGTGTCAGCGATGATGAGCTCCCCACCTGTACGGTGGTTGTGCCTGCCTTCAATGAAGGCCGCCAGGTCATGGACACCCTGAAGAGTCTTGCGGCCAGCAATTATCCCAAAAATAAACTTCAAATTATTGCCGTGGATGACGGAAGCCAGGATGACACCTGGGGATGGATCCAAAAAGCAAAACAGGAACTGGGTGGCCGCGTTCAGGCCATCAGGCTTTTGAAAAACCGGGGAAAACGTTGTGCGCTGTCTTGCGGGTTCAAAAAAAGTACAGGCTCAATACTGGTCACAGTTGACAGTGATTCCATGGTCAACGCCGATACACTCCGGAATCTGACCAGTCCCTTTGTGATCAGTCCCAGGACAGGGGCCATTGCCGGAAATATCCGCATACTCAATTGCCATAAAGGCATAATCCCCCGAATGCTCGACGTGATTTTTGTTTTCAGCTTTGAATTCATGCGGACCAGCCAAAGCATGGTCAAGACGGTCATGTGCACACCCGGCGCCCTTTCCGCCTATCGCCGGGATATTCTGATGACGGTCGTTAAAGAATGGCTTGACCAGACATTCTTTGGCCAACCCGCAAAAATCGGTGAAGATCGGGCCATGACGAATTTGATCCTGAGAGAGGGGTACGATGTCCTGTTTCAGAAAAATGCTGTGGTTTACACCGAAGTCCCCACCACATATTCGAATCTGTGTAAAATGTATCTCCGCTGGAGTCGAAGCAATATCCGTGAAAGCATCGCCATGAGCCGATTTGCTTTTAAGCCCTTTCGAAAGGACTGCCTTATGCAAACACGGATCAATCTTCTTCTTTGTTTACGGGCGCTTATCTTGACCCCACTATTTATTTTTGTGACCTGGGGTTTGATTTTCTGGCAGCCGGTTCATTTCGGGACCAATACACTGGTCAGTATCGTCATCTTTTCAAGCATTCCTGCCGGATTCTATGGATGGAAGCACAGCAGCTTTAGCGCATTCTGGTCATATGCTTACGGATTTTTCTGGTTTTTCGCCCTGATCTGGATCATGCCTTATGCCATGATCACTCCCCACAAATCAGCCTGGCTGACTCGGCAAGTCAAACCAAGGCCGAATCTTATGGCCTATTCATTTAAAGGAATCGTCCCGTCCACGTTTACCCCAAGCGAAAGCAAAGAAGGCTAAAATGACGTAGCCGGGGATTCTCGTGCCAGTCCACGATTTTCGACTATGATAAATCAATAATATTTTATTGTATGCAGTATTCACCGGCAGAGCGCAGAGGATCGTGAAAAGCAGCAACTAAAAACAACAATTGGCATACCAAAAAAGACAAACGTCATATGGGGTTTTTATTGTAAAATCATTTGACAAAGGAGACATTGTTCATATATTAATTCGAATGTTGTCGAACTATAAAACTTTAAGCCGCAAGGAAGGAATAAAATGAACATCATCGCTCTTTATGGTAGTCCCAGAAAAAAAGGGAATAGCGCCGTGCTGACCAATGCATTTCTGTCAAAAGCCGAAGAGCTGGGAGCGAAAACCAGCCGGTTTTCCTTAAACGCCATGAATTTTAAAGGGTGTCAGGCCTGCATGGGCTGCAAGACAAAAAAAGATCATTGCATCCTGAAAGACGATCTCAGCCAAGTCCTTGATACGATACATGATTCGGACGTGCTTGTTCTTGCCACGCCTGTGTATTTTGGCGATATGACAGCCCAGATGAAAATGTTTTTTGACAGGACATATTCCTTTTTTGTTCCCGATTTTATGACAAATCCCAAGCCAAGCCGCTTGAAGCCCGGAAAACAGGCGGTGTTCATTCAGACCCAGGGCCAGGATGATCCATCCTTTTTCAATGATATTTATCCAAAATATGAATTTTTCCTGAATGCCATGGGTTTTAAAAACAACATCCTGATCCGGGCATGCGGAGTCGACGAACCCGGCGAGATCGAAAAAAATGACCTTATCATGGCCCAGGCAGTTGATGCGGCCCAGAAGGTCATGGGGTAGTGACAAAAAAATGGGCCGTTTTTTACCCGGTGAAGCTGGGGTTCATCGTGTTTTTCACAGATGCTTGTTCTGCGATTTACGGCTTCAATCCCAAAGCCCCCTTGGCAACGGACCATAGCTTGCCAATATTGCCTTTTTTCCTGGCCATAAGGCATAAATATAACAAAGAAAAAACGATGTTCCCATGCTGATTAAAAAACACGATTCCGATTGCATCTTAATTGTTCATGGAGGGCTATGCCTCCCAGGCAATTGTTGCAGTTTGTGCAAGTTAGGGGCTTAACATTGCCTTCACTCCAGTTTTTAACAAAAAGAGGCTGGCGTATAAACGGTCGACACATGGAGACGAAATCGGCTTCGTTCCTGTTTAATATGTCTTCCAGTGCATGATAGCTTCGAAGGCCCCCCACCAATATCAATGGGGTGTCACCCATGATCGGCTTAATGTCTTTGCTTGCCCAAAGGTTGTAATTTTCATAAAATCGAAATTTTATTTCCGGGTAGACCGATCTAAGCAAAAGACGAGTAAAGGGACGAAAAGGTAAAGGCATTGTTTTGGCAAAGGCTTGGACCGGAACATTTCCACGGGACTGATTGAACATTGAAAAGGACAGGGTGCCGCAAGAAATTTCAACCCCATCAATGCCCAAATCCACAAGTCGTTTAATATGCTCAATGGATTCTTCCAAAGACAGACCCGTTTTGGGCGTGTAGTCTTGAATATTAATTTTTACGGTCACCGGATACGACGTGCCCACCGCGTCTCTGACCGATTCAAAGACTTCTTTTAACAAACGAAACCGTTTTTCTGAGCTGCCACCCCATTCATCATTACGGGAATTAAAAAAAGGAGATAGAAATTCACTGATCAGATATCCATGAGCCGCATGTATCTGAATCCCATCAAACCCAGCATGTTTTGCCCGTTTTGCCGAATCCCCAAATGTTTTGATGACATGTACAATCTCTTTATGATTCATTGACCTGGGGAAAATTTTGTAGATGAGATCCGGTCTGCTGACAGACGGTGCCCTTGGGCTTAAACCCTGAACTTGGGTCTGTCTGCCCCCGTGGCACAACTGAGCGAAAATTTTTGATTCGTTCTCATGGATCATATCTGTCAAATGTGAATAGCTTTGAATCACATGATCCGAATGGAGACCTGCCTGACGAGAATAACTTTTTCCATCAATGCTTGTAAATATCATGCCGGAGATGATCAGCCCGATATTCCCTTTTGACAGGGTCCGGTATATCTTTAAATAATCTTCCGTAATACTTCCATCTGAATTGGCAGTGTTTTCATATGTAGCGGAACGAACAAATCTGTTGTTTATACTTAACTGGCCTATCTTCCCTGGAGTAAATAATAGGGATTCGGCTATATCCATGTGTTCCCCCTTTTGTGGTCAGGCCACAACCAGTTTGGTTTCTGATGCGATCATGGCCTGGCGGTAAGCTTCCGGGGGTTCCGAATCTGTAAAAACAATATCAATTTCCGAGAGGTTGCCAAGCCTTACCAGGGCATTCCGTCCGAATTTACTTTTATCCGTTACCAGAAAAACGTTTCGCGAATTGATGATGATTTCACGGGAAATTCTGACTTCATTATAATCAAAGTCCAGAAGCGTTCCATCCACATCAATGCCGCTCACGCCAATGACCCCGAAATCCACTTTGAACTGGCGGATAAAGTCGATGGTGGATTCACCAGTGATACCCATGTCCTTGCTTCGAATAAGGCCTCCGGCAACAATCACCTCGAAATCGTCTTTATCCCCTAACATATATGCGACATTCAGATTATTGGTGATAACCCGTAGACCTTTTTTTGTTCGTTTAAGAACCCGCGCCACTTCCTCGGTGGAGGTTCCAATATTTAAAAAAATGGAGGCATGGTTGGGAATAAAGCCTGAAAGTTTTTCAGCGATCCTGATTTTTTCTTCAGAATACAGATTTTTTCGGGTTTGATAAGCAATGTTCTGAACGGTTGAGGCGGCACAGATCCCACCATGAAATTTTTGAATGAATCCTAATTTCTGGAGAGTTCTAATGTCCCGCCTGATGGTCTGGGCCGTCACGGAAAACTGTTTGGCCAGAGAATCTACGGCAACAAATCCCTGATTTGAAACCGTTTCAATAATCCGTTTATGCCTTGCGGGCATCAGATTCTCATCATTGTGCATCTTGTCATTAACCATGAACGCGTAAGGTCTCCGGCGGGCCGCTTGGTTAAAAACGCGCCGCTATAATCGTTTGGGTCTGATTCTTACTTATAACCAAGGTTTTCAAACGTATTTCAGATAGATGGTTATTACCATTGGTCCGATCATCTGACAAGGCAAGATTGGAGGATAAAAAACTACACATATTATTGTTTGCTTGTGGGAACCCCTATCTTTAATCATACCTTTTGTTTATATATTTGAAATAATTCAACAACCAATTTATATATACCATGTCAGGCCAAGGATTTGATTGGAATGGCTTATGCGTATAGCATCATTTAGGACATAAAATGCGCCTAAATGACATTTAATCCTGGATTGAATCAGAAATCCTGAATCACATTTTAGCAGGTATTATAGATATGAAGTATTTATTTTATTGCTATTAATTACGACTGAATGTGAATACAGTCATAGCTTATCTATTTGTTAATAAAGGATAAATAATGTAATATATTGTAACATTGTATTGAATGTAGATTTATGATATCAATAGGATCTTAAATGGTTTTATTCGATTTATTTTGGGGTATGTTTAATATATAATACCTTGTAAATTAAATAGTTATTTATACTTTAATTATTTATCGATTTTATTTTAGCAATACGTATTCAGTATTTTATGTAAGGATAATTCAAAATTTTTAGATTTAAAGCACGTATAGAAATTTATTAAACACAAATATTTCAGATTTATATCTATATATCTTGATTGACAAAAATCAAAACGATTAGAAATAATGAATGTTTGATTCGATACATCATTCGAGTTGGGCAATGATATATTTAATTCATTAGAAAGGTACCGAACGCATGGGAAAGCATACAGTTGAAAAAATAGGGGGGACAACCATGTCCCGTTTTAAAGATGCCCTTGACAATATACTTGTGGGTCAGCGTAAAGAAGAAGATCTTTATAATCGAATTATTGTGGTTTCGGCTTACGGCGGCATAACCGACAAGCTTCTTGAGCATAAAAAAACAAATAAATCAGGTGTTTATGCTCTCTTTGCAAGCACGGATTCATCCTGGACCTGGGGGGACGCCATATCCAATGTGGGGGATTCCATGTGTAAAATCAACGCACAACTGGAACCTTTGGGCCTTGACCTGTTGTTTGCAGATCGATTTGTGAAAGAACGCATAGAAGGTGTCCGTAGCTGTCTGCTGGATTTAACACGATTATGCTCCTATGGGCATTTTCAACTTGAAGAACATTTGATGACGGTTCGTGAAATGTTAAGTGCCATTGGTGAAGCCCATAGCGCCTATAATACATATTCAATTCTCAAATCCATGGGGATCAATGCACGGTTTATCGATCTGACCGGCTGGCTGGAAACGGAAAACTATTCGTTTGACGAAAAAATTATACATCATTTTGCCAATATTGACTATTCAAAAGAGCTCCCCATAGTCACCGGATACACCCAGTGCCGCGAAGGGATCATGGACTCCTACGACAGAGGGTATAGTGAAATCACTTTCAGCAAAATTGCTGTCCTGACCAAAGCATGTGAAGGGGTCATTCACAAAGAATTTCATTTGAGCAGTGGAGACCCCAAAATTATTGGTGAAGATAAAGTGGTCACCATCGGACAAACCAACTACGATGTTGCAGATCAGTTATCGGATCTGGGCATGGAAGCCATTCACCCCAAAGCGGCAAAAGGAATGAGACAAAGCGGCATTCCCTTACGTGTTCGGAATGCTTTTGAACCTGATCATCCCGGAACGATTATTAAAGAAGAATACAAAAGCGATTATGCCAGGGTTGAAATCATCACCGGAAGAAAGGGTGTGATGGCCATCGAATGCCGTGACCAGGACATGATGGGCCGGTATGACCATGATGTCAGGTTGATGAAACATTTTGTTCAAAATAAAATCAGGTATATTGCAAAAGATACCAATGCAAATACCATCACCCATTATGTGGCTGAACCTCTTGATATGATTAAAAGGATCACGTCATCTATCCAAAAAGAATTCACATCAGCAGAAATCATGGTCAAAAAAGTCGCCCTGGTATCTGTTATCGGAAACAACATGTCCTTTCCCAAGATTTTATCAAAAGCGGTCAGTACCCTTGAGGAGAATGACATCCCCGTGTTAACGGTGCACAAATGCCTGCGGAATGTGAATATTCAGTTTGTCATCGAGGAAAATTTTTTTGACACAGCCATCTGTCTACTCCATGAAGCCTTAATCGAAAAACCTATCATTAACGAACATGAATAACGTCTTATAACTCACGTGATCCATGACACATTTTTTTGGCAAACAGTTTGGTTTGTGCGGGCATGCAAATGTAAAAAAAATCATACATAGTGGACATTTAGTTAGAAACAACTAAACTGTTAAAGTGGAAATTATGTATAAGTTGCCTGTCCCCTGGATCCACGACCTTGACCGGCCACACTATTTGACTGTCCCCTGGATCCCCTGGATCCCCTGGATCCCCTGGATCCCCTGGATCCCCTGGATCCCTGGAGCCGAAGTCAACTTTAAGTCAATGGTGGCTTATCCGGTGATACACATGTCTTTGCTTCGGATAAGTCCACCTGCAACAATGCCCTCAAAATAATCTTTATCCCCCGGCATGTACTCGGGTTGGTGATAACCCTGAGACAGCTTTTTTGTTCGCTTAAGAAACCCCGGCACGTCCTCGGTTGCGGCCTGAATATTCAAAAAAACGGAGGCAGGGTTGGAAACAAGGCCTGAAAATTTTTCGGCGATCCTAATTTTTTCTTCATAATATAAAGGCAAGATTGGAGGATAGAAAAATACGAACATTATTGTTTGTTTGTGAAAACACATTATGTTTTAATCGTGTCTATTGTTTATATATCTAAAATTATTCATTAAATGTTTTATACATAAGGTGGCATACCAAGGAGTCCCTGGAACTTATGGCGCATATAGCATCATTCAGGAAATAAAAAATGCCCATAAATGAAATTTAATGTTGTTTTATGATCAGGATGTGGTAATTTAGCATTTTTCAACGAGCAAAAATGAACATCGGCGATATCACTATGAGAAAAAAATTCAAAACACAGGTACTGATTGTGGGTGGAGGTGTCACAGGGACCTCCGTTTTACGTGATCTGACCTTAAGGGGCATACATTGTGTTCTCGTTGAAAGCAAGGACATGAACGCCGGGGCTTCCGGGGCCAACCATGGCCTTTTGCACAGCGGCGCCAGATATGCCGTTTCAGATCCGGAGGCAGCGTTGGAATGCCGGATTGAATCGGAAATCCTGAAACAAACATTGCCCCAATGCATTGAAAACACAGGCGGGCTGTTTGTTGCAGTCAAAGGTGATGATGAAAATTTCATTGCGGATTTTCCGCATTATTGTTCAAAGGCCAAGATCCTGGCTGAAAAAATTTCCCTTGACCATGCCAGAGAACTGGAACCCTACCTTTCAGGCGACATCATCGCCGCATATCGTGTCAACGACGCCTCAATCGATCCCTTTGGATTATCCCAGCAGAATATAAAAAACGCCACACATGCCGGGGCCTTGGTGTTTTATCATTCACGGATTTTGTCCTTTGGGCTTGTGAACGGAAACATCGTTTCCGCAAGCCTTGAAAACAATCTCACCGGGGAAATGTTTAACATTGAAACGGACATGGTTGTCAATGCGGCAGGTGCCTGGGCCGCTCAGGTTGGACACAAGGCCGGTGTAAATATTCCCATGACGTATTCCAAAGGCACCCTTCTTGTGACAGGGCAACGCATCGCACACAGGGTGGTGAATCGATTGAGACCACCCGGCGATGCAGACATCATTGTCCCTGGCGGAACGGTGTCCATTTTGGGGACAACATCACTCCGTATCTCAAACCCGGACGATGTGTGCCCCACAGTCCCTGAAACGGACATGATCATTGACGAAGGGAGCAAGCTGATACCAAAACTACGGACCGAACGGTACATCAGAGCCTATGCCGGGGTCAGGCCTCTCGTGGGGAAAAGCGGAGAAAATGGGGACAGGGTTTTATCCCGGGGATTCAGCCTGATCGACCATTCCCTGGACGGGGTGGGAAATTTTATGACCATTACCGGGGGCAAACTCACCACATGCCGATTGATGGCAGAAAAAACATCGGATCTCGTTTGCGTTCACTTGGGGATTTCACAACCCTGCCGGACCCGTGACATTCCCCTTGAGCATGCACCCGAATGCCGATGGACCACACCCGGCGCATCCCCAAAACATTGGTTTCAAAAAACAGATTCACACGAGGTTCTTCTTTGTGAATGCGAGATGATTTCAACACGCATCATCGACGAACTTTCCCAATCAATGACCGATGAAGGCCAACCCTTTTCCCTTGTTTCTCTGGGCTTGAGAAGCCGGTTGGGTAAGGGGCCATGCCAGGGTGCCTTCTGTGTTTTTCGTGTGACAGCCCATCTTTACACGAAAAAATGGCTGAACCGCACCATGGGCCTTTGCCATATGAAAGACTTTATCCAGAGTCGGTTTAAAGGCATACGAACCGTTATCATGGGTCCGACTCTGGCGCAAATTGAGCTTCAGGAAGCTGTTCAGTGCGGCTTGTTTAATCTTGAACAAAATTAATGGCGTCATAAAAAGACCCATAGGAGGAGAGCCAACGCGATGACAACCACCCCTGATGTTGCATGCGATCTTTTTATCATTGGAGAAGGCCTTGCCGGGATGTCATCCGCACTTTTTGCGGTGAACAGAGGGCTTCGCGTCTGCCAGGTGGGTAAAAGCTATCCCCTTGGCTTCCACAGCGGCCTTTTGGATCTTCTTTGCGTCAACCCTGCACAGGCATCATCGAACGCATCCGATCCCTGGGATGCCATGGACTATTTAAAAAAAACAAACCCCAAGCACCCCTATGCAAAAATCCATAAACAAACGATCCGAACGGCGTTCCATGAGGTAAAGACATTTTTGGCTGCCCAGGGCCTTTTTTATGAGGATCTGGCCGAAAAAAATTCCGATGTGGCCACATCCATAGGCACCCTGAAACGCTCCTATATGATTCCCTTGTCCATGCAAGCCTCTGTTCAGGCCCTCAAAAAAAAATGGCCCGTCCTTTTTGTGGGTGTGAACGGACTTCGTGAATTCAGTGCAACCCAGATCAAGGAAACCTTGAGCGGCACATGGCCCGGCTTAAATGCCGTCACCCTGGATTTCCCCTTTAGCCGCCCCGGTGAAAAGACATGCGAACATCTGGCCAGGGCACTGGATAGTGAAAAAAACCGCGCTTTATTTGCAAACATCATTCGGCCCCATTTAAACGGTGAAAAAGCAGTCGGACTCCCACCCATTCTGGGTGTTCATCATTCAACGGAAGCGCTTCGCGATATGGAGCACAAGCTGGGGATACCGGTTTTTGAAATCCCATGTCTGCCTCCCAGTGTTCCGGGTCTTAGACTAAAAGAGGCCTTTGAGCAAGGTCTTGATAAAAAAGGTCGAGTCCGGTTAAGCAATTTTAAGATCGATTCACTATCACGAAACAACACAGGCGAGTTTTTTATTCGCCTGTCCACAGATTGTCTGACCAAAACCATTCTGGCCAAAGGGATCGTTCTTTCAAGCGGACGGTTCATGGGAAAAGGTCTTGTTGCAGACAGACAAAAAATCAAAGAAGCCGTGTTCAATTTCCCGGTAGTGCAACCGGAAGGCCGAAGCACCTGGTTTCAAAAACTATTTTTCGATGACCAAGGCCATGCCATCAACAAGGCCGGTATCGAAACCGATTCCTTTCAACGGCCCATAAATGACCATGGGGACATCATCTTTGATAATGTATTTGCGGCAGGTTCCATCCTGGCCCACCAGGACTGGGCAAGGGAAAAAAGCGGCTCGGGAATAGCCATGTCCTCTGGGCTTAACGCCGTCAATGCGTTTATCCAGTCGCATCATGTGTTTCAAGACATCCGGAAAACCGGGACTGGCATGTAATGCCATCCAGACTTGGTTAAACAGGGATAATCTTTTGCCCTTCTCCGTGTCCTTCAGTGAGCATAGCGAACGGGTGGTTAGAAAAACTATGTTCCCAGGTGGACGGTTGAAATCAGGTTTTCCGGCACCGGAGCTGCGCGTGGCTCCGGTGCCGGGGAAAGCGGCTATAAACCCAGAAGACGGGCGGCATTGTTACCGAGCATCTCGTCCATATCCGCGCGTGAAATGCCCGAGGCGTCCATGTCCTTGTAATACCGAGAGGGCCTGAGCAAGGGGTAATCGCTTCCAAAGAGGATTTTATCAAGCCCTGCAAGTGACTTGGCCGCCGGGTAAATGGACGGGTCATATAAAAAGGGTGAAGCGGCTGTGTCGTAGTAGATGTTTTTCAAAACATCCTTGGCATCCCGTTTCAATAGATTGTAAAAGAAAATTCCTCCGCCCCAATGGGCCAGGACGATTTTATTGTCAGGAAAGGCCTTGGCCAGATTGTAGATCTGGGAAAGGGAAATGGGGGTTTTCCCTGGATACATGTGCCCCACGGGTTCATTGGTGTGAATCAGCACCGGAAAATTCCGGGCCCGGCACAGGTCCATTACCGGAATCATTTTATCAAGGGCATCGGCATCAATGCCTGATTCGTAAAAAGCCAGCTCTCCGATACCGGTGAGGCCTGCATCCAGACAGCGCAGTGTCTCGTTTTCAACCTCCGGGCTGCTGAGATCAAAGCATCCCATGCCGATCAGGCGGTTCGGGTATTTGGCCACCGCATCCGCAATGCAGTCGTTGTTCAGTTTAAAGGTGTCTGATTTAATCCAGGGAAAGCCGAAAACCACTGATTTATCGACCCCTTCCTCATCCATAACCCGGATGAGGTCATCGGCGGCCACCATCTTGGACTTGGGTGAATCGTACAAAAGTTTGAATGCGGCTTCTCCGGTGAAAAATCGGTCTCTGCGTTCGATGATTTCCTTGGGGAAAATATGTGTGTGAAAATCAATAACCATGATAAGAGCCTCGTATCGATAAAAGTATGATCACGGGATTCTGTCATATGGAATCCCCGTTTCAAAGGTCATCATAGATAAGTAAACCCCCTGCCCATGATAAGTCAATATGATAAACTCCTTTTTTATGATAAGAATGGCCATTCATTTTTCAAGGCCGAAAGAAAAAGAACGGGCATGACGATGGCCTGATGATAAAATGACCTTCATTATTGAACTCGCAAAAAGTCGACGGATGCCTATGGAAAAAGGATGGTGGCATGGATCAGGACAAGGGGGAAATGGAGCGCCATGTGATTCTGGTGGGACCGGAAGTCCATTGGAACACAGGCAATATTGGACGGACCTGTCTGGGTGCCGGGGCCTGCCTTCATTTGGTCAAGCCCATAGGCTTTTCCCTGGGCAGCCGGGAAGTCAAACGTGCCGGACTCGACTATTGGCCGAAGGTCAGGTTGAAGATATGGGATGATTTTGAATCGTTGATATCCGCCATGAAACCAAACGAAGACGAGGTGGCTCTGTTTGCAAAGCTTGGGGAAAAATCAGTGTGGGACATGCCCAAAAAAAAACGTATGTTTCTTGTCTTCGGTTCAGAGACCAAGGGGCTTTTGCCCGATGTCCTGGAACGATTCAACCGGGATATTTACCATATTCCCATGACCCGGGAAATCCGCTGCCTGAACCTTTCAACAGCTGTGGGCATCGCTCTTTATGAAAGCTTGAGGGGATACGGTCCGTGCCGCTTATGTCCACCAGAGAACCCTGCCTGTGGGTGATGCACCGTGCAAAAAAATAGGCGACTCATTGCGAGTCGCCTAACAAACGGTAGGGGATGCGATAGATAAGGGGAAAATCTGGTTTAAGTATAAAAAAAGATCACGCCCCTGTCCATGGGATGAATCCTTCATTTTTATGGGTGTTTTTCCTGAGCATCACTGGGTTTTTTTTAAAGGGTAAAGAGAGGGCTTTCGCATGATACAGTTCCTAAAAAAGCTGGGCGGCCCGGAGGCCGCCTGAATTAGAACAATCTAAGGTAAGCTTTTAAATGGCTCGATTTTTACTACGTTCAAATATTATGGACATAATATTTGAGGGAGGGGGAGTGGGTCTAATATATAAAATTTGCATGGGGATTGTCTATAGGATGAATCGCTCATTTTTATGGGGAAAAATCCCGGCAAAACAACTGCATAAAACAATTTTTTTTGCAAAAATACAGATAGTTGACTGTATTTATCCAGCCCCTTTTCTATCCGGGAAAAGACCCGGGTGATGGGGAAAAAAACAGAGGGGAAAAAAACAGAATGGGGAGAGACCATGGTTTCTGAAAACACACGATTCGAGCTGACCATCCTGGGTTCAGGGACATCGGTTCCGTCCCTGGAAAGGAGTTCCTGCTCAATTCTGCTTGACTTAGGAGATGATAAGCTTCTTTTTGATCTTGGCCCAGGAACCATGAGGCGCCTTCTTGAAACGAGATAAACACTTATCACCCTCCCTTGCCGGGCGTATGGCCAGCCGTGCAGCGGTGAAGACCCTTATTCTGACTCATTTTTATCCGGAATGCGACAAAACAGATATTGCAAAACAATGCCGTAAAACATATGATGGAAAACTATTTTTAGCCGATGATTTAATGAAAATACGGCTTTAATTTTTAACAAGCGGGGTCCGTTCCATGGGGTACGTATGACGGATGTTAACATCTTTTCGGGTGCCGAACGATGAAATATTATCCGGTTTGCCTGAACATCAAGGGCCGACAATGCCTGGTCATCGGCGGGGGGTCCGTGGGCACACGGAAGGCGGAAACCCTTTTTCGGTGCGGTGCGTCCGTGACGGTGATCAGTCCGGATATATCAGATGGTTTGCAATCCATGGCCGGGGCAAATAAAATTGTTTTAGAAATCAGGGACTATGACCCCCAGGACCTTGAGGGTATGTTTCTTGTGTTTTGTGCAACCAACAACATGAGCTTGAATCAACGAATCGCAGGGGATGCTGAACAAAGAGGTATTTTATGCAATAGTGCCGATTTACCCGAGGAGTCGGATTTTATTCTGCCGTCCCTTGTTGAACGAGGCGATCTGACCATTGCCATATCAACGGCTGGAACCAGCCCGGCCTTTGCAAAAAAACTCCGGAAGGATTTATCGGAACAGTTCGGCCAGGAGTATGCGGATTTTTTGGCGTTAATGGGTATAATCCGAAAAAAACTTCTGGCTGAGGCCCATGATCCCCAGGCCCATAAAAGACTTTTTGAGCAACTGATCGGGAGTAAACTTTTAGAGATGCTGAAAGAAAAAAATCAGGAGGCTGTTCACGATCTGCTTCAGGCCGTCCTCGGCCCGGGATTCAGCCATGAAGACCTATACGGTCATAAGGAACAATGATGAATATGGATGCCTTGCATGGAGCTGTTGCTGTTTTGTATGTGATGAGCACCCTGTTCTATGGTGTCTATCTTTTCAAACAAAAGGATGGACTCCAGAAAGCAGGCCTGGCTCTGATGGCTGGGGGGTTTGTGTTTCATACCCTGTTTATTCTGACGGAATGCGTGAGCATTGGCTACCTGCCCGTCTACAATCTCAGGCTGACCCTGTCCATGGCAGCCTGGTCAAGTGCCGCGGTTTATTTTTGGATCCGATACCGGTACCGCATCAAAGTCATGGGTATCTATGCCGCCCCCTTGGTGGCTTGTGTCTATATCATTTCCCTTAATTTTCCTGAAATCCCGGCCCATGCGGCAGAGTTATTCAAGAGTGTATGGCTTGTGGTCCATGTGATCACGGTGTTTATTGGTGAGGCATCTCTGGCCATGGCCTGTGGGGCCGGCATTCTATATCTGATCCAGGAGCATGGGATTAAATCCAAAAAAAGGGGGTTTTTCTATTCCCGGCTTCCGTCTCTGGAACAACTGGATGCCACAGGCTACGCGGGCATCGTTATCGGGTTTACGGCATTCACCGTGGGTCTTATTGTGGGTCTGGTCTATGCCAAGTTGGTCTGGCATCGGTTCGCAAGCTGGGACCCCAAAGAAATCTGGTCCGGTATTTCCTGGCTGGTTTATGCGGCTCTGCTTCATGAGCGGATTGCTGTGGGTTGGCGTGGACGTCGGGCAGCGATCATGGCCATCATTGGATTTGTCGTACTGATGTTCAGTTTTTTGGGAGTAACTTTTCTTATGGGCGGCCATCATGGGGGATTTACCCAGTGGCAGATACCTTATAAGCCATGACAGAGAGGGTGATGAACACAAGGCTATGCTTGATATTGTTTTAACAGGTCTGAATCATACCACAGCACCGGTGGAGCTACGGGAGAAACTGGCCTTCAACAGCGAGGAAAGCGCAGGCGCCATTGAGTTTCTCAAGGCCCAGCCGGGTATACGGGAAGTGCTCCTTTTTTCTACCTGTAATCGCGTTGAAGTGCTGATGACTGCCGATAATGGCCAAGATGCTGTTGAGATTGCAAAGAAGCACATTTCCCAGGTAAAAAACACGCCCCTTGATGTTTTTGAGACGAATCTTTATATTCATCACGGTCAAGAAGCTGTGCGGCATATTTTCAGGGTGGCTGCCAGCCTGGACTCCATGGTCATCGGTGAACCCCAAATTCTGGGGCAGATCAAGGAAGCCTTTCGAACCGCTGTCTTGAAAAAAGCCTCGGGAGTCATCTTGAATCGTCTGTTTCACCGGGCATTCAATGTGGCCAAACGGGTGAGGACGGAAACAGGCATAGGTGACAGTGCTGTTTCCATAAGCTATGCAGCCATCGAATTGGCCAAGAAAATTTTCGGCGATCTTGAAAACCGGACCGTGCTTCTGGTCGGCGCAGGTGAAATGGCTGAACTGGCTGTTGAGCATTTGATCCGTAACCGTGTGGGTGATATTTTCGTGGCCAACAGAACCTTTGAACGCGGCGTTGAGCTGGCAAGTCGTTTTTCGGGCAAAGCAATCCGGTTCGAGGAAATTCCATCGGCCCTTGAGACTGTGGATATCATCATCAGCTCAACCGGTTCCCCCACGGTTGTTATTTCAAGGGAAATGGTTAAATCGGCAATTCGGACCAGGCGTAATCGGGCCCTTTTTTTTATTGACATCGCTGTTCCACGGGATATCGATCCGGAAATCAATCGGCTGAACAATTGCTATGTCTATGACATTGATGATCTGAAAGGTGTGATCGACGGGAATGTAGAAACAAGGAGCAAAGAGGCCATCAAGGCCGAACGCATCGTTGATGAAGCGGTTATCCGGTTCGAAAAATGGATGGAGGGGCTCCATATTGTGCCCACCATTGTGGACCTGCGGGACAAAATGAAGGCCATGGCGGCCATGGAACTTGAAAAAACCATGGGTTCATCCTTAAAGCATCTGTCTGAAAAAGAAAAAATGGCCGTAGCCCGGATGAGCGAGGCCCTATTAAATAAAATTCTTCATGATCCCATTCAATTTTTAAAAAACGGGGGCTGCCACAGGGATGAATCCGTGTACCTCAGCCTGGTCAGAGTGTTGTTTAATCTGGACGGGACTGATTAATCAATACATGATAGCGTCGAGTTCCATAGCCATCCGTCGACGTTTTACGAGTTAATCAATACCTAAAGACAACTCTGCCGTTATTTAAGAAAAATATATATCAGGAGGCCATGTGAAAAAAACAGCATTTCTGTTTCCCGGTCAGGGATCCCAGGTCATAGGCATGGGACTTGAATTGTATCAGGAATATGAAGAAGTCCGTGAGCTTTTTGATATGGCTGAAGATCTGACGAAAACCTATCTGTCCCGTTTGTGCTTCAAAGGCCCCATGGAGGATCTCACGCAAACCGTCATCCTTCAGCCTGCAGTGACGGTGGTCAATCTGGCCTGCCTTCTTGCGATTCAGAAAGAAGGGATCATGCCTGAAATAACAGCCGGCCACAGCCTTGGGGAATTCAGCGCCCTTTGTTGTGCAGAGGTCATTACCCCGGAGGATACCTTGAAACTGGTCCATAAACGGGGAGAGTTGATGCACCAGCAGGCCATCGTGCACAAAGGAACCATGAGCGCTGTCATGGGTCTCTCATACGACCAGGTGGCGGAGGTGGTCACAGACGTCCAACGCCCCCTGTCCTTTCCCCGGTGCGTGACCATCGCGAACCATAACACCGAAAGCCAGATTGTGATAAGTGGGGATCCCGATTCGGTGAAAAAAGCCGGTGAAAAAATAAAAACGAGGGGCGGACGGGCCATCCCCCTTAAAGTCAGTGGCGCCTGGCACAGCCCATTGATCAAGGGAGCTGAAGATAAGTTTGGGGAGGTTCTAAATACGTGCCCCTTTGAAAAACCTGCACGACAAATAATATTCAATGTTTCTGCCATGGGTGCCGATACATCGGAAGACATGAGAACAAACATGCTCAATCAGTTGTGCAGCCCGGTCAGATGGTATGAATCCATGCAGCACATGATCAATGAGGGTGTCGAGCAATTTGTTGAAGTCGGCCCCGGCAATGTTCTCTCGGGACTGTTAAAAAAGATCCTGCCAGGCGATTTCCCAGGAAAAATATATGCAGTAAACACCATGAAAAGTCTTGAACTTTTTTTCAAAGATGGTATTTAATGCCATTTCAGTTCATTGACCTTTATGGATGCCTTGCCAAAAATTGGAGAATATCCTTGTGACAAGGGATGGTTTGTATCCGAGTTACCCGTTTCATCTTTAGTTGCTTATCAGTCTCAGTCATGACCTGGTTTAAGGCTGAATGTTCGACTCGCATCTGCCTTAAGAACGTAAATGGTGACAGCCCCATGAACAGCCTGAACACGAAATTGGGGTTCTGCCTGATAACATTTTGTTTTTATAAAGAAAAGTATTTATCGTTTCGCGAAAAGGGTTCAGGTTCATAATATTTTTATTACTTTACAATATTTACAATCTGTGTTTACACTTAAACAGTGCGTCGTGTTGTAAAACTTACTCGTAAGGGGTTTGAGTATGGATCAGGAAACACTTGAATATTTTAAAGAGTTTTTAACCGGTCGACTTAATGATCTTCTCGAACAGGCGGATAATACCGTAACGGGTATGACCTCCCAGAAAGAGAATTTTCCGGATCCGACCGACCGCGCGTCCCATGAGGCAAACAGGAACTTCATGCTTCGAATCAGGGACAGAGAGCACAAACTGATCAACAAAATCAAATCGGCTTTGGATCGAATCGAAATCGGCTCCTATGGAATCTGTGAAACGTGCGAGGAGTTTATTTCTGTCGAACGACTGAAAGCACGGCCTGTGACTACGCAATGCATTGACTGTAAAACAAAAGAAGAAGCCATGGAAAAAGCTCTTGGAATTTAAGGAGTGAATGTAGACCTTCATATACATTCCACATTTTCCGATGGTTCTCTGACCCCACAAGATATTATCGCACAAGCCAGGTCTTTGAAACTGAAAGCCATTGCGATTACCGATCACGATACACTGGACGGTGCAATGGCTATCATGGGGCATGACGTTCCTGACGATCTGCATGTCCTTTCCGGCGTCGAAATCAGTTCAAATCCCCCTGAGCCATTTGAAACATCCGGAAGTTTTCACATTCTCGGATACGGTATGCGACGGGATGACCCTGATTTGAACGCGGCATTGCAAGGTATCCGGAAGGCTCGAAACGAAAGAAACCCAAAAATTATAACCCGTCTGATCCAGTTGGGGATGGATATCACCCTGGACGAGGTATATGATGAATCCGGAGGCCAGGTGGTCGGCCGCCCCCATATGGCACGGGTCCTTATCAAAAAGGGCTATGTGTCCACGGTCAAGGAAGCATTTGACCGTTTTCTGGCCAAGGGAAAACCCGCATACGTTGAAAAACACAAAATCGATTGCGCCCAGGCCCTTAAGGTGATCAATCAAGCGGGCGGTATTCCTGTCCTTGCCCATCCGGTCAGTCTTGGTATGGGCATGGAAACTCTGGAGAAGCTGCTTTTAACGATGAAACGCATGGGGCTTAAAGGACTGGAAGTGTATTATCCGGATCATGGTCCTGAAGAAACCCGTGCATATGGCATGTTGGCTGAGAGAATGGGGCTTGTAATGACAGGCGGGTCTGATTTTCATGGCTCGTTTAAGTCAGATATCCGGATGGGCTCCGGAAAGGGTGCGCTTTGCGTGCCTTTTCGTGTTTATCAGGATATCATGGCTATAATCGGAAACACCTCCCGGTGTGTTTGAGTGTGAGATGATGGATGAGTATGATGATAATCTTGGGTTTGAAGAAACAATACATTATACCTTTAAGGATAAGCATATCCTTGAGCAGGCCCTGAGGCACAGTTCCTTTGTGAATGAGCAGGCAGACCCGAATCTACAGGACAATGAACGACTGGAGTTTCTGGGAGACGCTGTTTTGAATCTGGTCATCGGCCATCTTTTGATGCACCGTTACCCGGACCTGCATGAGGGGGATCTATCCCGACTGCGCTCCAATCTGGTCAATGAAACCCAACTGGCCCAGATTGCCCGAGAGATCAAGATGGGCAATGAAATTAAACTGGGCAAGGGTGAAGACCTTACCAATGGCAGGGAAAAGAATTCTATTTTATCGGACGTGTTTGAGGCACTCATTGCGGCGGTTTACCTTGATGGAGGTTTTAACAATGCCTTTGAATTTGTGGAAGATAAGTTTTCCGATTTAATTGAGCAATCTGACAGTCCTTCCATCAGCCACGATGCAAAAAGCAAGCTCCAGGAATTTTCCCAGGTGTATCTGAAAGCCATGCCCCGGTATAAGGTTGTTCATGAAAGTGGGCCGGATCATGATAAAACCTTTAAAGTCCTTCTGACCATCAATGACCTGGAAACCTATGGCATCGGAAAAAGTAAAAAATCGGCAGAGCAGGATGCCGCAGGGAATGCCCTTGGATCTCTTCAAAAAGATTTCGATATTCCTCCAGGATAGAACCTCCTTGAGCCATCCATGACAGAGACATCTTTTCTCAAACCATTTATCATACCTGTTTTCATCCCCCATAAGGGATGCCCTCACCAATGTATTTTCTGTAATCAGACGGCTATCACCGGTGTGAACAAGGACAGCCTTGATCTAAAACCCTTACGTACCCGGATTGACACTTATTTGACCTATAAAAGCGATCATCGCGGAATGGTTCAGATTTCTTATTATGGCGGAACCTTTCTTGGACTGGAACGCCAAGAGATCCTTACCTACCTGACCTTGGCCCGAGATTATGTTGACATGGGGAGGGTTCATAGTATCCGCTGTTCAACACGTCCAGACACGATCACCCAATATACCCTGGACCTGGTGAGGCCGTTCCCATTGAAAACCATTGAACTGGGAGTCCAGTCCATGGACAACGAGGTCCTTTTTTTGTCCCATCGGGGGCATACGGCCGAAGACACAGAAAATGCCGTCTCCTTACTTCGGGACAAGGGGTATGAGATCGGACTTCAGATGATGGTGGGACTTCCGGGAGACAGTCAGGAAAAATCCTATGAGACAGCCTTGCGCATGGCAGCGATGAAACCTGATTTTGTTCGGATTTATCCCACGGTGGTTCTGGAGAAAAGTCCCTTGGCCATACTCCATAAAAAAGTTGAATATCAGCCCCTTAGCTTGGCTGAAAGTGTCGAACAGGTCAAAGCCCTCTACCTTTTATTTAAAGAAAAGGGCATCCCGGTGATCCGGATGGGCCTTCAGGCCGAAGAAGGGTTGGAGCTGGGTAAAGGAATTTTAGACGGACCCTATCATCCCTCATTCGGTCAGATGATTTATTCGGGAATTTTTCTTGATAAGGCACGGGTGATCCTTGAACAGGAATATCTTCGGATGGCGTCATCTGTGACTTTTTTGGTTCATCCAAAAAATATTTCCAAATTCAGGGGTTTAAAAAACTGTAATCTTCATGTATTAAAAGCGGAGTTCGGCATAGTTGAGATCCTTGTCAGTGGGGATCACAGCCTGGGGCCGGATACGGTAATAACGGCAAAAACTGTGGCCTGACTCAGGTCACCTTCCCATGAGGAGGAACCCGTTGTGGATATTATAAATAAAATTGGGGAAATGCAGGCTCGATCAGAGGCCAGGCGCCTGGCGGGGGAAAAAATTGCCTTTGTTCCCACCATGGGCTTTCTTCACCAGGGTCATATGTCATTGTTGAAAGAGGGCCGTAATCGAGGGGATGATCTCATTTTGAGCATTTTTGTGAATCCCACCCAGTTCGCCCAAGGGGAAGATCTGGATGCCTATCCGAAAAGTATTGAACGGGATCTGGGTCTGGCTGAAAAAGAAGGTGTGGATGCGGTGTTTTTGCCTGATGCAGCCCAGATGTATGGGGAAAATTATCAGACCTATGTGAGTCTTGAAAAACTTCCGAATTATCTTTGCGGCATATCCCGCCCCACCCATTTCAGGGGTGTTGCCACAGTTGTGACAAAATTATTCAATATTGTGAAACCCCATGTGGCGATCTTTGGTGAGAAGGATTTTCAGCAACTGGCCGTTATCCGTCAGATGGTCTGTGATCTGAACATGGATATAGACATTATTGGGGGGGCCATTGTCAGAGAAAAAGATGGTCTGGCCATGAGTTCCAGAAACGCCTATCTGAGCCAGGTCCAGCGTCAATCTGCCCTGTGTTTGTTTTATTCTTTACAACATGCAAGGAAACTTGTTAAGAACGGTGTGAATGAAACGGAAGTAATTATTCAATCTACAAGGGAAATCATCGAATCACAACCGGAAACATGCATTGATTATTTAATGATGTGTGATCCGGTCAGTCTGGAATCAAAACCCATGATTCAGGGGCCGACTCTTTTTGCCTTGGCTGTTAAGGTCGGTAACACCCGGCTGATTGACAACATGATTCTGGAACCCTGATGATCCCCTTTGGTCATGTGTCTATAAACAATCACTACTGAGTGACAAGGAGTTTATTATGGCTTCAAATTATTTCTTTACCTCGGAATCTGTTACGGAAGGGCACCCGGATAAGGTTGCAGATGCGATTTCCGATGCTATCCTGGATGCAATTATGGATCAGGATAAAGCCTGCCGTGTGGCATGCGAAACACTGGTGACAACCGGTCTTGCCTTCATAGCCGGTGAGATTACCACGGACTGTTATGTGGATATGCCCCAGATTGTTCGTGAAACAATCAAAGAAATCGGGTACGATTCCTCTGATATGGGATTTGACTGGCAGACCTGCTCGGTGCTCACCAGCATTGGCCGTCAGTCTCCGGATATTGCCCAGGGAGTCAATGTGGGCGAAGGCCTGTTTTTGGACCAGGGAGCTGGAGACCAGGGGCTGATGTTCGGTTACGCCATCAATGAAACACCGGAATTGATGCCCATGACTGCCATATACGCCCATAAATTGACCAAACGCCTTGCGGATGTCCGAAAGAGCGGTGCGTTAAATTTTCTCAGGCCCGATGGAAAATCCCAGGTGACCATTGAGTATGTGGATAAAAAGGCCCTACGCGTGGATACCGTTGTTGTATCCAGTCAACATACGCCGGATGTTTCCTATGAAACCCTTAAGGCAGGGATCATTGAGGAAGTGGTCCGAAAAGCCATTCCGCCTGAAATGATCGATAACAAGACCAAATTTTTGATCAATCCCACGGGACGATTTGTTGTGGGCGGCCCCATGGGTGACTGCGGTCTTACGGGTCGGAAAATTATTGTGGATACCTATGGCGGGCACGGGAGCCACGGAGGCGGTTGTTTTTCCGGAAAAGATCCCTCAAAGGTTGACCGAAGTGCATCCTACATGGGACGCTATGTGGCCAAGAACATCGTTGCTGCAGGTCTGGCATACGAATGTGAAGTCCAGGTCGCCTATGCCATTGGTTATCCTGAACCGGTATCCGTTCTGGTTGATACCTTCGGCACCAACACCATTCCCGAAAGCAAAATTGAAGAACTGATCAGAGATGTCTTTGACTTGAGGCCTGCGGCTATTATCCAGACCCTGGATCTGCTCAGGCCCATCTACAAGGCCACCTCATCCTATGGCCATTTCGGCCGAACCGACGGCATAGGCTTTACCTGGGAAAATACAGATAAAGTTGAAATCCTGAAGAGTAAAGCGGGTCTTTAAAACACCCCAATCAAATCGAATAGATCAAATCCGTAAAATGGGCTGGGAATCAATTTCCCGGCCTTTTTTATTTTGAGGTACCGGAATCGATCAGTATCACCACCAGGCAGTGGTTCAAAAAAACCAGATGGGCCGAGTTACTATGGAGTTTGGATGCGTCGGCGTTGCTGATGACGATATCCCCCTGAAAGGTGCCCTGGGTCTTAAGGCCCGTTACAACCAGGGGATTTTCACCCACCCTCTGGGTGATAAAAGGGTCCTTAATGCTTTGGGAATAATACACGGGTCCATTTTGAACGGCGTATTCCCGACTGATGTAGGCCGGCCCATAAACTTCCTGGCCGTTTTCGTCAAGCAAAATGGGGGACAGGACAGGATGTACCGTGAGCCCACGGGTATCCACAATAAGTCCGGTAAAGGGCACCGGAACGTCAGGGTTGGGATCGGACTCCTGGGAAACTAAACCTTTTTCGGAAGTTCGTTCTGTTACGGTTTTAAGGGGCTGAATCTGCTGAATTTCTTCCGGAAGAAGCAGCTGGGAAAAGCCCCCGTCAAATGACATCTCAATGACCATTTCTACGGATCCATCCGTCAAGTAGTCTTTTTTAATGAGCCTGGACTGGTTGACCATGGCTTTGATCTGATCCATGATATCGCTATTTGAACCAATGGCACTGGATGCCAGGCGCTCGGAATCAAGGGGAAGAGATAAAATACTTGCGATGAGGTTAGAACTGGCCTGGCTTCTGGCCAATTCAACCAGCCGGTCCTGTTTGTTCAGATCCCTGGGAGAGGTTTTTTCAAGGGGGGTCACGGAGCTGTGGGCACGAACCGTTCTCATGGACCAGTTCACTGTTCCCCACTCGTGGGTTTCAAACACGGAATAATCCGGATCAGCTTTAACACCCGAAGCCATGGTCACGCATAGCACCATGACCACCGATAAAACGGTCCAAAATCGATACATACCACCCCCCGCAGGATAAGTTCAAAAGAAATGCATTATAACATGCTCTAAAAAAATGGAAAGCAATTGCTTACCCATTTTTCAAATTGTCCCCATGGGGGGATTGAAAATGAGCGATTGATGACCCGCCATTCACCCAAAATCCCAGTTTGAATTCATTTAAAACTTATGAACTCGTAAAAGTCGACGAATGGCTATGGAAAAAGGTCCATAGGCAAACCACTATAACGCCGCATATGGGACTTTTTACAACGCCATCAAAGATAGCTGACCTTTGTTATTACGGTACCTGGGTAGTAGTTTTTAATGATGGCTTTGCATGAGTAACCGGCCTGGGCCATACGATGGGCCCCCCATTGGCTCATACCGACACCGTGACCGTATCCTGTGCCCTTGAAAAAGAACCCCTGATGGTTTGGATAAATGTCAAACCGTGTGCTTTTAAGTTCCCGTGGCCCGATGGTCATACGAAAATTGTTACCCGAGATGGTCATCTGTTTTTTGTCCGATACCAGGGTGAACGAAAGAATCCTTCCGGAACGTGATGTTTTCCCTGTCTTTATTTTTCGGATGGGGCCCAGGTTTGGATGGGATTGATTAAAAAGGTTGGACAGGTCTTTGAAAGACACCCGGTGATCCCAGACTGTTTCCGGAAGGATGGTGCTGAAGCTGTCAGGCACACTTTTAAGGTAGGGGATATCAACACCCCAAACATTCAAAGCACTTTCCGTATAGCCACCGCTATTGGCGTGGAAATATGAGATGATCAGCTTCCCCCGGAACGTGATCACCATCCCCTTTGTGTTGTTCACGGCATGGGTGGTCTGCTCTTTCTCCACGGCAACACCCCCGTAAACCTGTGAGGAGGTGGTTGCCTCAAGGTCGTAATCGCTGGCAATGAGACCTTGCTTCTCTCGGATAAAAAGAGCGTATGTCCGTGAGGCAATGGCCTGGGCCATCAAGGCTTCCGGGTCCCATAGCCAGGACATTTCCTTGGGAACAACCCCGTAAAGATAGTCTTCGATGGATATATGGTTCACCACCAGAAGGCCGGACGGTTTGACCAGAACACGCAGTGCCCCCCTGTATCTCTGACCATCAAGACTCAGGACATCCTGGCTTGCACTGATCATACATTCCCGGCTGACAGCTTTTCCAGCGTTCACGGAGATCATTCCCTGTCGAAGGGTTATGACCAGGGGCCCCTCACCATTAAAAAGAGGCCGTCCACTCTTTAAATCACTGACACTCAATCTTGAATCTGAATCTATAACCAGTTTGTCTTTGTTTCTGGCCAGAAGAATACGCACATTGGGTGAAAGGGCCGATAGAACGGGGAGGGCTTCGGGCCGTGAGGGAATAACCCGAATGCCTTGTTGGGCACGTTCTGCCCAGGCCATGGCCGATTGACGTCGCATGCCCTGAGGGTAACGATCCACATAAGCTTGAAATGCTTTCCGGGCTTCCAGGTAGCGGTCGTTTTTATAGAGAATGCTGCCGCTGTTGAACAAGGCGTCGGAAGCGGCCGGGGTTTGGGGATAAAGACGAATCAGATCGGCGTAGCATTTTAAGGCTCTGTCAGGCTGATCAAGATAAAGATCATAGATGAACGCGATAAAGAAAAGCGCGCTGGCTTTTGTGCTTATCCGGTCCGAAGAATCAATAATATTCCGGTACTGGGACACGGCTTCAAGGTATTTCCCCCCGCCTATAAGGGACTGGGCTTCCACAAATGGGTCGTTGGAATCAATCGCTCTTGCGGATCCCGGAATAATGAAAAGCCCAAGGCAGAGGGCCATCAGGAAAACCTTGAATCTGTATGTTGTAAAACCTTGAGGCATGATCATCATATACGTGTAAACATAGTTAAAAAACAAAAAAACAGTGCAAAAGAATATGTTTAGGTATCACTGAATCAAAAAAAATACACCCGTTTTTTTAGAAATGCCCCACGGGGAAAATTATTTTGATTTGTTCTTTCATTTCAAGTACACTAAACCACATTATGTCAGGCCATGATATCTTGAAAGGAGGCCGGGCCAAAGGGGGGGGGCACACACATCACGTTCATGTACGATTCTTACCATATTATGAAGTCGATAGCTGGGTATACAGGCAGAAAAACACTGGAGTTTATCAATCACCTGCTGGATATCTTTGCCTTCACGTTCCGATTGATGGAGCTGTTCATCACCCGGCCTGTGGAGGGACGTGCCTTGATCAAAAAAGCCGTGGTGGAGCAGATCTATTTTACGGCCGTGCAGGCCCTTCCCATGATCATTCCCCTGGCATTGATGGTTGGTTCCATGTTGATCATCCAATTTACCAAGTTGTCCGGTGATTTTGATCTGGGCAAGGTCACGGTGGTTCTGGTGGTCCGGGAGCTTGGACCCATTATTACAGCCCTTCTGGTGATTCTTCGATCTGCCACGGCCGTGACCATTGAGATCAGTGCCATGACCGTGTTCAATGAAATCGAGGCCCTTGAAATGTCCGGGGTCGATCCCATGAGAATAGTATCATTTGCCCGGTTTGTGGGAATCACCACGGCTGTTCTCTGTCTGTTTATCGTGTTTGATATTGTAGCCATTTTTGGGGGATACGCCATTGTATGGGTGGCCACAGATGTGACCATGGGGTCCTTTCTCCCCCTTGTGGCCAAGGCCATTACGCCAACGGATATGGTGGTCGGCTTGCTTAAGGCTCTGACCTTTGGGGTGTCCATAACCGTGATCAGCCTGTATCATGGCTTCAACACAAAAAAAATCATCACCATGATTCCCGTGAGTGCTTCAAAAACAGCAGTAGAAAGTTTTTTCTGGATTATGGTGATTAATATCATTATTTCAGGGGTTTTCTACCTATAGGCCCGACTATGACTCTGATTGAATTGAAAAATTATGTGTTGACCCCTGAAAAAAATGGGCATGGAATCAGCCCTTGTCATCTTTGCATTGGGAAGGGGGATATCGTTTCAATCCAGTCGGATTCTGCCAACGATGCTCATTTATTATTCAAAGGCCTTGCCACATTGAGTTATCCCCAAAAGGGGACCTATGTATTCCAAGGCCGGGCCCTTGATTTTTCAGATTACAGAAATCTTTTGAAAACCAAAAAAAATATTGGTTATCTTACCTCAAGCACCACCTTGATCAGCAATCGGTCCATCCGGGATAATCTTAGCCTGGGAAACGTCTATTTTGGAAATGATTTGTCCGTGAAGCTGGATCAGGAGACCCTGGACTTATGCCGGGACTTCGGGATTGAAGCTCTGCTTGATGAACGTCCCGTTAATTTGGGTTTGGCCGATAACAAACGTGCCATGTTTATCCGGGAATTGATAAAGAAACCAAGGGTCATGCTTTTTGAAAATCCCGAAGATTTTTCAGGCCTTATTTATAAAAGCACCTTGATCAGAGTACTTAAAGAAGAAATCAAGGCGGGGATGGCCTTGGTTTTCCTGACCTATGATGAGGATTTTATGAACGCATTTCCGGGAATCATCCTGGAGATCAAAAAAGGGGGAGTCTCTTTTGTTTCGGATTCCCAGACACACAGTGGGTAGCCTATGGTTTTAAAATTCAGAACAATGGAAAAAGTGGTGGGAACCTTTGTCATCAGTGTTTTTATTCTTCTTTTGTCCATGGTGGTCCTGGTGGGCCGGGGCAAGGACTGGTTCCGGAAAAATGTCATGTACACCACCACCTTTGGTGAAAGCTATGACCTTGACCTTAATTCTTCGGTTAAACTTTTCAATGCGGACATCGGAAAAGTCAAAAAGGTGAATCTGGTCGGAAACCGTGTTGAAGTGTCCATGGCCATTTACGAGGAATTCGCCAATCGAATCAGAACCGACTCAACGGCCAGTGTTGAGGGTATCAGTTATATCGGGAAAAAATACATATCCATCAAGCCGGGAAGTGAAAAAGCCCCTTTGCTTGAGGAGGAAGGAAATATTCCTTCGGTTGAAAACAAATCCATCGGGGACATACTCAAAGAATTTGAGATTGAAAAAACCGCCAAAATGGTCATTCGTGCTGTTCAGGATCTTGCGGATATCACTGCCCTGATCAAGGACCCTGAAGGCCCTCTCTTTACTGCCCTTGCAAGTATCAATCACTCCCTGGCCCAGGTGGAAGAACGGATCGGCAAAATTATGGACAATGTGGTCCTCACCACATCCAAGGTTCCCGGAGCCGTGGATCAGGCCCGGACCGATCTTGAAAAAATACATGAAATCGGCGAAGAGCTCCTGGCAAACATTGCTGAACTTAAAAAAATACTGGCAAACGTTGAAAAAGGCAGTCAGGATGTCCCGCCTGTGACCCGCTCACTGAAAAGCGGAATCGGAGAGATACGCTCTGCCGTGGAAAACGTGGATGATGTGGTCCAGGCCCTTCAGAAGAATGTTCTGATCCGTTCCCATATCCCCGCCGAACCCCAGGGCGAAGCTGTGGATGCAGGATTACGATAAAAAGGTTTTGACAACAAAATCGGCAAGAGCCAGGATGTCCTGGGTGGGAAAAACAGGCTGATCCGTGTGGATTGGGGCATCCGTCACCGTGGCAATGAGATTTTCCAGACGACTCCCCAAGGGGGGCTCGTCTCTTCCTGCCCGATATACTTCGATTTTGGGTTTGTTCTCTTTTTTAAAGCCTTCGGTGATCACCAGATCCACATCCGGAAAAAACGTGATCAGTTCATCCAGATCCACGTCCGTGGGAGACGATTTCATCAGGGCTATACCCTGGGGGGAAGCCAGCATGACACCATGGGCACCTGCCTCTTGATAGGTAAAGCTGTCAGATCCTTTTCGGTCCAATTCAAAGCCGTCATGGGCATGTTTGATAACAGCAACACGTATCCCGCGGTTTCGTAACTCTGAAATGAGTTTTGAAACAAGGGTTGTTTTCCCTGAATCGGATGTTCCCACAAAGGACAAGACCTTGGGCATATGATACACTCCTGGGTAATAGGATTTAAAAAAACAACCTATGAGAAGACCTTCCTTTTTGTCAAGCAGATTAACCCCAAGGGTGTGTTCTTAACCGCCCCCGTTCAATTTAGCAAAGATAATTTTATCAAATATATATTTTTGACTTATCATGGGGATTTTTTTTTGTTAATAAACTACGAATTAGTGTCATAATTATGATATACTAATAAGCTTAGTTACCATTGTACCATTCATTTACGACAATTTGATTCTTGAAAGAGCGTGCATGTTGAATAAAATTAATCCTGAATCTACCGTGGCATGGAAAAAGCTGGAGCATCATTACAAAAAGATACAGGCTGTTCATATGAGGCATCTTTTTGAAAACGACAGTCAGCGATTCAAGAAATTTTCAATCCCTTTAAAGGGTCTCTTTTTTGATTACTCAAAAAATATTATCGACGATGAAACCATAAAACTTTTTGTGGAACTGGCTGAAGAAATTCAACTTAAGGCAGCCATAGATTCAATGTTTTCAGGGGAAAAGATCAACGAAACAGAAAATCGTTCCGTCCTTCACATCGCCCTTAGAAATTTTTCAAACACGTCCATCTGCGTTGATGGAAAGAATGTTATGGAAGACATTCACGCTGTTCTTGCTATTATGAAGGAGTTTTCCGAAAAGATCAGACGCAGGGAATGGAAGGGATACACCGGTGAAAACATAAAGGATATTGTAAATATAGGCATAGGCGGCTCTGACCTTGGACCAAAAATGGTTTGCGAAGCGTTGAAATTTTATGCCCATGATTCCCTGAATATCCATTTTATATCAAATATTGATGGAGCGCATCTATCGGAAACACTGAAAAATCTTGACCCCCGGACCACTCTGTTCATGATTGCCTCAAAAAGCTTTACGACCCATGAAACCATTACCAATGCATATTCTGCAAGAGAATGGTTCCTGCGAAGCGCAAGGGATGACAGGCACATTGCAAAGCATTTTGTGGCACTTTCAACCAACGAGGCAGAGGTCACGACATTTGGCATTGATAAAAAAAACATGTTTAAATTCTGGGATTTTGTTGGAGGGCGCTACTCCTTGTGGTCTGCCATCGGCCTTCCCATTGCCTGCTACATCGGCTTTGACAATTTCAGGGAGCTTTTAGAAGGCGCCCATGACATGGATGAACATTTCCAGGCAGCCCCCTTTGATCAAAACATTCCGGTGATTCTCGGGCTCCTTGGCATATGGTACACCAATTTTTTCAAGGCTGAAACCGAAGCAATTTTTCCGTATAATCAGTATTTGCACAGATTACCTGCCTATCTTCAGCAGGCCAACATGGAAAGCAACGGCAAATGCGTGGACAGAAACGGAAACACGGTGAGTTATCCCACCTGCCCCATTGTCTGGGGTGAGCCAGGTACAAACGGTCAACACGCCTTTTTCCAATTACTTCACCAGGGCACCCCATTGATTCCGGCAACATTGATTGCCTCAGTGGAACCTTTGAATCATGTGGGAAATCATCATCATATCCTTCTGTCGAATTTTCTGGCCCAGTCGGAAGCCCTGATGCGTGGCAGAGATGCCCATGAAGTCAGAGATGATTTACAGTCAAAAGGGATGGATGAACAGGCGATAAATAAAATTCTTCCCTATAAAGTTTTCAAGGGGAATAAGCCAAGCAACTCAATCCTGTTGGATAGACTCACGCCCAGAACACTGGGTAATCTTATTGCCATGTACGAACACAAGATATTTGTACAAGGTGTCATCTGGAACATCTTCAGTTTTGACCAGTGGGGGGTTGAACTCGGGAAACAACTGTCCCAAAAGATACTTGACCAACTGGATTCAGGTGGGCATGCCAACGGCCATGATGCGTCAACCAATGGCCTGATCAACCTGATTAATCATCGCCCATGAGCAACTCAGGTTTAGATTGTTTCAACTTAATTTTTTTCAACAGTTTATCATCTTTTAATTTTGAAGAATATAAATATGCAAAATAATCACCGCCCTCTTCCCTATGGCATTCCACTTCAATGATATATAAATATTTTTTCAGCTTCTCATATTCCCGGATATAGTCATTATCATTGTTCAGGCGTCGGTTTCGATCGGTGATTAATATGGTTTCTGTACCTTCTCCATCAAGATAGGATTTTGATTTCTGTATGTCGCCGAACCGGTGTGAATCGCGTTTTCCGATTTTCTCGCTGGATGTGGCGATTATGCGCTTTGATGTCTTTGTGTTCCACAGGTGCTTTTTGACATTGGACTCCTCTCCCCCATGGCAAAACAAACCTTCATCGGCAATAATACCACTGGTGCCTATGATCACAATACTTGGAGAAAATGTTTCAAAGGCCTTGATGGTCTGATCGCCCAAGAGGGAATCGTACATTTGCGCATACCGTCCCCCGGTGAGGACCAATTCGTTTTTCGCCTGAATTTCGCTTATTTTCTGGCTGGTACTGTATTTCTGAGCACGTGAGGCTTTTCCGGTTGTTTTTTTTAATTCTTCCAGCAATTCTTTCAGGCTTTTAGCGGTTGTGCCACAAAAATTGGCCCACACCCCCATGTTATTCGTCAAGATGGTCAAATATTTTCGGTGCTCAAACAATTGCTGGGCAATCCGTTCAATGGTACTTCCGGCATCCAGTAAAACTGAATCAAAATCTTCGACAAAAAGAGGCTTATCGGTATTCGCAGCTTCATTTTCTTCAAAGTCAAATTCCGATTCCCGGGCAACAACCTCTGCAATCACAAGTTTATAATCCGAACAGGGTGTACTTTCGCTGTCATCGGATGAAGCGGATTCCAGTTTTGTTGATATATAGTCCCCCCGCTGCAAGATAGCTCGTTGTTGCAGCATTTTATCAAGAAGATCTCTGTCCTGCCTGAATTGTTCGTTTACTTTTTCTAATTGTTCAATTCGAGTTTTCAATTGTTTTTCATCCAATGGCCTATCCTTCAAAGGACTTTGGGTCTTATTTTTAGGATTACTCTGTTTCATGGTTCACCATCCTTGATTTGTTTAAAGCAGAAAGAATATTATCTTTTAAAACGTCGATTGAATTGTTTACGGACCAGTGAATCCGTTGAACCCTGAAATTGTTGTCTCCCCCATGTCCGGGAATGGTTTCAAGTGTTCGCCGAATATTATCCGTTGCTTTATCTTTGCTGAGGTAGGGGTCAATGTAGTATATTTTCAATCGCCCCCTGCTTTGGGTCCAGGCTTCCTGGATTTTTCGAACGATTTCAGCATCCCTGAAGCTGAACCCCCACACGATCAGCGCCGATGAATCCTTAAGAGATTTGTTAAATTCTTCATATTCCTGGGTAAATGGATATTTGCCCAGGATGGTATTATCCGAAAGCAGTTTGATGACCATTCGGTTCAGGAATACATTTCCCATGACACGAAATTTTTTATCAAGCCCTGCGATCTTACGGTCCAATTCGCCAAGGGTTTCCATCTTGATCTGCCGCATTTTGTCTTTTTCATGCATAAACCAGGCAACACAGCCATGCATACGATGGACAACGACATGTTGTTTTGTTTCTGCGTTCACCTTATCATGGGTAATGATCTCCGGCTCCGGGGAAAGATACACTTTTTCGGACAGTGGCGGCTCGGGAATGGAATTACATATATGGATATCCTGGCTATCGATATCTGAAATAAAATAAAAAAACGTATCGTAATTTGTTGTAAACAATTGTAACGGCTGTGCAACACCATTGGTTTTGTTAAAACCGGCGAGTTTTGATAAGAGGGAAATGATTTTCTCGGCTTTCCGGTAATTCTCCGAGCCTTTTTTATACAAATCATGTTCGGTGTATATGCCCTTTTTATAAAGGCTTGATTCGTGGTTATAATACTTGGCGAGCATGGTATAGCACAATGAAAGAGCACTGTTGCACGAATCGACAAAGGGATCGATCATGTCCGAGCAATTGCCGATGATATTCTGGACAAACCGGTCCTGTTTAAGCTTGTCCGTTTCCTGAATATACCTGATCAGCTGGCCCATTAATTCTTCGAGTGACCCACCATGGGCTTTACCGCGTTCCCAGAGATCTCTGACAAGACCGTATGCCGTCAAAAGGTCCTGATTGGCTTTTGTTTCAATCTGATCTTCGCCTGAGAATACGCACCGGCGGCATTGCAAACGGTCACTCGATTCTTCCGGGTGATATTCACTCATTTCATTGTCCAGCAATTCCTTAAGCAATGGAAAACCCAGCAATGAACTTGCTCCGGCCCCCATGAGCAGAATTACCTTATTTCTAAGAATAATGTCATTGACCTGAGTACCGATAATTTCATCTCTCAAGCTATCCTTAATCTCGCAAATCTCACCAACAAAATTTTCCGTTCCTTTCTTTTCAATGTGATCCTCAAATCGTTTGTCCTCCCGGGTGACTCCTTTTTTATAATTCAGGGCAGCCTTAACGCCCATAAGAAAGGGCTGGGTGTTCAAGCCATATTTTTTTGCAATCAACAGAGCCTGAATAAGTCGTTCGTTTGAATCCAGTTTCCTTAAGGGATCCCGGGCAACCCTGGAAATCGGGTCATACATCAAGTTATTGCTGAACCGGAGAAGTTCCTTGGTTTTATAATCTTCAGCCAGGTCTTCGGAAACACGGTTGTCCATTGCCACGGCCTTTGCCATGAGGTTCATGGCATTAATAACGACCCCGGATATTTTGGGGTCAGCCATGGCTTGATGGATATAAACATAGTCTTTTAAAGCCCCTAAATAGGCTGTTATGGCGTGGGGGGCATTGTGAATGTAAAATTTACACCACCAGTGCTTGAGCAGCTCCTTTTCATCGACAATGTCTATGTCAGGGCTTTTAACCAGCTCACAGGGACTTTTTTCAAGAACAAGGCGGCCTGTTTCAGTGACAACGCATAAAGAATCTTTTTTTAGCAACTCAGGGGAGGCGGTATTGGATGCAATAACATCGGGTATACCGAAAAACACATTGGGATTTTCTGATGTTTCTTTGATGATTTTTATTATATTAATGTCATTTTCAAGGATATATATGCATTTAGCACTCTTTAAATTGCAACTCAACTGTTTGCAATTTTCCGGTCCAACAGCCGTAATTACGGCATCGCACTCCTTGATATACTCTTGGGCTTTGATGGTTGAAATGAAAACCTTATCATAATGAATAATGACCTCTTCATAACGGTTTCCTGATGCAATGGCTGTCATGTAAGAATGCCGGGCCTTGAGTTCTTCATACACAAGGGGGTCATTCTCCACAAATGACAGTGTGTATCCCGCGTCGCTGAATATCTTGGCTGCAAAGCCTCTTCCAATGGCCCCGGCGCCAATGATTAGAATCTTTTTTTTCATGGGCTTATCGTTATTCAAATAGAGGAAAAATATGTCTCGTTGTTATGAAATAATATGTGTATATTAAAGTGTGATTTTGTCTTCGTCAAGGAAATATCTCACGGATCCATTGGACTGGACTCTCATTCATCGCGCCAGTGATCCTTGGCTTTAGTGTGTATTTTTATGGTTCTTCGGGAAAATGCCGTTAAGGCCAATATAGATTTCAGTGGCCGCCTATGCCTTGTGGTGATATCTTGAGAAAAGAATTTCCGAGGCGTATGTTTAAATCAATATCCTTTTCACAGTATGACCCTACCGCTTCAAACGTCAAAGACTCATCAAGCCTATTTTTCATTTTCTTTCGATATCTCTATGCAGCGTTCAATAATGGCATCATGTTCTTCCACCGGCAGCTCTATTCTCCGGGTGGATACCATTTCAAAAAGAATATCATCGATTTCCCTCCGAATTCTGTTGATCACATCGGGGTTTGTTTTCCAGTTTCTGGTTTTAAAGGGTAAAATCCGTTTTTCAACCTCAAGGGCGACATCAATTCCAGTACGGGTGTTACCACCCGCGTATTCAGCCATGGGTTCTCTGAGACATCCGTAAAATTGTCTGGCCAAGGGCTGAGCCAGAAGATCGGGGGGCAGGTCTTCATCCACATGGGTTGAAACTTTTTCCGCGATGTCTTTAATCGACCCAAGGGCCTTGACTGTGTTGATTGTGTTTCCATGAAACCCCGAGATGACCTTTTCGAGACGCCGTGATAATTTTTTATAAAAGGCCGGATCTTTTTCCATGTGTCCAAGGATAATGTTGCGGGTTGCCATGGCGATCATATCTGCTTTAAATGGATCACTCAGGCCTTGATCCCCAAAAACATTGAGCCGTTCATCGGTATTTAACAGGTGAAGTGGTTCGTAATCCTGCATGGACCCGCCAGGCTCTATATGGGTATCCAGCAGTTTATTAATCACGGGTTCATACTCGGAAAAATCGTTTTTTTCCTGAAACCTCTTTGACAGGACCGCCCTTAAATTCAGAAAAAATGAAAGATCCTTCTTATATAAGTTAAGGGTCTTCCCGGGTGTTGACCTGAGAAATGTCGATGATGACAAGGCAAGAGCCAGGACCCGGGCATAATGCCCGAAACGAGTGTAAAAGGTACGCCTCAGGCGTTCATTTCTCAAATAAACACCATAGACTTCGGTGTCTTTGGATTTATTGATGCCTGAAAACAATTCCCATACAGATGAATGCAAAAAAGGCAGATCTGCTGTTTTTTCGGAAATATCTGCCATGAATCCATTAAAAGCCAATGATTTATTCTGACCATGAATGGCTCCACGATAATCCAGGACAAGGCCGTACTCTTTCCCAGGAAAAACTTGGTTCACCCTGGCCAAGGCCCGTAAAAGGGTGTGTTCTTTGAGGTCGCGTGCAAGATAGAGAACACCGTTGCAAGGTGCATGAAATGTAGTTATAAGCTTATCCACGACAATGATGATGTCAGGAAATTGTTCATGCTGGAACCCATGGACCACCTGGGAGTGATATTTCTTTTCCGAACCGTACCGGGCCATCATGCCCTCCCAGAAACGCAATGTCTGCTGCGAGGGTTCCTGGTTATCCTCGCCTTCCCGTTCCCAGGGATGTGAAATCAGTACCGTTGAATTCACAAAACCAAATTCATCCAGAAACGTTTTATATAAAAGAGCTGTGTCCTTATCCGGTGTGACCAGCTGGCCTTTGCCCCCTGTCCCCTGATACCTTGTGGCAAAATGAGTGCTGATATCCCAGGCAATCATCCGAATGTTCATGTATTCCCTGCAAAGGCTTGGCTCATATATGAACGTTTTTGCCAGCGCATCTTTCCAGGTCGTGTTCAGGCACGAGGTCATTTTTTTAAACCAGCGTTCCAAATTTTTTGCGTCAAGACCTTGGGTAACATGCCGTTCTTCGTAAAGAAGTGGTGTCACTGTTTTATCTTCAACTGCACGGCTCAGCGTATAGGCTGGTGGTATGAGGTCTCTGTCATATCCGAAAAGATCATGTTCAGCCATGTGTGCCAGAGGTACCCCGGAAAATCCAATCACACGGGTACCGTTTATGGCCATGATCATCTGGGCAGGGTGATGTCCCTCGTCCATAATCACAAGGGTATCCCGTGATATGTGTTTGATGGCCCTGTTGGAGAGAGCCTTTGCGAATTTATGCATGGGTGACATGATCACATGCCTGCCTTGATCCCGGAGCAATGCCACCAGATGCTTCCCTGTGGATACCTGCTCCACATCTGTACCGCAGGCTCTCAATGCACTTCCCAGGGTGTCCCCAAGATCCATCCGATCAGTCACCAGAACCACATGGGCATGTATAAGATCCGAATGCAGAAACAGAGATTTGACAAGCATCACCATGGTCAGGGATTTTCCGCTGCCCTGGGCATACAAGACCGTCCCTCCCCGGGGCCTGCCCTTGGGTCTGCCAAGGAGACGATTTATACAATTCTTGACCGTAAAGAACTGGGAATAACGGGCGATTATTTTCGTCCCCTTATCAAAGAGGATAAATCGGTATATCAAATCAAGAAATCGTCCGGGCCGGCACAGCGAATAAAGGGCCCGATCCTGTTCAACGACGTCCCTGTTCTGCCCGGCCATGCTTCTCCATGTCTTGCTCATCATCACTCTTGAAATGAGTTCAGGGGCCATTCCAAGGTCCATGGGAGCACGAATCATTTCGTTTATGAATGCATCAATCCCATCTTCTTTCCATACGGTCCAGAATTGTTTTTTTGTCCCTGTTGTACTGTAACGGGTCGCGTCCCGATTCAAGGCCAGCAATATCTGACTGTAGACAAACAACTGGGGAATACGCTCATGGGTCTGTAATGTCCCTAACGCATCAATGGCCTGATCCATGGGGTTCGCATTAACCGGATCATCATCAGAACCCCTGCATGCCATGACACACATGGGTATGCCATTGACAAAAAGAACGATATCAATAATGACGTGTGACCCGTGATCCAGACACTCAAGCCTGAAGTCCCGGGTGAAATGGTAAAGATTGTTTTCGGGATCTTGCCAGTCAATATAGTTCATGACATAACTTCGGGTATCTCCGTCAACGGTCTGGGGAGTGCCGGTCCCAAGGCACAACAGATCGTACATCTGTGAATTCTGAAGAATGTCACCCGTGACCCTGATCCCTTTCAGGGCCTGGACCGCACTCTGGACTGCATTTTCCGTAAAAAGACGAACAGACCCTTTAAATTCATAGGAACTCTTTCTGCGCAGAAAATCGGTCAGAATGGATTCAAGAAGTACCTGATCCAGCTGACCGTTCCTGAGATCAAGGCATTGTTCGGGGGACACGTACTCCCACCCCATCTGGGTCAACAGGTGCAATGCCGTCAGCTGGGACCAGGACTTTTCCGGGTTCAGATCAGATTCAGGTGCATCCTGCCCATAGTATGAATGATGTTCCATTTCGTTTCTTAATCCCAATTACGAGTGCCTGGGTTGCCCTTGGATTAAACCCCAAGCTCCTTTAGATAATTATCTATTTTCTTTTGTGTCCGTACAAGGGTGGCTTTAATGCCTTCAATATCATATTGAACCGCCCCCATATCGTACACATGGTCATCGTCAATCCTATCCACATAAAGGGGAATGTTCAGATTGAAATCGTTGTTGGCTATTTCAGCATAAGGCACCTGCCGAGAAAACCGGTCAATGGTCCTTTTCCCGTGGAAGGTGGTGACTATCTTTTCAATGTCCTGTTGCCTGAGCCGGTTCCGGTTTAAATTTTTTTCATAATCCATGCTGGCATCCATGAATAATACAGGATCCTTTCCTTGAAAGGATCTGGCTTTATCAAAAATCAGAACGACAGAAGGAATTAACGTGTCGTAAAGCAGGTTGGCAGGAAGCCCGATCACGGCATCAAGCATGTTTTCATTGATTAAGGCTTCCCGGATTTTTCCTTCCTGCCCTCCCCTGAATAAGGTGCCATGGGGAACGATCACCCCCACCCGGCCCCGGCCTTCCTCGGCAATGGCGATCATATGTGAAACAAAGGCCCAATCGCCCTTGCTTTTAGGGGGTATGCCCCGTTTAAATCGTCGGTGCTTATCTTGTTCAGCCATCTCCTGCCCCCATTTATCCATGTTAAACGGGGGATTCGCAACAACCACATCAAAGATCATCAGGGTCTCATTATCCACGAAAAGGGGAAGCCGGAGTGTATCTTCCCATTCAATGCGAGCCAAATCCATCTGATGCATGCACATGTTCATTTTGCACAGAGCCCAGGTCCCTCTGCCCTTTTCCTGACCAAATATTGAATAGTCATGGGATCCGACCTGGAGGCCTGTCCGTATCAGCAATGATCCCGAGCCACATGTGGGGTCGCAGATTCGATCTCCCGGCCGGGGTGCCATGATTCGTGCAAGGGTTTCCGAAACAGTTGCCGGGGTGTAAAACCCACGGATTTTCTTTCCGGCTTTTGATGCAAAATAATCTATCAGATCTTCAAAAAATGCTCCAATTCCATCCGGGCCCTTCATGGGTTCCATTGTCAGATCAAGGGGATTCAAATCCTCCAGAAGATTCTTCAATCGGGAGTTCCTCTGACGGATTTTTCCGAGAATCTCTTCATTATTGAAGTCAATGGCACAAAATACATCATGGAGCTTATGTGTATTGGCATCCCCAAGACGTCCCAGCACCGCATTGATTATCTCACCCAGATTTATCCTGTATCGTCGTTCATACAGACTGTCAAAGGTTGCTTTAAAGTGATCTCTCACCAAACCCTGATCGTCCCGGATATCAATGTCAGGTATCACAAACCGCTCAAGGTTCATGGCTCTGTTAACCCGCACCGTATCCCCTGCGTATTTTTTTTTGTATTCCCTGACCTTGGATGTGTAAAAATCGCTCAAATATTTCACAAACAAAAGGGTCAGGATATAATCCCTGAATTGGCTGGGCTCAAGGCCGCAACGGAATGTATCGATTGCCTTTCGAACTGCATTGAACAGAGTGTTTCGCCTCGATTTGCTGAGGGTTTTTTCGCTCACAGTCTTCTGATCACAGTTATTCATGGTTCACCGAATTCAAACATGCATGGGTGATCATTTGTTTCCGTTTTTCTGCCAAAGACACAAGCAAAGCCTGCTCTTTGTTCATGAGCCTGTTGAGTTCAATAATCTTTTTTTGGATATCCTTTGAAGGGATGGGGATATCAATGGCCTCCAGGACAGAGCGTTTGACCACAGGCATATGAACACCCCGACCAGTCTTTCGTTTCACGTATTGTGACACAGGCTCCTGGTTCAGATACCAGCACAGATAGTCATGCAGAACCCTTGGGGATGTTAGTCGAATGATAAAAAAACACCCGGAGGCCAGGACGCCACCCGGAATGTCTCGCATCAGCACAGAAAAGTTACGCCCGCCCCGGGCCATGAACAGGATGTCCCCGTCTTTGAGTTCCCAGTCCTTCCGTGACAGGATCGGATTGAATCGAATCATGGTTGAATTCTTCAATATCAGCGTGTCCGGATCGAGATCCCGGATCTGGATCAAACCATGGGACCCATCCTCCTCCGGCCTGATGTTCGTTCGCGATTGGAACCCGCTTTGAATCGTTGAAATCGTATTTAATGTGCTCATATGCATTTTTTTAGCACAGTATATATTATACTGCAATAAAAATGAGATTTTCCCTTGACAATCACTTTTTCAATGATGCAGTATATGGCCTAAACGAATAAACATTGAAAAAAACAAGACTGCCCATGATCCTTCATTTTAGCATTGAGGCAGTCATCGTTCATGAAACCTGCGGGAAGGAGAAAGGCAGACTATGATTCGAATACACGCTCTCAATGTCGGCCAGGGGGACTGTGCGATTATCGAACACGCGGAAAGCCGTCTGACAGTGGTTGATATTAATCGGTCTTCACAAATGGACTGGGCAACACTTATGGATGTGGTCAAGGCCTGGAATCCAAGGCAATTTAATGGGGAACGATTTCTTTATGCCTATGGGGCCATTGATTACAAAACCCTGTTGAAACGATCCGGATACACTGTCCGGATCACGGACCCCATCCCATACATCAAAGCCCTTATCAATAAAAACGGCCATGCCCGCCATGGACTTCGTTTTATTTCCTCGCGTCCGGATATCACTTATTTCTCGGGCCTGTGGGCGCTTAACCGGGATATCGGAATTGCATCGGCATGGGTTCCCCCCTGGGTCAACAATCAAACCCCGGGTAAGTCAGAACCCATTCTTGGAAAAGATCAGGAATTTTATGCCTTTCTCAGCCATGGAACATGGCCTGATATCAGCTTGGAGTCACCCAGTTCAGGGGGGAGGATTGAGTCTTCCGATGCCTATGACATCCAGGTGATCAGCCCGCAGCCGTCGGCAGGTGGGTCTTCATCCACCAGGGACGGTGATGCGTTGCCCAGCTGCGTTCTGATCATTCGCTATGGTAAAAGTAAAATGATTCTTGGAAATAATGCCAGTAAAGAGATCTGGAGCCGAATTGTTTCCGACTGTCCCGATGACATAAAAAACACGTCGATTTTAAAAGCATCACACCATGGCCAGGCCAGGGGATTCCACATGGATGCGGTCAAGTTGATGAAACCGGAATACACCATTTTGAACCTGGGAATAAAGGAAATATCACCCCTGACAACACCCTATGCCAGGATCTGCCCCCATGCTGTCAACACCCGGCATGCCGGTTCCATGATCTTTGAAATGGACAGACTCGGCCATGTTCATTTAATCACAGGCGATAAGCCCAACCCATGAAAACCATCCCAATTCCCCTTTCTTTTTTGACGATTCCAAGATAGTATTTTCAGAGAACCGCTCAATTAAAGACAGGGGAATTTCATGAATTTTTTCTATTTTACATTTCCGGCAGCCCTCTTACCAGGCCTATTGCTGCTTTTTTGGTTTAGGAACAGCGACTGTTTCCCCGAGCCCTGACCTGTTGTTATCCGGACCTTTTTGCTGGGGTCTGTCAGTGTTGTGCCTATACTCATTGTCGGAGCCATTCTCAACCCATGGCTGACGTTGATACCGGATCATCCGTAGGCCCATTCGGCATACACGGCCTTTGTACTTGCGGCAATCCCGGAAGAGAGTTTTAAATATCTAATCCTTTTGTTTTACTGCATGGGGCACATGGAATTTGATGAACCCATGGAAGGATGGATTTTCGATGTCTATGACTCAGAGACACGCCATGAAGCATCTGATGGAATTCTTCACACGCATTGACGGAAAACCCTATGCGAGTTACGGGCAGCTTCAGGGGATATCGTTTCAAAGAAGCGACTATGATCTCCGGTTTGAACATATTCAGGCCAGCCCTGGAGCATATCCGGCCTCGGTCTGTTCTGTCCGGATGACACAAATGAATTTGGGTCTTGACCCCTCGGATGTTTCAAACAAAAACAGAGCGATTGCGGTCAAAGATTATATTCTACGCGTTTTTAATGACGGTGTAGAACAAAACACAAGGCCAAACCGTGGCAGTCACGGCAGTGGATCCTATCAACCCATTGATCTTCCTCCTCAGATTTTAGAGAGAAACATCGTCCAATTTGACAATGAGGGCGTCCAGTTTTATTTCAGAATCAGTCTTCCGGGATCACGCGATAACCGTGTGCTTGGTAAACAGGCCTGCGACATGGTGATGCTGGAGTTGCCTCGTGTTATTGATTTTATAAAACATTCCCTGACAAACCAAAAAAAACGGTTGCTCAAACATTGCGATAGTACCGAGGATATGCTTTTGCTTCAGGCAAAGCTTAAGGATCATGGCCTCGTGGCATTTATTGCTGACGGCTCCATTCTGCCAAGGGAATCAGGAATTTCTGAAGCGCCATTAAAACATGGGGCTGTCCCTTTTTTCGCACCGGAAGACTTAGCTGTGCGGGTGGATCTTCCCCATGCTGGGACATTACGCGGATTGGGAATACGTTGCGGGGTAACCGCTCTTATCGGCGGGGGTTTTCACGGAAAATCAACATTATTGGACTCCCTTGTCAAAAGTGTCTATCCCCATGTCCCCGGAGACGGGCGCGAAGGTGTGGCAACCGATCCCAGTGCTGTTTGTATATGTGCTGAAGATGGCCGTTCAGTCAATGGCGTGGATATATCCGGTTTTATACCAAATGTGCCCGGAGGTGCTGATACACGACGGTTCGTAACGGTCAATGCCAGTGGAAGTACATCTGAAGCAGCGGCCATAATCGAAGCGGTTCTCTCCGAGTCCCGGCTCCTTTTGATTGACGAGGACTCTTCAGCTTCAAATTTTCTGAACAGGGACCGCATCATGAGACGTTTGATCCCGGAAGAGACAATCATCCCCCTGTTTGACCGTGTTCGGGACTTATATGAAAATCATGGTGTCAGCACATTGATCGTGACAGGTGGGAGTTCCGGTTATATCGGTGCGGCAGACCACGTCATTGCCATGCGGGATTATCTGCCTGTCTGCATGACCACTCAGGCAAGGGAGCTGAAAATGCCTGCCCCCTCCAGACCCCGTGACCCGTTAGTCATTAGAGACGAGCGCATGCTTTTGCCTGATAATTTTAATCCCTCCTACAGGGCTGAACGAATTGGAAAGACAATCCCTGTTCGTATCAAACCTCTCAGACGTTATGAAAAGATTCTTGAGTATGGCGAATCCACGCTGGATCTGACCAAACTGGCTGGCCTGGTGGATTCAGATCAAATCTTAGCTGTGGGCCATGCTCTGCTGCTTGCACGAAACAGATTTGGCCATGCCCACATGTCTCCAAGCAAACTGTCTCTTACTATCAATGATCTGATGGATGACGACGGTCTTGACAGTTTAAATAAATACACCAACACGAAGCTTTTCCTGGCTCGTCCGAGGCTTCAGGACCTTTCAGGAGCGATAAACCGGATACGGAATATAGCCATCCGGTTTTGAGTTCACACATCGTTTTAAAGACAAAAACGTAAAAAATTAATTCAAGTTTGCTTTCTCTATTGCCGAACAGTATTAAATACGTTCTCATTCATGGCGTTTTGATCGTGCGATACACAATTTTGCGGGAAACAATAAATGATTTTAGATAGGTGGCATGTTTTTCCATTTAGGGTTGGCACATCCGATTCCGAATTTCCCCACGATCAGAGCATTGTTTGAATTTGCTGCCCGTGACTGACTCAGCCTGTCCACAGGGATGTGTTCTCCTGCCAATCCCTTGCCTTTCATATTGTTTTTTTTTAGTAATTAACGCTATTCCCAAAAATGAACATAGATTTTTATTTTTGACATAATTGCGGAACAATGTGTGCTATGTTGCCGCAAGAGAAAAGGGTGTTCTATCAAGAGACAATCGTCTATCAAGCCATTTTATATTATTGAACCGGGGGTTTTAATTTTTTAGGTCCGTTGTTGTTCAAAAAACAACCATGACTTTTTTATTATTAATTTTGGGAATTCACTGTTTCAGAGCTTGCAAAGGGGGGGGGATGAAGGGGTTTAAACAACGAGGGATTGGTGCGGCCTTTATACTGGTATTTTTTCTAATGATGGGTTGCAGCCGGGGGGGAGGCAGTTCAAATCTTGCGGCAAACATAACTGTTTCCGGCAGTGTCAACGATCAGGACGTCGCCAGCGCCTCGGTGGCCATGAAACACGGTATTGATGATGATATTCTTTCCACAGCCACCTGTGATGAGCACGGCAACTTCAGCCTGTCTGTTGAACGGGCAAAACTGCTTTCTTCCGATGCC
>Ga0180007_10000496_pt1 | contig 66131 bp, 73 predicted proteins | sample MM_PC_MetaG_FD_121122 | JGI IMG/M metagenome (GOLD analysis project Ga0180007, IMG submission 121122) | Groundwater microbial communities from the Aspo Hard Rock Laboratory (HRL) deep subsurface site, Sweden - MM_PC_MetaG | ecosystem: Environmental > Aquatic > Deep subsurface > Groundwater... | reverse complement strand
CCTTGCTCCATTATTTACTACACCTCCTTCTTTCTGAACTATAGTAAATAATGCTACGTAAAAAAACCGTAAGGTAATTGTCTCTCCTTACGGTCAAGATTTCTACTACCTCATTTACTACAAAATAGAGTATATCTTATCCCAAACTTATTTGCAAGCTATTTGTTAAAATATTTATTAATAATTTTTTTCAGCGAAAACTTCACTCGGAATTACGCGTACAATTGTTTTCTCCGCGGCTTAATATTTTCATCCGCTAAATACTCGTCAAAGGTTGTATTCATCCGGTCAATATATCCTTTGGGCGTAAATTCGATAATCCGGTTGGCTACTGTCTGCACCAGCTGATGGTCATGCGATGAAAAAAGAACTGTGCCCGGATATTTTTCCATGCCGCGGTTTAAAGCAGTAATTGATTCAAGGTCAAGATGGTTAGTTGGTTCATCTAAAATCAGCACATTGCCCTGCGTAAGCATCATTCTTGATAACATACATCTGACTTTTTCTCCTCCGGATAAAACCATTACTGACTTAAGCGAATCATCACCTGTAAACAGCATGCGGCCTAAAAAGCCGCGCACGAAATTCTCATCAGTTTGCGGGGAATATTGGCGCAGCCAATCAATGATATTCATATCCCGGGTAAAATACTCGGTATTATCTTTAGGATAATACGCTTTAATTACGGAAGCTCCCCATTTAAAGTTTCCTTCATAGGATTCATGTTCCCCGGCGAGAATTTTAAATAAAGTTGTTTTTGCCAGATTGTTCGAACCAACAAAAGCGATTTTATCTCCTGGCTCAATCCGGATATTTAGCCCGGAAAACATAATCTGCCCATCCAGCTGTGTGGATAAATTTTCGATGTTTATAATTTCATTACCTGCCGGCTTCTGCTGCTCAAAATTAATATACGGATATTTGCGGGAAGACGGCTTAATATCTTCTAAGGTAAGTTTTTCCAAAGCTTTTTTTCGGCTGGTTGCCTGCCTGGACTTAGAAGCATTGGCGCTAAACCGGGCAATAAACTCCTGCATTTCTTTACGCTTTTCCTCGGTTTTTTTATTCGCGTCACTGCGCAGCTTTAAAGCAATTTGACTGGATTCACGCCAAAAACTATAATTTCCCGCGTAAAGCTGAATTTTGCCAAAATCAATATCCGCGGTATGCGTGCAAACTTTATTTAAAAAATGCCGGTCATGAGAAACCACAATCGCGGTATTCTGAAAATCCAGCAAAAACTCTTCCAGCCACATACAGGTAGAAACATCCAAATGGTTTGTCGGTTCATCCAGCAATAATATGTCCGGATTACCAAATAAAGCCTGGGCAAGCAAAACCCGGACTTTCTCCCCTGATTCCAACTGCTTCATTTGTTTTTCATGCAAACCCTCAGCAATCCCCAGATCACTTAATAGCTTGGCCGCGTCTGATTCCGCGTTCCAGCCGTCAAGATCAGCGAATTGCGCTTCCAGCTCAGAAGCTAAAACCCCATCCGCGTCAGAAAAATCCTCTTTAGCGTACACCGCGTCTTTTTTGAGCATAATATCATAAAGCTTTTTATGCCCCATAATCACGGTCATTAATACTGTATATTCATCAAAAGCAAACTGATCCTGCTTAAGACTGGAAATCCGCTTACCTTTAGGAGTTGATACCTCGCCTTTTGACGGTTCGATTTCTCCGGAAAGAATTTTTAAAAATGTAGATTTTCCCGAACCATTCGCTCCAATCAAACCATAACAATTCCCGGGTGAAAATACAATACTCACATCTGAGAAAAGCTTTTGCGCTCCAAAGTTAAGTGATACGCCATTTGCTGAAATCATTTTTCTTTCCTTTAATTAATAACTTGATTCTTAGAACAAAGATAAAAGTTTACACAAACTTAATACTTTTGTAAAGCTAAAAAACAAATAATCTTAGTTTATCCGTCTAGGCAAGCAAACAATCGTGCGGCTATCTAGCGCAGCGGTTTTAATAAATCATCTAATCCATTGAGCTGGATTTCATACATCGTTGCCAGCATTTTACCCAGACTATCATTAACAAACCCCTTACGGCTAAGCCACATAACATAGTCTTCCGGCAAATCAATCAGCAGCCTGCCTTTATATTTACCAAACGGCATGCGCGTCTTAGCTAATTTTATAAGATATTCGTTATCGAAATTCATAACCCACATCATACGTTTAATCCTGGATCTTTTCAAGTACATTATTACGGGCCAAACCCTACTTTGTGACATTTCCTATCGCTTTACTCAATAACTCAAGATGATCAGCAAATTTTACGCCAGTCATAAATTTTCTTGCTATAAAACAGCAAGATCAATAAATCCGCGCCGTATTTTCGGCACTTGCGGACCTCGCCCTTAAAAGTTGGCGTGCCGCCTTTCTTAAATTGCAAGGGCTCAGACAGGTCCTCGTGCCCTAAAGGGTTCCCAAAAATCCGACACGTATTTACCTAAATTTATGAAAGCTTAAAAATTTTCCAATCATCTTTCACAAAGTTAACTTTGCACACTTGCTTTTTTTCTTTTGACCATTAGCTATCGACTATTGACCATCAGCCAATCATGCTTTTTATGATTTCCCCTTGACATATCCTGCCAAACAAGTTAATTTAAAAAAAGCAAAATTCAACATAATCTAACCATGATAATCAGAAAGGATGCAGAGCATGAGTCAAGCAAAACAAGGCGATACAGTAAAGATCCACTATACAGGTAAACTGAAAAATAACAGCGTGTTTGATTCATCGCGCTCAAGAGATCCTTTTGAGTTTATCCTTGGCTCAGGACAGGTAATTGCCGGATTTGAAGAAGGCACTCTGGGCATGAAAATCGGACAAACCAAAACCATAACCATCCCCTGCGACAAGGCCTATGGTCCTAGAAATGAGGATCTTATCGCCGTAGTCGCTCGCGGGCATTTACCCAAAGATTTAGAACCTAAAATCGGTCAGAGACTAGGCATTCACAATGAAAATAACCAAAAAATTCCTGTTGTTATTACCGCGCTGACTGAAAAAGATGTGACTGTGGATGGAAATCATCCTTTGGCTGGAGAAGATTTAATTTTTGAATTAGAGCTGGTGGAAATTATTTCATAGAATAGTCAATGGCTAATGGTCGATAGCTAATAGTTTTTTGCTTTTTGCCATGAGCTATAGATTCAATCATATTCATTCGCCAAATCATACTCAAATAACTTACAGTCAATTCGCGCATTGGAAAAAGGTTTTTCGCTTACTGGCTGTAAAGGGATCTGCTCAGCTAAACGCATATTACCGGTAAAAACATAGGCTTTATATCCTTTGCATTTTGTCTGGAGAAAACTGCCAATATCTTTATAGGTTTTTCTCAGCTGAATCTCCTGGCCCATTCTCACCCCATACTCAGGATTCATGATCACAATCCCACCCGGCTTAGGCATCGGAGTTTGGCTAAAATCGCAAGCATGAAATTCAATCAAATGATCAACTCCCGCGGTTTGCGCGTTTTTTCTGGCAATATCCACTGCCTGCGGAGAAATATCCGAAGCAATAATTTTTGCCGCGAGTTGCTGTTTTCCGCTTTTTTTTATTTGTTTGCGCGTTGCCTGCCAATTTTCAGAATTAAAATTCATTAAATGCATTAGCCCGTAATTAACTCTTAACAGTCCGGGCGCGCGATTAAGCGCGATCAAGGCTGCTTCAATTGCCAAGGTTCCGCTGCCGCACATCGGATTGACTAAAGCCTTTGTCCCGTCATAATCCGCGGCCAATAGTAATGCCGCGGCCAGAGTTTCCTGCAAAGGAGCAATATAAGGAAGCTTGCGGTATGTCCGATCAGAAAGTTTATTACCCGATGTATCCACATACAGCCAGCAGCGGTTATTTTTCCAAAACAAATTAACTACCACATTATCTCTTTGCGGTCCGGCATCCGGACGGCTATCGCACTTACTCATGATCCGATCAACAATCGCGTCTTTTACTCTTTGACTGGCAAACATCGAATTTTTTAAATGCTTTGTATCAGCCACAGAGACCACACTGACATACTCTGTTGGGCTGATAATATGTTCCCAGGGCACAGAGGCTACTGCTTTATACAGCTCATCCGGGCTGGTACAAGCAAATTTCTTAAGCAAATACATTATATGCATCGCTGTGCGCAGACAAAGATTCAATTTATAGCATTCCTCATATTCTGCTTCAATTTCTAAGCCTGTTTCATGAGAAGACAAAACATCATAGCCCAACTGCTTAACTTCTCTATGCAGAAAAGGCATTATCCCTCTGCCGCAAGTAATTAAAAATACCCCTTTTTTAAATATTTCCACTATTTTCTCCATTGATTAGTTATGTATCTTCTGTTTTCTGTCCTTGTGTCTTATAACCTGTGTGGCGGTCTAGAATCAATTATTTCTGCTCATTCTCGCCTTACATCCTGTAATGCTCCGAGTATGAATCTCTGATTTTGCCAGTCCTATCAAAATCAGGCTTCAAACCCGCTAAAATAATTATTCTAGCCCTGTATAGTTTATAGTTATAAATTATGAGTTATTAATTACGGGTTTTTAGTTTTTACCATTAGCCATCGACCATCAGCTATGAGCTTCTAGTTTTTCTTGTACGTCATATGGTATATCAAAGCAAAACCTCTGGCAATATATTTTATCTTAAAAATCAGCAATAGCTGTCTATTTTAATTATACTTGAAGTCTAAAAACGCATATGTTAAACTTGATTAATCATGAAAAATATTATTGAAATAATCAATTTAAATCTTTTTTACGGCAAAGGATTACAGCAGAAAAAAGCTCTGCGGAATATCAACCTAAGCCTCAGTAAAGGTCAAATCTGCGGTTTTCTTGGGCCAAACGGCGCAGGCAAAACAACTTTGATCAAAACCATGCTCGGATTACTTTCCCCGCGTAGCGGCACTATTATGCTTTTTGAAAAAAAACCAACTGACGCTCTTACCCATCAGGCAATCGGCTATATGCCGGAAACCGCGAATTACTATTGGTACTTAACCCCTAAAGAACTGCTGGTTTTCTACGCTAAATTATTCAAAATTAAACCCGCGATTTTTCTGCCGCGCATAGATTATCTGCTTGAGCTTGTCGACTTAGGAGAAAATAAAAATAAATTAATGAAAACATTTTCTAAAGGCATGCTGCAGAAAGTAAGTTTTGCTCAATGTTTAATAAATGATCCGCAATTGCTTATTCTCGATGAGCCAACATCAGGGTTTGATCCAATTGCCCGAATGAATATGCGCAATATTTTACTCGATCTAAAAACCAAAGGAAAAACCATTTTCTTTTCTTCGCATGAACTTTCCGAAGCCGAGATAATCTCGGACAAAGTGATTATCTTAAAAGAAGGTAAAATCCTAAAAGAAACAAAGCCCCATGAAATCATGAATGAAAAAGGCAAAGCAATTAACCTGGAACAATATTTCTTTGATTTGGTGAAAAATGAGTAAAATTTTAATTTTAGCGCGACATACAATAAAAGAACTGCTCAGGAAAAAAGATTTTTATATCCTGATTATCCTTTTTCTGGGATTAGCGGGTTTTTTTTACAGTGAATCTTTTTTCGGGATTAAAGATATCTCCCGTTATTTAAAAGATATTGGACTGTCTCTGGTCGGGCTTTTTTCGATGATCATTACGATTACTTTTTCCGCAAAACAAATCCCGGCGGAAATAGAAACTAAAACCATTTATCCCTTACTGGCAAAACCTGTCGCCAGAACCCAGTTTGTATTGGGAAAATTTGTCGGCAGCTTATTTATTTTGCTTATTTCTTTTACGGCTTTCTATGGTTTATATCTTGGTTTTATTTTCAGCAAAGGCGAAGCCGCCAGCTTAATATTACTTGGACAATACTACATATTATCAATCCTCTTGCTCAGCCTGCTTGCCGGCTTTGCTATGCTGTTTTCCTTATTTTTCACAATCTCAGCCAATATTGCCATTACATTTCTTTTGTATTTTTTCATGTTTTGGTACAATGAAACCCTAAGAAAACTAATCACTGTGTCTACTGAAAAAATCGCTTATGTTTATAATCTCTTATACTATCTCCTGCCGCACTTTGAGTTTTTTGATATCCGTATCCGTTTGATTCATCTTTGGGAACCATTACCCCTTTGGGTTATGACTTCAATTTCGATTTACACAGTTATCTACACAGCACTAATAATCTGGCTGACAATCATTGTCTTTAAAAGAAAAAATCTGTAATGAAAAACCTATTTTTTTTTATCCCAGCGCTAATCTTGATTCTTCTGCTCAGCAGCAAAATAGACTCCTACAGCCAGGAATTTTTAAATCAACAAGCAAGCGCGGATCTGAATAATCATATATTTTATAAAACCTTTGGCGAGTTTCGCGATTATTTATCTGATTTATCCTATCTGCAGGCTGACGCGTATTTTCACGCCAAAGGCCAAACATGCAAACAGGAAAATTACCTGGAACAGTCTCCAGAACATGAACATCACTCCCTCCCATCATCCAAAAAGAACTTTGCTAATCCTCTGATGAATATCAGACAGGCGCTAAGAATCAGCCAACACCGCCATTTAAGCGGAAACGAAGAAAAAGAACTTATTCCCTGGTTTTATTACGCGCTAAAATTAAATCCGCACAATGAGCAGGCTTATTGCGTGGGCGGATTCTGGCTGGCAACCCGTTTAGACAAAATAGATGAAGCCATAAAATTACTCAAAGATGGGATAAAAAACAATCCAGATTCCTGGAAAATATATGCGGAACTGGGTGAAATATATATTATGCAGAAAAAAGATTATACTAATGCGGCTTATTGTTTTGAACAAGCCAGAAGTTTTGCTGCACAGCAAACAATTGATAAATTTGAGAAAAGAGTGATTTATACTTTTCTATGCGAAGCGTATAAAAAGCTGGGCAAAACCGAGCAAGCGCTAGCAATGGAAAAAGAGCTGGATAAAATATTCTCCGAAGCTAAGCCTGCCAATAATCATTGAACTTTCCATGGCTTATGGCTTTTTACTATGGGCTATTGACTATCAACCATTAGCTATTAACCTTGTGCCTAACCGCTGTTTCTACTCATAATGAGTCCATAAGCGAATAATTTTTATTGTTTTGTGTTTTTTAAATACCTGATAAATAATTCGATGTTGTATATTTATTCTTCTTGAATAGGCACCGGTTAAATCACCGACTAGTTTTTCAAACGGAGGAGGAATCTTGAAGGGATTTTCCTTTATAATTTCTATAATGCTTTCCGCTTTAGAGCGCAATCCGGAAGCAGATATTTTTTTCGCGTCTTTTATAGCCTGTTTTGTATAAACTATTTTCCAGCTTACCATGTCAATTTCTTGCTGCATTCTTTAATCGGGGTTTTTAAGCCCTTGCGGATAGACTCCCGCATTCCCGGAATTGAAAGAAGATATAAGGTTTCCTGAATTGCTCTCCAGTCATCTTCAGAAATTAAAACAGCATTATGTCTTTTTCCGGTAATTTGTATTGGTTCATGAGATAAAGCTGTTGTATCTAATAATTTATATAATATGCTTCGTGCTTGGCTTGCGGTTAAAGTAGTCATAATAATCTCCTTTACTTAAAGCGTACCACATGCCGTACGTATTGTCAATAATTTAAAAGCTAGCGAATGGATATGTTAAGTTTTGTGTCTCTGCATTTCATCACAAAACTTATTTAAAAATGTTCCTGGTTTTCAAACACACCCTGACTAAAATAAGCATTACCGGCACTTCAATAATTACCCCGACCACAGTTGCCAAAGAAGCTCCGGATGAAAGGCCGAAGAGCATTGCTGAAGTCGCGATGGCAACCTCAAAATGATTGCTTGCCCCAATCAAGGCAGAAGGCGCCGCATCTTTATACGGCAATTTTAACCACAAGGCCAAAGCATAAGTAATCGCGAAAATCAGGCAAGTCTGGATAAAAAGCGGAATCGCGATCAGCAAAATCACCTGCGGCTGATCAACAATAAGCTCTCCCTTAAACGAAAACAAAAGGACAAGCGTAACCAGCAATGCGGTAATTGAAATCGGTGTAAGATAGTGAATAAATTTATCCTCAAACCAATTAAACCCCATCTTGGCAATAATAAATTTCCTTGAATAATATCCTAAAAGCAAAGGTATTCCTACATACATCACTACTGAAATAACAATCGTCTGCCAAGGGATCGGCATCTGATTTACCCCAAGCAGCCATCCGCCTAACGGCGCATAAAGAAACAACATTGTCAGCGAATTTATCGCAACCATAACCAGCGTATGTCCGTCATTACCCTTAGCCAAATGACCCCAGACAAGAACCATGGCTGTACAAGGCGCTATCCCCAACAAAATACAGCCGGCAATATAAGAACGATACAGTTCAACCTGAGTTCCGTCCTTAATAATCTCTAAACCCGGCAACCACTGTTTAAAAACAAATCCAAGAAAAAACGTAGCGATCGCGAACATCGTAAACGGCTTGATCCCCCAGTTTACAAGCAATGTAAGCAATACCGGCTTAGGCGTCTTGCCGGCCTTAATAACTTCACTGAAATCAATCTTCACCATAATCGGGTACATCATAAAAAAAAGACAAATAGCAATCGGAATAGACACATGATAAATTGAGATACTGTCTAATCTAACCGCGGCCTGAGGAAATAATTTCCCTAAAAATATCCCTAAGCCAATGCAGGCGATAACCCAAATGGTCAGATATTTTTCAAAAAACCCTAATTTTATCTTTTCTGACATGATCTTTTACCTCACGTTAATTATCTTTTAAATAATAGATATAGCCCTGCTAAGATTACCAAAAAACCGCATATCTTTTTCAGGATAAGAGTCCCTTTTGAGTTTTCATTCCATTTAAGATAGCGCTCTACCATTTCCGTAAATGTCCCGGCAAATACAATCACTGAACAATGTCCGATTCCATAAGCAATAAGAAGGAGGATTCCATACAGGAATTTTGTCGAAGACAGAGAAAAAGTAATTGCCAGAATAGGAGCCATATACGCGAAAGTACAGGGGCCAAGCGCAATCCCAAAAATAAGTCCGAGCAAGAAAGCTGCCAACAATCCTTTTCGTTTCATCCCCGGCTGGCCTGCGCCTTCCATAAACGGCAAAGATAAAACCCCCAAAAGATGCAATCCCACAATAAAAAATATAATCGCGACAAAATAATTACCCAGATTGCCGATATCACCAAGCATTCTGCCCATTCCCGCGGTAATCACCCCGATAATAGCTATGGTTATCAGGATTCCTAAAGAAAAAAGCAGCGCTAATACAAACGCCCTTTTTGTCGATATCTTTCCCTGATCATTAATAAACCCGATTATCAGGGGGATACTTGCCAGATGACAGGGGCTAAGCAAAATACTTAAAATCCCCCAAGCAAAAGCCGCTCCAAAAGCAATAAACGGCGTACCGCTCAAAGCATTACTTAATATTTCAAACAAGCGCATGATCATTTTTCAACTCCAGCATTAGTTAAGATTTTTTCAATCTCCGCTTGCGGAAAAAATCCTTCATGCCTAGTTATCTCTTTTCCTGTTTTATCAAGAAATACCTGTGTCGGAATAGCTCGGATATGATATTCATTCCCGTATTTTTTGCCTTCTTCTGTCCATACATCATGAAAAACAACTTTTACTTTTTCTGCGTATTTTTTTTCGATTGTCTCTATAATCGGCTGCATTTGCTTGCAAGGAATGCAATTTACTGAGCCAAGCTCAACAAAGCTGATCTGCTCATTACCTGTGGGCAAATCCGATTTAAGTAAATCCGAAGTTTCTGCCAAAGCATCAGGTAATAAACCGCACACACCATTACTGCAGCCTTTATTGGAATTATGCTGCGGCAACGCTCCCAGAACAATTACTGCTATTACTAAAAAAATATTCTTTGCATTTGTCATATTTTCCTCCTCTTTTATACAGTAATCCAATTCACAATTTCATTAACCGAAGGGATTTTTCCAGCAGCCTTAACTTCTCCGTCAACCACTAAAGCCGGGGTAATCATAATTCCGTACTCCATTATTTCATTAATTTCTGTAACCTTTAAAATCTCCGCATCAATATTTTTTTGCTTAACCGCTTCCTGAACATTTTCATATAATTTTTTACATTTTGGACAGCCTGTACCCAATATTTCAATCTTCATCGCAATCTCTCCTATTTTACAATCATCCCGAATATAATTCCGCTGAATGTGGCCATAACAACCACTAAACTCACATAAACCACTGTCTTCTTTGTGCCAATAACTTTCCGGATAACCAGCATATTCGGCAAGCTCAAGGCTGGTCCGGCTAAAAGCAAAGCCAATGCCGGGCCTTTACCCATGCCAGCTCCGATAAGCCCTTGAAGAATCGGCACTTCAGTTAAAGTAGCAAAATACATAAATGCCCCAACCACGGAAGCTAATAAATTAGATAACAGTGAATTTCCGCCAACCGCCTTGGCAATAATCCAGGAGGGAATTAAGCCTTCATGATCAGGCCGGCCAAGCAATAATCCAGCAATAATTACCCCTAATAACAATAATGGAAGTATCTGTTTAGCAAAAGTCCAGGAGCTTTGCGTCCAGTCTATAATTTCCTGCTTTTTAAACCACTTGGCAATCATAATCGAAATTAAAAATAGAAATCCCGCGGATAAATACCATTTTATGGCAAACAAATCTGCCCATAAACCACTATCACCTAATTGTGGCTTTGCCCAATTAGCAAATACCAAGAAAGCAACCATTGATAAAAAATACACACCATTCTGGGCTAAATTTCTTGGTTCTTTTTCCTCTAAAGCTAATAAATCTCCTTGTACCTTTCGCGCTTGTTCTTCTTTTAAAAATATAAGATGCATTAAAAGTCCGATTATTACGCTGAATAAAATCGCGCCCACTGCTCTGGCCAACCCCAGCTGCCAGCCTAAAATCCTGGCAGTCATAATAATTGCCAAAATATTAATCGCCGGCCCGGAATAAAGAAAGGCTGTGGCCGGGCCTAAACCCGCGCCCCGTTTATATATGCCAGAAAACAAAGGCAAAACCGTACAGGAACATACTGCCAAAATGGTTCCGGAAATTGAAGCCACGCTATAAGCCAAAAACTTATTTGCTTTTGCCCCAAAATATTTAATCACTGAAGCTTGGCTGATAAAAACCGAAATCGCTCCGGCAATAAAAAATGCCGGAACCAAACAAAGTAAAACATGCTCTTGCGCGTACCATTGCACAAGCGCTATTGCCTCAAACACAGGATTGCGGAATGGCAAAAGCTCAATCGGTAAATAAAAACATGCCAGAAAACCGCCGAGCATTAATAAAAACTTATTCCGCTCTTTCATTAGATCCCCCCATATAGCCAAAAAGCTATTTATTTACTTAAAAAAATATTACTTGCAGCAAAGTTTCTGACGATTAGCTTTTTTTATTTTTTCCAAATCGCTCTTCACCAGATTATCATTTACGCACAAGCGTTTAAACTGCTTGATAATAAGCTCAATATGCTTGCCTGTTTCAATCAAACAATAGTCTGTCCAAAACCCGTTTTTTTCACTTTCAATCAAACCGGCATTTTTTAATTTTTTTATATGCCGCGATACGCTGGGCTGGGTAATCCCCAAGACAAAAGCTAACTCACATACGCATCTCTTCCGCGCTTGAAGCATTTTTAAAATGCGCAAACGATTAATATCGGCTAGGGCTTTAAATATTTTTTCTAATTCCTTCATATTACACCTAAAAATAGATTATTAATTAAATAGCCATATTGCTATATAGTATAATTTATTTTAAATGCTTTGTCAAATTAATGCATTTAAAATAACAGGCGGAGTATTAATGTTTACCGCGCAGCAATCTTTTTAAATTTTTCTTCACATTTTTTCTTATCTTTATTTTTGCACTTATCCTGATGGTATTTAACAGCAAGTTTACGATAAGCGTCTGTTATCTGTTCCATAGCCGCGAATTCTTCCAAACCAAGAACTATGCGAGCCTCAGCTATCTGACTGAAATCAAGCATTTTATTTACCCCATTATTTATCCGTAACAGGCTCTCCAATAGTACCTGAGCAGAATGTCTCATTATCCAGCTTGCTTTGGGCGCTCAATAAGCTCGAAGACTTATACGCGTCCCGGTAATTTACAAATGTCACGTATCCGCCTGAAATATTAGCGGCTCTATATCCGTGCTGATTAAGAATTCTACAAGCAACATGCGCTCTTACTCCATACTGGCAAAATACGGCGATATTCCTGTTTTTAGGGATTTCATTCAACCGCTCTCTTAATTCATCAACCGGAATGTTCACTGAATTCGGCACATTGCCTCTATCGTATTCCCCAACTGTCCGGGTATCCAGCAAAAAATCTTCTTTCAAAATATCTTCCCATTGAATTAATTTAGTTATGTCCCGCTTATGATTTAAAGCTGTCATGCCAATAAGATTAATCGCGTCTTTTGATGTGCCGTATGGCGGAGCATAACATAATTCCAATTCTGCCAGATCCTTTATTAACATCTTTTGCTTTACCGCGACAGCCAGCACATCGGTTTTTCTATCCACGCCGTTTTTGCCTACTATCTGCGCGCCAAGCACAATCCCGCTATCCGGATCATATAAAAGTTTTATCGCCATCTTCACCGCGCCCGGATAATATCCCACATGGTCAGCGGGATGCGTATACACCTTTGAGTGATTAATCTTAGCGGCTTTTAGCGTTTTCTCGCTTGCTCCGGTCATTGCAGCGGCTAGATTAAACACCTTTACTATAGAAGTTCCAATAGTTCCGGCATACTCATCATCTATCCCGAATATATTATTCACCGCGACAAGCGCTTGTTTAGCCGCGGGACCGGCTAAAGGGACATTACGATATACAGCAGTTACCGGGTCAAAACTTTCTACAACATCACCAATAGCATAGATTGACTCATCCGATGTCTTCATTTTAGCATCAGTTACAATCCCTTGGCTGCCTAGTTTTAACCCCGCTTGTTTGGCAAGATTAGTTTCAGGCCTTACTCCTATAGCCATAATAACTAAATCTGTATCCAAACCTTTCCCTGATGCTGTATGCACTTTATATCCATTATTTTCCATGCTTATCTTTACAACTTCTTCATTAAGATAAAGCCTGACATCATGCGCCATGATTTCCCGCTCAAGGATTACCGCCATATCCTTATCAAAAGGCGGCATAACCTGATCCATTTTCTCAACCAGATATGTTTCCACGCCTCTTTCCCGCAAATTTTCTGACATCTCTAAACCAATAAATCCCGCGCCGATCACCACCGCTCTTTTTACTTTAGCCAAATCAAGCGCTTCTTTAATTCTGTCAATATCAGGCACAGTGCGTACTGTATGCACGCAAGGCAGATCCACGCCTTCAAAAGCAGGCACAATCGGCTCAGCCCCCGGAGAAAGAATAAGCTTATCATAGGTTTCCGAATAATTTCGGTTGGTTGCAAGATCTTTTACCTGAATCGTTTTATTTATAGGGTCAATCGCTTTGACAAGGTGCCTAACACGCACGTCGATATTAAACCGTTTTTTTAACCCCCGCGGTGTCTGCACCAGTAGAAATTGCCGTTTTTTAACCACATCACCCGCATAGTAGGGCAATCCACAGTTAGCAAATGACACGTATTCGCCTCGTTCAAACATTATGATCTGAGCATCTTCATTTAATCTTCTCGCTCTGGCCGCTGCCGCTGCTCCTCCGGCAACACCGCCGATAATCAATAATTTCATTTTTCCTCCTTACTTATTTCCCTTATTTTTTAAATCAACTTATTCTTCTTTAAATTATTAAACATCTCCCGCATCATCGCTTCATCTTTTAAAAAATAACATTTCATTTTCCCATTCTGCCGGCTGTCCACAATCCCGTTTAATTTAAGCAAAGATAAATGCTGTGATATATTCGGCTGATTTACTTGCACCAGTTCTTTTATATCATTCACACATTTTTTTCCTAATGCCAGCTCATTGACAATCATCAACCTTGTCGGGTGTGAAAGCGCTTTTAAAAATTTAGCCGCCCTTAGATAATTATATTTTACTTTCGCCATGAGCCCTCTCTTTGTTATATAATCATATTCGAATATCTTTATATAATATTCAGCGAAAACTGTCAAGGTAATACTAGATAAATTACCGGCAAATACTCCGGCTTAAACAAATTAATGGTTTAAGACATACTCGAATCAGCGCTTTTATATTATTATTGCTTCGGATTTTCTCAGCAAAAGGCGGGCTGTATTTATAATAATTTCGCACAAAACTTATTCCTAATTTATTAGTCAATAAATATTGATCGCGGAATTCACGCAAAACATATACTTCTTTGGACATACTGCTGCCATAGGCGGCAGTAGCAATAAAACAACCGCCGCCTCCCCCGCCACTATCCTGAGCTGAATCAGGGTCACTAATTGCCACAATTGCTGATCCAGCAGCAACCATATAAATCGAAAAATGATTTATATTAGCGGAAACCGTTTGATTTACTGCATCTACTATGCAGCCTGAAACCATCTCCCATTTCAAGCCCGCGATATTATAGTAATATATATTCAAATCCTGAGCATCAATATTAATAAAGTTACTGTAAGGCAATGTTATTCTGGCCGGAGTATTAAAAAATGTTTGACCTGGTCCAAAATCTACAACATTACCCAATCTGGTCAAGCCATTATCCGGTTCCGGAGCACCCACTGATTCAGCAATTGTAATCGTAATCGGCGCGTCAATCGCGTCTGGGGGTATTTCAATTTTGCTGCCAGCTATGCTGCCCGAACTTACGGCAACAATACCGCCGATATTATTATCAATCTTTTGAGTGGTAATTTCATCAGTTACGATATAAGTATTGCGGCAAAAATATATTGCTTCATAGCCATTGCTGTTATCTGTCCATGTCATATAATAGTGTCCGCCAACAGAATCCATCCCTAAACAAGGATTTTCCTGTTCTCCCGGCGTGACAATAGACGCGAATTCCGAAAAAGTATAGTTATTATAAGTTGCTCCTGCCAGATTAATCACTTTATTAGCATTATGCACCTCACTCCAGATTACTGAGACATCATTACCAATATCTATGCTAAGATCATAATTACCCAGAGCTGCTTCACTTAAAATATCGGTATTAACATTTTTTGACGCGTTTAAAGTATAATATCCATTTAAATATCGATAATACGAAAACTTTAAATTAGCTTGATTTGATAATAACTCTTTCCAAAGCAGATAAACATTATTTCCATCTGATGAAACTTCCATTTCCGGCTTAATTGCCGCGCTGGAACTATTACTCACCGTAATGTCTGTACCAAAAAGCTCTTTTCCATCAAGTATATTCTTATTTGCACGATCAAAATAAATACTGGAAGTTCCATTAGAATTATCCGCCCGCCAAGCGACAAAAGTTCGGGCGCTGGTATCAAGTTTTATTATTGGATCTTTACACTGCTGTGAACGGTCACTGTCAATCCGAATACTATTACTGACAAAAACATCCCAGGGATCACTATAAGCAGCAGTTGTTCTTGTATAGCGAACGCTGGAGGTTAAACCATTGCTTTCAATCCAAACCACATATATTACCGCTGGTTCCTGAGTCCAGGAAAGACCATCACTTTGCAGCGCTGGACCCACTGCGATTGCCGGAAACATTTGATCAGTAGCATTATAATCAGCATATATCCGCTTGCTCGGGCTAAAGAAAGTTTCAGTGCTGTTCATTTTCGCAATATAAATATCCCAGTCTCCGGAAACTGCCTTTTGCTGCCAGCTGACATATACATTGTTTAGGATGTCTAAAGCAATACAGGGAAAGCGCTGTTCCGCGCCTGCGGCATCAGGATTTACTCTAATCGGAGCGGAAAAAGTCTTGCCAAAATCATCTGATCTTACACAGTAAATATCCCATATATCCGTACTGCTCCGCTGCTCCCAAGCAATAAATACATGCTTACTGTCTACTGAGTTGGCAATTACCGCATTATCCTGCTTAAATCCTGTATCTGCTGTTTGGGCAGCTAAACTAAGATTCAAAGGTGCGGCATTAAAAAAAGAACTTACCGCGCCGATTTGAAAATCCTGAACCTTAAAAGAATAATTATAAAGATCAAGATAATTGCCTTTAACATCTGCCGCGTTTAAGCTCACCAGCACATTTTCTTCATAATTAAAACATTCCACCGGATCATACATCAAAACATAATCATTAGCTGTTTTTTCCACTATTTCTACTTGATAGTACTGAGTATTACCATATACATCTTTATAAGTCTGGACAATGCCATTATTTATAATCAGAATGCCATTTACTGACATATTGATCGAAGTGTAATCTATATCCGATTGGGTATCAACTATACAAGCCTTAATATTAGTTGATCGGGAAATATCCAGAGAATTGGCTTCAGGGGAACAGTCCCGCACAATCGGAGCTGTTTCATCTAAAGCATCGGTAAATATCCAAAAAGTATAGCTATCTGTAGGCATTTGATTGGCCGCGTAGATATTACTTGAAAGCAATATGATTATTAGCAGCATCGCGATGCTCGCCCTGATAAATTTAATTAAAAACATTCCTACCCCTATGAAAAAAATTCCCGCGCAATAATTCTTATTTTTTACTTCCCAGCCTTAAACTATGGCGCAAGGTCTCGTGCTTTAATTGTCACAAATACCTGATGGCCAATAGTAAAATCCCGAGCGAACCGTTCAATTGCTGATAAAAAAACTCTCTTTTTATTCATATCCACACCGGAGTATATCCGAATGATGATTAAGAGAAGATGAAGATAAGATTAATTTTTCTTAATGTTTGGCAGGTTGATAAACTGGCAGGATTACGGTAAAGACAGAACCCTTATTAGGTTCACTGCTGACTAAAATACGCCCTTGATGGATCCGGATAATAGACTGAACAATTCCCAAGCCTAACCCACTGCCAGGATGCTGTTCATCGCTTGAAGCCCGGAAAAACTTATTAAATATTTTCGAAATATCAGATTCATGAATACCAATCCCTGTGTCGGCAATATTGATCTCTACTTTATTTTTCTGCTGTTTAACGCTGATATCAATCCTGCCGTTTGTCGCGGTAAATTTAATCGCGTTATCAATCAGATTAAAAAATAATCTGCGCAGTTCATTACGATTAGCCATTAGCTCTATTTTGCTTTTCATGGCCTCCAGATTGACAGAGATCTGTTTTGCTGCTGCCAAGATTGTGCTTTTTTCATAAATATCTTTTAAAAACTCGCTTAATTCAACACGCTCAAAATTAATTAACTGCTTACGATAATTCATATCCGCCAGCATCAGCAAATGATCTATTGTCTTGAGCATTCTTTCTACTTCCTGCAGATTGGATTGCATCACAGATTTACATTCCGCGGGACTATGCTCAGTTTGCAATGCTACTTCTGTCTCTCCTTTTATAATTGTTAGCGGAGTTCTCAGCTCATGCGCAACATAGGAACTAAAGTCTTCAACATAGGTAAAGGACTCTTCCAGTCTTTCAATCATATCATTAAATGATTCAGCCAGCGGTTTTATTTCCTGATCAATATCCTTCAGATTAACCCTGGCACTAAGATTTTTATGCGAAATATCATTAGCAATTTTAGCAATCTGTTTCACCGGACGAAGAATCCGCCAAACCAATAAATAGCTGAAAATAACCGCTGCCAGCATTATCCAGGGAATACTGATCGCGCTTTTATTTATCCGTTCCCGTAAAACATAGATAATTGGATCAGTAGATATTCCAATTTGCAGCGTATATTTGCCAAGATCAGCGAAGTCAACCGGCATAACAATTATTCTTAAATTTAGGCTTTCCTTATATACTATATTGTGAAAAGCCGGCTGGGCATTATCTGTCTTTGCGTAAGCTTCGAGAAAGCTACTCAAACCTCTATCAATGTTCGGCGAACTAACCACTGTCTTACCTTCTTCGTTTAAAAAATTAATATAATCTTTATTCAGCGCCAGATCTTCTCTGGTTTTACGCCAGATCTCTTCAATCCGCGTCAGTTGTTCTTTATCCGGATAAGTAACATCAACCCCTAACATTCGTTTTGCTCCAAAAATAACTGCTCTTTTTGACTCTCTGAGCGGAGTTGTAAAAACGCGCAGATTTTTTCGCACTTCAGTGGCCTTGGCAATCAATTGAGTATCCGAATCACGATACAGTGTTTGATAAAGGTTATAGTAAAGCGCAGCGCGGTAGCCTACCAGAAGCAGTCCTAAGGTTCCGACATATAAAACACAGAGTTTGAATTTAATCGAATTGATTTTCATGAAGATTTACTGTTCAAAACATAGCCTACACCGCGAACAGTTTGAATACAGCTTTTTTTGCGGTTAGAATCAAGCTTGCTTCTTAAGTTATTTATAAACACGTCAATAATATTAGAAAAACTGTCAAAATTCTCATTCCAAACATGCTCAGAAATCATTGTCCGGGTAATTACCTGATCAACATTGAGCATAAAATATTCTAAAAGACTATATTCCTTAGGAGTAAGCACTATTTCTTTGTCCGCCGTTTTCACCTTATGCGTAATCTGATCAAGCACAATGCTGCCGACTTTTAAAATCGATGTTTTCTCCTTACGCGTGCGCCGCATCAGCGCGGCAACTCGAGCCGTAAATTCTTCAAAAGAAAAAGGTTTAACTAAATAATCATCCGCTCCGCAATGCAAAGCATGCACCTTATCCGCCACTGAACTTTTAGCAGTCAACATCATTACCGGACTATCAATGCCCTGAGCTCTGAGTTCTTTACAGACCGTAATCCCGTCTTTGCCTGGCAGCATAATATCCAGAATAATCAAATCATAAGGATTTATTTCCGCCAATTCCAGGCCTTTTTCTCCATCAGCAGCAATATCTACGGCATAGCGATGCGCTTTAAGCCCTCGCTCAATAAAACTGGCAATTTTCTTCTCATCTTCTACTAATAATATGCGCATAATTCTCTTCCAATAATATTAATTCCAGGAGTTTGTTCTGAACAATAAGGAAAGACGTCCTATCTTTGATATTTACCATGTTCAAGCTATACTTATATTTTCAGGGTTTTAGCTGATATTGTCAATAAATTAATCATCTTGGGAGCTAAATAGAAAAAACACTACGAAAGTTATCCACATTGCTACTTGTTGTTATAATTATTGGTTTAGCTAATTTTATGCTATAATACTTTTAATAAAACTATTCTTAATTAAATTAACAAAGGAGGTCGTTATGGCAAATTACACTGTTAAAACTATTGATTTTAATCTGCAGGTTATTGAACCGCTAAAATATCTGTTCGCGGACATTCTTAGATTTATCCCAACACTGATAAAAACCGCTGGAATTATTTTAATTGGCTGGGTTATTGCCAGGATCGCGATGATTGTGATCAAAAAATTCTTAATTGCCATGAATTTTGATAAAATCGCGGAATCAACCGGAATCACGGAAGTTATCAGCGAAAAGAAAATCGGGATGACCCCTTCAATATGGATCAGCAAACTTTTTTACTATTTTGGCTTATTTTTAACCTGGATCATTGCCCTTGATGCTTTGCGGTTAAGACTGCCTTCTGCACTGCTCCAGGATATTGGCGGGTTCTTATCAACATTATTTATGTCTTTAATAATTCTTTTTATTGGTTTATTCTTGAGCACTGTAATTTCTAAATTTGTTGAAGTCACTGCTAAGAAATTAGGCATTGCTCAAGCCGGGACACAAGCCGGCATTATCCGCTGGGCAATTATTATATTTACTTTTATCGCCTGTTTAAGTCGATTAGGGATGCCGCGCGATTTTCTATTTATAATCATGTCTGCCCTGGGCATTACTTTATGCATTACCTTCACCATTGCTTTTGGCATAGGCAGTATTCCCTGGATTCCTAAAATATTGGATAAAATGTCCAAACAATAATAATTTGGATAAAGCGATAATAAAATAAAAGCAAACCCCTCTTTTTAAAAATGAGGGGTTTGCTTTTACTCATTGATTTTAAATAAAATTCATAAAAAATCTCAGATCTTTTTCTTGGGCAAAGTAATGATCAATTTATCTCCCTTGTTCTCCGATTTCATTTTTGTAGTATCAGCATCTTCCGGTAATACTAGAGAACGCATAAAACTCGCATAACTTTGTGAGCTGAAATATTTATTTTTCTGATCTTTGCTCTGTCCTTCGGAGCGCTCACCTTTTACAGTAAGCGTTCGTTCATTGATTTGAATATTAATCTTTGACTGGTTAAACCCAGACATATCAAATTCAATTACATATTTATCTTTCTCATCCTTTAGACCAAAAGCATCATCATAAAACACATCGCTGCTGAACATTCCCTTACTGGATAAACCACCCCAGTTAAAAGAGTTTTTAAACATTCGGTTCATTTCCTGCTGCATCTGGAGCATTTCTTCCAAAGGATCCCAAGCCCTCTGATTGCTTTTTTGCCCCCAGCCTGAGCTATGCGGATAGCGCATTGTCGGATTTTGTTTTTCTGACTCCAAAACATCAATTCTTTTTTGTAATGCTTCGATTTGCTGTTTCAACTCCCCCGCATTATCTTCGCCGGCAAAACTCTGATTCAAAGCATTAAAAAAGAATATTCCTGAAAACAAAATTACCATCCCCACTGCAATCGGCGCGAATTTTCGTTTCACAATAATCCCCCCTTTACTTTAAAATCTCAGGTTTTAATTTCAATTTTTTTCGGCTGAGCTCTTTTTGCCAGAGTTAATGATAGTTTCAAAATTCCGTTTTTATACTCAGCCTCAATCCCCTCTCTATCTACTTCCGCGTTAAGCTCAAAACTTCTGCGATATTCTACGTTTTGTCTTTCCTGATAAAGCGCTTGATATTCTCCGGAAATATTCTCTTTTCTTTTTATTGCTTTTATTGCTAAGATATTGCCTTCCACACAGACATCAATTGTACTTTTATCCACCCCTGCCATTTCTATGGCCAGAACTATCTTTTGATTCTGATCATAAATACTGGCAACAGGTAAAATAGTTGGCATTCTCTCATTTTTCGCGAATAATTTATGTTTTTCTAACATTAATAGCCTCCTTTTTAAAATTTAGCCCTTATTTTATCTGCACTTTGATTTGTTTGGGTTTTGCGTCTTCTCTTTTAGGCAGAGTTAAACTCAAAACCCCATCTTTATATTGCGCTTCAACCTTTGCATCATCAACCAAAGCCGGCAGCTGAATAGTCCGATAAAAACTGCCGTAAAATCTTTCAGTTTTATAGTAATTTTCTTCTTTTACCTCATGCTCTTTTTTCTTTTCTCCCTTAATGATCAGATTGTTATCCTGAACAGAGATTTCAATTTCATCCTTAGCTAAGCCCGGCAAATCCGCTTTTACCAGAAAACTATCCTTTGACTCATGGATATCAATTGTCGGAGACCATTGACTTCCCAGCAGAGTTGTTTCTCCAAAAGGATTATTCGCAAAAGAAAAATCAAACAATCTATTCATTTCCCTGTGCAAATTTTCTAATTCTCCGAGCGGATCAGATAACCAATTATTTTTACGATATGGAACTAATGACATAATACACCTCCAATTTTTTTGTTTAATTTTATTTATTTAATTTTCCCATCAAGATGCCAACACAATTTAAAAACTCATTTCCCATCCCCTTACTGATTGTTCCTGCTACTTGGTAAATCACCATACCAGCACCTCCTTTCCCCTTGCCAATTCCTGGCACTCTATAGACGAGAGTGCCAATTGTCTGTTAAAAAAATTTTTTCCTAGTCGTTTTTTGCTTCTATTTCCAAAATAACTTTAAGTCCTTTAATATTAACTCCTTTTTCATTCATATACACCCAGCAATGCGCTAATTTTTTCAATTCCCGCTTAGAGTACAACCGGGATGATCCAACTAATTTTCGCGGAGGACTGACAACCCCCTCGTTATCCAGCTGCTTGATCACCCAAATCGGAATATCCAATAATCTTTGAATCACGCCGGTTGTATAAATCGGTTCATCGACATCGATTATGAACTCAATAAACTGCTCTGGGTTTTTGCTATTTTTATTTATCATCTCTGCTCCCATTACATAATATATCATATTTCGGAGATTTGTCAACATAAAATCGAAATATTTTTTTCGATTTTCGAAAAATTTAAAACCTAACCGTTTTTCCTGTTTATTTTTAAGATTATATTCGAGAAAGGGATAACGATTGCTTATTCATACCTTAAAGCTTCGATTGGATTAAGCTCCGCGGCTTTTTTTGCTGGCCACAAACCAAATCCAATGCCCACAATAATCGAAAAAGTCGTGGATAAAACAACACTAAACAAAGAAACCTTGGTTGCCCAGCCAACAACCGCGGCCATAATAAAAGCCGCTCCGGCTCCGAGTAAAATACCGATCAAGCCGCCGCTAAAAGTCATAACCACGGCTTCTATTAAAAATTGGAACATTATATCGCTGCCGCGGGCACCGATTGCTTTACGCAAGCCGATTTCCCGGGTTCTTTCAGTAACAGAAACAAGCATAATATTCATGATTCCAATACCACCGACCAATAAAGAGATCGCCGCTATACTGCCTAAAAGCAGGCTCATTGTTTGCGTTGTACTAGAGAGCATTTGCTGAATTTCACTCATATCCCGGATCTCAAATGAATCATCATCTTTGTATAATTTATGCTTCTTTTTAATAACAGCTCTGACCTGATCTTGCGCCGCGGCCATTAAGCCCACATCCGCGACCTCTACATAGATTTGATCAAGGTAATCTTTACCCAAAACCCGATACATGGCTGTGGTAACTGGAATATAAACAACATCATCCTGATCACGCCAGCCGCCGGAACCCTTTTCCGGAGCAATCCCAATCACTTGAAAATTAATCCTATTTATTTTTATCTGCTTTCCTATGGGATTGCGATTGTTAAAAATTTTATTAGCCACTGTAATTCCAATAATCGCGACCTTGTCCCTGCGGGTAATTTCTTCCCTTGTGAACCATCTGCCGATTTCCGGAACTGTTGCTCGCATTTGAGCATAATCATAATCCACACCCTCAATACTTGTATTCCAATTCGCGTTCTCATAAACAATCTGCGCGCTTCCCCGGCAGCTGCCGCTGGCTTTCTTAATATAATCCGATAAACCCCTGATTGCCGTTACATCTTCAAAGGTAAACCGGGTAACTGTTCCGGAAGCCGCCCCATGCATTTGCGCGTGGCCCCCGCTAATCGTCAGGAGATTTGAGCCCAAAGATTTAAGCCTCTGCTCCATTGATAATTTAGCCCCTTCACCTAAAGCCATCATCGCGATCACCGCGGCTACGCCAAAAAGAATTCCCAGAATTGAAAGAAAGGAGCGGACTTTATTTGAAAAAATAGCTTGGAATGCTTGATGACAATGCTGGAGAAATTCCATCCGGCCAAAAGAAGAATGCTTTTGCGCGACAATGTCTGATATAGAGAAATCATCTTGCACAATTTCTCTTCCCATAATATTTTTATCAGTAAACACATCAGTTTGGATTTTACCATCACGCATGGTTATAATTCTTTTTGCTTGTTCGGCAACTTCCCGTTCATGCGTTACCATTATAATCGTCTTGCCCTGATCATTAAGTTTTTTTAAAATCTTCATTATTTCTTCTTCGCTCTTAGTGTCCAGATTGCCTGTAGGCTCATCAGCGAAAATTATCATCGGATCATTAATCAATGCCCGGGCAATAGCCACTCTTTGCTGCTCGCCTCCGGAAAGTTCATTTGGTCTGTGGGTTTTACGTTCCGCCAATCCCACGGCTTTCAACTTTTCAAAAGCTTTTTCCTGAATATCAGTTTTTCCAGCATAAATCAGCGGCAATCCTACATTTTCAATAGCGCTTATTCTGCGCAGAAGATGAAATTGCTGAAACACAAAACCCGCTAAACGATTGCGCAAGGCGGCTAATTCACTGTCATTTAAATGGGAAATTTCCGTATTAAATATCTTATACTCACCCTTATCCGGACGATCGAGAAATCCAAGCAAATGCAATAGCGTGGATTTACCTGATCCGGATGGTCCCATAATTGCCACAAACTCTCCGGCTTTTATGCTAAGACTTACTCCGCGCAGCGCGTAAACCGGCACTGCGTCAGCATGATATGTTTTGGAAATATTATTTATTTTTATCATTATTTTTCTTGCGAGACGGCATAAATGGATTTGTTCCTGTTTCTTGCTTTTTCGGTATATATTTTTGATCTTTAATCATCACAATATCCGACACGCTTAATCCGCTGATTATCTCAGCACTGCTAATATCTGTTAAGCCAACTTCGACTTGTCGTTTTTCATTGCCCTTATTTTTTTTCTTCTTAACCAGCACATTTTTTTTTCCAGCCTCTTCCTGTACTGCTTCCAAGGGAATCAATAGTACTTTTGTCCGTGAATTTTCCGTAACATCAACATTCGCGCTCATCCCTGAGCGAAAAAATTCCGGGACCTCCCGCGGCAGAATATCTACATCATAAATCGTAACATTATTAATTAATTGAGATTCATAGGCGATATGATCAACAACTCCTTTGATTTTATCTTTAGGATACGCGTCTAAAGCGATTACTGCCTGCTGTCCGATTTTCACTCTGCCAATATCGGTTTCATCAAACTGCGCGTTTACGATCAACCGGTCTGACAATACTAGTAAGGGCTCACTGGTGGTAATTGTCTGTCCCGGCTCAAAACCCCTGACAATTACTTTTCCATCGATCGGGGAGATAATTGGCGTTTTTTTGTAAACCTCTTCCCAATATTGACGCGTCTTATCCCCTTGGGATATTGCCGCGTCAATAAGCGCTGCCCGCTCGGTTGAGCTCATCCAGGCCAAAGTATCACCTTTTCTAACCACAGATCCTTCCTCAACTAAAATTTCCTCGATCCTACCGCTGATTGATGGCTTTATTTCCAAGCGGTTTTGCGGCTCAACAACCCCGGTCGTTGATATTATTAAAGAAATATTTCCAATCTCCGGATTTACTTCCTGAAAAGACCCTTTATTGTCTGCTGCCTTTTTCGCTTTTGAAAAATAGCCAAGACTCATTAAACAGACAAGACCGATGATTAGCCCTAAAAACCATTTATTTTTTAGCATATTCTAATATTCCCCCTTTTGATTGAATCCAATATGCTTGCGCGAATAATAAATTTTCCTGCGCATCAAGATAGGCTTTCTTGGCGCTAACCAGATTATTCTCAATAATAATCCAGTTATCAAAAGTAGTCAGCCCAGAGGAATACTGCGCGTTAGCAATCTTTGCCCTCTCTAAAGCGGCATCAAGAAATTTCTTTTTAACTAAAACCATATCTCGAGCATCCTGCAGATCTTTCCAGGTTTTTTCCAAGGTATAAACCACACTGTCCCGGCCGCTGCGTTCACTGGCCTGGGCTTGCTTCCATTGCGATTTAGCCTTTTCAATCTGATAAATCCTGCTGCCGCCTTCAAACAGCGGCAAAGAAACTGTTAAGCCTGCTGACCAGGCATCATCTTCCGGAGGCCATTCTGAATTGCTTCTGCCCATGGAACCGCTTAAATAAACCTTTGGGAATAAATCCCCTTTCGCCGAACTATAATTAAATCTGGCCGCTTCTTTTCTGGCAATCAAGGCTTTGAGAAACGGCGTATTATCGGCCAAAGCTTCGCAGTTGGGATAGGAAGAGTCAATCTGCTTAAGATTCAAATCTCCGGCAACTTTAATCAAAGTTCTATTTTTTCTACCTAATTGAATAATCAAGTCCTGCTGGGCCAACAAAATATTTCTTTTAGCCTGCGCGACCTCAAAATCCGCTTGGGCCAAATCCGCTTCCGCGGTTAAAACCGCTCCCCGATGCTCCCGGCCTGCCTCATATCTAATTTTAACCAGCTTTAAATTATCGCTTCTTCTCTTTGCGATTTCCTCAGTAAGCGCGGTAAGTTCCTGGGCTCTTAGCAGCGAGGAAAACGCGGTATTTAAGCTAAGTCTGATATCAGAAGACGCTACTAAATAATTATACTCCGCGGCATCAAGCGATTTTTCTGCCGCATGAATATTCGATGTTGTTTTTAATCCGTCAAACAGCAACTGTTCCGCGGAAACGCTGTAAGCGTAATTTTTAGTCTGATCACTTCCTTCTACTTTGGATTTTTTTTCACTGGCTTGAGCGGATATTTGCGGCAAAATATTTGCTCTGATGATGTTTTTATCAGCCCGGGATTGAATAACTTGTTCCTGGGCATAGATCAACTCCGGATGATTTTTCAATGCTTCTTTAACGCAGTCATCCCAAGTAAGGACTTCTTCAGCCATGAGAAATTTTGGCAACAATACACAAAACAAAAACAGGCTTAAACTAAAAACAGTAATCTTCCAAAACGAATTAAGCATATATAGTTTTATTTCCCTTATTTAGGAATACATTTAAGTTAATAACCAGCCAGTTTGCCAAAATCATTTCTTTTCCTGTTTGGAAAGCTCTTTTTTCAGAGCTTCGATCCGGATTTCAAAATGTCTTAAGAAACCGGCCAGACTCTTAGCGGGAATAAAACTGATAATCTCACTTTTGCCCGGAGGTCCGGACATAACAATCAGCTGATCCCCGGCTTTAAGCTTAAGCGCTTTTCTTGCTTTCATCGGAATAACCACCTGGCCTCTTTGGCCGACAGTCACAGTTCCAAATACTTCGGGTGAATCTTTCATCACAATCTCCTTAAGCATAACGCTTAAATAAGTATGAAAAGTATGAAATTACATATTAATAATACTTGAGGATTGGGAATTTGTCAAGAGAGTTTCTTTGTTCGCAACGGGTGGGATTATGAATGACAACCGTTGCCAAACATACATGAAGGCGATGCCTGACACGGGCCTTTTTGAGCGCAAAAATCCTGCTTTGATTTAGAACCAGTCGAAATAAAACCACTGGATATTTTTTTCTGAAGTTTTTTACTGCCGCAATGAACACATTTTATTTCAACCTTAGACTGAGAAACTCCCAGCAGAAATTCACTTGTCTGTTTACAATCACTGCATTCATATTCATATATCGGCATAACCTATTGTCCTTTTTTTCAGCGCCTTTTAAAAACACGTTTTTTCTTAGAATTATACAATCTTCGCACTCTGCGGGTTTGCGCAGTATTAATCGCCAGCACATTTTCCTTTTTCACATCATAAACAGATTGCGCCTGTAATCCATGGGAAAGAAAAACCTTTTTGATTTGTAAAATCTGCGCTTTTGACAAAGGCTTACACTCAGAGGCCCGCAAAGGCGTATTAATATATATCTTATCTGCTTTTATTTTTTTAGCTAATAAAGCTATTTCTTCAGCAATATGCTGGTTTTCCTTTACAAACATTATTTGTAAAGCTAATGTTCCTTTATATACTTTACGCAGTTTTTTAAGACCAGTTATAATTTTCAAAGCAGTGATATTTTTATAAGGATTATTCACACTTATAAGTACATCATTCGTACTAGCATCAAGCTTCGCCATTATGATATCAGCTTCCAGTAATTGATCTCTTACTGTTTTTTGCCCAAGAAGAACGGAATTCGTAATCACAGCCACGGGTTCTGGTCTTATTTTTTTTATTGCTCGAATAAGCCGTCCGAGATTAGCCGCTAATGTCGGCTCTCCGGTGCCGGATAAAGTAATGCAGTCGATTATTACTTCAGGCAGCGTTTTTATCTCGGCAATTATATTATCAGCGTCTATAAAAACCCGTCTTTTAGCAATAACTGGTTTTTCCCTGCCTACCTGACAATATACACAGTCAAAACAACACACTTTATGCTTCTGGGCAATCGGATCAACCCCCAGTGATCGGCCCAATCGCCAAGAACTAACTGGCCCATAAATATATTTAAAATCCTGTTTTTCCTGTGCCATTTTTCTTAAATACCTTTAACCAGTTATTAGAAAGAATAGATTAGCGATAAAACCGTTCTGGTGTCATTTTTCTTAGCCTCACCAGTTGGATTAGCATTAAACTCATCAATAAAGCTAAATCTTAAAGACATATTATCACTTAAAGGATTGGTAAATCTTGTTTCTGCTACAATCCGAAAATCATCACTTTCTTCCAGATTAGGATACGCGGTAATATCCTGAGAAAGCTTTGCTTTTTCAAAAACTGTTTTTTCACAAAAAACCCGCGGTACAAGAATCGCGTCCGTTCTTTCTTTGGTGCTATCAGTATAATTAATATGCTCTAAGCCAAAACCAACTTCTGCCATTGCCTTCCAATCTTCTGTGTCAGAAAACCAATAACCAATACCCGCGATAGGCAGCATTCTGTAATCAATATTAGAAAATTTATCATGCTCCACGGAAAATTTGTAAAAAGCATACCAGGGATTATCGACAAAATTTAAAGCATAACGCGCGGAGGCATTATGTTTCTGCCCATCCATTTTTTTATTCTGGGAAGAATATAAAGTGCTTGCTTTTAGAGTAACCTCATCTGATTCAGTTTTCTTATCCGCTTCCACCGCTCCGGTTAATAGCGAATTCTGAGTATTTCCTGTTGCCTTACTAAAACCAAGCGATAATTCCCGCTTCCAGATATCTTCGGCATGAGCATCCATAGCTAAACTGACAAAAATAATCCCAAACAATCCTAAATAAATAGTTTTCTTCATTTTTAATATGCCTTATTCCGTTTAATAAAATCAGATTATTTACCAAATGGTAATAAACTCTTAAGTTTTTTTGTTGTGTTTTTTACCGCATCAGTGGTTGTTCCCCCGACATTTAAAGCATCTCCGGCAATATCTCCTACCAGTTTACCCGCGTCTTTTACTGTTCCCTGAAGACTATCCGTTAAAGACCCTAGTTTAAAATTAGTTAACCTAGAAAGCGTTTTATCAGTCAAAGCCTTAACCACAATAATCCGGACAACCGCCTCTGGATCAGTAATATTTTCATACTGTTCATCAATATTCACATTAAATTCCTGGATGGAAGGTGCGCCGGCCTTAGAATAATCCTTGTATATGACCTTGCCGATTTTCAACTTCATTAAATCAATTTGAATTTGCAGCTTCTCCGCTGGCGCTGCTTTTGGCTGATCTTTTTTTACCGGCTCAGTTTTTTTTGCGGTTTGCACAGCAGTCAAAGAATCGAGATTTAAAACCCCTTTTTTATTTTTTACTATGATAAACTCCTTTAAATTCAGCCTAACTTCACTTAAACGCACTTTCTTTTTCAGCAAAGCGCCTAAATCATAATCAACATAAATCTCTGGCAAATCCATCATTACCTTATCTTCAAAATCAGCAGGATTGTATAAAACCAAACCATTGATCCCCAGCAATGTGTTCATCAGCCCGATATTCATGCTTTCAACCTGCATATTAAGACCGGTTACGACTTTAACCCCTGTAGTAACCGCTGCTTTTACAATCATATTCCTGCCGACAACAAACACAATAACCAGTACCAGTAAAAACCCAACAATACCAATTACAATTTTTTTAAGCATTATTCCTCCTTTTTCGATTAGCTTAAACAGAAATATTAAATCTTAGGATATTTTTGAGATTATTTCAGTATACAATTTACAGTCAATACTGTCAATTAATCCTTGAAACTTATCGCGTAACCTGGTTCTGCAAAGTCCCAATACCTTCTACAGACACCTCGATCCTGTCGCCCGGCTTCATTCTGCCTATACCCGGAGGAGTTCCGGTTGAAATAATATCCCCAGGCAAAAGAGTCATAATTTGGGAAATAAAACTAATTAGATAAGGTATGGAAAAAATAAGGTGGGAGGTTGAAGAATGCTGTTTTAACTTACCATTAAGATACGCGCTGATCATTAAATCATCTGTTTTAATCCTTGTTTCAAGCCAAGGACCTACAGGGCAAAAAGTATCAAAAGATTTGGCTCTTGTCCATTGCCCGTCTTTTTTCTGAATATCCCGGGCAGTAATATCATTTAAACAAGTATAGCCCAAAACATATGTTAAAGCTTTTGACTCCGGGATATTATGCGCTTTTTTACCAATAACTAAAGCCAACTCTGCTTCGTAATCAAGCTGCTTTACCCCAAGCGGATATTTGATATTATCCAGATGCCCAGTCAAAGCTGTTACCGGCTTTAAAAAAATAATCGGCTGTTTCGGTATTTTCATCCCCAGTTCTTTAGCATGATTTTTGTAATTTAAGCCAACTAAGACGATTTTCTGGGGGACAGTCGGAGCCAGCAATTTTACCTGTTTAAAATCAATAACTTGCTGGCTAAACTCAATGCCCGCAAAAGGAGCGGTTTTTAATACTCTGATTGATTTATCAACTAAGACTCCCCATAACTCCTGCTGTTTGTACATAAACCGCGCTATTTTCATATTATTGCTCAGCCTTTTCATTTTAACCAATAACCATAAAATTCTTTTATACCAATAGAATACCATAAAAACCAGAAATCAAATAAAAAAAAGACCCTTAGACAAAGGATCATTTTAAATTTTTCCAAGCAAGGCTTAATAATTAAAAAAGTTTATTGGAATTTGCTGCAAATATCTTTTAAAACTTTTACAATTATTTTATTTTTAAATTGGCTTACTTCCCGCGCTGTACTCGATCCGCCGACAACAAACACCGCATCCATTTTAGCGCGCTGAGCAGTATCCATATCCACAGCCATATCCCCAGCATAAACCGCATCCAGAATTTGAACATCTAATTTCCTTAATACTTCAAATAAAATTTTCGGCTTTGGTTTTAAGCTATTAATTTCATCAGCGCAAAGAATAAAATCAAAGTATTTTTTTATCCCCAAAGATTTAACCACTATATCAGTATAAGCAGCCGGACGATTTGAAGCAATAGCCAGTAATTTTTTTCTACGCTTTAAATTATAAAGCATCATTTTAGCATAAGGCTTTAATTTAGCATGGGTTTTTAAAGAACCCTTATGATGCGCCCGATACAAAGATAAAGCTTTTTCAACCTCATTTCTCGGGAAAAATCGCGCAACAAAATTTTTATCTCCATGGCCGATATTGCTTTTTATTACATCAAACGCTATCTGCTCATATCCAAACTTTTTCCGACAAAAATTAAGACTCGCGCTAATTGCCTGATAAGCATCAACCAATGTTCCGTCTAAATCAAAAATGAATAGTTTTTTAACTTTATTTTTCAGCATATTCTCACATTTTAAAATAAAAACTGGATGCCTATGATCATATTTTTACTTTAAATATGCTTTGATTATTTTCTGGTCCTGTACCGGCTTATCCATTGGCCCAACTTTAATATTTTCGATTTTCTGCACACTATCATAACCAGTGACTACTTCACCAAAAATAGTATGTTTCATATTAAGCCAGGGAGTTGGTTTTGTAGTAATAAAGAACTGACTGCCATTGGTATTTGGGCCAGCATTTGCCATTGCTAATATTCCCTTTTTATCAAAGGCCACATCCTTGGCCACTTCATCAGCAAAAGGTTTTCCCCAGATTGACTCACCGCCGCGGCCAGTTCCCGTAGGATCTCCGCCCTGGATCATAAAATCCTTGATAACTCTGTGAAATACAATTCCATCATAATATCCTTTTTCAACTAAACCGCGAAAATTCTCGCAGGTTTTAGGCGCGATATCGTCTTTTAATTTAATTTCAATAATCCCCTGTGTTGTTTCAAATACAACCATGTTCTTAGCCTCCGCTTTCTCTTGAGCCATCACATTTGTGGCCATAAACAAGCCAATTATAATTCCTAAAATAATCTTTTTTTTCATCCCGCCCCCTTTTTTATTCATCTCTCTTTAATCGGCAATAATCTTCAATAAACGCCCAAATACCAGACTTCGAAGTTTCATTTAATTTTGTAAATAATAATCCTGCCTCAAAATTATCTTTATTTTCGCATTTATTAGCCCAAACAACTTTTGCTTCAAGTTCTATCTGCTGATGAACACCTGGCAGCTTAAAGTTTAGTACCAAGCTATCCTCAGAAGCAACCTCCTGCTCGAGAATAAGTTTCATCCCGGCACGACTGATATCAATGCTTGAGCCATTAATTTTTTTTTGAGAATTAGCCAAATAACTTCCAATAATAGCTGTCTTCACATTACAGCGAATAAACTCGCGTGTTTCATCCACCCGGCTGGCACAATCATATATAAACTTTGACAAACGCTTATTATCTGAATCATTAGTATGATTAAACCTTACCCCCGTGGCAAAACGATTATTCCGCCCTGGTAACTGCCAAAGTATGGTGCCTTCAATAGGGAGCGGCCTGCAACCATCGGGAATATCCAGCTCAAGCTCTACAATAACTCCATTTTTTAACACAACATCAGTATATACATTTATGCCGATAAAACTTAGATCCTTCACCGCGATCTTGCGTTTTCCTTCAATCCCATCCTTAACCTTGAAACTTACTTCTGATAAACCTTTAACCCTAACAAATTTTCTTCTCTCTTTCATAATTACTCCTTGTTATTTATGCGGTCCTGTCCATCAGCAATACGCTCAAGCAATTTCACAATAACTGAAATATTCTTTTTCATAAAAATCGGAAAGCCAATTAAATAGCAGGAAAGGCCTAAACCCACAAATGTCCAGATAACAATCAACAGCTTAACCCAAATACTGCAGTTCACTCGCTACTCTCCTTTTTTTTAAAAAACTCCCAATGAATCACATTATCCAAAGAACGTTTCTTTGATTGCGCCTTTATTTCATCCGGAATACCTAAAGAAATAATGCTCACCAACTGCAAACCACTTGCTCTGAACATCTCAGACACCTGGCTGGCATATTCTTTTTTATCACCAGCTATCCAGCAAGCCCCGATGCCCTGAGCCGCGGCAGCTAAAAGAATATTTTCTGTTGCCGCGCACCCATCTTCCAAATAATATTTTGTCTTTCGGCAAAACACAATAATTGCTGCTTGAGCATATTGAATAAAACTACCATTTGCCGCTATTTCAGATAATTCGCGCAGGGTTTGCGGGCTTTGAACCACAACAAATTCCCACGGTTCAACCGCCCTAGCGCTGGGCGCTCTACGGCCAGCATTAACTAGCTGCTCCAAGATCACACGGCTAATCTCTGCTGATTTATATTTTCTGATGCTAGTCCGATTGCAAATTGCTTGGCTAAAATCCATATCCAACATCCTTATTTCTTGTTCCTCGGCATTCTTAAAATAACAGCGGTTATTACCACCGCGCTGAATAATACCATATTCGTAATATTAAATGTTTTCCAAACCATATCCGGGGAAGACATAGCAGCGGGAAACATTAATAAAAAACAAATCCATACCCCAAAAACCCAATAAAGACTTATGTCTTTTGAAGATCCTCGTTTAATCATTCTGTATATCAATGGGATATTCCACAAAGGTAATATAATTGAAGCAATTAAAGCGATTTTTCTCAACATAGATTAGATCACTCAACAGTTTTCAGCTCAAAAGCCTGCTTAACTTTAATTTTAGCATCAATAAAATCTTTATGACTAACATTAAACAAATTAGCGATCTTGCGAATAGCTTCCAATTCTTTAATATCCAATTCCCTGTCCACACAAGCCACGCTAAATAATATTTCAATAAGCTTAATTTTGGATTGATACAACAATTTCTTACCGATCAAACTCGTAAAACTGCGCGTATCTATTCTTTGTTTTATTTATTATCTTTATACTTAGCTTCAACATATTTTTCGATTTCCTGTTTAGCCGCATCGCTTATTTCCAGAAATTCAATACCGGTTTCAAATAGACTTTGTTCATTTTTTTTGACCCAAGCAACCACTGTACACTTAGCTATAATTTTTTCTGCTCGGCCAGGTAAAGAAAACTCCACGCGCAACAGAGTTCCCTTCTCCAGATGTTCACTGGCCATAACCTTTAAGCCCAGAGCACAGACATCCACACTAGTACACTGCTTTTTTACTTCAGGGTGATCAAGCAAATTATATTTTATTTCAGCGTTAAAATCGCATCTAACATATTCTCTGCGTTCAACTGTCCTGCCGGTTGACTCTTCAATAAAGCAAAAAAGTTTCTCTCTGTTCGCGTCATCAATATAGGTAAACTGTATCCCAGTATCAAGCAAATCCATGGTTACCTGTCTTTGCCAAACCACCTTGCCTTCAAGAATAATATCACCTTCAACCCCGGGAATAGTCAGCGCCAAATCCAAAACATCTTTTTCTGTTAACTTTTTATTGCTGATTATTCTTATACCCTTACAGCCAACATCTTCTAAACTAACCATATCTGGAGCATCATTATTCCCTTTGATTAAATACCTTGCATGCGCGTCAACATCTAAACGCACATAACCTCTTTGCTCTTTCATTGCCTTACCTATCTTCTTGAAATTGTTTAAATATTATCCTTAATAAGTCCTACATATCTTTTTACTATATAATATTAAGCATTTTTGTTCAAGCATTAAATACTTAAAATTTATTCAATATGATCTAAGATTAAAACTCCGTTCAAATGATCGATTTCCTGCTGCACCGCCCTACTTGCCAAATCTTTTAAACAAGCCTGAAATTGTTGCTTATTTTCATTTAAAGCGCTAATTTTAACAATCTGAGCACGTTTAATTTTCACATAAGCGCAGGGAACACTCAGACAGCCCTCCTCTTCATGCAAATGCCCCTTTTCAGAAATAATTTGAGGATTGATAAACACTAAAACCGGATCTTCGCTTTTAGCCAGCATTGAATCAGGCTCAAAATCATCAGCGAGATAATCTTTGCGCAAAACAAATACTCTTTTTAAATATCCGATTTGCGGAGCAGCCAGCCCTACACCATTAGGAGTAGCCAGTAAAGTATCCTTTAAATCCCGAACTATTTCCGATAACTGCGGATCATCGGCCTGCACCGCAATTGATTTTGCTTTTAAAATATGTTCTGATTGAGAAAATGATAGAATTTTTTTAACAGCCATAATTATCACTCTCCTATAATTTGCTTATTAGTTTCGATTGGCTCCGGAATCCTTAAAAGGAACACAAATCCGGCGATTAATAGCGGCACAAAACACAATAATGCTATCCGATAGCCCAATGCTTCAAACCGGCTAAAGACAAGCAGCAGCACCCCCCAAATAATCGGGCCGACTATGCCGGCCAAATAACAGATAAAATTAAACATGCCAAATGCTTCACCCGCGGCTCCCTCGGGCACAATATTAACCACAAATGCCCGCGAAACAACCCAGGTAGAGCCTAAGCTTATCCCGGCGAGAAAAACAATAATCCAATGATATGGAGGAACGACTAAAGCCGCCACAAACAAGCAAATAGTCCACAAAGAAAATACCCAGATCATTGCTCGTTTGCAGCCAATACGATCACTAATCAACCCTGAAGAAATACTGCCGATAACAGCAAATACAGTACCGAGAATTACAAACTTAAATACTTCAGCGTCATTTAAGCCAAATACTTTGGTCACATAAATTGACATAAATAGCATTGTTACATTAACCACGCACAAACCAAAAAAAGCAGCTTTTAAAAATTCGCGCAAAGCAGCATACTCATCTTTTTTAAAAAGAGTTATATACATCCGCTTAAAAATCTCAATAACTTGCGGTTGATTAACGCAAATTTTTTTTTGCTGCGCTAAAGGAATAACCCTGTCCTTTACAAACAACATACACGGCAGAGAAAACAATAAAAATAAAATTCCAGTCCATAAAAAAGAAGCCTGATAACCATGAGTAAGCACGATCGGCTTAGTGCAGAGCAATGCGATTACCGCGCCAAAATAACCAAACATTTTTCCCAAACCCGAGACCAGCCCCACCTTACCCGGGGAACTTATGTTTAACATTAAAGCATTATAAAAAATTGTTGCTACCTGACAACCGATATTAGCAATACCGAAAAATACCAAGGCAAAAAAAACATCATTGGTAAATCCCAGGAGTATGGTGAAAAATATACACAATAAAGTAAAGAAAATAAGAAAAGGCCGATGCTTGCCGCGCACATCAGCAACTGTACCAAAAATCGGGGCTAGCAAAGCAATGAAAAAAGTAGATATGCCAAAAGCAATGCCATAAAAAATCTCTGGGGTATGTTTTTCCAGAATCAGCCAGCGGACAAAATACAAAGACACAATGTTTAAGACAAAAAACTGATTTGCCGTATCATACATTGCCCAAGAGATAATTTGACTGTTTCTTTTAACGGTTGCAATCATGATTCTTCCTTCTAATCAAGTGAATTTCATAATAAATCAAGCTTTTAAAACTGTGCCCATAGTATAATATAATCTATAGTCTATGTCTCTATTTTTTTAATTTCGTTTTTCATCAGACTATCCGGAGCTTTAACCCCTGTCATTCATAACCTTAAATCATGCATGCTGGCGATTATTATACTCGGATTAGCGGTGGTTTTAAGCGCGCAAAGTCTGGGAAAAATTGCGATTATTGTATTTTTTGCTGAATACCTACTAGCTGATTTAAATTGTTATTGCTTGTTTTATTGAAATCTAAGGCCTGTTACTACATATCTACTGTTCTGTTTAGTAAGAAAAAGTTTTATCAAAACATCATCCTGCGATTTATCAAAAGTTGCTTTCCAAAGCACAACCACAAGATTATCTTTATTTAAACTACCCATATATTCCCGAGACATATAATTACCCATTGTTTGCTTAAGATAACGGGAAACCTGAAAAAATTTTGTTCTTGAACCCAGCACTTTTAATGCTTTATCAAAATCCTTTGAATAATCCATATAATTTTCCAGCTTAACTCCATCTAAGATATTATCCATGATCGGGTCCGCGACATCCTTCATTTCCTGGCTTGTCCTATTCCTGGGAGCAGCTTGAACATTTGAAGAACAAACCATTGAAACCAATAAACCAAATAAAAGCGCAATAATCATACAGCTTCTTGAGTATTTCATGTTCTGCTCCTTTTTATGTTTCTCTATAAAACCATTAATAGTGCCTTATTCTTATTATACTCTAAAAAAAAAATTAATCCAGCTTCTTGAAGTACAAAGGACTACTGATATTACTGCTATTTATTAAGAAAACCTGCTTTATTTAATTAATCAGCTATAGACTGAATTGCTTTTTCAATCTTTTTTTCAATGCCTCTTTCCAAAAATCCCGGGAGAATTTTCTTAATTTTATCTTTAAAATCTGACTCTAACCATTTGAAATTAGGTGATTTATATAATCCAGACAATTGGAAAACGAAATTTACCGCAGTGGTATCATTGCGCATTAAAGCCAGTAAAAGCTGAAACTTTGATGACTGGCTTAACAACTCCCGGGCAATACTTATTGAAAGTTGACTAGAAAGCATTTCATTGTTTTTTAAACTAAAATTTCCCGCCAAATTAATTTTTTCGCTGGCTAAATCAATCTCTTCCAGCATTGCCAGCTCATCAGTTATCTTAAACTTAGCGGAAATATTGGCAAAATCAACTCGGGTTAAAGCCGGAATATTGAAAAATTCCGACAGCCAAACAAAAAACCGGACATTTTCCAAAAAACCATTTTTAATTTCTAAATGTCCTTGCATCTGAGCGCGAGGATAACTATTATAAACAAGATCGCAGGCAAATTTGCCGTCAACCTTTCCTGTGAACTTAGCCTGAAGCTTACGATAAGCGCCGAATAAAGACAGCAGCACTGTTTCCATTTCATTAGCGCTGACATCTTCAACTTTTAATACACACCTTGTCTTTAACGGCTTATCTGAAATATCTAAAGCCACGTTCCCAGCTAATCTCCCGCCATAAATATCGCTGTTAAATAACGCGACTTTTAAATCTTTATTCATTAAATTAAACAATAAATCAAAATCGCTCAAAGAAAAATCATAAATTTTATCCGCTTTATACTGTAAAATGATTTGCTTCACAAAAAGCTTAATCCTCTGATCAGGAGTTAAGCCAAAACTGGCATTATTAAATAAAGCTTTAATAACTTGAACCGCGTAATTATTCGCACTGCCTTTTAAAAATCCCAGATTCATCTTGCCGTCTAAATTCCCCTCATCAATTGCGCAGGAAAAATCCATATCCAAACTTCGCGGATTATTTTTTCTTAGCACCAGCGCTTGCTGGGCAAATGTCGACAAACTTATATTCAGCGCGGTTTTTTCTAAAAAATCAATATCTGCCTTTATTTTTAGCGGAATATTATTAATAACCATAGTCGCTTGTTCTAAATTGATTTTTTTAGAAGCAAAGCGAATAATAAAATTAATATCCAGTATATTTAAACTTGTCGGAGAAACATTGACTTTCTGGGGAACGCGTTTATAGACTATAAGATTTCTAATATGATTTATCAGTTTATTTTCCTGATTTATCGAATACTCCTGTTTATAAAAATCATCTATTGTGGAAAATCCGCTTAAATTCAAAATACTGTCTTCCAAACTTCCCTTTAAATCAAGCTGAAATTTACCGCTGGCAAAGTTAAGAGTATCAATCGAAAACCCTTTAGGAGTAACCCTGCCGAAAAAATTATACTTGATTGGTTGAACAAAAACATTATCTGTTTGTTTTTCTTGCCCTAATGCCCGACTGAGCATGCGCAGATTAACATCGCCATAGCTTACAATTTTAAATCCCGGACCGATTTTAAGTTTTGCATTGGCGATAATTGCCCGCGAAGCGCTGCCCTTTCTTTCTAAAATATACTGAGAGTCTTCCATAACGATTTTCAGCGGTCGGCCCTGAGCCAATAAATTAATTATTTCCACAATACCATCAATGCTTTCTTTTAAAAATAGCGGATATTTAAAAAAATCAATCTTAGGCTGAATTAAATAGATTTTAGAAATAAACAGCTGTTTTTTAGTAATGATTTCTTTTAAAGAAAATACCAATGTTATTCTTTTAATCGACAGAGGGAAATTATCTGAATTTTGGCCATTACCATGCACCGCGACATCTTTAAGCACAATAAAAAAAGGCGGAAGATAATCAATGCTGCCAATTGTCGCCGGCTTATCCAAATATCCGCTTATTTGCTCCTCTATCTTAGCCTTGTTTTCCATAAGCGCTGTTTTTACAGCAAAAGAGACTAAAACAAAAAACAAACTTAACAAAGTAATTAAAGCCAGAACAAAAACTAGTTTAGAAATAGACTGTTTCAAACAATTCCTCATTTATATAAACTTCCAATCGATCAATAAAATATACAGCTTTATATTTGAGCCCCATGGGAGATTGATAGGGATATTCTTTATATTCACTGAATAAAAGACTAAGCTGCTTGAAGGTAATTACCTTTTTTTTCAAATCATATTCACTATCTTGTGACTGCATCTGCTCCATTTTTAAGAGATAAACCACGGCAAACGGCAGAGCTTCTGATTGAGGATAAAGCTCAACAAACTTGGAAAAAGAAGTATACGCGTCATAATAATTAGCACAAGCAAAATAATACTCTCCGGTCGCGAACAAAGCATCCTGATAATATGGAGAGTTTGTTGATAAGCGCAGTAAAGAATGGAACTGGATAAAAGCAAAATCCTTTTCCCCAGCCTTAATAGACTGTTTAGCGCTAAGAAATAACTCCGCGTCTTCCTGCGCGTAAATAGGCATTGTAACAGCAATTATGCTAATCACTAAAAATAACAACTGAATTTTTTTCTTCATCCCATTCCCCCTTGTTCAACAATTAAACTTTAAATATTATTATAACAAAGCAAAAAGCAGAATAAAAGTATTTTCCCAAAATTGCGAACAAAAAGCCAACTCTTTTTAGGTTTATAAGAGCTGGCTTAAAGTTTAAAATAATTACCAGTTTATTTCTTGATATTTTCGGCTATTACTTTTAATAACGCTTCCGGGTTAATTGGTTTTTCAATAACAGCTTTAACCGGCAGCCACTCATCATCTGGTTTAAAATCATAGGCAAGACGCATATCGTTTTTAATTCCAGTGACCATAACTACCGGAATGTTTTTTGTTTTCTCGTCATCCTTAAATATTCTGGCTGTATCAAACCCCTCTGTTTTATGAGTCATCATAACATCAAGCAGGATCAAGTCAGGCATTTGCGCTTGAGCAATAACAAAACCCTCCTTACCATTTGGCGCGGTTAAAACTTCAAAACCTTTTGATATAAGCATTGTAGAGACTGCATCTCTAAAATCACCATCATCATCAATTATCAATAGCTTTCCTGCCATTATCGCCTCCTTTATTACCGATTAACACAAACCAAAATTACTTAGCGTAGCGTAATTAATCCTGATTATAAGCTTTTTAGCGCGTTATTGCAAGCCCCTGTATTGTTTTATTTTTTATACATTGGTTTTGGCGTATATCTTGTGTGTAATAGTTTATGCGATTTTTCGCCTAAAGGTTTACCTAAGAACTCCGCATACAGCTTGCAAACAAAAGGATTTTCATGCGAACTGCGTATTTTTGTATCAGCATCTTCCTGATACAAACCCTGCGCTCTTTTAATTCGTAATTTATCAGTAACGCCATAAGGCTGACCGCCGCCGCCAACGCATCCGCCAGGACAAGCCATGACTTCAATAAAATGATAAGGCAGTTCGGTTTTTTCGGCAATCGCTTTTTCCACTTTCTTTAATACATATTCTACATTACCGATTCCATGAGCAACCGCGATTTTTACAATTGTCCCTTCAATATCAATTTCTGTTTCTTTCACCCCTTCTAAACCACGAACATTATTAAATTCCAGTTTAGCCAGCTTTTTATTGGTCACATAATGATAAGCCGTTCGCAAAGCCGCCTCCATAACACCACCAGTCGCGCCAAAAATAACACCCGCTCCAGTATAATCACCCAAGATATGATCCGCTGATTCATCTGGTAAATTAGCAAAGTCAATTCCTGCCTGTTTGATCATCCTAGCCAACTCCCGGGTAGTTAATACAATATCAATGTCCTGATACCCGGAAGCAAACATTTGCTCGCTTCTGCTAACTTCATATTTTTTCGCGGTACAAGGCATAACTGAGATCATTTGAATTTTTGCCGGATCAATTTTATTCTTCTGGGCATAATAAGTTTTCGATAATACTCCGACCATTTCATGCGGAGATTTAGCTGTAGAAAAATACTCAATCATATCCGGATAAAATCTCTCCATATAATCTACCCAGGAAGGGCAGCAGGAAGTTATTAAAGGCAATGCCCCTTTTTTATGGACAAAGCGTTCGACAAATTCCGAAGCCTCTTCAACAATAGTTAAATCAGCGCCAAAAGTTGTATCAAATACCGCTTTAAAACCGAGCATTCTCAGCGCGGAATATAATTTACCGGTTAAATTCGCTCCCTCCGAAAAACCAAAAGCTTCACCGATCGCGACTCTTACAGCCGGAGCAATCTGAACAACACAGTATTTATCCGGATTATACAAAGACTGCCAAACCTGATGGGTTTGATCAAATTCGACAATCGCGCCGGTAGGACAATGCGCCGAACACTGTCCGCATTTAATACAAGGACTGTCCGCCAAATTAATATCCCCGGCCGCGGAAATCCGCGTATTCAAACCCCTTTCAAGGAAAGATAAAGCCCAAACATCCTGCAAATCCTGACAAACCTGAACGCAGCGTCCGCATAAAATGCATTTTTCCGGTACCAGGGAGATTGTTCCAGTAGAACCGTCTTCCGGTAAATTTCTTAAATGCTGTTTAAACGGAAATTCTCTGATTCCAAAGTCCCCTGCTAATTTTTGCAGCTCGCAATTATTATTTCTGCCGCATTGCAGGCAATCATTAGGATGATTAGAAAGAATCAATTCAATTACGGTTTTGCGGGTTTGCTGTAATTCCTGATCATGGGTAATAATATCCATGCCTTCATCTAAAGGAGTACAGCAAGAACGCATCATTTTATTTGTCCCCTTGATTTTAACAATACATATGCCGCAGCCGGCAGTCGCGTGCAAATCAGGATGTTTACAAAGCGTTGGGATATGCACATTAATCAGCTTGGCGGCATCTAAAATAGTACTGCCTTTTTTTACCTGTACATCAATATTATTTATTTTTGCTTTAATCATGATTTACTCCCGTATTACCGCGTCAAATTTACATGTATCAAAACATTTACCGCATTTGATACATTGTTCCTGGTTAATAATATATTCCTTGTTTTCATTCTTGGGTATAGCATTTACCGGACAAGCTCTGGAACACATCCCGCAGCTTACACATTTTTCTTTAGAAATCACAAAGCGCAATAAGTCAGCGCATTTTTTCGCGGCACAGCGGCGATCATTAATATGCTGATTATATTCTTCACGGTAATATTTTATCGTGGAAAGTATGGGATTAGGCGCTGTTTGCCCCAAACCGCACAATGAAGCTTTTTTAACCGCGTTACAGATATTTTCCAGTTTAACCAGATCATCCTGAGTGGCTTTACCGCGGGAAATAGCTTTAAGATAATTCAACATCTGGAAACCGCCAATCCGGCAGGGAGCACATTTACCGCACGATTCATCCACGCAGAAACGCAGATAAAACTTGGCAATATCCACCATACAATCATCCTCGTCTAAAACAATCATCCCTCCTGAACCCATAATTGAACCAAGTTTCTGGAGATTTTCATAATCAACCGGAGTATCGAGAAATTCCTTGGGAATTACTCCCCCGGACGGACCGCCAGTCTGCACTGCTTTTATTTTTTTATCCTCAAATACTCCGCCGCCGATTTCATAAACAATCTCGCGCAAAGTAATACCCATCGGCACTTCAATTAAACCTGAGTTTTTCACTTTTCCAGTTAAAGCAAAAACCTTGGTTCCTTTGGCTGTGGCACTGCCAATTCCCGAAAACCATTTTGCCCCTTTTAACAATATCACGGCAATATTCGCCAATGTTTCCACATTATTAATAACTGTTGGGTTTTTCCACAAACCACTAATCGAAGGATATGGCGGTCTGGGAGTCGGACAGCCTCTTTTACCTTCGATTGAGGCAATCAAAGCAGTTTCTTCACCACAAACAAAAGCGCCCGCGCCCAAGCGGATATCCAAATCAAAACTAAAATTACTGCCCAGAATATTTTCACCTAAAAGGCCATATTCCCGAGCCTGATCAATTGCTTTTTGCACTCTTTCAATTGCCAAAGGATATTCCGCGCGAATATAAAAATAACCTTTATCCGCTCCAATAGCAAAGCCGCCGATAATCATTCCTTCAATAACTGAATGCGGATCACCTTCTAAAACACTCCGATCCATGTACGCTCCGGGATCACCTTCATCAGCATTGCAGATTATGTATTTCTGGTCAGCTTCCGTACTACGAGCAAAGTTCCATTTAGTGGCCGTAGGAAAACCTCCGCCGCCTCTGCCTCTTAAACCGCTGATTTTCAGCTGTTCAATAACATCTTGCGGAGAAGAATCGAAAATAACTTTCGCTAAAGCCTGATAACCATCCTGGCCAATATAATCATCGATTTTTTCCGGATCAATTATCCCGCAATTGCGCAAAACAATCTTTAACTGCTTGGGATCTGCTTCCAGTACCGCGTCTCTAAGTGTTTTATTTTTTTTAATTACCTCACTAACAATCTGATTAATCATTGCTTCGTCATTGAGTTTATAAGTAATATTTTCCGGCAAAATCCTGGCAATAACTCCCTGCCCGTAAATACCCAGTTCAGCGACACGCACAACCTGTACCTGGTCATCCAGCTTTTCCTCGGCCAAGACACTAATGATTGTATCCGCGTAATCAGCCTCACGCTGCTTTCCATCAGTATCACAAACCAATATTATTTTTTTATCGTTTTTTCCACTCATCTTACCTGCCCTTTACGTTATAAATATGATCATTTAATAATTGTTTATTAGTAACATGTCTTTCAATAATTTCAATCGCGCTTTTCTTATCAATATTTCCGTATATAACCTGGGGAACGCCATCAATACACACCTCGACCAATGGCTCAGCATAACATTTTCCCGCGCAGCCGCATTGACCGACACTAACATCTAAATTACGTTTTTTCACTTCCTGTTTAAGTGTTTCCAGGACAACATCCGCGCCTGCGGCAATTCCGCAAGTGCTCATTCCCACTTTAATCCAGTTCTTTCTTGGTTTGGAATTTTCCTGTTTAATTTTATTTAAACTATCCTTTGTCAGCTTATTCATTATTCTTGCTCCCTTCTTTAACATAAAGTGAAAGGATGTCCATCACTTCTTTTGTCTTGACCTTGCCATACACTTTACTTCCAATCGTAATTACCGGCGCCAATCCGCAGCAGCCCAGGCAGCGCACAACCTGAAGGTGAAACAATTTATCTTGCGTTGTTTGCTCTTCTTCAACATGTAAAATTCTTTTTAACTCTGATAATATCTGAGGCGCGCCTTTTAAATAACAGGCAGTACCCATACACACAGAAATCGTATGTTTACCCGGAGCCTCAAGTTTAAAATAATTATAAAAAGTTAAAACCTCATAAATACTGGCCATAGGAACTTCTAAAATCCTCGATAACTCAAAAGAAACATTCCGCGGAACATAACCATAATGATTCTGGATCTCATGGAGAATCATCACCAGATTGCCTTTTTTGCCTTTCCATTTAGCCGCCAAATGCTCTAACTGATTGACTGTCTTAACATGATCCTGAGAATTAAGCTTAATGCATTTTTCCACTATTTTAAGCAATGATTCCGGCTTAACCGGTTTTTCCAGCACAGCTCTCACAGGCAAAGCCTTGTCCTGCGGCCGCAGTTCAAAAGGAAAATCCATTTCTTTATGCGCTCCGGTAATCATGACAATCGGGATTTCCTTGCTGGCCGCATCAGCCGCAATCGCTTTGGCAATATCCGCGCCTTCAGTTTTATAACTCATCATCATATCCAGCAATATCAAGTCAGGAGAATCATGTTTTACTTTAGAAAATCCCTCCTGGCCGCTGGCCGCAGTTGTTACCTGATAGCCGTTTGCCTGCAGCAAAAGCTGCGTTGCCTCGGTAAAGTCCTGATCATCATCAATAATAAGTATCCGCGCACACATATTTATTCCTTTCTTACTTGTCGGTAATATACTTTTATTCAGTTTTTATAGTGAATTTAAACGAATTTCCCGCGTTTTTTGGCTCAACCCAAATCTCACCGCCATGCTGTTCAATTATTTTCTGGGTTATAAACAAGCCAATCCCCGTGCCTTTTACTTTTTCCATGCCCGCGTAAATTAAACGGGAAAACTTTTTAAACAATTTATCAGTATCAATACTGGCAATCGGCCTGCCGTCATTATAAACTTCTACTTCCACCATACTGCTTTTTACTTGAGTAGTGATCCTGATGATCCCGCCCTGCGCTCCGTATTTAATCGCGTTAGATAATAAATTATTCGCGACAATCTGAATCAAGCCGACATCCATATTAATCACAATATTCGGATTAATCTGCGCGTCAATAGTCATGTTTTTTTCCTGAGCCAGCTGCAAAAAAGACTCTATAGAAACATCAAATATCTGCTCTTTTAAATTCGCCATTGTCTTTTTCAGCATTATCTCATCTTTTTCAATTCTGCTTAAATTAAGAAAATTTTTCACAGTTGCTGAAAGATAATCAAGATTGCGAGACATAGAAACCAGGGCTTTTTTCTGCGCCTCATTCATTGGCCCAAGAAATTCTTTTCTTAAATTATAAGCATTTAACACAATAGAGGATAAGATGCCTTTAAGTTCATGCGAAACAAAGCCGACCAAATCCAGATAATTGCGATTTAATACTTCCAGTTTATTATTAGAAACAATCAAACTTTTTTCCCGTTCATCCAGCTTGCTGGACATGATGTTAAAAGCATCAGCTAATTCTCTTAATTCTTTTAAAGGACTGTTGGTTTTTACTCTATGCTGCAGATCTCCGCTGGCAATTTTACTCGTTGCTCTTAAAATCATCGTCATCGGCTTGGTAATTGCCGCGGTTAAAATCAAGGCCAAAATCGCGGCCAAAACTCCGGCAGCGCAGATAATAGTAAAAAATGCCAGAACAATCGCTCTTTCAGTATCAACAAATGGCTTTTCCAGAACTCCGACATACAGCACTCCGATAATCCGATTATCAATATCCCTAATCGGCTCATAAGCTGTCAAATACCAGGCATTAACCACAAAAGCCCGGTCAACCCAAGTCCCGCCTTTTTTTAAAACCTCATTATAAACAACCTCTGATATGCGCGTACCAACTGCTCTTTGGTTTTTATCAGTTAAAACATTAGTGGCAATGCGCACATCATCCTGAAAAATAGTTACTGTTCCTACTGACTTACCTTCATAAACTTTATTTTGAAAAACTAAATCGCGAATATTGTCCACTAAAGCAAAATCCCGGTTAATTATTTTGCCGCCATAAATAACCTTTATTACCTTGCCCGCTTTATCTTGCAACGGCAGAGCATATTCAATGGTCATGGCCTGCTCTAAGATTTTCCTATCTGTCGCGATTGCTTTGGACGTCGGCAAAATATTTATCTTTGACTTGTCCGCTAGCTCCTGATTTATTTGGATTAATTCTTGAGTTTCAATAATTCTGGTTCCGCCAATCGCCTTGCCTTCAAAAGCGCGCAAAACAATCGGGCTAATCACCCGCTGTTTTTGATCAAGCGATACCTGATACATATAATCCAAACCGATTTTCTGCTGGAATTGGCTTAAATCCGCTGTATCACAAATAAGCTCAAAAGCCTGCCGCATAGCGGATATCTGATTATCATAAACCGAGCGCGCGGTCTGTAAGTTATTTTTAACTTCCTGCTGCGCTTTTTCAATAATATCTTTTTTCAGGATATAAGCGCCAAGCATCGCGATCGAAACCCCTAAAACAATAATCAAGCTGAAAAAAGATAAAAATATTCTGGGTTTAAGTGAATTTAGTTTCATATATTTATTTCTGCTTCCTGAGCTTCTTTTTCCAACAAATTGCTAAAATAAATTACATTTTCCAGTTCCAGCACTAAATTAACATTATTCACTACACACTCTTTAGGGGCACGCAGTCTGATTGGCGCAAAATTTAATACTCCCTTTACTCCGGATAAAACCATTAAATCCAAAACCTGCTGCGCTGATGATTCCGGAACAGCAATAATCCCAATGCGAATATCATTTGTTTGAATAAACTCAATCATCTGATCCGCGTGCAAAACCGGGATCACTGCCTGGGAGCTTACTTTTAGCGGATCAGCCTCAAACACAGCATCAATTTTAATCCCGTCTTTTTCAAAACCATCATATTTAGCCAAGGCCGCGCCAATATTCCCAGCACCAACAATAATCGCGTGCTTGATTGTATTTTTCCCCAGGATATTATTCAAATGCTCAATCAACTCATCAATCTGATATCCGCCGCGCTTATTTCCGGAAATCCCAAAAATTGAAAAATCCTTGCGCACCTGAGAAGGCGTTACGCCTATAGCATCTGCTAAATTATCTGAGAAAATCCTGGCAAACCCCATTGTTTTTAATCTTCTCAAAGCATTTTTGTATCGAGAAAGCCGAATAACACTATTTTTATTCTTCATTGAATAAACTTTCTTGTGATTTTTTTCACAAAACTTAAATTGATAAAAAAAACATCTATTGATTAAAATAGATTTTTGTTACTTTTTTCACAATATAATATAAATGTATCATATTTTTGACTCTTGTCAAGGGGTTTTGTTATTTTTTTCACAAAAACATTCATTTGAGCATTTTGATTTAAATAAAGCTAAAATACCCATTCCCAAAGACAAAGCCATGTCCTTTTTTGGAATATTTTTGGTTCCAAGAATTATTGTTTGTTGAGTAGCGTGCAATCGTTCAGCTAATTCCAATTTTTTAAAAAACCATGGGTAATAATTATTTTCTTACCCAAAAAGAAATATTGCCATTTCCAAACCCGCATTGTTGCCATTTCCTTATTTACCTATAACATAAAAATCAGGTATTTTATGGAGCGTCGATTTCGGCACGGAATAAAATTACCTGAATTGCCTTATTATATTTATTTTTTCTTCATTTTGCTTGTTAATGGATATTTTTCAGGATTTTCTAGGTTATCTATTTCTAGATCAACATCTAAATTAGGCCAGTAGAGGTGGAACCCATGAAGAAGTTTAACATTTTGGATGTTTTTGATGGTTTGATTGCGAAAAAAGGGATAATTTTGGTAATCGAGAAAGTATTCCTTTTTTTTTACTAGCACCCAAATGCCAAAAGTGGTAATATTTTCAACGCTTACCGAAATAGTTTTGCCATTCTTTAATGATTTCATTTTTATGTTTCTCCACTATTTTTTGTATTTCGCTTAATTGTCTTGGATTTAATCTGTAACAGGTTGCTAAAGCAATAATTGGCTCAATCCAAAATTTTGCTTCACCCTCAGCGCACTCTATATGAATATGAATGCGTGATTCCTCATTTGATAAAAAATAAAAGCGGTATCCTTTTACTCGAAATTCAGTATTGCTCGCTTCGTACAAAAGCATCGTTCAGTTCCAATACCCTATAATTCGAGGCCGCGGAATCTTGAATTGCTCAAGAACCTCACTGAATCTTTGCCAATTGTAGCTCTTGCGTTGACTCCGGCGGTTTAACCATTTGTACATTATCCTGCATACCTGGTTGTAGAATTTGTGCAGCATCTTATAGTTGCCGCAGACTCCGTAATAGTTCCAATGTCCCTGTAACTTCTGTCGTAGCTTGATGAGTATCCCCGCGTGTCCCTTTGATCCATCCTAGAATCGCCGCAATTGCTCCCCGGAACTTCTTCTTCGACGTTCGCATCTTCACTAGTGAGTTACCTCTTCGGCTCTTCCCCCAGCGGTATTCGAATCCGAGAAAGTTAAAACCTTTACTGTTCTCGGTCTCGAATCTGGTGAATTTAATTACCTGCGTCTTCTCCAGGGATAATTCAAGCTTGAATTTCTCCAGCCGATTACTCAGTACGTCGTAAAATCTCTGTGTATCGCTCTGGAACTGGAAGCTACAGATAAAGTCATCCGCGTATCGCATAATCCTCACTTCTCCACGACACCGAGGTTTGACTACCTTCACAAACCACAGATCAAGTGCGTAGTGTAAATAGATGTTTGCCAGAACTGCCGAGACAATACCTCCCTGTGGGGTTCCGGTCAGAGGATGTATCACTCTGCCGTCTTCCTCAAGGATGCCTACCTTGAGCCATTTTCGAATTAGCCCAAGGAATCGTCGGTCGTTAATCCGCTGTTCGAGCATCTTCATCATCCAATCGTGGTCTATCCGATCAAAGAAACCCTTGATATCTGCATCAACAATCCAGCCAAATCTTCCCCGTTGCAACCGTTTGCTTAGTAGGGACACGGCGTGCCGTGTCCCTACTATTAATAATTATTATTCCATGTATATGATTGGGCATAATTATATATTTATCCAATTGAATATTTTCCCGTAATCGTTGTGTGTTTTGCCATTCTTCATCAACAATTTTACCATATTCATTAAGGATAACGGCCACAGCACGCTGTGGCCCTACAGGTTTATTTATAATTTCACCAATTAATAAATCCCTATTATATGTACATATTGTTACATAATAATATCCTGCCTGGGTATAATCGTATTCTTTTAATCAGTGATTTTTTCTTTTTGGATATTTGTTCATTTTTTATCACCACAACACGAAAACCAGGTATTTTATGGAGCGGCTTTGCCGCAGAATAAAATTACCTGGATTGCTTTGTTATGACCATTTAAATTGAGGTTTTCTGTGTGATTGCGCGCAATCTCTAAGGTAAAGATTAATTAAGTTTTGATAAGGAACGCCTGTTTCTCCAGCGAGAGACTTAAAATAATCAATTGTTTGCCGTTCAATTCTAATACTAATTTGCTGTTTTAATTGTTTAGCATAAGGATTCTTGGTAGATTTCGAAAAATCATATTCTTTTCGCATAATATTGTTTCTCCTCTTTTTTCGTTGCTTTTCGTGCTGATATAATTCTGATAATTTCATCATTTTCTCTGTAACAATAGCAGACTACGAGGATTCTTAAACGTATGCTCATCCCTAATAATACAAATCTATCTTCATGTTCAGAATGGTCAGGATCATAAATTATTTGAGCGCTATCATCTAAAAATACAGTTTTAGCTTCTTCAAATGAAACCTTATGTTTCTTTAGATTGGTTGTGTTTTTATTTTCGTCCCAAACGAATCGTATATCCATAATAATTATATAATAATTACCAATTTAAGTCAATAAATTTATTTTTTATTACCATAACATTAAATATATGCCCTGTCCTTTTTTGTAACATTTTAGGTTCCAAGAAGTATTGTTTGGACTAACTCATCCCCTTTTAACAGTCACAATACATACATAATACCCTGATATGAGACATGTCGTAAAATATACTGCTAATAGTTTATAGGGTATAAATGCCTATATTTAATCACTTAACAACTCCCTTGTCAGCGGGGCTTTTCAATAATTTTTAATCTTTAAGCTATGTCCCATATATTCGTTTTTAAAAAAAAGCAATCTCTTGATTTTAGAGATTGCTTGGGTTATTTTGGGTTTAACATTATCTTCAACTTCCTCGATATTAACAAAGACACAAGACAATTCCTAAACCCTCATTCCCGTCTTAAGTATTGCGTCGTGAGTATCGCGTAAAAAATAACTGCTAACAAATTTTTTACTTTATAACTTTATGAACTTTTAACTCTACCCGCAGTTTTTCTGTTTTTTGCTTTTACTATCAGCTATCAGCCAGGCTATTCCTGCGCATCCCCGATTATTGATAAAATAAACCTTTTACTAAATACCTGCCCTCCTCCTGACTAAGGGTTAACCTGATCAGAATATCATTTTTTGTTTTATCAAAGGTTCCCTTCCAAAAGACTATCGTAGAGCCCTGAGTATTAATAAATCCTAAATATTCGCGATATAAATAACTACCTACCCAATCATAGACTTCTTTTCTCTTTTCAACAAACCGCTTTTTAGATAACAGGGATCTCAGATCATTATCAAAATCCTTTATATACATGGGATAATCATCATTGGCCATTCCCTGCAGGATATTATCAATTATCGGATCAGCGCATTGCTTAACTTGTTCATTATCAGTTCCAATCACCGCCGCATGCGCAGTTGATGACAAGATCATGATTAATCCCATACCCCAAATCAGTATTCTTTGTTTCATCTCTGCTCCTTTTTTAATGCTTTAAGTAAATTACAGATACATTGATTTTACCGCAGTTGCTAGCTTTACGTCAAAACAAAATTTAAGAATAATTTTCCGCGTTTTTAATTTGTGCTGATTATTTCCTGTATCTTCTGATTGCTGAAAGTTATCTCTCCGATGGAAGAACCCATATCCACTTCCAAAACCACATAAGTGTCTGCCTGTTTTTTTAATTTTCCCCGCATTGTTTGACCGTTTTTAAGTTTTACTATCGTATCAATTTTAAGCGCTGAAACTTGCTGCGGTTTTTTAACGGTTTTTGGTTCAACGCGATTGCTTTTGAGCTGAGCAACCGTCTTGATTTTCCTCGCTATTTGACGGGCTTTTTGCAGATCATCATCTGCTGCTTTGGCATAACCTAATTTTTTTAATACCTGAGACCTCATATAATAAGCATGACTGAAATCCGGATTTTCCCTGATAATTCTATCAATAATATTTTTCGCTTTAGGCGCATCATTTAATCCGCTATAAGCTATGGCCAAACTCAAGACTGTCCAAGGCTGCTTATCTCCGCTAGCCTGGAGGGTTAAAGCAATATCCCGAGCTTTTTCAAATTCAAGAACAGCCTGTTTTTCTGAGCCCATCGCCAAATAAACTCCAGCCAGATCATTGTGAATATTCTGATATCGCGGATCTTCTTCAGCTATCTGCTGATAAAGAGCCAGTGCCTTTGCTGATTGCTGATTATCCCTCAACACGCTGGCAAAACTATATTTTATCTCCATATCCTGGGGAGCCATTCTATGCGCTTTTTGCATAAACTCAACAGCTTTGGGATAATTTTCCAACTGCATATACATTACACCAATATTCCTATAAAGCCGCGGATCATTATCTTTGGCTTTAATCGCTGCCTTGTAACTGCTGATTGCCTTCTCTAAATCATTCCGGCTTAAATAGATTTCTCCTAACATTTTATGCGCCGGAGCAAACTCATGGTCTAAAGCCAGAACCTGTTCTAATTTTTCAATCGCCTGCTGAATATTATTTTGCTGATAATCGCTATTTGCCTGATTACACAATGAAATCAGCTGTTCATTTTTAAGCTGGCTCAAATCTGATTTAGCGCTAGGATTATTAATCGCGTTCATTTTCTTTAAATACATTTCCGCCTGATTAAAATCTTTCTGCTCGCGATAAATATCAACTAAAGCCTGACAAGCCTGCGCATGGCTGCTGTCAAGACTCAGCGCGTTTTTATAATGTTCAATCGCCAGCTCAATTTTACCCTGCGCGTCATAAGCACAAGCTAAATTGTAATATACCTGCGCCTTGGGACAAAGCTTGATTGATTTAGTATAAAAATCAATCGCCGCCTGCATCTCGCCTTTATTATATTGTTCGACCGCTTTATTATTCAGCAACATTGCTATTCTCGACAGTCCGATTATCAAGCTAATGCCCAGGCAAACAATAAGCGCCGCTGCTTTAGCATAGTTTAATATTTCTTTCATCAGCTGTTTCTCCCCTATAATTTTTATTATTTTCTCTGAAATCTTTTCTCCAGATCCGACCAACTAATCGTAATTACAGTTGGCCGGCCATGCGGACAAGTATAAGGCGCCTCAGTCTGCCACAAGCTTTGCAGCAAGCAAGCGATTTTTTCACTGGAAAGTTCCTGATTGGCCCGCACCGCGCTGTGACATGCTATGGGCGCGAGAAACTGATTTATTTTCGCGTCAAAATCAGGACTAATCTCAAATTCGATAATATCATTAGCAATTGCCTGAAATTCTGCCTTTATGTCTATTTTACCGAGTATTGCCGGATACGCGTAAACCGCCAAGCTATTATCGCCAAAATCCTCTATTTCAAATCCCAGCTGCTCAAAAGCGGTTTTATGTTCATTGATTAAAATAAACTCCTGAGCATTTAAATGCAGTGTGATCGGTAAAAGCAATTTTTGTTTTTCTACTTTTTTTTGCTTGAATTGTTTAAACAACTGATCAAAAATAATCCGCTCATGCGCCGCGTGCTGATCAATTACGATCAGCCCTTTATCATCCTGAGTTACGATATAAGTAGAATGGACTTGTAAGTAATCGCCTCTTTTACCCTGCGCGTAAACTTGCTCATTTTCCTGATTAAATAAAGTCTGGGCTGCATCAGCAATTGAAAATAATTTTTCTTCAGACTGCTGCCGCTGCACATAAGCCTGCTGAATATAATTTATTCCATCCGTCTTCCGTTTATTATTACTAAAGAAAAAAATACTCCCATCCTGCTTACCGAACCGCGGCAGCTGATTATTCGGCATCTGTGGCAAGTGATCCTTATCAGTTAAAGCGTCTTTTATTGCTTTTACCAAAAGATCATGTACCATTCCTGCCTGCTGAAATCTGATTTCCCGCTTGCTGGGATGAACATTAACATCAATCATCTGGGCAGGAGTTTGGATAAAAATTAAAGCTGCCGGAAATTTTTTTTCCATTAAGAAAGTATTATATCCCTGGACAATCGCGTGGGACATTGTTTTATCGGCTATGCTGCGATTATTCACAAAAAGATATTGCTGCTTACGGCTGGAATATCCGCAGCCAGCTTTGCTCACAAAGCCGCTGATTTTCAGCATTGCGATATTTAAAGATATCGGGACAAGCTCCTGAGCGAATTCTTTGCCTAATAACACTTCAATTCTTTGCAAAAGCGATGGATGCGCTGAACAATTGATCAAAGCCTTTTGATTATGGATTAATTTAAAACCAATCTGGGGATAAGCCAAAGCAAGTTCTGTAATAATTCGGGTAATATTCGCCATTTCCGTTGTCTTGGTTTTTAAAAATTTTAAGCGTGCCGGAGTATTGTAAAAAAGATTCAATACTTCTACTGTTGTCCCTTTAGTACGCACAGTTTCACAGATATTTTTCGTTTCCCCGCCTTCACTATAAAGCTGCCGGGCGATTTGAGTGCTGGCAGTGGCAGAACAAAGCGTTAAGCGGCTGACAGCAGCAATGCTGGCCAAGGCTTCCCCGCGAAAGCCCAAAGTCATAATATTGGTTAAATCCGCGTCGCTGTTTATCTTGCTGGTCGCGTGCCGCAGACAAGCCTGCGGCAAATCATCAGTTTCAATACCCTGTCCATCATCAATTACTTTAATTGATTTTAAACCCGCGTCCTCAATAATAACTTCAAGATTGTTGCTCCGCGCGTCCAGCGAATTTTCCACCAGCTCTTTAACCACAGAAGCCGGACGTTCAACAACTTCTCCGGCAGCAATTTTATCAGCTAATTGTTTGGACAAAATTTTTATTTTACTCATAACATGTCTTGTCCTAATATAGTTGCTTATCCCTGATTATAGTTAATAGTTAATAGTTATGAATTATGAATTATAAGTTATGAATTAACTGCTTTTGAACTTACAAGCTGTTTTTTCTTTGTTTTTTAATTCATAATTCATAACTGTTTTTGCGTCCTAGCGTAGCGATCGTCCATCATCCTTCGGTTTTATGTTCTCTATTTCCTGCTTCCATTGATCAAGTAAATTCAAGGCCTCAATCGGACTAAGCTGATTTAAATCAATTGCCCTGATTTTACTAATCAAAATATTTTCTTTTTGACTGAATAATTCCGGCTGGACTTCCTGCTTTTTTTTCTTATTTATATCTGATTGCACTAAACTGGGAATGCCATTGCTGGAAATACTGTTAATCTCCAAATTGCCTAAAATTTCCCGTGCCCGGTTAATTACCTGCTTAGGCAAACCAGCTAATCTGGCCACATGAATCCCATAGGAATGATCGGCTTGTCCCTGGATTAGTTTATATAAAAAGATTACTTCATCGTTCCACTCTCTTACTGAAACATTATAATTTTTAATGCCCTTAAACATCATTTCCATTTCCGCTAATTCATGATAATGCGTGGCAAATAAAGTCTTTGCTTTCGCGGCCTGATTTTCATGCAGATATTCCGCGGTTGCCCAGGCAATACTTAAGCCGTCAAAAGTACTGGTACCGCGTCCGATTTCATCAAGAATAATCAAACTTCGGGCAGTAGCATTGTTTAAAATATTAGCGGTTTCACTCATTTCCATCATAAAGGTACTCATCCCGGCGCTAATATCATCTGCCGCGCCAATCCGGGTAAAAATTCTATCCACGATCCCGATCCGGGCTTGCTCCGCGGGCACAAAACTGCCGATCTGAGCCATGAGAATTATTAAAGCAACCTGACGAATATATGTGGATTTACCCGCCATATTCGGCCCGGTAATAATCATCACCTGATTATCCCGCGTATCAAGCAGTGTATCATTGGGAATGAATTTATTTCTGCTGAGCAGATTTTCCAATACAGGATGCCGGCCGTTTTTGATATTAATTTTTGAATCATCGCTCAGCTCAGGGCGAGTATAATTATTATTCGCTGCTGCCGTGGCCAAACCATTTAGCACATCAAGCACAGCAATAAACCCAGCGCTTTTCTGAATCAGCGAAAGCTGATCAATAATTTGGCCGCAGATTTTTATAAATATCTGTAATTCTAAATCCAGCATTTTATCCTGAGCAGATAAAATTTTCTCTTCCTGTTCCTTTAATTCCAAAGTAGTAAATCGCTCGGCATTGACCAAGGTCTGTTTACGGGTATAATCATCCGGCACCAGAGTCAGATTAGCATTGGTTACTTCAATATAATAGCCGAATACTTTATTATATTTTATCTTTAAGGAAGAAATCCCGGTACGCTGGATTTCCTTTTGCTGTAAAGCTGCCAGCCAATCTTTACCTCCGCAAGTAATCGCGATCAGCTCATCCAGTTCCTGATTAAACCCGGGTTTAATCATTCGTCCTTCTTTAGTCGACAGCGGAGCATCTGCCCGGATTGACTGCTCCAGCAAATCCACTAGATCAGAATGTTCATCCAGTCCAGACTGCAAATCAATTAATAAACTGCTGCTTGATTTATCCAGCAAAGCTTTAAGCCTGGGAATTATTTTTAAAGAATTGTTCAAACTAAACACATCTCTGGCATTAGCCGCGCCCAAGCTTATCCGGCTGAGCAGGCGTTCAATATCTCCAATTTCCTTAAGTTCCGCCTGCAGACTATTGCGCAAAGCCTGATCATTCTTAAGTTCTTCTACCGCATCCAATCTTTTATTAATCTGACTAATATCCAATAAAGGCTGCTGAATCCAATTAGTTAATAAGCGGCTGCCCATGGGAACATTAGTATAATTTAATTCTTCGAGCAAACTGCCTTTTTTCGCTCCGCGCATTGTCCTGGTTAATTCCAGATTGCGCTGGGCAACGCCGTCTAAGATCATAATTTTATTCAGGGAATAAGGCCTGATTTTATTAATATGCTTTAGTTGGGTTTTCTGGGTTTGCTCTAAATAGCGCAACAAGGCTCCGGCAGCACACACCGCCAGCGGCATGTCTTCACAGCCAAAGCCCTGCAGATTCTGAGTTTTAAAATGCTTGATTAATTTATCATAACTCGCCGCGCGGTCAAAAGCCCAGTCCTCAACATCGCTGATCATAGTCTGAATACTGAGGTTTATTTTTTCAACTAAATTCTTATCTGTCTTAAGACTGGCGGACAAAATTACTTCCGCCGGAGATAATCTGATCAGTTCACCCAGCAAACGATGTTGTTGATTCAGCTGGGTAACTTTAAATTCTCCGGTAGATAAATCCGCGACCGCCAGACCATATTCCTGCTCAGAGTGATGAAAGATACTTACCAGATAATTATTTGCTTTGCCTTCAAGCATGCTCTGGCCAATCAGCGTTCCGGGAGTAATAATCCGCACAATATCTCTTTTTACAATCCCTTTAGCGGCTTTCGGATCGCTGAGCTGTTCGCAAATCGCGACTTTATGGCCAGCATTTATTAAGCGGTTAATATAATTTTCCGCGGCATGAAAAGGAATTCCGCACATCGGCACACGATTATCACCAACGCCTCTAGCAGTAAGGGTAAGGCCTAAAATAGGTGAAGCGATTTTAGCATCATCGAAAAACATTTCATAAAAATCGCCTAAACGAAAAAATAATATCGCGTCCTGATGTGTGTTTTTTATCTGAAGATACTGGTGCATCATCGGAGTTAATTCACGGCTGTCTGGATTCATTCTAATCTTAACCTTTTTAAATTTTATTGGATTATTTGATCTGCTTCTTGTAGGATTTTTTCCGGAAATTTAATGCCTATCTGCTTTGCGGTTTTTAAGTTAATCACTAAATTATATTCCGGTAAAGTACACACCGGAATATCCTGGGGCAATGTTCCGTTTAATATCCTTAAAGCCTGGCTAACACTGAGCTGCTCCGCTGCCTGCTTAAATTTAAATCCTAGAGAAAATAAAGCTCCCGCTTCAACCATACTGTTTAAACTGCTGTAAACCGGAATATTATTCTGATTAGCAACTTGAATTATTGCTTCTCCATAGCTTGATATTTTCGCATCCGCGGTAGTAATCAATATATCCATTGTCTTATCTAATGTATTCATAAATTCCCGCATTGACTGCGCACTATTTACTTGTTCCGGGATTTTAATCTTGTTAAATTTAATATCCAGATCTTTGCGAACCATAACTGCTTTAAACCATTCCTCAACCTGTGCCGTCGGCGCGGGATCAAATGGATTATAAATAATTGTAATATTCTTTATTTCCGGAAATGAACTCAATATTGTCTGCAGTTGACGGTTTGCGGAAACCGCGCAATATATTCCGGTAAAATTGCGGCCCGGTGAATGCAAATTATCCACCAGCTTGGCTTTTTTCGGATTAGCCACTGCCGCGAATAATACAGGCTTTTTTATTCCCGACTCAAGCACCGCCATAGCCGTCGGTGTTCCAGCGACAAAAACCAAATCAATCGTATTTTCGATTTCCTTTAATTTAGAAATGAAATCATGAATATTACCATCTAACTGCTTTAATTCCAGCCATTCAAGTTCCTTGCCCTGCTGTTTTGCCGCCTGAGCAAGCCCGGCTTTAAAAGCCTGGAGGGTTATCAAGTAATCAGGGATCTCATAGAATACGGCTAGAAGAATTTTTTGCGCTGTCCAACCAGTTTGCGGCCAAATTAAAAAGCAGGATAAAAATACTCCAATGATTAAAAAATGTCTTTTTCTCATAATTATTCCATTCTCACAATATTTATATTTTCTTGCTTAAATCCGGCAATACAAATTTTCTCCTAAAACAAATGCCTGATTCAATTTATCCGGGTATTGGCTAATCATCCCCTTTTCTTCCACTCCAGGGCAAAACAATTCCCCGCAATACTTAATCCCCGCGGTAGCAAAGAAATTTCGCACGATTAAAGCAGCATTAGTAAAAAAAACATCTCTAGCCTCAGCCTGGATAGATAAAAAATAACCCTGTTTTTTAACCTCCTGAGGTAAAGTTTTAAACTGATTAACTGCCCGCCAATGACATTGAAAACGATCAATCAACATTTTTGTCTGAGCAGTCAGACTGCCAAAATATATCGGACTGCTTAAAAAAATAATATCGGCTTTTTGAATCGCCTGGTAAATTTTTTGAAATTGATCATTAATTGAACAATAGCCATCATTGCGCACATTTTCACAATCCTGGCAAGCAATAAACTTACAATCATTTATCCGGATTTTTTCAATTCGCGCGCCGCTGCTAACCGCGCCGGACAAAGCTTTGTCCAAGAGAATTTCCGAGTTTCCCTGAATTCTCGGACTGCCGCTAAGCCCTAAAACATACGGTTGACGCGGAGATTGCTTTTTATAGACCCTGGAGAATAAATTATTTATTCTCTGCATAATTGTTTATTTATCTTTATTTTGCTGCTGATTTGCCGCAATCCGATAAGGCACTTGCCAGATTTCCTGCGCGTAGCGCGCTATGGAATTATCGCTGGAAAATTCTCCTGATTTAGCCACATTGACAATCGATTTTTTAAGCCAAGTCTCCTGGTCTTTAAATGCCTCAGAAACCTTATCCTGCATAGCGCAATAAGCATCAAAATCCGCGCAAACCATGAAATAATCCTGGTTGATTAAACTATTGATTAATGGATCAAAAAGCTCTGGATCAAGAGGGCAAAAGAAATGACTTTTAATTAAATCCAAAACCGCTTTTAACATCGGCGACCGGTTAATATATTCCGGGGGGTAATATCCATTACGCTTTAATTCCTGAACTTCATGCTCGCGCAAACCAAAGATAAATATATTTTCATCACCAGCGGCTTTTTTAATATCAATATTTGCTCCATCTAAAGTGCCGATGGTCAGGGCGCCATTCATCATGAACTTCATGCATCCCGTTCCTGAGGCTTCTGTTCCCGCGGTTGATATCTGCTCCGACAAATCACTGGCCGGAAAAATTCTCTCAGCCAAAGAAACCCGGTAATTTTCTAAGAAAACTACTTTTAATAAATCCTTTACTCCCCGATCATTATTCACAATATCCGCGATCCGGTTAATAAATTTAATAATCAACTTCGCCATAAAATAACCTGGCGCCGCTTTCCCGCTAAAAATAAATGTTCTGGGCACAACAACTGAATTTGGATCTTTCTTTATTTTTAAATACTGCCGGATAATATACAAGCCAAACATAAACTGACGTTTATACTCATGAATCCGTTTAACCTGAACATCAAACAAAGAATCCGGATTAACACTTACCGCTGTTGTCTGTTTAATATACGCGGCTAAATCCTGTTTATTCCGCGCTTTCACTGCCTGCCACTGCTGACGAAACTCCGCGTCTTCGCAAAGCGGCGTAAGCTTGTCTAACTCCGTCAGATTAGATATCCAGTTGTCGCCGATTTTGCTGGTAATCAAATCTGCTAATCTCGGATTCGCTTTGGCCAGCCATCTCCTCTGGGTAACTCCATTAGTTTTATTGTTAAACTTTTCCGGCCAGACATCATTAAAATCTTTGAACAGCTGATTTTTGATTAACTCCGAATGCAAAGGCGACACCCCATTTACTGAATGACTGCCGATGATCGATAAATAAGCCATCCGAATATGTTTAGGATTGCCTTCTTCAATGATTGACATTCTGGCCTGACGTAAAATATCCCAGGGATAACGATTAGCCACTTCCCTTAAAAACCGGCGATTGATTTCATAAATCAATTGCAAGTGACGCGGCAAAAGTTTTTCAAACAATTCCACTGACCAGGATTCTAAAGCCTCAGGCATCATCGTGTGATTAGTATACGCGCAGGTATTGACCGTAATATGCCAGGCCGCGTCCCATTCCATTTCTTCTTCATCAACCAAAATCCGCATCAGTTCAACTATAGCCAAAGCCGGATGCGTATCGTTTAACTGAATAGCGGCTTTTTCATGCAATTGCCGGATATCATTATTATCGACTTTAAACCTGCGAATAATATCGGAAATCGAAGCCGCGGTAAAAAAATACTCCTGCTGCAAACGCAGTTCTTTTCCCTGAATAATAATATCATTAGGATATAAAACCTTGGAAATATTTTCCGAAATTACCTGATTATAAACCGCCCGTTCATAATCGCCGTCATTGAAATATTCAAAATCAAATTCTTCAGCACTGCGCGCGGACCATAAACGCAGAGTATTAATCACATCATTCTTATAACCCGGCACCGGCATATCATAAGGCACAGCTAAAACATCTTTAGTATCCGCCCAATGCACGCGCAATCGGCCATGCCGATCCTGATAAGTCCGGGTTTTGCCGTAAAAGCGAATTTTTACAGTATATTCCGGACGGCAGAATTCCCAAGGATTGCCGAGTTTTAGCCATTCATCCGGAGATTCAACTTGATAACCATCAATTATTTTCTGATTAAAAATTCCATAATCATATCTAATCCCATACCCATATGCCGGAATTGCTAAGGTTGCCATTGAATCAAGAAAACAAGCTGCCAGCCGACCCAAACCGCCATTACCCAAACCAGCATCTGATTCCTGATCAACTATCTGATTTGGATCTAGCCCTAAATCTTCCATAGCATTATAGGCCTGATCCGTTAAGCCGAGATTTAAAATATTATTGCCTAACAGCCGGCCGATTAAAAATTCCATGGAAAGATAATAAACCCGCTTAAGATTATTTTTATGATATCCCTGCTGCGTGACAATCCAGCGTTCAACCAAGCGGTCACGAATCGCCAGGGAAACAGCGAGAAAATTGTCATGCAAAGTAGCGGCATACTGATCCTTGGCCAAAGCATATTGCCGGTTATCCTGGAAAGAGATTTCTATGCCCTTTTGACTCATTTCCCGATTAACAGTTACCCATGATTTATTTGTACTTTGTTTAGACATAAATAATTCCCCTTTTTTTATTCATAATCCTTACGCGAACAATTCACCAGCATTAATTCTAATTAAAAGATATTCCTAGTTTTACTGTCAACTGCCGGCGTTTATATCAAGCGCGTTTGCTGGATAAGCTTTTTTAGAATGACATCGCGCGGATATTAATGACGCAAGGACTGCGATCATTTTTTTGCGTTTATTGTTTCTTTAATACACTCTACCAGAGTTTGCGTTTTTATTGGCTTGGCAATATAACGATGCGCCCCAATTTTACGCATTGGTTCTACGCCAATCTCATCTTTTTTAATAATCGCCGTGAGAAAAATTATCGGAATATCGCTGACTTTTTCATCTTTTTTTAGAATATTCGCTACCTCTGCTCCGGAAATATCCGGCATCATTACATCTAATAAGATAATATCCGGCTGTTCGATATGCGCTAAAGTCATCCCATCCTGTCCATTATGGGCAAAAAATACTTTAAATTCACCGGTTGCTTCCAAATTTTTCTTAAGTAAATGGCAAAAATCTTCTTCATCGTCAACAATAAGAACGCTGGCAAAAAAAGACATAAATACCCCTTTCTTTGATTATCTAAGTTTACTATGTCTGTCTATAACTTCCTCAATTTTCGCTTTTAATACATCGAACGGAACTGGCTTTACAACATAATCATCTCCGTATAAATAAGAAGCTTTTAATTTAGTATTATCATCGGAAAGAGCCGTGAGCATTATTATCGGAATTGCCATGGTTTTAGCATCCTGTTTAATAATTTCCAGAACCTGCAAACCGCTTTTTTTCGGCATAGTAATATCCAGTAAAATAACCTCTGGAATTAGCTTTTTCGCCAATTTAATCCCCTTATCCGGATCATTGGCATATTCGACTATAAACTCCTTTGTTTCTTCTAAATTTTGTTTAACTAAAAAACAAAAGTTTTCTTCATCATCAATTAACAGCACTTTTTTCTTTGACATTAGCTTCCCCTTATCAGCTTATTTTACCAAATCTTTAATACAGCTAACCATTTGCTCAGTTGTAACTGGTTTGGCTAAAAAAGCATTGCCGGCAATAAAGGAACCATCCATCGATAATTCATCTTTTGTCACCAAAGCAGTTAAAAAAACCACCGGAACATTTTTAAGCATCGCGTCTTCCCGGAACATTGCCAGAATCTGCGATCCATCCATATCCGGCATAACAATATCTAAAAAAATTATTCCGGGCATAAAACTCCGCGCGGCTTCTCCTGCTTTAGACCCCTGATTTTCCACCCGAACAATATATCCTCCGGTTGCTTCCAGATTAAGTTTTAGCATTTGCGTAAAATTAGGCTCATCATCGACAATTAAAACTTTTATTTTTTCCATTGCTTATACTCCTATATTTTATAAGGCAAATCTAATTAATACCTGCGCGCCTCTGTCCGGGTTATTCTTAATCTCAATAACTGCTTTATGAGTTTCCAATATATTGCGGACAATTGGCAGGCCTAAGCCTGTTCCGCCTTTAGTTCTTTTAGTCGTAAAAAATGGATCAAAAATACTGTCTTTAACTTTATCGGAAATCCCTGTGCCCTGATCAATAATCTGGACAATTAAAACTTCGTTTTTTCTCTCTGAGTTTGCCTGTTCCCGCGTTTGCCGATATATCGAAACCGTCAATATGCCGCCTTGTTCCATAGCATCCGCCGCGTTCATCAGCAAATTCAGAAAAACCTGCTCAATTTTATTTCGATCAATTAATAATTCCGGCAGATTATCCGCGAACTTTTTAACTAGTTTTATATGCTGCTTATCAAATTGATGTTTTAACAGCATTAACGCTTTTTCAATAATCGGCACAATCTGCTGATTTTCCATATTCAGCTGCGATATGCTGGAAAAATCCATTAAGCCGCGGACAATATTATCCGCGCGCTCTACCGCGTTGCGGATAAAACCTATGGTCGTGGCTACGGACTTATCATCTTTATCGGTTTTCCGTTCAAGATATTCCACTCCCTGCAAAATAATTGCCAAAGGATTTTTAACTTCATGCGCGACCCCGCTGGCCAAACCGCCGACAACTTCCATTTTCGCTGCTTGAATCAGCTGCGCCTGGGTTTCCTTGAGTCGGCTGTTAGCAATCCGCAATTGATTCTCAGTTTCTTTACGCTCTTCTACTTCTTTGGCTAAAAATTCATTTATCCGCTGCAATTCTTCTGTGCGCTCTATTACTCTAAGCTCTAATTCATCGCGGGCCCGGCGCAGCTCTTCTTCAGCGTGTTTGCGCTCAATCGCGTATAATACCGAGCGAATCAAGCCATTAATATCCGCGCTGCCTTTAACAATATAATCCTGAGCGCCTTCCCGCACAGCATTAGTAGCGATATGCTCATCATCAACACCAGTTAAAACAATAATCGGAATATTCGCTGCCTGAGCATGCACGCTGCGCACAGTTTCCAAACCATTGCTGTCCGGTAAGGTTAAATCAAGTAATATTCCATCAAAATCCTGGGTTCTTAAAAGATTTAAACCCGACTCCAAAGTATCGGCAGTTGTAACATCAAAGCGCACACTCTTTGCTTTTTTGAGCATAGCACACATCAAAGAGGCAACCTCGGGATTATCTTCTACTAATAAGACCGCGAGAGTGTTGTCTTTCATAAATAAATCTTCCTAGTGTTAGGCCTGCAGCAGAATTGATTTAATCAGCTCTTCAAGCTTAGTTAAATCACAAGGCTTGATCAAATAACCGCAAGCGCCTTCTCTTTTTGCCTCATCAACAATATATTCATCCTGCACAGAAGTCAACATAATAACATTGATCGCGTCATTCAACCGTTTTATCTGACGCAGAGCCATGATCCCGTCCATTCCCGGCATTCTAAAATCCAGACAAACTATATCCGGTTTTTCGGTGCGCACCTTTAATAACGCGTCTTCACCTGATACCGCGGTGCGCACCGCGTATCCGCGTTTGCGCAAAAAGATTTCAATAGTCTGACGGATTTCATCATTATCATCCACAACCAAAATCAAGGCTTTGGAATATTTTAGCTGTGGATCAGAAATATCTTGCTGTAAATCCGCGGCTCGGATAATATCCAAAATCGAGCGCATCATTTCCTGGTCAGAAAAATCTTTTTTAATCGCCTGAATATATTGCAGCTCAGCCAATTCCGAAGCTTCTCCAGGCTGAAGATCCTGAGTGTACAAAAGAATAATAAACGCGTTAAGATCAAACGCCCGGATTTTCTTAATCGAATCTATACCCTGAGCATCAGGCAGCCGATAATTAATCAAAATAATCGCGAAGCTTTTTTCTGTCAAAACCGCGAAAGCTTCTTTAGCCGTAGGAACACAATGGACTTCATAGCCTTTATTAAAAAATATTTCATAAAACTTACTGCGCAATCCCACATCATCTTCGACTACTAAGATTTTTTTATTTGTCATCGCTATGTATGATCTTCCTTTAGTATCTTCTTTATCCTGATTAGCAGTTCATTTAAATCAATAGGCTTATATAACACTTGCTCTTCATCATAACCCAACTCATTCAAAAGTTCAACATTTTCCTGGATACCGATTGAACCGCTTAAAATAATTACCGGGGTTTTATTATTGTTTTTCTTCAGGACATTTAAAACATCCACGCCGCTAAATCCCGGCATTTTAATATCCAAGACCATTAAATCAATCTCCGGATGCTCGGATAATATAACCAGCGCTTGTTCTCCGCCATTAGCGACAGTGACCTGATATCCGCTTTTGCTCAAAAACTTATCCAAAATACTGGATATCGCGATTTCATCATCTACTGCTAAAATTTTATACATCTCTGTTCTCCTGCATATACGGTAATATTATGACTGCGGTTGTGCCGCGTCCCGGCGCGCTTTCAAAGCTTAAATTTCCATTATGCGCTTTAATAATACTATAACATATTGAAAGTCCTAAGCCAGTACCTTTTTTCTTTGTAGTAAAAAACGGGTCAAAGATCTTATCGAGAACTTCCTTGCTAATACCGTCTCCTGAATCAGTAAAAGTGATTTTTATAAACTTGCCTTCTTTTTTTGTCTTTATGCTAATTGTGCCTTCTGTGCCAATCGCGTCCTGAGCATTGGTCAAGAGATTCATAAACACCTCATGAATCTGCTTTTCATCTACCAGCAGCAGCGGCAGATCAGAAGCATAATCTTTTTTAATCCGCACATTATTTAAGCCGAATTGATGTTCAATCAAACCCACCAGTTCTTCTATGCTAGCATTAACATCTGTCGGCTTAAGCTCCCCCTTGCTCGGACGAGAAAACCGGAGTAATCGCTGGATAATTTCCTTAGCTCTCTGACATTCCTTCATCACAATTTCCAGATTAGCTTTTACTTCTTGGCTCTCGATTTCTTCCATCAAAGATAATTGCGCTCTGCCGGAAATAACCATCAAAGGATTATTAACTTCATGCGCCATGTGCGAAACCAAAGTTCCCAGCTGCGCCAGTCTCTGGACTTTTTCCACTTCTTTGCGCTGGGAAATATCATAGCCCATAACCACAATTCCGGTTATCTGGCCTTCAGCATCCCGCAGTTCCGCGCTGTCCCAGGAAATCATGTTT
>Ga0180007_10000494_pt1 | contig 66413 bp, 57 predicted proteins | sample MM_PC_MetaG_FD_121122 | JGI IMG/M metagenome (GOLD analysis project Ga0180007, IMG submission 121122) | Groundwater microbial communities from the Aspo Hard Rock Laboratory (HRL) deep subsurface site, Sweden - MM_PC_MetaG | ecosystem: Environmental > Aquatic > Deep subsurface > Groundwater... | reverse complement strand
CAAGATGTTCTCTTATTGCAGCCGAGACTCTATACACATGGAGAATAACCATATTATGTTGTTGAATCAGATCAAAGATGTCTGAATACAGCCATGTAGAAATATTTGGAGCAATATTGACTGAATGCCCGTCGCTGGGGGGATAGAGTTGAGAACGATGGCGCTGATTGCACAGAGCGTTATTGTGCATGGAGCATGAATGCCTGATCACCAGACCGAAAGCGTTAAGGAACTGAACAGTTGGTATATCCTCACTATGGGTCTGCCTAAAGTGTCGGAACCGCTCGTTCTCGCTCCTGGTGTCTCACTGCGCTCCATCGGAGAACCTATTACTGTCTTTGACCTTGCAGCCGCCGGAGCTGTCGGGTTCAGAGGCTGGTCGACTCTTGAGCCAATCGCCCCTGCATGCAAATGCGAAATTGAGTCGGTGCTCGATGCTAACGTTACTCCCGGATATGACATTTTAAACCGAGCATGGCTGGCCTCTACATTGCTGGTTCTTCGCGGGTTCACTCACCATCTTAGTGTAGCCTGTTCAAGCTACTCTTGGCAGAAGATCGCTGGTTATCAGCGAAAGCACTGTGATGATCTTCCTCTCTTCACCGGAAAGCTACTGGACTTCCATCTGAAGATTCTGTCCGATGGTAAGACTCAACCAACTCAGGTTACGCAAGACGACGCTCAATGGGTATACTCTCACTTTGACACCTTCAACGCACTCGCTACTGAGAGCGAATCTTTCAGGTTCGCCTTGGAGGCAGCTACGGGCTGGCGGTACAACAATGACCCGCGATCTGCTGTCGCCCAGCTGTGGGCAGGTATCGAAGCAGTGTTCGGTGTCAGTTCGGAGTTGGTGTATCGTATATCCCTCTTGTCGGCCTCTCTGACTAGACCCAAAGGGGCGGAGCGTAAAAGACGGTTCGATGAGGTCAAGAAGCTCTACGGAATGCGAAGCAAAATTGTACATGGAGACAAGTTGTCGAAGAAGAAGATTTACTATGCTGTGGCAATGAGTTCTGAACTACTCAGGGATCTTCTCCTGCTCGCAGTAGAGCGGGGACACATGCTTGGCAAGAAGGACTTTGATGAAGCCGTGTTTTACTAGCAGATATACCAGCACAGAAAGCGGGGTTATACAAGGAGTGTGTTTCAACTGAACATCATCACAACCATAAGGAGATGGTGTTCAGTTCTTCTTTGGAGGAAACAATGAGCAACGCAGGACAAGAAACAACACTTCAGAATACTATCCCTGATTCACTTGATGTAAATAATAGAGATCGATTGGTCTCAGCAATAAGAGGGGTCTCGGGGGCATTGCCTTGGATTGGATCAAGTGTCGGAGAAGTTGTTGGATCGCTTGTTCCAGATCTACGAATTGATAGAATTGTCAGCTTTGTTCGCAAACTAGAATTAGTTGTCAGGCTTCTTGATGACAAAATCTCTACATTCGAAATGTATGTGAAAACTGAAGAAGGTTGCGACTTGCTTGAAGAAGGTATGGTTCAGGCTTCGAGAAGCGTTTCTCGCGAACGATTGACATACATTGCAAATATTGTTGGGCACTCACTTTGTGAGGAAAAACAGAATTACCCACAGTCAAAGAAGCTATTGAACATTTTTCGTGACTTGGCTGACGAGGAAATTATTCTTCTCATTTACAATTCAGAAACTCCAACAATGCCTCTATCTGACTTCCACAAGGAGTTACGAGAGAAGTATCCAGAATTGCTTGAACCAGCATATGATGACCTTGGGCAGGATCAGTCTGAACTAGATCGAAGTGCGATTGCAAAGAGCTACACATTGAATCTTGACCGACTGGGTTTAATCCAGTGGGAGAGAAGAAGGGTCGAATTAACGCAACTTGGACATCTACTGCTGCGATACATAGACGCCAAATACAGAACGCACCACTCTGGTGATAGAAGTCTTCTGTAGGGCTCGCTAAATTGCATGGCTGCGTTCAAAGCGGAATAGCAAGACTAGGTCGTTCACGTCCCCTCATCTACTTCCTCTAAGCTCTCTTTCCGTCACCAACATTCGATCCCAGTTGTCCCCCATCGCCTGCAATCTCTGAATCTCTTTCTTCGGAAGCTCAAGCAAAGACAGCCACTGGTGAACTCTTGCCCTGGATAGTCCATGCCTTCGGGCCAGTTCCGCCTGGGATATCCCGTCTCTTTTCATCTCAGCCTGGAGTTCCAGCGCCACGAATATGGGGTTGCGGAAGGTTCTGCCCTTCTTCATCCTACGGAGCGCAGAGGGCAGTTTGATGACGATGGTGAATACTGGTGTTCGGGTGTTCAAGTAGGTAGTGAAACGAGGCGCCAGATTAAAGGCCCCACGCTTTCGCATGGGGCCTTTATCCTATTATTACTCATCTCATTGTCATGTCATTAAGATACATTTACCCTTTTATGGCTAAATATTCTTTCAATTAAGAAATTGCTGATCACTATACAGCTCTGATACATCTACAATTTAACAATCTGGAGCGAAGAGCTTTCGCCTCCGGATTCTGCTCTAATCACATATGCTCCTGCAGGCAGTTCATTCCCGTTTGAGTCTTTTCCATCCCACAGGCAGAAACCCTGACCGTCAGGGAAAAGATTGATAATATGCCTGCCCTGCAGATCATATACGAAGACATCAGGTTGTTCAGCCCCGCCCGAAATCGAAATCTCCAGAATGTCTGAAAAGGGATTTGCAGAAGCTGAAATTCTCATGGAAACCTGTTCCACTTCCTCGTATTCTTCACCCTCAACTGAAACCCAGTTGTGATCGAACCAGCCAAGGACAATGTAGTAGGAATCTATGGACTCGAAGTAAGCGCTCCAGTTAACGAACACATCCCCATCAGTGTTCACGTCGGCAGCTATTCTTTCGAGATCCTGCGGGTCTTCATCTGAGTAATCGTACGCAATATACGGCTCCTCAATGAAGTTTCCATCTGAATCGATAATGGCGAACTTGATGTAGTGTATGTGCGGTGAGCCTCCAAGCTCGCCTTCGCCCCACAGCAGATAAAATGACTCGGCACCAGGCCGGGGCAGTATCACCGGTTCTTTCAGTGTTGTCCACTCAGAAGGCCAGTATAAGATCTTCCTGTCAATGAGAAGAGAACCGGTATCCCTATTGATTTTATACAGGGACAGGAACCTTGGTTGAGCATCATCAGGATTCTCCACAAGAAACACCATGGCGTTCCCGTTTGAATCCAAGGTCATGCTGCACCGATTTGATTCATCAGCCTCCTCATCAACTAAAGATATAGGCAAAACGGTAACATTGCCCTCCAGGTCATACTGAATGTACATAGCACTATCATCAGGCCACCCCTTGTTGTACTTGATATGAACACGATCTCCATCAACGATGATCAGGCTCTGTTGATGGCTGTCAGGGATCGTGTCCCGGAATACTTCACCCACTCCCGGATCCAGTACAGAGTAACAGATCAAACCATCGGGAAGGTTGCGAACCATGTGGATTCTACCCAGGCTGTCAGGAGATGAATCTATAAGAGGCCAGCTGTACCAGCCTTCTGCTGAGTACAACTCCTGCGGATTGATAAGATTGCCATCCGTATCCATAATGCAGTGCCAAATTGGTGAAATGTTCTGCCTCCAGAAGGCAATCACCGTAGAGTCAGATGCCCATGACATACTCTGATAAGCAGACCATGTGTCCTGTGAGAGCATCCTGTCGTCAAGGAGCCTGGTTCCATCCGGCAAAACGATGTTATGCCCGACTCTAGCTTCACTTTCATATGGACACCAGATCTGATGAATGTGATTGCCTTCAGTAACAAGGATGTCCTTTGTCTGATAATCTCCCAGTAGTGGAACATCTATTGATATAGAAGGGTAACTCCACCCCTGGGCATGTGTGAGAGAAGCAAGTGTCAGAAACAGAACCTGGCTGATCATTCCAGTGCGCCTGTCCTCTCTGCGTCGTGCTGGACCTGCAGCCAGGGAGAATACCCTTCGTCGCAGTTGCCCAGCTCCCACACATGAAGATAGTTGTCCATGGTGCCGAATACAACCTCGACCATCTCATCGTTATCAATATCGGCAATAACGAAACCGCCGCAGACTTCGGATGGTAATCGGTATGGGAAACCAAGCGACTGAAGCTCGTCTCCAAGGTAGTCATAAGCACATACCCAACCATCTCTTGTACCCACAACAAGGTCAGGGCTTTCATCCCCATTCAGGTCTCCCATTGCGGGGAATGGTGGTCTGGGATTTGATGGATACTGATAGTCATCATTCCAGTTTTCTATTCCTATGCTCGAGAAGACGAAGCACTGGTTCTCTGCTGGAGCTATTACTCGGTCAAGGCCTGAGCCAATTGCCCAGTCGGCCATTATGCAACAAAGCACATCATCGCTGCTGATGCTTGAGGATGTAGAGCAGCTGGCTGCAGTGGACAAGTCTGAGGGATCAAGGAGGTCAACCGGGTTTCGTGTGTGGGAGTCCGTTGCACGCCTTGATAGAGCGATCACATCACCAGAACCCAGGTCTCCAACAGCCGGTATGGAAGAGAAGTTATCTCCGCGCCAGGTTCTTGTTTCATAGAAACCGCCCGGATCATCCGAGCTGTACAGACCCATGAGACTGCTGTATCCAGAGGTATAGAAGGTAGTTGAAAGAATAATGTCGCTGCCGCTGTTGCCATCCAGCTCGCTGGCGCTGAGCCATGTAGTCCGTAAGGACTCACCTGTTGAAACGACAGAAACACTGTCCATCCTGGTCAGGCTTCCGCTCTGATACCTGAGGATGTAGAGCTTGTCATTAGTGACGAAGGCGATCTCATCTCTTGGAAGGAGCCCCCCAGTCTCGATGAATACATCGGAGATAAGAACTGTCTGCGGAAAGTTCTTCCAGATGTGAGTCAGCGTATCATGGGCGAAGGATGCCATGTAATCCCCATCTGAGCCATTCAGAACAACGAGCTTGTCGATCGTGTCAAAGATGACTTCCGGATTCCCATCTCCAGTGACATCCGCCACGGTGGGAATGCTGTACCCTGTACCCATCGTTGGGTTGATCATGTAAGCCTGCGACTCCCAAAGCATTGTATCGGGGTAGGATGGATCGACTGCACAGATATGGGCATTCCCCTGCACGAATATGATCTCAAGGTCGTCGTCATCATTAAGATCGGCCAAGACTGGAGGAGACTTGATTGACCCTGCCACTCGAATCGGCCAGCCAGAATCGTTCGGGTAGAAATCGAGAAGAGTGATTGCCCTGATGGCTGAGTTGTTGCCTGTCCATGAATCTGTACAATCCTCATCTGGATCCGCTTCGCAGGTAACTACAAGCTCCATCTCTGAAGTAATACCGGAAGGAACTCGCCAGCCATCGAATGTAACTGTGGATTCCGTGCCTGCTGCAATACTGGAGAAAGACTCGGTGAGAGTAGTGTCGTAGTGAAGGTCTTCAATCTCAATATCAAGCTCTGCATCAAATGCGCCAGATACAACCGCCCCGGCGTTCCTGATCGTGACGTTGAGATTCGCGGTCGTGCCTGTCCCTACTGGTCTCGTGGGGTATCTTAAGAGTTCAAGATCTGGAGGTGCCACTATCAGATCACAGCAGTTCCTGAACTTAACGCGGTCTCCCAGATCAACGACTGGATCCCCTAGCAGATTGTAGAGAGCAATATCTGAGCTAAGCCGGCCATGAAGCTCTCTGAACCTCATAGCGGCAATTGCATCGCCCATTCTGGTGTTTCCATAGTAAAGAATGGATTCCATTAGTCCCTGCGCGAGACCGTTGTATTTACTTATATAGGTTGCCGCCGATCCGGCAAAGAAACCGATTGCTCCTGCATCGGGATGCTTCAGGAATTTCTCTCCTATGCAGTCTATCCCATAGTCAAAGACAGGACCGGCATTGGGATTGTCATTGAAGCAGTAATAGAACCTGCTCCCTGTATCGGTGTGCTCGGCGTTCGTGTGGGAAAAACGACCTGTAGCACAGCATGCGTTTATGATAAATGGGTAACCGTGGGGAGTAAGATTGCTCTCGGAAAGGCTATCCACATCGAAACAGTCGTAGGTTGAGTCTGGTAGTCCTTGGAACTCAGGTGGAACCGGTTCATTCCAATCCATCCCTGCACTGAAAGCATGGGGAATACCGTGATTGGTGTAGACGACTAATTGCTGCCCCCTGCTGAGGCTGGCATTAAGAAGGGAATCCCACTGAAGACTCGACATAGTGCTTCCATCAGAGGTTGTGTAAGGCCTGAAATCTCCGCCATAGACATAGTCCCAACTATAACCGCACCATTGACGGACCGAATCCACATATGAGGAATCCGGCTTCCACCCGGAACCGACTTCGCCCTTGAAATAGGATACATGTCTTCTCCAGGAAAGACTGTCCGGTGCAGGTGTCGTTGAGGCAGCCTCAAAATCCCTGATCACATCAATGAAATCCTGAAGCTCCTGAGTAGTTCGAACTGGAATCCTTCCAACCATCATGTCCGGAATGGACTGCTGAGTCCCATAGGGCTCATCGAAGTAAACATACCAGTCGTCATCGGCAATGCTGTTTTCCCCAGTCCAGATACCGCGCTCATAAGAGTACACAGGAAGATACCAGTCCGATGCTCCATAACTGGGATCCTCTGAGTCTCCGATGAGAAGGAGATAGGAAGGGCGCTTGCTGGATGACGGTTGCCCCCAGTCCCACATGGCTTCCGTGAAGTCTCTGATGTCTGTAGGGGTGATCGAAAGGGTGGAAGAGAACTGGGAGAAAACGCTGTCTGTGCGAACAATGGCAACATCGAATCCTCGCAGGTCAGCATGGTGCCTTGCAAGTGTGTCAACCCATGCCCCATCAAGACAGGCAGCAGTCAGTATCACGTAGTCGGGAACTCTGACCGGGTCTGAAGTAAGATATGTCGGCCGCATGACCAAACCCGGAACCGGTGCCCAGGGATCGTCATCCGTTGTATACCCGATAATCCGATCCCCTACAGTAGCTTCGAACAATCCCATATCCATAACCGGCCAGCTTGAAGTAGTGTCATCGAATGTTACTGTAACCTGAATATCGCTCCAGACCCTGAGGCTATCATATTCTGCAAGGTACTGAACCGGATAGACATCATAGATAGCAATTCTTGCCTCTCTGAATCTAAGTTCGCTGACATACTCAACAAGTTCATTTGGATACCAGCTTGAGGATTGATATGCAACACTGTCCTTCCTGAAGAATTCATCAATGAAGTAGGCAGAAGAAGAATCATCCACCAGGCTGTCCAGAGGAACAGGATACACAGGCAAGCAGCTTATCACATCGGCACAATTCGCGGAGTAACTGAACGAAAGATCAGTGCTGTCCGGTACCCAGACAAAGCAGCGGACAACAGGTAACTCTGGCAATCCCTTGCTGTCAGTTAGTGCTATCCCGGGAGTATTACTGAATCTCAGGTAGCTTACGGAATCTTCAGTCAATGTATCTGCAGACAGACCACGAAGCTCAACATCAAATGTAAGGTAGTCATCCCATGCTTTATTGAATTCTTCCATTGGTGCGGTTGCATTACTTGAACCAGCGTTGAAATCCATCCATTCAGCGTACAGATTACCAGCAGTGATAATCGAGGCAATTAAGAACATTCTCAACATTTTAGCATCTTTCTGAATGTATAGGATTGCTTGCATAAGTACCCATGTTATTATAGTTACCGTCAATTCCCGGGACTTTTCAAGTCTGACTGAATTTCAGATTGTGCGACAATGATTTTTCCCCTCAGCATCCTCTCGGTAACAAGCCTTCTCTCCCAGTGATCCCCCATGGCTTCCACTACCTGAATCAGTTCTTCAGGTAGCTTCAGCAGATTCAGCATCTGGGTCATCCTGGCTCTTGAGATTCCGAGTTTCCTGGCAAGCTGGGCTTTCGTCAGGTTGTGATACTCCATCTCAAGCTGCATCTCTTTCGCCTGTATGATGGGGTTCCTGAAGGTCTTCACCTTCGTCGGTTTTGTCGGTTTGATGGTCGTGTCATACCAGAAAAAAGTTCGCTGGGAGACACGGTCGAGGCGCCAAGGCCCCATGATTTGCTCATGGGGCCTTTTATTTGCTTACTATGTCTACTTGTATTTTGCAACAGCTAATCGTTCGCCTCATTTTTAGAAATCGACTACCAATCAGTTAACAACATCACACACTGTAGTAGTTAATGCTCCACAGGAAGTCTCAAGCATCAAGGGCGAACATTCCTGGGGCATACTGTCTGTAATTCACAGTAGTTCAGTGTTCTCAGCAGGGAGAAAACCATAATGGAGAACATAGATAAGCCTTCCGTTGATACGGCAGCAGAAGCAGAAACCGGCGTTGGTATTCTTGACATGTTCAACTACTAACAATGTGTTGACATTTTAATTGAAATGGTGTAGGCTTTTGTTCGGTGATTACATGCTGTAAATGAAGGAGATTAGAATGCTAGCGAGCTTTCTATCAACGGTAATTCTTTTTACGACCGCTCCAGATACGATTTCCCATACTTTCACGTTTGACGAAAACCAGCTCACATTCTCAACAAAGCAGGAATACGATTTTGTCAGCATGAGCGATGCCATGTCAATACAGTTTCCGGGTTACCCCTCCCTGCCAAGGAAAGCGGTGATATTCGCCATTCCTGCAGGTTCTCGAGTCGTTACCATTGAATCAATTGTCATCGACAGTACTCATATTACCGGCACTTACTCGATCTTCCCCACTCAACCTCCGGTTTCCAGATCTAATCTGGACTCTATCCCCTTCACATCTCCCGATTCAGTAATCTATTCACTGATCAATCCATGGCCTTCAATCCCTGCAGCAGGTTCTGAACTGGGCTCAATGGACTTGACGGAACTTGCCGTGGTTGAAACTTTTCCACTTTCATGGAATCCGGGAACAGGCGAATTGGTTCTCAGAGAGACAATCCAGGTAAACATCATTCTTGAAGCTGATTCCATACCCGCTCCAGAGCAGGTATTAATGACCAATATTGAGTGGTCCAGAGAGATAGAGACACTGAAGAAACTGGTAGCTAATCCTGATTCAGTTGAATCCTTTTCCGTACAACCCGATCTGGTCGATGAGAACACAAAGGGAACAGATGGTCTGCCCGTGGTGATTGACTATCTCATCATTACCAGAGCTGCCTGGGAAGACGCATGGCAACCTCTTGTCGATTGGAACATCAAGAGGGGGCTGTTCACCGCTGTGCTGACAGTGGAAGACATTGCGTACGATGCCGGAGTAGTATGGCCGCTGGGACGAGACTGGCCGGAAACAGTCAGAAACAGTATCAGGTGGCAACATATTCACAGAGGTGTTCAGTACATTTTGCTTGGTACTGACACCTCTCCGCCTGTCGAGGGTGTCTATAATGAGGATGAAGCTCCAATGCGATACTGTAAGCTCTTCAACCCGCCTGCAACACCCACGCCCACAAGCTATACGGATTGGTACTACTCCTGTCTTGACCCTGCCTTAAACTGGCAGACCAATACCAATCCCTGGTGGGGAGAGTATTATCCACCAGATAGTCCGAACGAAAATGATCTGATGGATTTGATCCCGGACCTGGCCGTAGGAAGAATTCCTGTTCACAGCTACAGTGAGGCACAGCACGCCGCCAGGCAGATAGTGGACTATCAGAGACATGCCATAACCGGAGCAGATCCTTCCCAGGATTTGCTTGTTATCAGTGCCGCGTTAAGCCGAGCAGGCTGTCCGGAAAACTGGGAACTTATGCAGGCAATTCTTTCTGAAGTTCCATACTATATCGGTCGTCGATGGGTTGCTGAAAACACCTGCACAATCCCGGGAGTTATCCCCATTAGCCCAAATGAGGTTCTAAGACAATTAGATGGCTCAGCTGAGACCAGTGCTTCCTATAGAGCAAGCATTGGTGGTCACGGAGGTTCCAACTGGTTTGCAGCAAATCCTTCTGGAATGCCGGAAGAATTGAAAGTGTGGGATTCTGACCTTCGTGATTTAGCAGGTCAGGATGGTAACTACTGTACAGCGTATGCGTATAATTGTCTTACAGGATCGTTCGTTGTTGATGGTAGCAATAACAGTATTGTGGAAACCTGGCTCGGAGCAGACGCTGAGACACAAAATGCTCCCCTGGGTCCCGGGTACATCGGTTACAACGCTGCTTCATTCTACACGGATGAGTTACTTGGAAGCACTAGTGACAAAATGAATTACTGGTATCTGGATGCTCTATACAACAGTATTCCATCTTCAGGTACATGGGGAAATGCTGATGCCTATAATCTTGCGTCTCTGGAATATGCCAGCTACTATCTTGCTGGATATCCAGAGGAGATTTCTCCTGCAATACCTTCAGGAGATTATTGCTACGAGCCGATGTGGGATTTAAAAACCACTAACCTGGGTGGTGATCCCGCTCTTCCTGTCTGGCTGAAGGAACCGATGAGCTGGGTATCCAGATATCCTTCAATACTAAGATGCCCAAATAATCTAACAGTTATAGTAACCACCTCCGGTAGTATCCCAAGTATCCCCATCCCCGGTGTTCGTGTCTGTCTGATGATGGAAGGTGTCAACGGCTATGAGATTTACCGTAGAGGGTATACAAATCCTTCGGGTGAGTATACAGCAACTCTCAACCCTTCAGTTTCGGGTACGCTTCACGTCACTCTAACGAAGCAGGGGTATCTCCCTGACGAGGGGGAGGTGAGACTGCTTGTTGAATAAAGTGCACATTGTACTGCTCATGCTTCTCTGTTCCACCGGGTTTGCAGATATCAGCTTTGGTCCCGAGGTCAGGATAGATTCCCATCCCGATCCGTATACAACCGGAGGAACAGATATTGTCATGCTCCCGTCGGGCAGGGTTGTAGTTACTTGGTATGGAGCAGATGAGCCCTATGGTGAGAGCAGATTGTGGAGTTCATACTCCGATGATTTCGGAGTGAGTTGGAGTACTGCAATCCCGGTCAGTGATGAGAACTCTGTGATCCCTCATCTGCCAATAATTGCATCTGATTTATCGGGAATTCTCTATGCGATCTGGGAAGACTGGAGAGGTCCCGATACCTATGCGGCCTATTTCAGCAGATCTGATGACTTCGGAGAATCGTGGCTGTTCCCCAATGTAAGGATCAATGATTATGGGGAGATGGCACTCGAGCCAGGAATTGCATCCAACCCTGACGGTTCGATCCTTGTCTCTGCTTTCGACAGGCTCAATGAGAATCGTATCTACGGGAGCTTCTCTATTGACGGAGGATACACCTGGTCGCCTGATCTCCCCGTCGGGGATGACACGCCGGGAGGACAGTATTACCCGGTAGTTGAATGTACCGGAGATAAGTCATTCGTTGTACTATGGAATGACAGGCGGGACACCATCTCTTATGTCTACAGCTCGGTTTCAGAGGATGGCGGTCAAACATGGTCGAGCCCGAATACTCCAGTTCCCTGCGGAGGTCATGAACCCCTGGAAGAGATCGACCTTCGCTGGGATGGTGCGGTTCTCCATGCATTCTGGATTGAATCCTACGGGGCAATGGACGCATATTTTATTGACGAGGCTTACTACTCACGGTCTACAGACGGTGGATACACCTGGCTTGAGGACCCTGTGAGAGTTGACGAAGGTTCACCGAACACATGGAGAAGGTATGGAGGTATTTGGGCCAGTGATCCGGCGAACATCTATGCAGTATGGTGTTCCATCTGGAATCAATCCTACCCGATTTATGCTGTCTTATCCATCAGTTCCGACTCAGGAAAAACATGGAGCGATACCCTCAGAACAAACCCTGTCAGCGGTGAAGCATTCAGGTGCGATATTACCGGTGATGTCTCCACAGGACAGGTGATTGTAACATGGGACAACCAGATTAATCAGTACATCATGTGTTCGACCGGGTATGACAATTCTGGAGTGGAACAAATTGAATCTTCCCTGGAGATTACAGTCAGCAGGAATCCGTTCACAGGTTCGGTCTCTTTCTCGGTGAAGGGAGAATTGTTCCCGGAAGAAATATCTGTTTTTGATTCGATGGGTCGGCTTGTCGGAACTCTCCCCCATTCAGGCAGTGGACAGTACCACTGGGTGCCCTCGGAAAACATTCCGCCAGGGGTTTACTTCGCTCGCGGTTCCGTCGGTGACCTGATAATTTCAGCAAGAGTTGTACTTCTTAACTGAAGAGAATCAGGATTCTCCGATTGAATTGACATATAACGGTTGATTGGTCTGCTACATCCCCTTTCCATTCTGTTTTTCCCGCAGCACTCTTTCAGTCACCAGTCTTCTGGCCCAGTAATCCCCCATTGCCTTCAGCCGTTCAATCTCGATCTTCGGCTGCTCAAGCAAAGACAACCACTGGTAAACCCTTGCCCGAGATAGTCCATGCTTTCTGGCCAGTTCGGCCTGTGAAATCCCGTCTCTTTTCATCTCTTTCTGCAGTTCCATTGCCACAAAGATCGGATTCCGGAATATCTTACCTGACTTTGCCTTACGAATAGCTGAAGGGAGTTTGCAAACGATGGTGAATACTGGTGTTCGGGTGTTCAAGTAGGTAGTGAAGCGAGGCGCCATAGCCCCATGATTTGCTTATGGGGCCTTTCATTTTACATCTATAGCTAATTTATGTGCATATTCATCAGTACAATGAGCTAATATCAATACTCGACATTGATAATTTCCTGCTCGTTGTTAATGCGATAGAATCGAGGGCATCATCCTGTGGTAGAAAAACAAAGATCTGAAACAAAAAGCATGCTTCTCCTATTCAATTCAAATACACACTGACAAAACTGCTTCTAAGAGTAGACAGCTTCGTCTGGAAACGTCCCGGGAAGACATCTCAGACCAGACTCCAACATAGAAAGTACCCTGCCTTGTCTGTGGACTACTGAAGAAGAACGCCGATGCGGTCGTATCTTGAAACAAGCCCGGGCATGGCTTCACCTGTTTCGTTCAGATAGCCTATGTGAAAAGTCCTTGATGAATAACCATCAGGTACAGGGGTTGGTTTAAACCATACATTATCCGCCATCACAATGTTGTACCCCTGTTTTTCCAGTGTATTCATAAGACCGGTCATTACTATCCAGCAGTCCCATGTGTGCATTTCAAGAACATAGAAGACCGTGGAATCCTGATCCATCACCTGCGCCAGATCACTCGAAATGGAATCAATCGCAATTTCATTCTCCAATGACCGGTCCAGCTCTGTTCTGAAGTACCCGCTGACATCACGGGTAATAGAAAACACTGCAAACACCAGGAATCCCATCGCCGCAAAGGATAAGTATTTTCCGATTTTCTCTGAATTAACGGCATGTCCGAAAAGCTTCGCAATGGATGCAGCAATTGTGAACAGCGAAAGCGGTGTAATCACTGTCATCCAGTCAAGCAGATATGGATTTAACTCGCCCCTGATCTGGGAAATGGAATAGTACGCTGCTCCATGGGCTGCGATAACAATAAGATTAAGCGCGCAGAGGAATGAACTGTTCCCCCTCCTTCTCAGTAGCGAGAACCCTGCCGACAGAAGAAGCAGTCTGACAGCGATAACAGAAAGCGGCACAAGTCCACTTGGGTCACTTTCCCTCAGTTCATGGGTAAAAGGTCTGAGTTCGAGAGTTGTCAGTGAACGGCTCCATGCATTAACAGCCCTTCGAACCGATACTTCAGGGTTATTCTCTTCGAAAAACTCCTGAATCACGGTCATGTTCCCCTTATCATCAGCTGTGAATTGTTCATACAATGGAGGAATCCAGAAAAGCACAAGAACACCGGTGCCGATAAGAACGTGCTTCCAGTTCACAGGTAAAAGCCTTTCCCTGGAAGAACAGACTATCCAGAGGAATACAGCGCAAAGCAATCCAGTCAGAAAAAGTGCCAGCAGAGTTGGAATGCTTCCGATATGGGTTTGAGCTGCCAGGGAGCCGGTCAGAACAGACAGGTAAAAGAATCGGAAAGACCTTGCGGCGAATGCAGCCATGGAAATAGCGTATAACAGAACAGGGAACATTATTACATGGGGATTCCATTCCGACAGCCAGAGAATCTTGTCGGTATTCAGGAAGTACAACGCCATGACAACGGTGAATATAAGTGATGCAGAGCTGCCAAGCTTTTTCCTGATGATATGCCATGATCCGAAAAGACAGCTTACGACGATTAGAACTGTTGTTAAGAGATTTGAGCTGTTCCGGCAGCCAGACAGCATGTACACCGGGTATCTGAGCAGGAAATACATGGGACCGGGGTGAAAGAACAGAAATCTGGAGTACGGGCCCAGCAGAATGGAACGGGAAAACACGTCTTGGGTACTCATCTCCAGCAAAGCCCCGTCGCCGCCGTTGGTCATGTCTGGAACACCATGCCATAGAACAACGATGCAAAGGTAAATGAACGGAATAATCAGAAGAAGAAAAGAAACTTTACCCGACAATTCCCCAATGAATATTCTGAACAACAAAAACCCCTTCGATGACCTAATGCTAGAAGAGAGAACACGTTATTGATCTGCAGCATACACCAGAAAAACGGTTATCATCCAATAACCGATACATTTTCCAACATCTGATGCGCATTGAAGAATGTTATCCGTTGCTCTCCAAAGCAACCCTCACTATTGTATAGGAAATAATAATCTTCCTCAAGCTAAGACATAGAGAAATAGCCAACTGGCGATCAAAAGAGTCACATCCCACAATTCGAGCCTGTTTCAACCTTATAACAATCATTGATATTCATTATGAAACTGAAACAGGCGACTGTTGCAATATCAATTACTTAAACTTCTATCATCTTGCTACTTTGCAATTTACAGCCTTTCCAATAGCTAATAATAGCTGCATTGACACGAATGCCACCCCCTATGTTAAGATTAGTGAATAATAAAATTACTGCTTATCATCGTATTGCCCTTTACTGACCCCAGTCAAGCGGCAATACTACCGGAAAGGAGACAAATGCAATAGCAACAGCACGGAAGCGCCTGTGATATCAGTACGTTGTTATTGAAACACGGAAGGAAAATGATGAAACGAACATCTTCTGTGTAGGCATGGGTTTGTGTCTGATGACTCGTTTCCATTTTTCGGCCAAAGCCCATCGGCTGCTCATCAACAATGTGCGTTTGTGTTATCAATCGTGATGTTCTGCTGTTTCGTCTGATGGTGCTAAGACCAAACATATCAGTTGTGGGCGTGGCCGGGATTTATGACCGATGTTCATGTAGGATCATCTGAGAATTGCAATTCCTCTTCACTTTTGTATATTTGAATAGGATTTGCACAAAGGAGCTTCCATGAGTCGACAACAACAGATACTGGAACTTGCCAGAATAAAAGGGATCATCCGAGCCGATGATGTTGAAGCTGCGGGTATTTCCAGAAACTACCTGTACCGAATGTACAGGGAAGGGCTTCTAGCAAAGAGCACTGTGGGACTCTACACCCTTCCGGAGGCTCCTGTAACTGAGAACTCGTCTCTGGCGGAGGTTGCGAAAAGGCTGCCTAAGGCCGTCGTTAGTCTTATCTCCGCCCTGAGCTACCATGAGATTACCACTCAGATCCCTCATCAGATATGGCTGACCATCCCGAGAGGCTCCTGGCGGCCGAATGTAGAATACCCACCGCTTAATCTCACCTATGTTTCAGGCCCAGCCTATTCGTTCGGTATTCAGGAGCATGTCATAAACGGCGTGGCGGTTAAAATCTACAGCCCGGCAAAAACAGTTGCTGACTGCTTCAAGTTCCGCAACAAGGTCGGTCTCGATGTGGCTATTGAAGCACTCCGTGAGGCATGGCGCTCGCGTAAAGTCACCATGGATGAGATGGTGATTGCAGCCGGAATCGACAGAGTGTCGAAAATCATGCGTCCATACATAGAGGCGACTGTATGAACCAAAACAAGAAATGTGTTGCACACTCAATCTTTCAACGGCTTCTGAACCGTGCCAAAACCAACAAGGAAGATTTCAATCTTCTGCTCTCCCGTTACGGCATGGAACGATTCCTTTACAGGCTCAGCGTCTCGCCCCACAATGACCGATTCATTTTGAAAGGAGCCAGTCTGTTTCTGGTCTGGAAAGGACATAATTACCGAGTCACCAGAGATGCGGATTTTTTGGCATACGGTAATTCCGATATCGAACAGCTCGCTGATGTATTCCGAGATATCTGCAGCATTGAGTTTCAGGGTGATGGCATGATCTATCTGCCGGAATCTCTGAATGCGGAGGAGATCCGTGAAGACCAGGAATACGATGGCGTGCGAATCACCCTGGTCGGTATGCTCAATCAGGCCCGGATTCCTCTCCAGGTTGATATCGGATTTGGAGATGTGGTAACACCAGCCCCTGAACAGATCGAATATCCAACCCTTTTTGATGCTCCCCCACCGCTCTTGAAAGCCTATCCTCGATATACTCTGGTGGCCGAAAAGGTGGAAACAATGGTCAAACTCGGCCTGGTTAACAGCCGAATGAAGGACTTTTATGATATCTGGCTGCTGTCCAGACTCTTCTCGTTCGAAGGGAATGTTTTGCGAAAAGCGCTGGAGAATACCTTCGACCGGCGGCGCACAACATTTCCGCCGTCCACACCCTTTGCATTAACACCCGCTTTTTACGAAGACCCTCAGAAAAGGGTTCAATGGATAGCCTTTATTAAAAAGTCAAAGCCCGACATACCAGTTGGAGACATATCTGCTGTTATCGCCGACATAGCTGTCTTCATCGCACCTGTCATCGAAAGTCTGCAATTGAATGCTCCCTTTGAAGAAGCATGGATACCTGATCATGGGTGGGGGCTTCGGTGGTAAGGGCAACACCGTTCCAACAAGTCTACCAGATAATGGTTGAGTCTGATGGTATGTAAACCTTTACCTCTAAGGTGATAGTCAGATAGCTGGCTGACAATCCAATGAAACCGGTCTGCAATGCCGGGCCGGTTTCATTTGCAAAACAATTAAGCACGTAGTGGTCTTTCTGCTACCAGCATCCGTTCTCAGTTGTCTCCCATTGCCTTCAGCCGTTCAACCTCGATCTTCGGAAGCTCAAGCAATGACAGCCACTGATGAACCCGTGCCCGAGACAGTCCATGCCTTCTGGCAAGTTCGGCCTGTGAAATCCTGTCTCTCTTCATCTCATCATGAAGCTCCTGAGCAACGATGATTGGATTACGGAATGTTCTGCCGGGCTTTATTTTACGGAAGGCCGATGGTACTTTACAGACAATGACAAATGCTGGGGTTCGGGTGTTCGAGTAGATAGTGAAACGAGGCGCCAAGGCCCCCTGATTTTATCGGGGGACCTTTCCATTATTGCTCATCCAGTTTTAGCTTCGTTGGATTCAGTAACTTCGTATTCTCTGGGTTTCTCCTCGAACCGACCAGAAACATATCTGTGAAGAATGCTGCTGATAAGGGTCTGGTAGGGAAGTCCGTCCTCCACCGCCATCAGCTGAAGGCTTTCCAGATCTTTTGAAGATATCCTGATGTTAATTCGCCTGTCCTTCTTCAGGGTATTTCTGGCATATCGCTTATGCTTTCTGATCTCTACTTCCCTGTCAGGAAGTGGTACCCATTCATCCTGTTCAAAGGATTCCAGGATTTCCTTTTCTTCTTTGTTAAGTTCATCCCTTTTCATTTTCATCTCCCATATACATCCTGGTCGCCTTGCGACTTGGAATAATCGTTTTCAGGAACCTTCCGTTCTCATCCTCAACAAAAGGGACAAGATAGCAGTATTGATCTACCTCTACCACTAGAATTTTCTGGTTCGTGTACTTTTCCAAATTGGGGTGTTCATACACTGCCTTCAGGTTTCCCGCCGCTATCTGCATGACAACCTTTTCAAAGCTGACACCACGCTCTGCTTTCAGTTTTTCGTTCTTCTCGTTGCTCCATTTATAGTGTTCCATGTAACGAATTTATTCCATTGTATGCCTTTTGTCAACATTATCTTGCGGTCTCAGCATTCTCTCCGTCGCGAGCCGTTTCTCCCAGTTATCCCCCATCTCCTTCACTCCCCGGATCACTTCTTCTGGCAACTTAAGCAAGTTGAGCATTTGGGTGACTCTGGCTCTTGAGATTGCTCACGTCGGAGTTATCTTTCCATTGCCTTCAACCTTTCAATATCCTTCTTCGGCAGCTCAAGCAATGACAGCCACTGGTGAACCCGTGCCCGAGACAGTCCATGCCTTCTGGCAAGTTCGGCCTGTGAAATTCCGTCTCTCTTCATCTCACCCTTAAGCTCCTGAGCAACGATAATTGGATTACGAAATGTCTTACCTGACTTTGCCTTACGAATCGCTGAAGGGAGTTTGCAAACAATGGTGAATACAGGCGTAGGGGTGTTCAAGCAGGTAGTGAAGCGAGGCGGGGGAAATCTATAGAGGGATTAACTTTTGGGCTAACCCATTTTAGTTCATCCAATTTTTGTTTCAGTTATGACAAGAACAATTGGTTTAGACCCTGCCCAGGCTTCGTGTGGATGAAACGAGGTCGTTGGAAAACAGTGAACCTCAAAAATGGTGTTATCCATTTTGCCGACTACAATCAGATGTGCCTCCTGTAACACATATTGCTTTAATTTTGAAGTGTTATGATATTCATAAACCACTTTCCACAGCATTGATAGCGCTGCTCTTAAAGACTCAAGCATGATGTGGAGGATATCATGAAAACTGTTAGGGGTTTCACCCTTGTTGAGGTCATAATGGTCGTTGTTCTCATCGGCGTTATCGCCGCTGCGGCCTTTGTGTTTTTGCGCGGAGGAACAAATGCCGCCGAATCCATTACAAGCAGGTCGCTGGAGGCTTCAGATGGGCGATTAGCAGCTTCCAGAATAGAATCTCTGCTATCAAACGCCGGCTACATGGGCGATGTGTTCCCCGGAATCTGGGAGCCTGTGCTTGTTTCAGAGGAAAACAGGTTCTCTTTTGTGGCCAACCTTACCGAAACCCAGTCCTTCGGCCCTGAAGACACCATTACCGTGGCAATGGACCAGGGTCTGGTAACAATTACCGATGCTTCCGGAGCCGAATTCTCACAATCCCTTCCCGGGCAGATCTCTTTTGAATATTTCGATGCTCTGGGACAAAATGTCACTGAACCCGCCCTTGTGAGAAGAATTACCTTCACTCTTGTTTCGCCGGAAGGTTCCCGCACATCGGGAACAGCTTCACCCTACAACCTCGCAGTGGCTCAGGATCCCGTCATGCTTCGTGACCTGTTCAACTCCTACGGCGATAGAGGCGGTTCCCGTTTTGAGCATGTGGTATTCCTTGAAGATTTCGAAGTTCCAACACCATTTGCCTTCGAGGATCAAATGGAGGCCGGGCCGATGTGGGTTCCCGTTATATCGGAACACTTTGAGGATCCCCTCACCTGGAACAGCAACTGGCAGTCCCTGATCGAAGATCCCGGGTATGGAAGAGTCAGAAGATTTACTGACACAGATGCCTACCAGGGCCAGAGCTGTCTTGCTCTTGACTGTCACAAGGAGGGTTACAGCACGCAGATGGCCATCTGGAAGGTAGACCTTTCAGACTACGACTGGAGCGACGACCTGAGACTTCACTTTTACTGGAAGGAGTACAACGACCAGCTTGATCCTGAAGATGGCGTTTTCCTTCCCGTATGGGTTCCCGACTCTCAGGTGGAGGTGCTCGGTGAAGACTTCACTCTGTTTGGTAACCGGGAGTTTCCCCGGGGCTGGACATACTGGGCCAACGATTACGGCCGTGTACAGGTGGTGAACACATATCCCACCGACGGCAATTACCTGAATCTGGATACTCGCAGACAGGGATACAATGGAGTCAGCAGGGTAATGGCAACCATGGACCTCTCCCCTTATGCGGGAAGCACTGATATGAGTCTTACCTTCGATATGTGCAGCAGGGGGTCGCCTAACTCGGCCTTCGTGGGGCTTATTGGCACAGGTGGTATCTCAAGTGATCCAGTGGCGCAGTACAACCTCAATCCTGGCTCTCTTCCAGCCGGCTCCTGGACCACCGTAACCATAGACCTCGACGAACTTATTCCCGCCGGATACAGTCTTGCCAACACAAAACTGATCTTTGCCCAGGAGGGCACAGGAGTCTCATCGGGGATCAACTTCACCGGAGGTGTAAGCTTCGACAATGTTTCGGTTTTCAATGGAACCGTTGGTTACTGGGACACCAGCCACAGGATACTGGCTGCTCCTTCAAGCTTCCCCGACTGGACAGAGGCCACGGTAGATCTTAGCGATGCTGCTCAGAACGCCGGTATTCCCTTCAGCAATGAATTCTACATCGGATTCTCTCAGCGGGGGGATATGCCCATCAGCGCGCGTGGAATAGCCGTAGATCAGATCGACATCGAAGAGATGGGCTGGGGAATGTCCGGCTGGAGCCATGGCCCGTGGCCAGGCTATACCGTAGACGAGTGGCTGCCTTCCAACCATGCGGCGTATTCAGGCAGCTGGTGCTATGCAGTGGCAGCCGGTAATAATTATCAGGCTTCTCCCACCCGTGCCTGGCTGCAGAGCCCGTTGATCGACCTTTCAAGTTATTCCCCCGGAGAGAGAATGGCCGTAGCATTTTTCCACAGGTACAGTTTCGGCACCGGAGGGGACGGATGCAATGTTAAGATAAGCTTGAACAACGGAGAAACATGGGATCTTGTCGCTCCCTACTGGGGCTACTACACCGCCGCTGTTCCTGCTCTTGCCAATGAGGCCGGCTGGACCGGGTCAACTGGAACTATCTGGAATTTTTCGGTAATAGACATAACGGAATACGCAGGAGAGCAGATTCGCATCCGGTTCAACTATGGCACCACTGGCAGCAGTTCCAACGCGGGTTGGGATGTAGACTATACCAGAAGCCGCGCCGGAGCCGACTGGCCGCAGATAGTGTGGAATTATACGCCTGCAAAGGCAGACTGGTTCGCATACACCCGGGTTCTCTCCGGAACATATGATCCCACAAACACCCCCGATGGCATCAATTGGGCTGGAAATGATATGGCTAACAGCGGGATCTGGAATCTTCGGTACGAGAATTCCCAGGATAACGCCCTTATCACTCCTCCGATAGTTTACACTCAAGACAATTACGATACATACGCTTACGTGGAGTTCTATGCATCGCCCAGATTCCAGTCCGGGAGTGATTATGGTTACGTTGAGGCTGCAACGTTTGGCCAGGTGGCGCCAAGCACTTGGCATGCCTTCTGCACAGTGAATTCTGTTACCACCGGCTGGGGGTACTACCGTTACAGGATCGATAACCTTCCAGTTTTCGGTTCCAACCGAACTGTTGTGTTCCGCTGGAGAATGCATTCCGACGGCAGTGGCGTTTACGGTGGATGGAACATTGACAAGCTCCGGTTCTTTTCCTCAACAGTGTACTTGAGCAACGTGACCCACGGTGCAGTGAACGGATTGGCACCCGGCGATGTTACTGCAGATGAAAATCCCGACGGCAGGGGCACACCACAGCCGCTTCCCCTGTTCTCACGAGACACACCTGTTGTTTTGCCGGTGAACAACGGTTTTGACATGGAGGTTCTTCCGTGACCAGAAAACTCCTGACAGTAGCACTATGCATACTGCTTTTCTCCTGCGGGGATGATCCTTCAGGGCCTTCGGATCCCTTATCTGTAACCGTTACATCTCCACCGGCTGAAGGGGCTTACGCCACTGATACATACACGGTTACCTGGGCCGGAGAAGGCACCGGAACCGTGGCTCTTTACTACAACACTGTTCAGAGCCCCATCGGTCAGCAGTTCATTGCCTCAGGGCTGGCTGTCTCCGGAGCGCACCAGTGGGATCTTACTCAGGTGCCCAGCGGAGAGTATATGGTAAGGGCCATCATATCCAGCGGCCTCGAGTCTGCTTCGAACTGGTCTTCGGGATCACTGCAGGTTGACCACTCAAGCGGCGAACCCGGAATAACCATTACGGCCCCCCCCCCTGAGGGGGAGCTTGCCAACGAATCCTACACGCTGAGATGGGTATCCTCCGGTTTTGCCGCAGGCGTTGTTACCCTCTGGTTCGATGCCGACACTCTGGGCGGTGGCGAGGTGGAGATAGCCAAATCCCTTGAGGATAACGGCCAGTTTGTATGGGACTGCAGCAGCGTTCCTGACGGCAGCTACTACATAAAAGCCGAGATAACCGAAGGCACCGACTCTGTAAGCACTTACAGCCAGGGGATGCTTCTTATAAGCCATGTTCCCAACCCATGGATTACCGTGGACAAACCTCCCGCCGCCGGAGAAACCGCAAACAACACCTACACGGTAGAATGGAGCAGTGAAGCCCCGACAGGTGCCACCGTAACCCTCTGGTACGATACTGACACTAATCCTTCGGACGGGCTTGTTTCCATAGCAGCAGGGCTTGGCAACGACGGATACTTCACATGGGATTGCTCCGGAATACCCGAGGGCCAGTATTACATATACGCCCAGCTTATGTCATCAGCCGATTCCAGGAACACCGTAGCAAGACTTGCCGCAATGGTTTCCAGGGATGTACTTGCCTCGGACTACAGCCAGGGCACACTCACTATCACCCATGATATTCCCTGGAGCATTACTTTGCTAACACCCCCTGTGGAGGGTGCAACAGCTGACAACAGTTACCAGATCGAGTGGACATCCGACGCCCCCCCTATCACCACCCTTGACCTTTACTATGCCTCAGACACCACAGGAACAACGCTTTACCCTGTTGCTTTCGGTGTGGCGAACAGCGGTGCGCATCTCTGGAACACAGAGATGGTTCCGGATGGAAGCTGGTATGTTTACGCCGCATTCACGGGCAGGGCGCAAAGCAGCGACTGGAGCAGCGGTAAGGTCACAGTTCTTCACGAAGACGAATACTCATTCGAAATCACGGCACCACCGCCTGAGGGCGCCAGTGCGGATGAGGAGTACATGCTTCAGTGGGATACAAGCGCGCCTTACGGTTCAACATGGGTTTACCTTTACTATAGCACATCAAACGAACCCGGGGGAACCCTTATCCCTATCGTTCAGGGCACACCCAACTCGGGGCAATACAACTGGAGCTGCGCCGGTGTTCCCGACAACGAATACTGGATTTTCGGCTTCGTAACTGATGAAATGCTTCTGAACCCGGAAGAGATATCGCGGGGCTCGGGAAGCGCCTGGAGCGAGGGTACAATTACGGTGAACCATTCAGGCTACTCTATTGAGATAACAGCTCCTCCTCCGTCCGGAGCAGCAGCTGATAGCAGCTACACAGTAGAATGGACTGCCTCAGGAGCCACTGGAAGCCTTATCGCCCTTTACTACGACGATGATACAAACGCGGGAAACGGGATCGTACTGATCGCCGACGGCCTTTCCAATTCCGGTTCTTACCTTTGGAACACCACTGCGGTGCCCGAAGGCGAATGGTATGTATACGGAGCTATCTACGACCCCGAAAAAGGTGGCCCCAACCCGGAATCTGACGGTTTTGCAGGGGCATACAGCCAGGGTTTGCTAACAATTCAGCACGAGTACAACTACATTATCGTCACCGCTCCTCCCCCGTGGGGGGCATACGCCGAAACCGAGTTCCAGATACAGTGGGCAGCAAGCACGCCATACGGCGGAACGGTTAGTTTGTATTACGATGTTGACACCAATCCGGGCAACGGTATGGAGTTCATTGTGAACAGTCTTGCGTGGGATGACGGCCAGTATATGTGGGACTGTTCCACAACTCCTGAAGGCGAGTACTACATCTATGCCAAACTGGAGAACTCACAGCAGACCCTTACCTCCTACAGCATCGGTACACTGATCATTGATCGCGAGCCTTTATGGATGAGCTTCTACTCCCCACCTCCACCCGGGGCAACGGCAGACGGCAGCTACACACTGGAATGGTACTCTGTGGGACCAGCCGGCCGCACCGTTGACCTCTATTACGACACCGATCTCAACCCCGGACAGGGGCTGACGGTGATTGCATCCGATGTTGAGTGTCCGGATTATTTAAGCAACCATGTGTGGAACTGCAGCGCTGTACCCGAAGGCAGTTACTACATTTACGGCATTCTCTCCGACCCGTCTATCGACGGCATCTTCGAGATATACAGCGAGGGTATGCTTACCATACAGCACTGAGAGAACTCTATGGTAGAGAGTTCCAGCAGAATCTCGACGAGGCGGGGATCATAAAGGGTCCCCGCCTTCATTTTCAGATTTACTGCAGAGGTGGTATTCCCGATGAGGAAGCCCGTTCCCATGCGATACTCACGGCAGGTATCCTGACACCGAGCGAAATCCCTTCAACACTCTTTCCCACAGGCTCAGTTCTTCCCGGTGTTCAAAGAGATACTTAAGGGCTTCCGAAGTGATATGTGGAATTGGAAGATAGCGCTCTTCTTTTTTTTTATTGCTCACCCCCGGGCAGGTCGATAACATGAAAAGACCCTGCATTTTCGCACCTTTCTGAGAACACTGGTTGGTTTGTTGGTGGTGCTGTCAGAAATGGGTTAGCTGGGAGATACGACCGAAGTGCCAAAACCTCATGATTTGTTCATGGGGTCTTTCATTTTACATCAATAACCTTTTATGCGCATAATAATAATCATAATGATCGAATATTAACACTCATCATTGATACTTAATTTCTTGTTGCTGGTGTTTCTCTTTCTTTCAGGATATTCAGGTGCAGCCCGGTCGGGAGGTATGGCCGGGCTGCAGGTACCCCTACTTCTTTGCAGCGATTAGGTAGAGGCAGGGTTCAACAATGAGAGTTAAAAGGGTTGTAGTGACAAGACCGCCAATTACAGTAACTCCGAGAGGCTGCCACATCTCAGCACCTTCCCCCAGCCCCATGGCAACAGGAACCATCGCAAAGATTGTTGTTAAGGCGGTCATCATTATCGGTCTGGTTCTTACCGAGACGGACTCTTCGATTGCCTCTCTGACGCTTCTTCCCTTGTCTCGCACCTTGTTGGCGTAGTCTATAAGAACGATTCCGTTGTTGACAGAAATTCCCGCAAGCATCAGGACACCAACAAGGGCCATGATGGACAAATCCACACCTGAAATCAGCAGCGATGCCACCACGCCTATGAATGCAAGAGGAACAGTGAAAATGATTATGAATGGTTCTCTCAGGGATTCGAATTGACCTGCCATAACCATGTAAACCAGAAGAACTGCCACCACAACGGCGATTAGGAGGTACATGAAGGTCTCGCTGGTATCTCCATAATCTCCGCCCATTGTGAGCATTACACCGGAGGGAGCCTGCAGAGCATCCAGTGCTTCTTCTGCTGCTGATCCGACCTGACCGCTTGTGTAGCCAGGTGCAGTACCACATGACACGGTAACCATTCGGGTCTGATTCTGTCTGGTAATCTGCTCCATTGATGATCCGGGCTCCAGGTTACCCAGCGCTTCCACAGGATAGCCGACATAAGTGGAGTACCGCACATCGTCTGCTTCACGGCGGTACTCAGAAGCGTATCTCAGAAAAACATCGTACTCTTCCCCATTCTCAGTGAAAGCGGCAACGGTTCTCCCTCTGAATCCTATCTGCATCTGAGTTGCAATATCCACCGGACTGATACCCTGAAGGGCCAGGGCTGTATAATCCGGTGCGAATGAATACTGTGGAATCCTCTGTTCTGCTGACGTGGTCACAGAACTGCTCCCTGGTACCCCCTCCAGAACAGCTGCCACCTGAATGGAAAAGGCTTCAAGGGTTTCAACATCGTTCCCGCTGATAACAACCTCCACTGCATTGCCGGTGGAAAAAGGTCCCTTCTGGCTGATAAAGACATCCACTCCTGCCATGGAGTTCAGTGCCTCAAGTATCCTGACGGAGTACTCCGAGGTTGCTGCATCCCTTTCGGAGACACCATTCAGAGTAATGCTCATGCTCCCCCGGTTGGATGAAGACACACTAAAAGGATTTGACCCGGAACCTACTTTCACATAGAACGACTCCATGTACTCCTCAGGAATGATGTTTCTGATCTCCTGCTCCATATCTCCGGCAATACTGTCATTAGCCGCAAGGTCCGTACCTCTGGCCAGGGTGTAACTCATTGATATCTCCCCCTGGTCCATGTCCGGCATCATGGTTTGCGGGATGGTACCTACCAGAAAAAGCGAAATCAGAAAGAGACCCGCGGCAGTTATCAGAGTCTGCTTTCTGTGATCGAGACTCCAGCCCAGTGTTTTCTTCGTAACACCTGAGAACACGGTACCGGTTTTATCCAGCATCGGAATGCGTCTCTCTCCACCCAGGTCCCTGAAGAATGTTGAAACAGCCGGTACCAGGGTACATGCAACAAGTAGGGATGCAACCAGACTGAAACAGATAGTTAGAGCCATATCTTTGGAAAGCTGTCCGGTAATACCTGGCACGAAGAGAACCGGAATGAATACCATCAGAGTGGTAAGGGTTGATGATGTAATCGCCGCAATAACCTCTCCAGCTCCCTTCACCGCAGCATTAAGTGGAGATTCACCCATAGCCCTGTGCCTGTGTATCGACTCGATGACCACAATGGAGTTATCAACCAGCATTCCCACAGCAATGGCCAGACCGGCCAGTGACAGCATATTGAGATCCACACCAAAGGCATACATGGCAAAAAAGGTAACTACCAGGGACACCGGGATGGAAACACCCACAAGACTGCTGGTCTTGCCTGAACGGAGAAACAGGAGCAGAACAGCCACTGCGGCAATGAACGCAATTATTCCGGTATTTGAAAGGTTGGAGATGGAGTCCTTTATGTAGTCTGACTGGTTGGTGACTATTGTGATTTCCAGCATGTCCCCGTACAGTTCCTCCACTTCCCTGGCGGCATCAAGAACTGCTTCGCATACGTCCACTGTGTTGGCTTCTGAGCGTTTGGTAACAGAGAGAATGATACCCTCTTCACCGTTCACTCTTACAATCTCGGAAACCTCTTCAAGACCATCAGTTACATCAGCAATATGGGTGAGAAGAACGGGGTTGCCCTCTCTGTAACCAATAACGGTTTCTCCAATCCCTTCCACTGATCCGTAAGACATATCAAAGGTGAGTCCTGTTCTTATGCCGTTCCCTGAAAGTTCACCAATGGGAACGTCATTCGTTCTGCCGGAAAATGCAGCAGCTATCTGAGCAAGTGATATTCCCGAATCAGTAAGCTTCGCGGGATCGGGCTCTACAAGTATCTGCCTTACCCTGCCCCCGGAAATGGTCGTAGAGCCCACACCTTCCGCCCTGTTAATTATGGGATCCACATCATCCTCGATGAATTTTCTCAGGGTCTGGGCATCCATGGACCCACTGGTTATCGACATTGTAATTACTGGCATCGCGGAGGGGTCCATTACGAATACCCTGGGATATTCTGCCTCATCAGGAAGCATCCCCTGATAATCCTCGACATTCCTTCGAACATCTGTTTCCGCCTGGTCTATATCGTCACCGTAATCAAACTCGACCGACACCATGGACACTCCGGTGCTGGATGTGGAGTTAATTTCCTGCACTCCGCCTACTCCGGATACTGCTTTCTCCAGAACATCTGTAACCAGATTGTCTATTTCCTCAGGGCTTGCACCAGCCATTTCGCAAGTTACGGTTACCATGGGAAAGGATATGTCCGGGGTCAGGCTCAACCCCAGCTGTGTGAGGCCGAATATTCCCGCCCCAATAAGCCCGATGAACAGCATTATGACGGCTATTCTTCTGTGTGATGCAACAGCAGGAAGACTCATATGAGTATCCCTCCAGCGGTGCTGGAAAGTACAATACGTGAACCGTCAATGACCATCTGCTGTCCGGCTACTATCAGTGATTCACCAGGTTCAAGACCGGTGACTATCTCTGCTACCCCGTTCTCCCTGTAACCGACGATGGCTTCCTTAATCCTGACCACTCCATTTTCTTCTACGGCTACAAGAAACCCTGAAGTGCTGCAGATCAGCGAAAGCTCCGGTATAGCCACCACTGAATCGTGAACATCAAGTTGAACTGCAATCTTAACGGCCATTCCGGGAACCAGTGCCCCGGTTTCATCATCTATACTGACCTCGGCAGCTATCAGCCCTGAAGTTGGATCGATGAAGGGGGAAACAGCGGTAACTGTGCCCGAAAAACTCTCACCGTTAAGAGAGGAAACAGCAATAATGGCCAAATCTCCTATTTCAAGTTTTCCCACTGCTTCTTCAGGCAGAAGAAGGTCAGCTGTGAGGAGCTCCGGAGAAACAATGGTAAGCAAAGGCTGCGAGGCCAAAGCCGGATTGCCCTCGTCCACATGTATCCGTCCCACAACCCCGCTGAACGGTGCAGTAACCATGGCGTTCCCGCTTCTGCTGGATGTACTGCTGTAGGAAGCCTGTGCCGAAAACAGCGCAGCTCTGGCGCTCTCTGCTGAAAGCTGAGCATTAAGCAGTTCCTGCTCGCTTGCTCCTCCTGCATTGAAAAGAGATGTAACCCGATCAAGATTATCGTTAGCCTGAGAAGCGACAGCATTTGCCGAAGTAACATTCGCCGAGGCTGCAGCTGTATTGGAGTTGTACTCAATGTCGGTACTGAGTACTGCCAGCAGCTCCCCTGCTTCTACAGTATCTCCAGGTGCTACAAGTATTGACTCTACTATTCCGCCTGAACCGTATACATCTGCCTGACTGGCACCCTCCAGTCTGGCATAGGAATAAGCCCACTTCGACACATCGGCCTGCTGTACCGTTATGGTCTCCACTGTTACAGGCACTGATTCACCGCTGCCTCCCGGCTTCACGCATGCCAGTATGAACAGCAATGCAGCAGGAGCAAGAGTTGCTTTTTTCATTATTCAACCTCCCATATTTCATGAATTTCACCTGAAAGCATTGCTATGCTAAGTTCCGCCATTCTCATCGCAAGCTGTGCTTCAGATCTACTTTCTCTTGCGGACATAAGTCCGAGAATGGATTGTTCAAGATCCAGCCGTGTTATTGAACCGGCTTCGTAGGTGATCTCTGCAATTGAAAGCGCTTCCTGGGCTTCAAGAACCAGAGCGCTGGCTCCTGTCAGCCTCTGAGAAGCGCTCTGGTAGCTGTTCCAGGCCTCCAGCGCCCTCTGTCTGACCTCATCCTCAACTCTTCCCAGCTCGAACTCAGCTGTAAGTTCAGCGTACCGGGCTGTTTTCATGGCTGTTTCGTTGGAGAAGGAGGTAAAGATTGGCAGACTGATCGAAACGCCCGCTGAAGATGAATGTGTCAGATCATTGTCTCCCAGTTCGGAAAACTCAGCAGCAGAGTTACCCCAACTTACGCTTCCGTTGAGATTGAAAGTGGGGGCATATCCCGCCCGGGCGATGAAGGATTGAGCCTCAGCAGACTCAAGAGACAACCGGGCCATCAGTGCTTCGGTGGAATTCTGTACAACCGTTTCACCGAGTTCTTCCGGAGATCCCGGTATGCTTACAGGAAGCATATCTGCCAGTGATCCATATATCTCCGTTGTTTTGCCGATCTGAAGCCCGGTGGCCAGTGACATGTATCCCAGTGCATTCTCCAGAGATGACACTGCTATGGTATAGGCCGGTCGTGTATTTTCCAGCGAAACATGGCCGGCCAAGTACTCATACCTGCTCACCATTCCCGCATTGTACTTTGCCTCAACAAGTCTGAACGCCTCTTCCTGGATTGAAAGGTTCATCTCGGCAAGTTCAAGAGCCGTTTGCACCTGCAGCAGTGAATACCAGGCAGAAGCTGCGCTGAAGATCACAGCGGCTCTGGAAGCCTTTGCAGATTCCTCAGCAATATCCAGTGCAACTGCCGAAGCCCTTCTGCCACCTATGCTCTGCAGGTTGAACAGACTAATGTTCGCATTAAGACCAATGCTGGAACTGAAGCTCTCAGCTTCGGGGAATTCGGTTTCTACACTATTGATACCTGCGCTGGCTGATACAGTGGGAGTGAACCAGAGGGTTGATCTCAGCAAACTGGCTTCTGCAGAGCTGACCGAAAGCTCAGCCTGCATCATTTCGGCCCTGTTCTCACAGGCAGCTGATACCGCCTGTTCAAGGGTTAAGACATTTTCTTCTATTGGTATAACACTCAACATGAGCATTACTGCCACAGCAGAAAAAGCAAACATATTTACCTCCTTTGTTTACCCGCTGGTAAGATGAAACATGAATGTTGCAGAATTGTATTCAGTACGTTACAGTATGCTTCATTTGCTATCTTACTTATTAATATTATGTTACGAGTATTGTATTTTCTGACTGCTCAGTATTGAAGGAGGCATGATGGATGTAAGACAGAAGATTCTCGACGTTACAGAACAGATGTGTACGGAAATGCTTCCTCAGAAGATCACTCTGGATATGGTGGCGGCTAAGGCAAAAGTAGGAAAGGGAACAATTTACAGCCACTTTATCTGTAAGGATGATCTCTTTCAAAAGCTCGCACTGACTCTTGTTGAAAAGATGAGAACTAAGATGATGGATGCGGGACTATCCTCAAAAGGGAGCAGTTTAGTGAGACTGTGCAGCCTGAACCGAGCTTTCCATGGCTTCATGAAGCAGCATCCCATGATAATTGCAATTACAGTTTTCCTGAGAGATAAGCCTCCCTGGCTGGAATCAGAAGAAGAGGAAGGTGGTTTTTTCCAACTGGAAACAGTCTACGTCAGTATGATAGAGTCCCTTGTAAAGCTTGGTGTTGAGGAAGGTCTGTTCAGAAAGGATATAGGCACAAGAATTCTATCTTTCTTCATACTCAGCGTATTCCGAGCAAGTCAACCGGTGTTGTATAAGAACGAAGATCTCACAGACGAAGCAGTACAGGATCTTATTCTGAACGGGGCAGGCTGTCATCGCTGAGCGGACGTTGGACAAGAGACGTGAAGAAAATTGGCTGGGATTTAACAGTCCGAATGTGATCACCTCTGCCTATATACCTAACCTGGTTTCATGTACATGTTGGGGTTGGATAACATCTCAGGTGAGCTTGCTGAACGGCTGTGTTTCTGAGTTTCGAGCAAATCGTCACATTGCCTGCATGTACTGAACAGGAGGAAGACAGGAAGTATGAGGCTACCAAAAATAGGTGAAAGGGTTGAAATCCAGGTGGTGGGTCTTCCCGGTGGACTTTTGCCGGGGATGCAGCTCTCTTTCTCCATTGACTACAGGGGAGGAAGCATCGTCATCCACATCCCCGGGCATAGCAGAGGACCGGACAACAGCACTCCCCATCATCCGGAGCAGGCGGAGTGGCTCGACGGCCTTGAAAATCTGATGCGTCCCAGCTGGGACTGTCAGTGGACTATCCATGATGAAAAGGCCATGGAGGCCTTTCTGGGCCTTCTGGGTCCCCTGCTTGCGGATTACGTAATCTGGGTCTGCTGAATTCCTCGATTGAGTCCAGCCCTGCGTTTGAATACTTCCCTCTTGAAGGGGTGGCATCCTAAAAGGAGGCTTTCATTGTGAGCAATGACAACGGTGCGATCACGGTCATCCAGTCGAGAAGATATGGATTAAGCTCACCCCCTGCTCTGGGAAACAGAATAGCACGATGCATCATGGGCTGCGATTACTATCTGACTTAGCACACAGAGATGTGAATTTTTCCTTTTCTTTCCTGAGCGAAAACCCTGCTGATAAGCAGAAGCCTGGCTGCAATAGGAATTGTAACGGGCTTCATCTCCGTGATGAAAGAACAGGCGAACTACTGATGTGTCAGCTTCAGGATATGGAAAACAGGTGAAACGGCGGAACAAGTGTCCGCTGCTTCAGTTTGTCTACCTCTGAAAGCCGCCTGGGGGTCCTTCTCCGCCGGGTCTGCCCTGTGGCATTCCCGATGGTCTTTCCATCTTGCGAACGGTAATTCTTGCTGCTGTTGCGGTGGTTGCGTGGCTGAAGCAGATGTCACTGAATGACGGCGGTTCCGCTCCCTGGCTCTGACCGAACTGGGCGGAAAAACCCATAGGCTCATCCTCCGGATCAAGCCTGGCGTTTCCGTTGATGTCGTGGTAAGCAAAAGCGAGGTAATCGCCAAAGGGCACATCCTCTATCTCAAGAATCACGGCGAGTTCTTCTATTCCGGCGGTACGGGTGATGGAAGCGCCGGACGGGTCCGGGGGAAATCCCATTTCCTCCTCGGTTAACAGCGCCACCACTGCATGACCGTCATTGCTCCCGAAACCGACGATGTTCACTATCACTGTTCCGGTGGAATCACCGGAGGTCGCCACCAAAAAAGCTATCAACAATGCTGTCATGTATTCTCCTTCATTGTTTCCATAAGAATGCTCTGCATCTATTTTCAGAGTGTTTCACAGGTGTAACAGTTTGTATTTTCAGGTGAATGGTTGAAGAATTGAATTCATATGAAAGAAATCTCGGTTTGAGTAAAAACCCTTAAAAGGAGTTATCACTGAAAGCCTGAAGTGCACAGACAGAAAATTCCTACCGGGTACAGAGCAGGAAGTTGAGTTCATTACAAGGGAGCTTGGATTATCCACTGTAAGATCACTATTTGACCCTGGCGAGAGAGTGTCGTCATTCCATTGAAAAGCAATGGGAAAGTCGATTTCACTCCATGTCACAATATGCTTTCTACACGTGATTTTCTTCCCGGCATCTCAGTTTCAGCGTCTTAAACCAGCCATATTATCTGAAATATTCTCAGTCAGCAGTATATGAAAGCACTATTAAGACGAATATTCGGAAAGGAAAGGGTGAAATACCGGAATTCGAACACTCCATATACTCTGCAGAGTTCTCAGCACTGGCAGACATTCACCTGGGCAAGAACATCCTATGGGAAGAGCTTTGCTGGCGGGAACTCGGTAAATGTTCTGAATAACATGCACCATGGCTGAATTGATGTACCTGGTAACTTCACTTCCGGGCGAAGTGTTTTTTTCTAAAAAGACGACTCCCTTTCGCTCCTCCGTAACGGTAAGCGAAAGGGAGTATTCATATCAATACCTTAATTTTAGAACTTGTGGCTTCCCGGGGCAATCCGCTGGGAAAGCGACAACAGGCAGCAATGAAGGCTATTCCCTCATCCACCCCACAGCCTCGTGAAGGGTATCAAGATGGATGAAGTGCCCACCGGGGAACTCATTGAAATCAACATCGTAGCCGGCTTCTGTCAACAAATCGCGGGACTGTTGTGCATTTTCAATGTTGTCTTCGCTCCCCTGAGCAATAAACACACGCAGACCGCTGGCTGCTGAAAGGTCATCACCGGTGAACCATTCAGGATCAAGCCATCCGCCGAAAACGACTATGCCGTCAATGATGCCGGGACGGCTGATGGCGGTAAGGTAAGATGCCGTGGCACCCTGACTGAACCCCACAAGATAGATTTTATCGATACGATACTGGCTCTGCATTTGTGCAATAACGTTATCCAGATAGGATACCAGCATTTCACGAGACTGATTGAAGAATTCAGCGCTGCTCCAAGAGAGGTCGTTGAACCAGACAAAGCCGCCATTCGGGAAGGGAACAGTGATTGGAGCCTGCGGTGCGGCATATATGAAATCGTGCTCGCCGAAGTATCCGGAGAGAGTGCTGAACCGGTTTGCGCTGTCGCCGGCTCCGTGAAGCCCGATAACCAGAGTATGGCTCGTTTCAGGGTCAAAGTTCTCGGGCAGAACCACCTGACATTGCTGCATGGATGGGCACTCGACATAACTGATTTCGACTCCTTGCCGGGCTTCCTCCCGAGAGGCAATCCACTCACGCTGCTCGGCGATTATCTCAGTATAGCGGGAAAGTCCGCGTACTATGTCCATGTCGGTGTCCTGTTCAACCCAGTCGACATCTTCATACCCATAATTGAAAGCATGCTCCAGATACTCGAGAGCCTTGTCTGCCTGACCCAATCTGGAGAAGCAGCAGGCGAGGTTGTACATTGTGGTGAAATCCCGTTCGTGTCGCAGGATGTAGGTATAAATTCTGGCCTGAAGCTCGTATTCTCCTGTTTCGAACAGTCCATAAGCATAAGCCTTCAGCAGCTGCAGATTGCAGACGGGAACTTCGGTAAACTGCTCGCCTGCAGGATCAATGCCATCGAAGATCGTGAGATCCAGCAGTGTTTCGGTATCAGGCGCCTGATTCTGCTCTTCGTTGAAAGCGAGCTGGCACTGGGCGTGGGCTCTGCCTCCCAGCAGACAGATCAGCAGCACCAGAGTTGTAGCAAATCGAAGGGAACCTCCCATAATCACACTCCTTTTTCTGAAAAATGACTGACACTTCACGAACTCCGCGCTATCAGCAGCCGGGCAAGGCAGGAGAGAACATTTTTCACTGCATGCCGCTGGCATTGCTCATCAAATTTCCACCACTGAAACATGCAACTATTTCTGAAGGAAGGCGACAATATCACCTAAAGTCTTCTATGTCAGTGGCATAGCCATCTGATATCAATGCAGAACGCATGAAGTTCTCCACCGCTTTCACTCAGTTTTCTCATGGATGCAAGCTCTCAGATAGGACCGCACAGGAAAGTGATTCGTAACACTAAAATTCCCAGTGTTCATTTATGGTCCTGCTGGAGCCTGCTGTATTTCGCTCTTCAATCCTCATTCCCTGCTTTATCGATTTGCTGCAAACTCTTCAGGCAAAACAGCCTTTTTCATGCGTCCCGACGGCCGAATCCTGCACTTCAGCTATCTAAAGCTTACCCATCACCCGGGGTCTTCGGCATCAAACAGTTATCTGCAGGAAAGGCACTGTTGCTCTAAACGCCTTTATACCATGCTATTGTAATCTGTTTTCTTGACTATAGCAGCTTCTGGTGGTATCGTCGTTTTCATCGGAAGTACCGATAAATGTGTACGAAGAATGAAAGGTTCAAAGGAATTGTCTCTCTATAATGGTTATGGAAAAAGCAGGGAGAATGAATAGTTGTGTATTGTGCTGACAATGAGGCAGCAGGAAAAAATTAGCTGTTGTTCTGTATGACTGATAACTCAATTCAGCATGCACGAAGGGTTCGCTATGCTGGAACCCATCCAAGAAAATTCAGCGAGAAGTACAAGGAACTCAATCCGGAAAAGTACCCTGATGATGTTGAAAAAGTGAAAGAGCGGGGGCAAACTCCAGCCGGGATGCACTTGCCAATCTGCGTGCGTGAGATTTGTGAAGTTCTTAAAATCAGAAAGGGCTTATACGGCATTGATTGTACTCTTGGATATGGAGGACACAGCGGTGCCATACTGTCTAGAATTACTCCCGGCGGAATGCTGATCGGAGTTGATTCAGACCCGGTGGAGCTTGCAAAAACCGATAAGCGCCTGCGGAGCCGGGGATACGATGAGTCAGTTTTTATTGCAAGGCATATGAATTTCTCCCGGATTAAGGAATGTCTTGATTTGCGCCCTGAGGGATTTGATTTCATCCTTGCTGATCTGGGGGTGTCTTCGATGCAGCTTGACACTCCTGACCGGGGATTCTCATTCAAGAATGCCGCAGCTTTGGATCTAAGGCTGGATAATTATTCAGGTGAGACTGCAGCTCAACTGCTCAATCGCATTACAGAGGAACTTCTGATAAGTCTTTTAGTGGAAAACTCCGATGAGCCGTTTGCCAGTGTACTCGGAAAAGCAATTCTAGCTGAAAGCAGGGAGTGTCAGACTACTGTTGGCCTTGCATCTGTTATCACAGAAGCTCTGATGAACGAGGGGCTGGCGCCCGAAGAGTGCAAACCATCAGTTCAACGGGTGTTTCAAGCGCTTCGCATAGAGGTTAACAATGAATTTGAAGCTCTTGATCAGCTGCTGCTTTCAATTCCGGCGTGCCTGAAGAGTGGCGGCAGGGTCGCAATTCTCACGTTTCACTCAGGCGAAGACCGCCGGGTAAAGAAAAGCTTTAAAGATTTCACCGAACAGGGGGTGTACTCCGAATGCGTTCGCCGTCCGGTTAGACCTTCTTTTCAGGAGCAGCGTGACAACCCGCGTTCCTCCAGCGCAAAACTCCGCTGGGCTGTACGAGCCAGATAGTTTCAGCCGCTTTCAATGTGCAAAAACACACCAGAGCTGGAGCTGCCACGCATACGAACAACCGGAACAGCTTCCGCGCATCGCTGGCGGGAGATTCCCGTTTTACGGTAAACCCGTCGTAAATAACTGTCTGATGGTATCTTCTATTTAAGGGGTTTCTTTTGAGTGCCTGTCTATTGTGATTGCCCCTCTTATGTTCTCCAGCGTTCTCGATTTGCTGCCGATTCCAAAGACAAGCATCCTCAGAGGTTCATTCCGGGCATCGTGAAATCTGACGATAATGCTCCCGAAGCCAAGCAGCCTCTCAAGAAGGTCACTGGTGTCCACCACTGTGTCGAACTCTTCCCTGCCTATCTGTTCTCCGCTCTCAGTGGGTCCCCTCTGAAGATTGACATAGTTGGGAGTGAAGGCGGCGTAGTGAAAGAGCCCCTTTACCCATGATGTTAGAATTGCAATAAGGAAAATCAGAGCAATCAGAAGGTAGGCGATGCCGTTCATCTCGGCGCTGATGCTGCCCAGGAAGCCCCAGAAGCCGTCGAGCCAGTCAAGGTAGCTTAGCCAGAGAACAAGGCCCGATACCGACATAATCATCAGGAGAATCTCTTTAATGCCGGCTTTGTATTCTTCGATGAGAAAGTTGAGCAGAAAGACTCCCAGCCATATCGCGCCAAGGGCACCGGGGTTAACTGCATCGAACAGGGAGAGAATGAAGCACAGCAGGGAAAGCACAACAGTCGGGGCGTAGATGATCTTGCCGGTCCACCCGAAAACCACAAGCCAGTTGGTTATATCCGGATCGGCATCGAGCTGTTTTATCATTTTGAATCTTGTTCTGACGGTTTTTCTCATGAGCATCAGAATACCAAAAAAAATCAGGACAAGCGCGAAAGGCGCAGCAAAAACCAATATCTGGGCTGTGGTCCATTCAGACATATTCCTCCCCCATTCCTATATCAAGCAGGATCTACCGAAGCCATGCCAGTACCACTCCGTATCTTACCAATAATACACTTACCGGTTTAATACTGGAAAACGACGATACCACCAGAAACTGCCGCAGTCAATGATATGGTCTGCAAAACACCTGCTGCAAAAGCTTTAAGACCAGTGAGGTCAAGACACAAAGTGAAAGCAGGGTATGCAAAGGCCGCTGAATTCTTCTTATAAATCGTATTCCGGAAGAAAAACGTTTTCTGATGAACCGGGGTTTTCCGTATTGCCGTTTTGCCCGCTCCTGCAACAAATGAAGCAGAGGTGTCTGCAAAAGGACTTGCCGCAGCAAAGCGCATGTTTAATATTTAAGTAACGTTTTCCGGAGGGGTCTGGAAGGTGAAATTTGTTTAAAGACATTCCAGGTTCTTTCACGGAATCAGTGTTGTGTTCCATATCGGAACCGGCGTTAATCTACAACAGCGATCTCAGAGTAGCGTGGGCAAATCCTTCTGCCGAGATGTTCTTCGGCCACAGTTCCGAACTTATGATGGGAGAGCGGTGTACAAACCTCTTTTCAGGCATCATGGAATGCTTCAAACTCTGCCCTGTTAGAAAAGCGCTTGAAACGGGAAATGAGGAAGTTCTTGCAGTTGACAGCGCGGTGTATCCGCACAAACTCATTGAAGCCATTCCCTACGATGGCGAATTTGAACGGTTCATACTTGCAATAATACACAGCTCTCCTGCTGTGGACAGAAACAAGATGTTAAGACTTGATTTCGCATCAAGACTGAACACCTCCGCGACCCTGAACGAAGCCGCTCCTGATATTGTCAACGCGATGGAAAGCCTCACTTCTGTCCCATGCAATGGTGTGTATATAAAATCCGGAGATGGGTTCGAACTACTTTACGGCAAGGGTATGCCTGGTTTTATCTCGAGTGTCTCTCTGAAACTCAAGGTCCATTCTCCCCTTTATGTGTCTGAAGAGGGGCTTGCGTTGGCTTCTGACGGTTCCTTTCCTTTTGGGGCAGCGATAATACCTCTGGGGTGCCGCAAAGGGGAAATTGATGTTCTGCTGGTCTCTGCGTGCGGAGCCATGGGAACCGATTCGCGCTCACGGCTGGAAATGATAGCTGATGTACTTGAAAGCTGCATCAGGAGGCTTACCGTAATCCAACCGGAACAGGGTGATCAGGCATAACACCATGAACACCCAATTCACTCCCATGGGCGGAGAACATAAGCAGGGTGTTTCACCAGCAGCGTTATCAATTCTTTCTTCCCTGCATTTGCTGACCACAACAACATTCATCAAGCGGAATATACATGGCGCTAAAGGACGGATAGCCCTATACTACCGTGGTTATTTTTCGAAGTTGTAAACATACGGAGCAACAGCCCGGAGCTTGATTGGACATGAGATGACAAACGAACCGGTTGGAAGAGCCAGTGTTCCTATAGAAGACACATGGAACCTTACCCCAATGTATGCAACGGCAGAAGAGTGGGCGGCTGATCTCGCCCACGTATCAACACTGCCTGATAAACTTGCGGCTTACCGTGGAAAGGCTACCTCATCCGCCCTTGCACTGCTTGAGGTTGTGGAAAGCATTCTCGATGCAGCCCGCAGGGCGGATAAAGTTCTTACCTACGCTCACATGATTCAGGACCAGGATCTATCCGATCCGGCAGGCGACAGCATGTTCCAGAAGGCACTCGATCTTATGACAAAGATGTCTACAGCCTTGAGCTGGTTCAATCCCGAAGTGCTCAGTGTGCCCGGGGAAACCATTGACAAGTGGATAGCTGACACTCCTTTGTCCCGCTACTCCGTATGGCTTGAAGACATTCTCCGCATGAGACCCCATACTCTTTCAGCATGTGAAGAACGGATATTGGCCCTTTCCAGTGATGCCACAAGGGGTTTCTGCGGAGCATTCGGCAAACTCAGCAATGTTGAGATTGCATCAAGGTTTCCAGAGGTCCATGATTCCAGCGGGAAAAAAGTGAAATTATCCCACGGAAACTTTATACCTCTTCTGCAGGGCTCAGACAGAATGGTTAGAAAAGCAGCATTCAGTGGATTCTACAAAGAGATTAAAGGCAACACTGAAACGCTGGCTTCACTTCTTGACGGGCAGATAAGAACGAATATTTTCAGAGCAAAAGCCAGAAATTTTCCGTCTGCTCTTGAATCATCCCTTTTTGCAGACAGAGTAAACCGAAACGTTTATGAAGCCCTTATAAGCTCAGTTCATCGGAGTCTTCCTGTTATGCACAGGTATTACCGTATTAAGAAAAGGGCTATGCGGCTTGAGAAGATGCACCTCTACGATGTTTATACTCCCACGGTGGCAGACGTCGATGTCAAGTATTCCATCACCGAGGCTGAAAACATGACACTCAAAGCAGTAAAACCCCTTGGCAGAGAGTATGCTGAAACACTTGGACAAGGGTTCAAGAATCGGTGGGCAGACAGGTACGAGAACATTGGCAAACGAAGCGGAGCCTACTCCGGCGGCTGCTACGACAGCCCTCCATACATGCTCTTGAACTTCTCGGGAACTCTTGACTCGGTGTTCACCCTTGCCCATGAGGCAGGTCATTCCATGCACAGCTGGTACTCTAGAAGGAACCAACCCTACTGCACCTCAAACTACAAAATTCTTGTAGCTGAAGTAGCCAGTATTTCAAATGAGATGCTTCTTGCGAGTCACCTCAGAGAACAGACGAGTGACCCTGCCATCATCGCTTATCTTGTGGACAGCCAGATAAACGATTTCCGTACGACACTCTGCAGGCAGACGATGTTTGCCGAGTTTGAACTGCTTATCCACAATGAGGTCGAACAGGGTGGTTCCATCTCAGCCGATTGGCTCAACACAAAATACAAAAACCTTGTGGCCCTCTATCATGGTGATGCATTCGAATTCGATTCGGAGGATTCGCCCATAGAAACAGAGTGGGCAAGAATCCCCCATTTCTACTACAATTTTTATGTTTACAAATACGCCACAGGGATGGCATCAGCTGCATCAATAAGCAGCCGTATACTGAAAGGAGATGAAAAGGCAACTCAAAAGTACCTGAGTTTCCTTTCTGCCGGGGGATCAATGCCCCCACTCGACCTCCTGAAAGAAACAGATATAGATCTTGAAACCGCAGCACCGGTTGAAGATGCGATCAAGAGACTTGATGGCCTTGTAACTGATCTGGAGAAAATGCTTGATAACAGACCGTGATCAGCTGAGCAGATATCTTGAGCTTGCTTTCAATCAGGCAAAAGAGCTGGTGTACATAAAAGACAGCAAGCTTCGCTTCCTTACATGCAACTGGGCTTTTGCTGATTTCTTCGGGCTTGACTCTCCGGAATCGGCAGAGGGCCTTTCGGCTTCTGATCTGATGCATTCTCTTGCTGCCGAGCATGATATGCAATCAGACAAGAATGTAATGGCAGAAGGCATTTCTTCAAGAACGGTGCTTTCATTTCGGGAGGGGGAGAATGAAAAGCGGGTATTCAGTTGCCTGAAGGTTCCTCTTCGTGAACTTGATTCGCCCGCTGGAATTTTCTGCATAATGAGAGACATCTCCAACGAAGAAGAGCGGATGGAAGACTACCGCAACAGAGAAGCGGTTAATTCAGCCATTATCCGTAATGCCCCTGTGGGCATCTCGGTTCGGGATTCGGTGGGAAATCTGCTGTTCTATAACGAAGCATGGGAAAAAATATGGAATATCACAGGGGATAAAATCCAGGCTGATATGGGAAAGATAAGAACAAAACTCAAGCTCGATGATTCCGATTCCTATCTGGCAAGCTACCATGAGAAGCTTATAGACATCTACACCAAGGGCGGTGAGCTGTTCGTTCCCGAGGTAAAAACCGGTTCGGTCAGGAACGATTCGCCGGTTTGGGTCTCACAGCATTTCTATGCAATTATGAACCCCGACAATACTGTTCAGAGAGTAGTGGTGATTACTGTTGATATCTCCGACCAGGTGTACAGCAGAAAAGCGTTGAAGACCACCCAGCAGAATTACAAGACCCTTTCGGAAACCATACCCGTCGGTGTTTTCAGAACTGAAGTCCGGGAAAACGGTCTGATTCTCTCTATGAACCCAGCGTTTAGAAGAATGTTCGGTTTTACAGGCGAAACCGGGCAGAATGTGAGGATTACCGATCTGCTGTTTAATCAATCGGAAGAGGAAGATATTCTAAAACAGCTTAACAACACCGGTAGAATTGACAACCGAGAGATGATTCTGAAAAAAGCCAACGGCTCAACTTTCTGGGGATCTGTGACAATCAGCACTCTCACGGCTGCTTCCGTTACCATCGCCGAGGCAGTTGTAAACGATATCACAGGCAGAATGCAGGCATTTCAACAGCTTGAAAAAACCATAGACGGCACCGTTCTGGCAATGAGTCGGCTGGTGGACATGAAGGACCCCTACACATCGGGTCATCAGAAGAGGGTTGCAGACCTGGCCTGCGCAATCGCGTGTGAGCTGGGAATGAAACCCGATCTCACTGAGGGCTTGAGAATTGCCGGAATACTTCATGATGTGGGGAAAATGGCTGTTCCCACAGAAATCCTCACCAAGCCCGGCTCGATAACGAGAAGTGAAATGCTGCTGGTTCGCGAGCACGCGGAAAACGGTTATGACATTCTGAAGTCGATTGATTTTCCGTGGCCGGTTGCAGCAATAGTGCTTCAGCACCATGAAAGAATTGACGGCAGCGGCTATCCCATGGGTCTTAAAGGTCACGAAATACGGCTGGAGGCAAAGATTCTTGCAGTGGCGGATGTTGTGGAAGCCATGGCAACAATGAGACCCTACCGTGGCAGCAAGGGACTGCATGAAGCTCTTCAGACCATAACGGCCGGATCCGGTATTCATTTCGACAGACAGGTTGTTGAAGCCTGCGTAAGACTATTCATGGAGAAGGGCTACAATCTGCCTGAGCTGGAATCTGTAAATTCTTCTCTGTTCACCTGATAGCAGCAAACCTGTCAATCATGTCTTCCAGAGCCTTAACATCAACTATTGTGTCGAGGCAATCCCCCATGGGACGTGAATTTTTAACTCCGACTACAGCCACCGGGTATGCATCCAGCATTCCCTGGCCAAGATCTCTGGGACATGCAACGGCAACTACAGTGAGAGGCTTCAGCTCTCTGATGTGACGCCGAGCCAGAGTTCCTCCGGTGGCTACTGCAATTTTAACTCCCTTTCTGTCTGCCAGATCCAGCAGAGAGCCCATAGGGCATTCCCCGCATCTGACACAGTTGCCCGGGTTGAAAGTAATCCGGCGACCGCAGTTGTGATTCTGAAGACAGTGAGGAAGCAGAAGCAGAATTCTATCAGGTGGAACGATTCCCCTGTTGCGGCGAAGAGCGTTTTGCGTGCCCATGTAGATTATCATTTCCTCAGGCGCAAAACCCTCTTCTCCAAGGATTCCTGCAAGTGGTTTGAGAATATGGAATGAAAGAGAAAGAAGAAGATGACTTCTGAACAGACCTGAAAGGTTCACCAGAAGAATAACTGCAACCGACAGGTAAAAGTGCTTTGTAGAAAGAAGAACAACAACTGCAGGAAACACTGACAGGAGGGTAAGCCCGAGGTGATAATGAAATATTCGACGAAAATCAGCCAAGCAGTTCTCCCCTGTTGATTCTGCTTCCTCTTGCGTATTCTTCCGCACTCATCACCCTTTTCCCCTGGGGCTGCACAGTAAGCAGTCTGAGGGAATTCTTTCCACATCCGATAAGAAGAGGATCGGTATCAAGAACCTGTCCGGGAACTCCCTGCGGCTCGGAAACTTCCGCTGAGAATACTTTAAGCAGTATTGACCTGAATATTGTTCGTGCTCCGGGAACAGGGTTGCAGGCAAGTATTTTTCTGCGAATCTCCTCTGCTTCTCGTGTCCATGATATAACAGATTCGTCGGGCGTTATCTTTTCCGCATAGCTCCCGGGCCCAACCTGAGGTTCCGGCTTTAAAATACCCGCGGCATAACCCGACAGAACTCCGGGCAGAGCCAGGGCAGCATCGTGCGCAAGCATTTCCTCCAGCTCGCCTGCTGTTTCATTGCCTGAAACACAGTGCTTTAAAGTGTAGATGATATCACCGGTGTCCCATCCCCGGTCGGTGAGCATAAAAGAGACTCCTGTAATGCTGTCTCCATCTATGACCGTCCGGATAACCGGAGCCGCGCCTCTGTGTTTGGGAAGCAACGAGGGATGAATGTTGACAACACCCAGAGGAGTGCTGCCCAGAAGCCACTCGGGCAGCCAGCCCCCGTATGAGGCGCTGACCATCAGGTCAGGAGAAATTCCCGCCAGCAAGCTTTGTACTTCAATGAGATTCTCCGGTTGCAGAAGCCTGATGCCCAACTGGTGAGCCAGAAGGGCAACAGGAGATAATGTCAGTTTTCTGCCTCTGCCTGCGGGTTTGTCGGGGCGGGCAATAACGGCTTCAACTGTGATTGACCCATGGGTATGAAGAGCATGGAGAGAGGGCAATGCAAACCTTGAAGTTCCAAGGAATACAAGTCTCAACTGCTGTTCTCCGTTTCTCTGAGCTTCTTCAGCTTCCCCCGGAGAAGTTTCTTTTTCATCGGGCTCAGCCTGTCTACGAAAAGAATACCGTCAAGATGGTCGTTCTCATGTTGAAACAGACGAGCCGAAAGACCCTCTACGGTGAGAGAGAATGGATTGCCAAGGGCATCAAGCGCTCTTATCTGCACCCTGGATGGGCGGGAAAGCGTTTCATAAATGCCCGGAACACTTAGGCACCCCTCTTCCCTCTTTTCATCTTCGCCGCAGGGAAGTATCTCAGGATTTATGAACACCACATGCCCGTTCAGGTCATCCAGGTAATCAGGGGTTGCGATAAACAGTCTGACTGATTCTCCGACCTGCGGAGCAGCAAGACCCAGGCCTTCTTCAGCCTCCAGAACTCTTTCCATGGTTTCGATAAGCTTCCGGAGCAGAACGGCATCATCAGGAAACACCAGTGGTCTGCTGATTTCCCTTAGTACAGGATCGCCAATTATTCGAACGGAATTCAGCAGCTCTTGCATTCTGCCGGCGCTACTTCCCCGATCACAGTGAGAGCGCTTCTGTCAACATCAATTTTTACAGAATCTGCTATGCGAATAGTGATAAGATCACCCTTGAGGTTAGTGACCACACCATGGATTCCACCGCTTGTTACTATGTTGTCGCCTATTTTCAGAGACCCCCGCATCTCAGCCAGCCTCTTCGACTGTTTCTGCTGTGGTCTGATGATGAGAAAGTAGAAGATGGCAACCATGGCAACAATGGGAAGAAGACCCATGATACCGCCGGAGCCCAGGCAACCAGCGGGAGAGGCAGCTTCTTCTGCGCCTCCGGTAGCTTCCTGAGCAATCGCAGATGCTGTGAGCAGAACAGGAGCCATAACAAGATTTCGTAATTTCATATTCGCCTTTCTTTTTCGTATGAACCGGCCAGAGCACCTATAGTTCCGGTGACTGCACCGAGCAGAATTACCATTGTCATCCAGGAAACAGGCATGAACCTGTGCGCCACCGCACCGGCCATTACTGCCGACAACACTGCAGCCAGAGCCAGACCACCGGCGGAACCTGCAATGCCCATCAATACACCCTCTACAACGAAGGGTATTCTAATAAACCACCAGGGTGCTCCCACAGTTCTCATAACCTCAACGGTAAGAGACCTGCGGACAACAGAAAGCCTGACGGTGTAAAATACTACCAGAGATATACTTGATACAAGAACAATACCAAGAAGAACCACCAGCTGGCGAATGGTTGAAACAGTTTTGACAAGACCGGGAAGATAATCCTCACCGTAAACAGCCTCATCTACACCCTCGATAGCACTAACTGCTCTGGAAAGTTCGTTGATTCTTTCCTGATCCATTAAATCCGTTTCGAAGGTTATCTGAAGTGAAGATGGTAGCCTGAAGTCTGTTCCCATTACATCCAGCAGCCCCGTTCTACTCGGCAGCTCAGCCCGGAAAAGCGCCTCAGCTTCCTGAGGAGACACATAATATACTGCCTGTATGCCCTGCATTCCACTTATGAGATCTCCAATTGCCCTTCCCTGACTCTCTACAACATCTCTGTTCAGGAAAACCTCCATGCCCACAAGGCTTTCTTCCCGTGACATGAGATTCTGGAGGTTCCAAGAGATAACCAGAAAGGTGTCAAACACAACAAACGCAAGGCCCACCATGAGAAGTGTAATCATTCGTACGCCGGGTTTTGAATGAAGATTCAGGGCGATTTCACGCACTGCCGATCTGAGAATACTCATACTTCATCCTCGAGTTCAGCCCATCTGTCGGCGCCTCTGAGTACACCCTTGTCCAGAAACAGAAACCGGCCTTTGCCCGGTGGAACCTGTCTGGGGTCGTGAGTTGCCATTACAACAGTCGTTCCGCCCCTGTTTATCTCCAGAAGAAGATCAACCACCTGGCGGGAAACTTCCGGATCAAGATTGCCTGTCGGTTCATCGGCAAGAAGAATAACTGGATGCCCCACCATGGCTCTGGCAATTGCTACCCTCTGCTGCTCACCGCCGCTCAGTTCATGAGGAAATGAGTTTCTTCTGTGGCTGAGTCCCATTCTTGCCAGAAGCTCAATTACTCTTTTCTGCACTATCCTGCCGGCTGCTCCTGTAACCTGAAGAGGCAGAGCAACGTTATCAAAGACAGTTCTGGAATGGAGCAGTCTGAAATCCTGAAAAACAATTCCAATTTTTCTTCTCAACTGGGGAAGATCTCTTTTGCCTACTCTGTCTGAATGAAACCCGGCCACCTCCACAAAACCTGAATCCGGTTTTTCCTTCATCCATATAAGCCTGAGAAGGGTTGTTTTTCCTGCACCGCTCGGTCCGGAAAGAACAAGAAACTCACCCTGTTCAATATCCATTTCTATTTTATCAAGTGCCGGCCATCTGCCGTAGCTCAACCGAACAGAGCGCATGGTTACTATCAACCCTGTTCCTCTTCCCCTATTACGTCATATAGAGTACTTCGGTCTTTCCTGGACACATTCTTGCTTTCAGGCACAGAAAGAACCCTGAGAGTTATTCCGCTTCCGTCAGGTTTGACCAGACTGATAACAGATCCTACTGCAACGGCACAGGATGCCTTAACAGCTGCACCATTCAGCCTGACAGCTCCGGCTTCAATTGCCTTGGAGGCAATTGAGCGGGTTTTGAGCAGTCCGGTGACTTTAAGAAAAAGGTCAATTCTCATAAGTGACGTTCACCAGGACAGGAATGCTTGCTCTCAGGGAATCCACCATACCGGTGTAACTCATGTTCCAGAAAACAGATTGAAGCATGGTGCTGAGTTCATCATCAGTAAATTCTGACCAGTTTACGCTTTCGTCTGTTTCCGTTTTGAAAATAGCTACTGCTGTAGATTCTTCAATCACCACAGGAGCGGACACTTCTCCGGGAGCCAGATCAATAACAGCGTTTCTCAGATCACCTTCCCAGGCTCCCACATTTACTGTACCGAGATACCCTTCAGTGTCTGCAGTACGAGGATCTGCACTGAAAGACGAAACCATTTCCCTGAATTCTGCGCCGTTCCTGAGTTCCTCGCAAATTCGATTAGCAGTGGCAATTGTCGAATCAAGATCGGATTCTGTTATTCCAGCCATGATAAGAATATGACTGGCCCGAACCAATTCACCGTCACGGTCGGTCAGCTTTACCAGATGCACACCGAAAGGGGTTGTGAACGGACCTGCTATCTCACCGGGTTCAAGAGAAAACACTTCCCTTGCGAATGTTGCCGTCATGTCTCCCGGGCCAAACCAGTCAAGATCTCCTCCGGAGGCGGCTGAACCATCCTGAGAATAAGCAACTGCGGCGGCAGAGAATGTTGTTTCTCCAGCCTCTATCCGGGCTCTGATATCGGTCAGCAGGGTTTCTGCCTCCTGAGTATCTCCGGGGAGAACGGGAAGATAAATCCAACTGAGACGCCTCGGAGTGAGAACGTCTTCAACCAGTTCCGGGTTTGAACTAAGAAAAGCAACAGGGTCTGAAGGCAGAGAGTTCATGGCGCTTCCTGCCTTGAGACGAACATAATTCTCTCCGGCAATTCTGTCGCCCATCAATGCAGTATAGCTGTCTCTGAGAGCACCTGTCGTCATTCCCATGGAAGCCAGAAATTCGATGAAACCCTGCTCGGAAGGAAATCCGCTTCTGACCTCTGCCATGGCATTATCAACAGCATCTTCTATTTCCTCCCTGCCGGGATAGATGCCGTTTCTTCTCGCTGCTTCTACTAAAAGCTTTTCTTCGACGAGCTGTTCCATTGCAAGCCGGTATGCAGGGCTGGAAGGATCAGTTTCAACAGCATTCACCTCGTCGATGCCTGATTCAATCAGCATCGATACCACATCGGAGTGCAGAACCGGCTCGGAGCCCACAACAGCCACTACCCTTTCCAGGGTCATCGGAGCTGAGATCAATGTAAAAACGCACAGTAAGGCTGTACTTGTCAATTGTTTACCTCCACGGATAACCTGTATTCTACTGCCTGAAGCACACTGTCCAGAGCAGTCTCAAATGCCTGGTTCTGTATGTATTCTGTAGCGCTTCTAACTGCTCTGAGGGAGTCAGCGGGGGCCCTGGTTTCAGATACCTGGAAAATGTGCCAGCCAACGCTGGATGGAACCACTTCACTGAGTCCGTCAAGAAGTGCTATCTCCATTGGAAGCCCCTGCAACAGCATCTCTGCTCCTGTCAAGAAACCGAGATCTCCTCCGATTGCAGCCTTTTGACCAATTGAAATGTTCTGCGCAACGATCTGAAAATTCTGACCGGCCCTCAGCCGGTTCAGCAGAGAATCTGCCAGAATGCTGTCTGCGGCAATTATCTGAAAGTAATGCCTTTCAACCAGGAACAGCTCGGGCGATGACTGCATGGATGCAAAAATGACTGATTCTGCGGGAATTGCAACTGATTCTGCGATTTGCTGTATCATCAGATCGCGGAGATAGAGCTGTTTTGCTCTTTCCTGAACAAACCTGCTTACCGAGGGGTTTTCCAGACCTGCCTCTTCCGCAGCGCAGGCTAGCAGCTGATCTTCTACCCAGGCATCCACAGCGCCTTCACCGGCCCTTGTCAGGGCAAGATCAGACGCATACAGCACATGAGAACCCACAGAAGCAAGTACCTGCTCCTCAGATTCATCCAATAGGGGAACTGTTGCAGAATCAGTTTCCCCCGCACCGGGATAACTGATCAGAATGAACACAGTAACTCCTGCAATGATGAATGCCGATATCCACAAAGCAAGAGGAGAAACCTTTCCCATGGATAGCTCCGTTTCTTTAGATGTGATTGAGAAGTCTTCCCGGCCATTTGTTGACAACATGGCTGGATCTGAGATTCTCAATCAGTTCAAGAAGAAGTTCTTCCTGCTTTGCGGAAACAAGTTCCATGGAAGCAAGCTCAATGACCTGTTCAGGGGTAAGGGGGCTTGCAATCGGGCGTTTCTCCATCAACTGAATGATGTGGTAACCCATGGAAGTTTTTACTATTCCGGAAATATCACCAGTGGACAGCTGACAGACTGCTTCCATGAAATCAGGCGAGGCCATTCCCCGTGACATCCATCCCAGATTGCCTCCTGATGGTGCACTGGGTTCAACAGAGAATTGTGATGCAAGTGTGGCGAATGATTCACCGGAGTTAAGCCTGGAAAGAACGGAAGAGGCAAGGGCCTCATCAGGCAACAGGATGTGTCTGACATTATACTCAAGCGTATATGTTTCACCCCAGACATCCACATAGTTTTCAACTTCAAGCCTGGATACTTCAACATCATCCAGAATATCGGTTACATACGCTTCCAGCACTATCTGATTGACTGCTTCTTCAATGAGTGCAGCAACATCAGGACGCAGGGCAATCCCGCTCTCTTCGGCAGCAATAAGGATAAGCTGCTCTCGTATCCAGGATTCAAGTATTTCCCCAGCCGCGTCTTCAGTGGTTATCCCAAAACTGGATACAACTTCAAGACCTCCAACCATTTCAAGCAGATTTTCCCAGGTGAGCTGCCTGGAATCAACAGACGCCAGCACATCGGCAGCTGCACTTCCAAAGAAAACCGTAACCAGTATTGCCATAATTGCCATATTTTTCATGTCAGTTTCCTTCCGATTACCGTATTCCGCCCCAAAGGTCTATTTCCTGAACAGCAGCGGTATCTACAGAAGCGGAATACCGGCTGTATAGATCATCCAAAAGACTGTTAAATCCTTCATCAAACATGGATGAAGCGGCCATCAATACGACCTGGGGATACACTTCTTCCAGAGAAGCAATTGCAGGTGGAGCAACTTCAACTACCTTAAACCAGGCTGCAAGTTCCCCGCCCATAAAAACAGGACCCGTGAAAACTCCCGGATCTGATGAAAAGATAACCGGTCCGAGTACGGAACCGAATGTCTGCTGCACTTGAAGTGGAGTGGGCACCATCTCATTGTTCTCGTCTACAATGGTCTGGCATGCAGCAAGCCCGTCAAAATCCTCAGGAATAGTGGATTCCACAGCTGAAACGCTGTCTGTATAGCCCAGAATAACTGCCCGCCTTTCAGGCAGAAGGAATGCTTCTCGGTTGTTTTCGTACCATGCGGCCACCTGGCTGCTGTCGGGTACGCAAGTTTCCAGAAGGCGACTTCTGACAACGCTTTCAGCCCGTGCATAATCAAGTGCATTTTCAGGCAGAGTAATTCCCTGTTCCACAGAGAGTTTGGCGAGTGAATACCTCTGCGCTACAGATTTTACATAAAACCAGAGAGTGGATTCAGGCGAAATCACAAATTCAGGTGCAGAAAAAGCAGCAATCTCAGGAGGAACACCTCCGATGAAATTTTTCGGATCAGCCATCTCCATAAGTTGAACAATGTCAGCAACTGTAAGAGTATCACTGCCAAGGAGAACCACAGGCTGGCCATCTCCGGGGGCGACGGGAACAAGTCTTGTTCCGCTGGGTGCGCAGCAGTTCGCAAGAGCAGAAATTCCTTTCGAAAGAAGAACTTCCCCGGTTGCTGCTGAAATGGCATTCATGAAGCCGAGCCCTTCCACTCCCTCTTCATATACCCACTCTCCCTCTGTAAGGCGAAGAAGACCTGTACACCACTCTCCGTACATGGGAACAACGTGGGCTGTGCCAGTCTCCATGGTGAGAAATGGCAGGAAGGAGGCGGTTATCCTGTGAACCGGACCATTGAAGATTCGATAGCTGGACCCGTCTACCAGACTCCAGGGAGCGGAAAGAGACGAGATGGATGTATCGAAGTTGCCGTTGTTCCACAGATCGGCAACCCCTTCTGCAACCGCCGAATCGTCCAGCAGAACAACTCGAAGAGAGAAACCGGAATAACCGCAGGCAAAGAGAGAATCTGTGAATGCCTGGTAGTCGTAAGAAAGACCAATGCGATTAAACATGGAATCAGCGAGCATGGAGGTTCGGTAGATGTCCTCCCAGCCCATGGAAACAGTTCTGTCTTCCTCCCATGCAGCTAGAAGCAGCCTCTTTCTGACGATTCTGTTCATGAGTTCCATTCTGCCATCCGGTTCAAGAACTGCAACCTGTTCCTCGGCTGGAAGCTTATTGAACACTGCCAGGTACTCGTCTGTGGTGATTGGAACCCCGTTGACGGAGCCCAGATCTTCAGAACCCCCGCAGGAAAGGGCTAACAAGACAGCTGCAAAAGAAAGCCTGTACAAAAACGCGCGCATTGTATCCACCTCTGCTCTTTTGTTTGATTTTGTCATTTTCCAAAGTAATCAGCGAATATACGCAAAACCGTGAGCACGGCAGCTATTCTCTCTTCTGGGGCGGAATCTCTAAATGCCCGTGAAAGAACCATCCTGCCTGTTCTTTCCTCGAGCACCGCCCATTTTTCTCCCGCCATTTCCCTTATCTTCTGAATTCTCGGGGTACTGCCTGGAACAAAAACAATCCGCGCATTCAAAGATGTAACTACCACGTCCTCGGCACCTGCTCTCATGGCAAGACAGTTGACCCGTGCCCTGTTGGCTACGCCCCTCACAGGATCCGGGACAATTCCAAATCTGTCTCTTACATAGTCCAGCCACTGATCAACTCCGTCTTCTGTTTTCGACCGCCAGACCCAGCGATAGAGATGAACCCGTTCTGCTGTATCAGGCATGTACTCCTCGGGAATGAATGCCATTCCAGGAAGTTCGATTCGAGCCTGAGGCCGCTCGATTCCTCCCTTCTCTCCCTTCAGCAGCTGCACTTCCCTGGACAGGAGTTCTTCAAACATGGAGTATCCAACAGATTCAACCTGCCCGCTCTGCCCTGCTCCAAGGAATTCACCCGCACCTCTGAGCTCCAGGTCACGCATGGCAATGTGCCATCCGCTGCCAAGCCTGGTGTAGCGCTGTATTGCCTCCAGACGGTTTCTGCCTTCTTCTTTCAGTTTACTGAGACCACCTGGAGTCAGCAGGTAGCAGTAAGCTCTGTGATGACTTCTGCCCACCCTGCCCCGGAGTTGATACAGTTCAGCCAGCCCGAAATTCTGTGCATTGTCGATGAACATCGTATTCACCCGGGGCAGATCGATACCAGACTCTATAATGCTGGTGCATAGAAGCATCTGATACTTTCCGCCCATGAAGGAATGCATGACATCTTCCAGCTGGCCGGGAGTCATCTGGCCATGCCCAACGGCGATATCAATATCGAGGAAGCTCTGAAGCCTGGTTTTCACTTTCTCTATGGTGCTTATCCTGTTGTGTACGAAGAACACCTGACCGTCGCGCTCAATTTCTCTGGCAACAGCCCTGGCGATGATGTCGTGGTTGAATGTGGTAATCTCGGTTTGAATGGGATATCTGTCTCTTGGAGGAGTGGCGATGATCGATATCTCTCTGAACCCTGAAAGCGCCATGTGAAGAGTTCTTGGAATGGGAGTTGCAGTCATGGTGAGTGTATCCACCGTTGACTTTATCTCCCGCAGGTATTCCTTCTGCTTTACTCCGAACCTCTGTTCCTCGTCGACAATCAAAAGCCCGAGATCATTGAATCTTACATCCTTCTGCAGAAGCCTGTGGGTACCAACGACTATGTTCACCTCTCCAAGGGCCAGGTCTTCGAGAACCTTTTTCTGCTGGGAACGGCTCTGAAATCTGCTGAGAACCTCTATTCTCACCGGGAACTCTGCAAGTCTGTCGCGAAATGTGTTGTAGTGCTGTTCCGCTAGAACAGTGGTCGGGGCCAGTATTGCAGCCTGAACACCAGCTTCTGCTGCTCTGAACGCCGCACGAAGCGCAACTTCAGTCTTACCGTAGCCGACATCTCCGCATACCAGCCTTTCCATGGGTGTATCCAGTGAAAAGTCATTCATCACTGCTTTGATAGCAGCAGCCTGATCGGGAGTTTCCTCGTACGGAAAGCTTTCCTCCATGGCTATTGTCATCCTGCCGGGCTTGGGAAAGGGAGGTCGCTTTCTCACCGTTCGCTCGGCATAGAGTATTGCAAGCCTTCCAGCAATTTCCTGTGCCCTCTTTTTTACCCTTGAAAGACGGTTGTTCCAGGCAGTTCCGCCAATTTTATCAAGCTGAGGATTTCCGCCGCCGGGGGTCAGGTACTTCTGAATCTGACAGATCTGCTCGAGGGGGACCATAAGCCTGTCTCCATCCCTGTAAACCACTTCAAGACAGTCAACATCTCCCTCGGACAATGAAAGACGCTTGAGGCCAAGAAACTGTCCAATCCCATAGCTTTCGTGTACGATATAGTTACCTGGCTGAAGCTCTTCCCAGGAAGCGAGAGTTTCTCCGCCTCTGAATTTCCTTACCCTTTCCGGCCGCCTGCGGGAGCTGAGCAGCTTTCTCTCGCAGAGCAGAGCCACTCCTCCGCCGGATGAGTCTTGAAGCACGAAACCATCGGAGACCGGCATAACCGCCAGTTCCACATGGTGATGGAGATCGTCAGGCAGAAGATCTCTGAAAGTGTTCAGTTCCGACTGGGTGTCGCAAGCCACGGCAATTCTGAAACCGTTGTCTCTCCACTCCCTGATCTGTCTGAACATCTCGTCACGATGATCCATGAACCCTATCTGAGGTTCAGTCGGCAGGTAAATGTCAGTATCGTCGTGTGGAACAAGAGTGTGTTCAAGAATTCTCCGGCAGTTTGAAATGCTTTCGCTGATTTCCTCCCATGATGCATAAGCTTCCTCGAAAACAAAGGGGAGGTCTTTCGGGAAGGATGCTTTTCGCGCATCTATGGTTTCCATAATCACTGATTTAAGTCTTTGCGGCTCAACGAGGATGAGCGTTCCAATATCCGCAAGGTAATCGAAGACGGTTGAAAACCTGGAAAAGAACAGAGGAAGATGATGCTCTATTCCCGGAAAATCGCTGAACCCGTACATGAACTCTTCCAGCTGATGCCCCTCGGGAACTCTGTCTGCAGCTGAATTCCATTCCTCTGCGGTGAGCACTACTTCCCTGGCAGGAAGCAGTGATGCACTTCCGACTTTTGTGATACTTCTCTGGGAATGCTGATCGAAAAGCCGTACAGATTCAAGTTCATCGCCAAAAAACTCAAGCCTGAAAGGGTTGTCTGTGCCATAGGTTCCTATGTCAACTATACCGCCACGCCGAGACCACCTTCCCTGTTCGTACACAGCTGTTTCCTTGATGTACCCTGCAGAAAGAAGCCAGCTCTCCAGTTCGTCGGGAGAGATACGCATTCCCGTATACAGCGACATGATCTTGAATGACTCCGACGGGGGCAGTCTTTTCACAAGAGCTCTTGCTGGAACCACCACAAGGGTATCCGGGCGGGCTGAATGAAGACCTGCAAGGCATTCTATTCTGTCTGCAACTACGCTCTGATGCGCCTCTTCCCCCTGAAACGGCAGGGTTTCATAGGCAGGGAAATAGAGCACTTCCCGGCCTGTAATGGATTGTATGTCATCCCTCAGCGATTCTGCCGTTGTTACCGTAGGGGCAACAAGAATTGTGGGACCCGCAAGTCTGTGGGCTGAAACCACAGCAAGAGAAAGGGACGCTCCTCCAAGACCTCCGATGGACGTTCTTGGTTTTACCGACAGGCTGTCCAGCATGCCGGAAAAAATGGAATCCCAGAAAAACTCATCAACTACCCTTAAACTCACTCGGAGGGCTCCTCGACAGCTACTGCCGGACACGGCAGCACCTTGCCTGCAAGCATGGACCACTGTGCCTCTACTACTGGAAGCTCAAGAAGGAACCTTTCCAGTTCGGCTCCCTCGAGGGGATCTGCCGGCGGCATTATCTCCGTTGCAGGATTAACATACGAACCGTTCCTCTTCATCTCGAAATGAACATGCGGACCTGTGGACAGCCCTGTGGTTCCCACATAACCGATAATCTCACCCTGGCGGACAAAGCTGCCGGTGTTCTGACCGGAGGCAAAGCCGCTCATGTGGCCATAACCTGTCTCGTAACCGTTGGCATGCCTTACCCTCACCAGGTTTCCATACCCGCCGCTCCAGCCACGGGTGGTAATTGTGCCGTCTCCAATTGCATAGATCTCGGTTCCCATGGGAGAAGCGTAATCTACTCCCCTGTGAGCACGGGTGTATCCGAGAACCGGATGCTGTCTGGCATCAGAATAGACTGAACTCACCCGTCCATACGGAACCGGCATCTTGAGAAACATTGTTCTGAGTGAAGCGCCGTCGCGATGATAGTAGTCGAGGATGATCTCTGCCGATTCTTCACCTTCGGGGCGGTGAAAGAAGGGAAATGCCTCTGCAATACCTCCTGCCCTGAACTGATACTTCGCTGCCAGTATGCGTCCGAAACCTGTTTCGCCGTCAACCGGATACCGGTTTTCCTCGATAAGCAGCCAGAGGCTGTCACCCACCTGAACATCGTGGTAGAAATCGATGTCATAACAAAAGAGTCTGTCTGTAAGCTCGTGCTGAAGCTCAGACACATATCCCACTGCTCTGGACGAGTCTCTGGCAGAGAGAAGATAGCCTGATTCGGTCAGATCCGATGGAAGGGAATTATTCCATAACGCATCCCACACGGTGGTTGTAACAGCAATACACACGGCTCTTTGCCTGCACCACCGTTCCTGAGGAACATACTCCCAGCTGAAAGGAAGGTCGTTCTCATAGGTGACCCTGAAAAAACCCCTTCTGTTGCCTGGAATAGCCCGGAGTTCGGACAGCTCCCCGCGGCAGTATATGGCAGTAAGTGTGTCTCCCGCTCGCTGAACGCTCCACCCGAGGCTGTCCATGAGTATAGAGCAGGTGGCAAGATACTGACCTCCGCTGATACCCAGCTCGCGCACTGCGCCCCCAAGAAACCCCTCTCCGATCGTAGAGCTGTAAGTATCAATGGTGTCTGCCATTATGGAGAGCATTTCTATGCGCGATGCTTTCATGTTCTGAAGGGTTCTCTGGAACCCCCAGGGCTCTCCGGGAACCGTGTCTCCCGGGAGACGGAACAACAGCGTAACACCTATTGCTGCGGCAATAAGAACCACCGCGGTCCAGTTTCTTCTTTGTCGTAGCAAATTTCCTCCGATGAACCGGTCAGATGCCGTCTGAATAGAGTCTGTCGCCGAAATCACCAAGACCCGGTCTGATAAACCAGTTCGAATCAAGCTCTCTGTCAACGCACACGGTTATCACAGTGAGATTATCGAATTTCCTGAGCTTTGCAATTCCTTCCGGAGCTGCCACCACGGAAACCAGTAGTACTTCTGCAGCTTTCCTCTGAAAGAGATAGTCAATAACAATTGACGCAGTTCCCCCGGTTGCCAGCATGGGATCCAGAACAATTGCTTTCTTCCCTGAAACAACTGGAACAGAGGAATAGTGCCATACCGGCTCTGCTGTGCAGTGATCTCTGGATACTCCGATGAAAGCAGTCTGCGAATCGGGCAGTATATCCTGAAAAGCGCTGAGTAGCCCCAGACCTGCTCTGAGTATGGGTACTATTACAGGAGATTCCGTGAGTATTTCACCAAGAGTTCTCTCAAGCGGTGTATCGACCTCGACTGGATTTGTTGTTAAATCTCGTGTGGCCTCGACCGCGAGCATGTATGCCAGTCTGTCGGCACACGCTCTGAATTCCGCTGGAGATGTCTCTCTTCTTCTGAGACGCGTAACATAATCTCTGGCTACAGGATGCTCGAATTCTATAATTTCCATAATGGCTCTTCCCTTTCGATTGTTCGTTGACAAAATACAGAAATATATGTACAGTCGCCAGATGCATTCACTAAAACACTAAAGGAGCGGACGATGGAAGTGCTTCGCAGTCTGAACGACAGAAGTCTGGTTTATCAGATGACCAACGAGGAAAAACTGAATGAACTCCTTATCAAGGGTCCTCTCTCCTTTTATATAGGTTTTGATGCGACTGCAAGCAGCCTTCATCTGGGGCATCTTGTTCCTCTGATGATAGCCAGCCACCTTCAGCAGGCAGGTCACAAGCCCCATATCATCATTGGCGGAGCAACAGCCCTTGTGGGTGATCCTTCGGGCAGATCCACAGAGCGCTCGCTTGAGAGCCGTGATACAGTCAGCAACTGGGCGGTATCTCTTAAGCAGCAGATGACCAGATTTCTCGATTTCAGTCAGACCGTGAAAAATGGAGCTGTGCTTCTGGACAACGCTGCCTGGCTCCACCAATTAAACTACATCGACTTTCTCAGAGACATAGGAAAGCATTTCAGCGTTAACAGGATGCTCACTGCAGAGAGCGTGAAGATGCGGCTTGAAACCGGTCTTTCTTTTCTGGAGTTCAACTACATGCTTCTTCAATCCTACGATTTCCTGCACCTTTACAGAGAGAACAACTGCACCCTGCAGATCGGAGGCGCCGATCAGTGGGGAAACATCGTTGCCGGAATAGATCTTATCAGACGAAAAGAAGCCGGTGAGGCATACGGTTTCACCTGTCCTCTTGTAACAACATCTACCGGGGAAAAGATGAGCAAGTCTCAACCCGGAGGCGCTGTCTGGCTTGATCCGAACCTCACATCGCCATACGACTACTACCAGTTCTGGATAAATGTGGATGACAGAGATGCGACCTACTTCATGAAACTGTACACTTTCATTCCAGTGAACGAAATAGCGGTTTTTGAAAAGCTTTCCGGAGCCGACATCAGACAGGCAAAGGAAAAACTTGCATTCGAGGCCACTTCAATCGCACATGGAAAACATGAAGCCGAAAAAGCCAGGAACGCATCGCTTTCCCTGTTCGCAGGATTTGGCAGCCAGGAGAATGTGCCCTCGGCTGAATTCCCGTACTCCAGGGTACAAAAGGGAGTCTCTGCCCTGGACCTCTTCACCGAATCCGGTCTGTGCCCCAGCCGAGGAGAAGTAAGAAGACTTGCAAAGCAGGGAGGACTCTACATTCAGGGGAACAGAATCGATGCGCCTGAAGACTCCATCTCCGAGGAAATGCTGGAGGAAGGTTCTCTGCTTCTCAGAGCCGGCAAAAAAAGATACTTCAAGGTTTTCTTTAAAAAGTAGCGAGGCCATTGGGTCATATGACAAAATGCGCATGCTATATACATGTATTGCATTGCTTTACATTTAATAACACACTATGTTTTAATTGATATTAACCTGGAGCATTCAGACATTAAGTCTAACGAGCCTTTCGCCAGGCTTCCTCGGCAGCTGCTTCGATAAGACTCCAGACGCCCTCTGGAGTACCTTCACCCTGTATGGCTGTTACTTTGCCTTGTTTCCGGTAATAGTCAACCACAGGCAGGCAGATCTTTTCATGCTGTTCAAGACGATGCACGATGGTGGATGTTTCCAGATCGTACTTCATCCTTCGCTCTGTTCTGCCCCGGGCGTCAAGTCTCTTGATAAGTTCCAGAGTCGGGCATTGAATATCAAGGGTGAACGATACTGATGAGTTTATCTTTCGCAGCAGCCCGTCCAGAATGTAAGCCTGCACCAGTGTCCTGGGAAAACCCTTGAAAATAAAACCGTTCGCTTCGGGATTACGCTGTATATGTTTTTCTATCAGCTTGATAACTATCTCGTCGGGAACAAGGTCGCCTTTGTCGAAGATTGATTGCACCGTTCTGCCAACCCGGGAGGATTTGCCTATTTCCTCTTTAAGCATCTCGCCGGTTGACAGGTAAACAAGGTTGTATTTTCTGGCCAGATTGCGAGCCTGGGTTCCTCTTCCAGCCCCGGGGTAGCCCAGCAGCACAACATTAAAAAGAACCTTACGCAGCTCCTGGTCTATTATCTTCTCAAGTTTCATGCTTATCTGTTCAATTGAGCCTGTACCTTTCACAGGAAAAAACAGGCTCTGATCCTGATAAAAGCGAGCCACCGGTGCTGTCTTTTCCTCGTACTCTCTGAGACGGTTTCTGATAACGGTTTCGGTGTCATCCATCCGCCCGGAGGTCTTTGCGCGCTTTAAAAGACGTTGAAACGATTCATCTGAAGGCACATCTAGAAAAAGCAGACAGGTAAGCGATGTATGCATTTTCAGAAGCAGCCCCTCAAGTATGTAGGCCTGCACGAATGTGCGGGGGAATCCATCGAAGAGAAATCCCTTGGCATTCGGATTGGTGGTGATCTTGTTCTCTATTACCTGTACGATAATCTCATCGGAGACCAGGCCGCCTGCTTCAATAATCGATTTCGCTGCCAGACCCAGTTCGGTTCCCTCTTTGATCTCCTGCCTCAGTATGTCTCCGGTTGCTATATACACGAGGTTGTGCTTTTTCATAAGAAGCTCGGACTGAGTTCCTTTACCGGCACCGGGGGCACCGAAAAGTGCGATGTTCAGCATGAATTTTTCCTCCTTGCGCTCAAATTGCCTTCAGAACCTGTTGCTGTTCAGCTCGGTCAGGGAGGCCTGGTCAAGTTCAGCGCCGGATGCCGGGGAGAAGGTATCCGTCAAGTTCGTCCCATGTGAAAAAGAGCTCTTCTTCAGGCTCGCCGGCAAGCATGGCATGGGGAAACTGAAAATCATAGTGAAACACCAGTCCTTCGCTGCGCATTCCCACACGATCCAGCCAAACCTCCGTGAAATGGTATTCTTCAAGGCTTGATAACAAGTCAGGATCTTCCTCACATTTCCGGACTATGTTCCCACGCAGGCGATATTCACACAGTTCAACAACCTCTGGAAGCCTCTTCTGCAGGAAGAGATTTCCGGCGGTTACTTCTTCTCCGGTGGTCAGTGAGAAAAGAAAATTCTGAACATTGGATGAAGGATAGGCACCCAGTGTTTCCACGATGATTTGAATATCAAGAAATTCGGCATCTGCGAACACCACAGTGAAATCAGCACCGACAATGCCCCTGCCTGTCTGCTTGAAATTCTCAACGGTCGTTTCAATTGATTCTCCCGTTACCGATTCGTAATCAAGAAGCTCATTTATCGAGCATTGTGATCTGCTGATTTCACATGATACGAAAGGCCACCTTATGGAAGACTCTCCAGTTCCAAGAACAGTCTCAATACAGGAAATTTCGGGTATTCCCGAACAAACTCCTTCCATTACGCAAAGAACAGTGATCATCACTGGAAACAGTTGCATCAGATTATCTCCTTTACTCGTCCGACTATGCCTGACTCCAGCCTGACCTTTATGCCGTGGGGGTGACTGGACGAGCTGGTCAGCAGTTCGGCAACAACACCCTCTGTCAGCTCGCCCGTGCGCTGATGCTTCTTCTGAACCACTCTGACAATTGAACCAGGTCTGATCTCTGACCTTACTGTTCCGGTCACAGATCAACCCAGATCTTTCAGCACTGTAAGTGCTGTTTCATAGTCAGGCTCGTCTCCTATCTCAGGAACGAGCTCTGTGTACACCACCAGGTTGGAGCTGTCCAGTATTACCACCGCACGGGCCAGAAGACCGGCAAGGGGGCCTGTAGCAAGCTTGATCCCATAGTCTTTCCCGAAATCAGGTGACCGGAAAACAGATAGAGGAACTACATTTCTCAGACCCTCAATTTCGCAGAATCTTGAGTGGGCAAATGGCAGATCTGCTGAAATGCACAGAACTACCGTCTGCTCAAGCTCTCCGGCCATTTTGTTGAACATTCGAACAGAAGCTGCGCAAACGCCGGTATCAATACTGGGAAAAATGTTAAGTACCTTTTTTCTGCCTGAATAGTCTTTAAGGGTCTTCATGGTCAGATCGGTTGCTGTCAGACTGAATTCCGGTGCCTTCATGCCTTCTTCCGGAAGAGAACCGGTTGTTTCCACCTGATTGCCCTTTAATGTAACAGTAGACATTGTTTCCCCCTTCAGTAAGTCGAAAGATCTATCTGTACAACAGTATCGTCGTAGGTCACTCCATATAGCTGCATTTCACTGCTAATCACAAAGTCATAAACCGTCACTCCCAGATCGATTCTGCTTATCAATCCCCCGTTCAGATCAAATAGCAGAAGCTCTCCGAAATCACTCATCCAGAGCCTGCCCATTGGGTCAATATCCATACCTGACGGGCTGGTGAACATATCTTCGCTGCCAAATTTATCCTGAAAACGGCCGCGATCATTAAACAGAAAAACAGCGACATTGAATAATCCGTACACATAGAAGTCGCCCATGTTTCCAGCTGCAACCATCATGCTCAGTTCGCTGTCGCCGGTCTGTTCGCTGACTGCTCCGCGGATGAGAAATTCTGCATTCCCCTCTTCGTCGAACAGCATAAGATCATCACTGTTGCAGTACCAAGCTCCCAGTATCCTGCCGTCAGGAGACACATCAACATCTTCAAACCCCCAGCCGTCCGGATGACGGAGATAGCCGAGATGCTGCCCTGATTCGCCATTGTGAATATTGATCTCGCTGTTATAAACCATGTAGAGAGTTCCGTCGCTGGAGCAGGACATTGCCATAAGGTAAACCTCTCCATTATCGGCAAATGACCACTGATCGATGAACTTTCCTTCGCTGTCGAATATCTGGATCCGACCAGTTTCAAGCTCACCTACATAGATTCTTCCGTTTCCGTCAATTGCTATTGATTTTGGCTCGGTGAAGTATCCCGGGCCAGTACCTGTTCCACCGAATTCAGTGACAACCAGATCAGTTTCAATAGCAGTAGAAACGATGGAAGAAACTGCTCCCGGTTTCTGCACTTCGGAACTGGCGATAAAGACGATCAATCCTGCTACTCCAATGGTCAGTAATGTGCCAACCAGAAACATGATGACAACTGCTCTTCCGCAGGACTTACCCGTTTCAGATGAGCTGCCTGCCTGCTGAGAGGCACTGGGTTTATCCGTTTGCATCACCAGGGTATTACCGCAATACTGACAATTAACATCAGATATGCCGCTGCGCACTTTTACCGAGGCACCGCAGGACGGACAATTCAACTGCTTAGCCATAACCCTCCAATCTGTTGACGAATAGTATAATCGGGAAAACAATACCTTGCCACGGGACAGTGAATAATGATTTATCTTCTTTCTGCGATATTTTGCAGCACTGCAATTGCTCTGATACTTAAACTTGGCGAGGAAAGGAATTGCAGCCGATATGTAATCCTTTCAATGAATTACGTCATGGCAGCTTCCATTTCCCTGTGGCTTGTTCTGAAGAAAAACCTCCTGAGCAACTTTTCAGGGGGATCACCTGGTCTTCTTCTGAACCAGATTGAGAGCGGATATGCAGGAAGCGACGGTTTTCTTTCTGCAGAAAGCTCTGCACTCTGGTCTCTGGTGATTGGAATTCCAACAGGGATTCTCTACTTCCTCGGCTTCTATTACTACCAGAGATCAGTACGGGAAAGTGGAGTTGGAATGGCGGGCAGTTACGCAAAAATGGGCATTCTGGTTCCCACAGTGCTCAGTATGGTGTTCTGGAGGGAATTTCCCGGTGGGTTTCAATGGGCCGGCATGATTCTGGCTGTTTTTGCCATGATACTGTTAAATGTAAGTTTCGGCAGGAAGAATATCTTTACTTCAGCTAAACCAGCACTTCTGCTGCTTTTCATATCATGCGGAGTATCCGAGTTCACGAACAAACTGTTTCAGAGGTATGCAATGCTTGACATGAAAGACCTTTTTCTGCTCTTTGTTTTCTTAACAGCTCTTCTTGTAAGCGTTTTTAAGATAAGAACAAAACCGGGGAAAGCCGAAATTGCAACAGGGCTTGCAGTGGGAATACCAAATTTTCTTGCTTCCTTTTTCCTTATTGACGCTCTGTCAGTACTGCCCGCGTCAGTGGTTTTTCCGGTCTACAGTGCAGGCTCGATCGCTCTGATCTGTGCAGGCGGCAGGGTGTTCTACCGGGAAAAACTCACACGGAAAGAACTGGCTGCTGTATCCATTACTGTGGCAGCACTCATTCTGATTAATTTACAGTAACAGCCGGGATTTAACTGACAGCACGCAGGGCTGTTCCATCAGACTCAACATGAATTATCATATACACTGCTGGCAGAAAAGAAAATGGAAGAAGTTAACGGTGAAATTCGCAGGAGGTGTTCCTGTATGAAAACGGGGAAAATGAGAAACGCTATTGACGAGTCTTTCAGGGAAAAATCCTCATTCAAGATAGCCTTCACTTCACTGGCAATAATAGTTGCGCTCTCTTTAATCGACCACTCTACAGGATTTGAGATGTCCTTCTCCATTTTTTACCTTGTGCCAGTGGCCTTTGCAGCATGGTACGGAAGCCGGGTTGTCGCCGGTCTGGTTTTTGTTCTCTCGGCTGCTGCCTGGCTCATTGTTGACCACACTGCAGGAAACAGCTACTCAAGCCCTCTTTATCCGTATTGGAATGCGTGTGTCAGGTTAGGTTTCTTTATCGTTATTTCAAGGCTGATATCAACAATAAAAGAAAAGCTTGAGTTAGAGCGAAAGTCAGCAAGGCTGGACGGGCTGACCGGCGCGATGAATGCCCGCTGGTTCGGAGAAGCTGCTGAAACAGTCTTTCAGCTTGCAAAACGCTACGAAAGACCTACTGCACTGGGTTACATCGATATCGATAACTTTAAGCAGGTGAATGACATTTTCGGCCATCCGGCAGGCGACAGGGTTCTCGCAACTGTTGCCTCGATTCTGATGAATTCTGTTCGCTCTTCAGATATTGTGGGTCGATTGGGAGGAGATGAATTTGCTGTTCTCATGCCGGAGACAACATACTCAGGTGCTGAGAAAATGTTCAGGGATCTCCATCATAAACTGCTTCTTGAAACAAAAGAGCAGGGATGGCCCATCGGATTCAGCATAGGCATTTCTTTTTTCAAAACCGCTCCTGAAAGCGTCAATGAGGCAATCAGACTTGCCGACGAACTGATGTATCAGGTGAAGAACCAGGGCAAAAACGCCATTGCACTGAAAGAATCAACTGGCAGTATCACAATTGAAAACACCCAGGCCTACTGATAGCCAATGGCAGGAAATCGAGTTCCTTCTTATCAGATCCAGCGTTTTTTTCTGAAATAAAGAATCATTCCTCCGCCAACCGAAGCCATTAACAGAAGCACCGCGGGATATGCCCAGGGAAACTGGAGTTCAGGCATGTGTTTGAAGTTCATGCCATACAGACCTGCCACGAATGTAAGAGGAATGAATATTGTTGCGATAATTGTTAAAACTTTCATTACTTCATTCATTCGATTACTGATGCTGGACAGATACAGATCCATTGTTCCTGAAAGCAGATCGCGGAATGTTTCTATGGTATCGATGACCTGAATTGAATGGTCATAAACATCCCTGAGATACATTCTGGTCTGGTCTTCTATCAGATCCGACTCATCTCTGTAAAATGCGCCCAAGACTTCACGAAGGGGCCAAACAGATCTGCGAAGAACCAGTACTTCTCGTTTGAGGCCATGAATTTCCTGCATAATCGATGGGCTGACGACTTTGACAACCAGATCTTCAACAACCTCAATTTCATTGCCGATTTCCTCCAGAACGGCAAAATAGCCATCAACTATTGCATCAATAATTGCGTATGCCAGATAATCAGCTCCCCTGCTGCGGATTCTTCCCTTCGAATGTCTGAGACGATCACGCAACGACTCAAGAACATCCCATGGCTTTTCCTGAAAAGTAATGACAAAGTTTTTGCCGATCACAAGGCTGACCTGATCAATATCAATTGTTTTCTCTTCCTCCAGATACCTGAGCATTTTCAGCACGATGAAAATGCTTCCATCATACACTTCAATCTTTGGTCTCTGCCCGGGGCTGACAATATCCTCAAGCATCAGCGGATGCAGTTTGAAAACCTCTCCTATCTCACCGACTTGTTTTACATCATGAAGGCCAATGACATCAATCCATGTAACACTGGAGGAAGTTGAGAACGGAAGGCATTCTTTTACTTCTGTAAAGCGCCCCTCTCTCAGATCAGTCTCGTCGTAGTCAATGAACCTTGTGATTACCTCTTCTGTTTTCCTCTCCCCGGTGTGCATCAGTGTGCCGGGAACAGAACCGGCAGACATTTTTTCGCTGTGAACAAACCTGCCGACAATTCTGCCCTTCTTTCGGGAATTCACAGATCGGGAGCTTTTTGCCTTTTTTTTCATTCCATTCCTCCGGTATTTTCCTTGTGATGTGAAATGTTATCTTCCGATAATATATCCACTCACGAACTGTGATATTACAGAAGGAATTCATGAAAGAGTCTTCAGGTTTTTTGATATGGGTGGGGTTTTTTGAATACCATAGTGTTTGATCTGGACGGAACAATCTGTGATTCAGCGGCTTCCATTGCCAGCGCGCTGAATTATGCTCTGTCTGAGCTTGGCCGTGAAACACTACCGGAGAAGGGCATTCTGCACTACATAGGGCCGCACCCGGAAGCCGTATTCATTGAGCTTTTGAGAACAAGTGACAGGGCTGTTATCTCCAGCGCAGTTGAACTGTACAGGTATCACTACGCAGATTCTGCATACAGTAAAAGCATTCTGTACTGTGATATGGGGGATGTTCTCCGTGAACTTCAAAACGCGGGATTCACGCTGTGCGTAGCAACTGCAAAACCGAAGTACATTGCCGAAAAGATTCTGAAGTTCCTTGGAGTTGGTTCACAGTTCTCTCTGGTTCTCGGTGGCGACAGTTACAGAGAAAAAGCCGATATGCTCACTGAGATCATGACAGACCTGGAATCAGGAAATACCATAATGATAGGTGACCGGGATACCGATTTTGGAGCGGCATCGGAGGTTCATATACCTTCGATTGGTGTGAAGTGGGGTTATGGAGCGGAAAGGGAATTAGAATTGGCTACAGCTGTTGTGAACAAGCCCCGGGAATTATCGGATACAATCAGGAGATTACTTCTGAGCAGTATGGGCAACAACAGCACCGATTCCACCTGAGTTTTCTGACAAAGTTAACTCAATTGGCTCATTTGTATGATTCATTTCACCGCTGGACGAAAACTCTCAGGCACCGCCTTCTCTACCCAGCCTCCATGCATCCACTACGCTTAGAAGCCAGCAGACAAGCAGCGGTGGTAAAACATAGATTCCCGCAGTTTTAAGAGAGGCAAGACCCGCTCCGGCAATGTCAGAAAGGGTAAAATCGTTCCCCTGCAGAGCCTGCTGTTCCAGACCGGTCCAGGTTCCCTTCACAACAATAATAGCGATGAGAATAACACCGGTAATGCTCGCCAGTGCGAATGGAAGACCCCTTTTCCAGTGTTTAAGAACAATCTGCCCTGATCCGGGAAGAACCAGGGCAGACCATAGAGCTCCGCGAAGGGAGTTTTTCATTACCTCATTTCCACTTTTCCGGCACCTGAAATGTGCTTGTTAACCTTGGGAGGGTTACCGAAACACACAATGCTTCCTGCACCGGAGATCTTTGCATCCAGCTGAACTGTAGCATGCACCGTGGCTTTTGAAGCGCCGGAAAGACTGATCTTAACCGTTTCCGAAATGATGTTTTCAAGATCGAGTTTTCCCGCACCGGATACCTTCACTTCAGTACTCCGGGATTTTCCAGAGGCCGTAATCCCTGCTGCGCCACTTACTCTTACAAAAAGCTCATCTTCGTTCAATTCTGTAATCGAAACCTTTGCAGCCCCGCTCAAATGCAGGCTCTTCAAATGCTCAGCAGCTATCTGAAGTTTGATTCCGTTTGATGTGTATGCTGCAGGAGCACAAGAGATGATGAGCTCACCCTTTTCAACAACAGTTTTCACATCATCCAGAAGATTATCGTCGGTGGTGACAACAACCGAACCCGGCTGCCCGCATACAATACAGGCAGTTGCAGCTCCGGAAATCTTCACGCGGGTAAATGGCTCGACTTCGACAACCCTGTTCTCCAGCACACCGCTTCCTTTCTTTCTGTTACTGAAAAGTATTCCCAAAAAGGAGAAGAATGATACTGCGAGAAGAGCAATCAGCAGTATCACTCCCATGAGAAGCAGAGCTCCGGTAAGAACCGCTCCGATAACAGGCAGAACCACAGCCAGAACAACTACAACTGCAGCAAT
>Ga0180007_10000493_pt1 | contig 66435 bp, 48 predicted proteins | sample MM_PC_MetaG_FD_121122 | JGI IMG/M metagenome (GOLD analysis project Ga0180007, IMG submission 121122) | Groundwater microbial communities from the Aspo Hard Rock Laboratory (HRL) deep subsurface site, Sweden - MM_PC_MetaG | ecosystem: Environmental > Aquatic > Deep subsurface > Groundwater... | reverse complement strand
GGTCATCATAGATTTCCAAATATCGCCATCGAGTAGCGCAGTCAATGGCTGTAAATTGGTAATATTGCTTATTTTCCACAAGTTTAGGCACATATTTAATATCTATCTCAACCAACTCTCCAGCGGTTAATGGAATTTTGATGTATTTGTATTTGAGCTTTTTAACTCTATATCGCCTAGTTAAACCTTCTCTCTTAATTATTTTATGAATTGTGTTTTTGTGAATTAGGATGCCTTCTTTTTCCAGCTGCCATTTTAGTTTCAAACTACATTTTTTTGTCTTTTTTCTTAACTCAACAATTCTTTCTTTGATTCTGATAGCTGTCTCCTTTGGATTGGTTCTCGGTTTCGTGGAAAGTGGCGCCAGACCGGTGTCTCCTAGCTTTTTGTAAGCAGAGACCCAGCGCTCTAGAGTTCTCTTGGAATGTGGGAAAACCTTGGCTGCGTCAATGATTTTGAGTTGCTTTTGGCAAATTGGCAAAACCCATCTTAATCGTTCTTCTTTTATTGTTTTAGGCATATTTACACACATATGCCAGAATCATATCTATCCTGGCAAAAACCGCCATATGTGTGTGGACATTACCAAAAATACTTGACTTTTATTCAAAATTATGCTATAATGAAGAAGTTTGTCCATTGAAAGCATTGACAAAATTTGTGAAAAAAATTAACATTTCATAATCAAAAAGTTTTGAGGCGATTGCTCTGTGAAAATAAGTTCACCAGTGGAAAAAGGCGGAATGCCCTCCTATTCCGCCAAGTATCCGCAAGTTAAGCAGATTCGGTTTTCCGGAAATGTTTACACTGGTGGGCTTATTTCCGCGGAGCAATTTTGAAAACTCGAACCCGGGAGTTGAGATGAGAGTTTTGGCAATTTTTCTGGCGATTTTTTTTCTGAGCGGATGTTATAATGTCCGCTTCATGCAGGTCAAAGAACCTTCACAACGGGGGGTGTATCACAGCGAAACGCGAAGAAGCGGCGCGGTTGTTCGGAAGACCGTGCCGCATGGAGCAAAGTACCACTGGAAAAGGATGGCGTACAAAAGTATGCCGTCCGTCGTTTCTCCGGGCTGGTACAAGCTCGAGAAAAAAAAGCAGGAAGCAAAAAAGCGCCGGCAAGCGAACGCGAAGCGCGCGCGCCGGCGATGAAGAGAGGAGCCCGCGATCTAAAAGATCGCGGGCTTCACTAATTTTAAATTCACTTGCTTTTGAAAATAAATTTGATGAACAAATTCAATGTGTATAAAATTGAATTACAATGTTTTGTTGTTCCCGCAAAAATAGTGTATAATATAAATTGAAATAAAAATAAAAAAAATATTATGCCGAGATCTTATTCAAAATCAATCAAAAAATTGCCAAAGAAACCGGCAAAGAAGTTGAAAAAAGTTTCGAAAAAGAAAATGGAGCCGGAAGAAGAGGAAGAAGAAGTGAAAGTCATGAAAAAGCCTGTCAGAAAAACAGTGAAGAAACCAAAGAAAAGAGTGAAACCGCCGGAAGAAACTTATGAAGAGGAAGAAGAACTGGAAGATGAGGAAGTTGATGAAATGGAGGATGAAGATGTTGATGAAGAAGAGGTTGATGAGACCGAAGACGAAGATGTTGATGATGAGGAAGTTGATGAAACCGAAGATGAAGATGTTGATGAAGAAGAAGTTGATGAAACCGAAGACGAAGATATTGAAGACGGGGAAGTTGATGAGAAAAAAATGATTCGCCGGCCGGTGAAAAGATCATCCGGCGCGGGAAAAATATTCGGCATTATTGTTTTGATAATTATCGCGTTTGCCGCTTCATTGTACGGCGCTTTGAAACTTTATGATTATCTGAGCAGCAGTCTGATCGAACCATTGGGAAATGTAAGCAGGGGAATGTCTACAATGACCGCTGATTTGAAAAATTTGAGCGAGCGGCTCAGCGGAGTTGAAGCAACGCAAAGCGGAATTCAAAAAGATGTCAGCGCATTGATTACTTTGAACGGATATTTGAATCCCGATGATCTCAAAGTCGGAGAAAAAATAAACGGAATGCTGGTGACGGAATCGTATTTTGATGAAAACGGCGAGGGCGCGGTGCAATTTCAAGGGCAGGTGACGGTGAGCGGACAGTATGAATATTTTGCAGCTCAAGATCCGTTGCTCGTTGAAAAAGTTTGTTTCACTCTTGACAGCGTTTCGCTGAAATTGATGCCTCAGATTTGGAATTTTGACAATCCGTTCTTCTGTTTTGATCTGCAGAGCCAGCCGCTGGCGCAGACCGAATTCGGTCCGGAAGGAAGTATCGGAACAGCGACGATCACCATTGACAGTTATAGAATAATTGCAGCGCCGAAAGACGCGACCAATACGGCGGTTTTGGTGAAGGTGGTGGAAAAAGATTGATGAAATGTTGACGAAACGAAACGCAGGGAACAAAAATCTTTGTTCCCCGCTCTGGAATAATAATGGAAATATCGACGCAATAAAATGGGGGAACAAAGATTTTTGTTCCGTATAAATATAAAAAAAATCATCAGCATTTGCGGATGATTTTTTTTATTCTTTTGAAATTATTTTGCGATGATGTTTTTTAATTCATCCAATATTTTTTCTTTGATTGATTTTAATTTTAGTTTTTCGAACAGGTTGAATTTGTTCAACACAAATTTTTCCGTTGCGCCTTGCTTTGATTTGTCTTCCTTTGCAATGCCCGCGCGAACGCGAAGAAAGTTTTGCGAGCCGAGCATTTGAATAATGGAAGTCACTCCGCGATGTCCGGCGCTGGAACGATCGGATTGGATTTTGTATTTTCCGAGAGGCAGATCAAGTTCATCATGAATGATGATAATATCTTGCGGTTTGATTTTATGAAAAGTTGCGATGGCGGAGATGCAAGATCCGGAATTGTTCATGAATGTTGTCGGCTTTGCGAGAATTATTTTTTCGGAACCGATTCTTCCTTCGGAAATTTCCGCGTGGAATTTTTTGTTTTCCGTCCATTCGGAAAAACCTTCATTCTTCAGCCATTCATTATAAATAAAATCAAGCAAAGCAAATCCGATGTTGTGCCTTGTATTCAAATATTTTTTTCCCGGATTGCCGAGGCCGGCGATTAGTTTCATAGGTTAGGAATGTTACGAATTTACGAATGTTACGAATTTACCACCGCAGCGTGCGGGGCAGGCGAATTATAATTGCGCAATTAAGGATTTCGCATTTTCACCGGATTAGGCGGGTGCAACCCGCCTCTACAAAAATTGTTACACACTACCTGTGCTATATGAATGGTGCTCCCTGCCAAGTGTTCCTTGCTCCTTGCCACGTGCTCCCTGCTCCTTGTTCCTTGTCCACTACGTCTGATGCGGTTTCTTTCGATTCGGCTCGGATATTTTCAATTTTATTCCGCAGCCAATGAGATCGAATTTTTCGCGCAATTCATTTTGCACATAGCGGCGATAAGTGAAATCAAGGCTCTTCGCGTTGTCGGTGACGAGTTCGAATGTCAGGGGCGCGGTTTTGATTTGTTTTATTTTGTGAATGAAGAGCGATCGTTTTCCTTTTTCATGCGTTCGGCGCGGCCGTCGTTTTCTGATCAGATGTTCCAGAAATTTGTCCAATTGTTTTTGTTCCAGCTCGCGATGCTGATTTTTGAAAACTTCCACCACGACTTCCAGCAGGCGATCGACTTTGAATCCTGTTTTCGCTGAAACGAAAACGATCGGCGCCCAGGTGAGATAGGGAAATGTGCCGTTCAAATATTGGATGAATTGTTTGTCGCTGTGTTCATCTTTGTCTTCCAGCAAATCCCATTTGTTCACAACGAAAATTATTGATTTGTTGCTTTCCATGAGTTCGCTCGTGATATGCTTGTCTTCAGCTGTCACCGGCCGGCCGGCATCGATAACAAAAAGGCACAAGTCGGTTTTTTTCAATGTTTTGAGACTTTGTTCTATGCTTTCTTTGTCAATTTTCGCTTTGATTTTTTTTCTTCTGACCAATCCTGCGGTATCAACGAATGTCAGAAAATATTTTTCATCATTGCTGTCATATTCTATTACTACATCCTGGCTGTCGCGAGTTGTGTGGGGGAGGCTCGAAACTATGGCTCGTTCCTCGCCGATAATTCGATTTAAGAGAGAAGATTTGCCGACATTCGGCTTGCCCAAGAGTGAAACGCGAATCAAAACCGGAGATTCTTTTATTTTTTCTTTCACTTTTTTTTCCGCTTTTTCGATTTTTTTCTCCAGCTTTTCCAAGATTGAATCAAGCAGATCGCCGGTGCCGGCTCCTGTTTTTCCTGAAATCGCAATGATTTCATCGAAGCCCAGCTTGTAAAAGTCGCCCAGTTGATGGAAGTATCTCTCGGAATCAGCTTTGTTGGCAACCAGAATCGTCGGCTTTTTTTCTTTTTTAATTTGTTGGGCGAAACTTTTGTCCTGGGGCAGGAGTCCGTCTTTTACATTTACCATGAATATTATCAGATCAGCTTGTTTTAATACTTTTTTCGCTTGTTTTATTGCCAGGACATCAACTTCTTTTTGGGATTCCACATCCAGTCCGGCAGTGTCGATCAAGAGAAATTTTTTTCCGAGCCAGAGGCATTCGCCATATTGATAATCTCGAGTTGTCCCCGGCATATTCGAAACCAGCGATTGGCCTTTTCCCAGCAATCGATTGAAAACAGTGGATTTTCCGACATTTGTTCGGCCGATAATGGCGACGGTCGGATAAGGTTGCAGTATTTTTTTCATACGGTTAAATTCCTCCGGTTAGATTTTATTCGTCAGCGTTTTTCCCGAGAATTATTATGAAATCAATGTCAGGCGCGGCTGTTTCATTTATCCAGTCGGGTATTGATTCCGCGGTAATTGTTGTTGCGTATTTGTCTGCCAGAAATTTTGTTTCTTCAGGCAGGTCATGTTTTGATAATTTATAAATAACGGTTTCTTGATATGTTTGTTCCGGCGCGTTGCTGAGGTTCAGCACTCGATAACCCAAGAGTTTCACTTCTTCCGCATTGCGCGATGCCAGTCCGGGGATAACCGTTCCGTTTCTGATTTCCAGATTAACGATTTTCTTTTCAGTGATTTTGGTTTGTTCGTTGAAAATATTTTTTGCCATCGCTTGAATTTCTGAAAAATCTCCGCCTCTCGGTTCGAGCACATAGGCTGAATTTACCACATTCGCGTAGAGATAACCGCCGGGACTGTCGTCCAGAACTCCGCTCAGAATATTTTCCGTGTCGCATTTTTCCAGCAGAGTCGCCAGTTTTATGACTTCCCAAGGTTCCAGGTCGGTGGTGAGATGATTGGCCAGTTCTTTTGTCAGACTGCTTATCTTCGCGGGATTGAGCAGAAAATTATAAGAAAATATTTTTTCTTTTGCAGCCTGCAATATTTTTTGCTGGCGTTTGCTTCTGGCAAAGTCAGATCCTTCGCCATTGTTTCCGTGTCTGGAGCGGGCGAATTCCAGCGCTTCTTTTCCGTCCATGGTGTGCCAGCCTTGTTCAAATGAAACGACTTGATATTTGTAATCATCAGCCGGAAATTGGTAGTCAATGAAACTCCTGTCAACATAAACTCTCACGCCTTGCAGATCATCAATAATTTTTTCAAATCCGGAAAAATCAACTCGCACATAATAATGAATGGGCATGTCAAATGTTCGCTGGATGACTTCTTTTAATAATGCTCCGCCTTGTCCCTCGCTTTTTTGTTCTCCCAGAGCGTTGGCATTGTTTATTTTCCACCAGCCGTAGCCGGGAATTTCCACCAGCAAGTCTCGCGGAACGGAAATAAAAGAGATTCTTTTTGTTGACGGCTGAATGCTGGCAATAATGATAGTGTCTGTCAAATACGGTCCGTCATGTCCGGGTCCGCCCATTCCTGAAAGTATAATGTTGACGCGATCGTCAACTTCTCCTTGCAATTTGCCGGATTCTCCGGCCCAAGTGTTCAATTGTTTGAAAATATTCAGTTTTCCATTAAACATTTCCGTGATGCTGCTGCCGGTCAGGAGCACTTGATAGGAGAAAACCAAAAAAGCGATAAAGCAGATGACAGTGAGATAGAGCACGAATTTGCCGACGCCCCATATTTTAGCGCTTCGCGGGCCGGTATTTGAGTCCGCTGAAAGCAGATTGATTCTTGTTTTTGAAAGTTCAATATCTTCTTCTTTCGGATTATTTGATTTATCGAACATAAAATGATTATTATAAAAAACAGCCATTTTCAAATAAAACAATGCGCTGTATGAAAGTTATTCCATATACCGCCTTATTATATAACAATATTACTCATCTGACAAGCATTGCTCTTGCCCAAAAAAGATTGCAATGATATAATTCCGTTTGTATTGGAATCTCCGGTAAATGTTCTGTTGCTCGAGGTTCGATTGGTTTTTTTATGAAAAAAATTTGAGAGATTTTCGGAAGTTTGCGCATGAAGAAAATCGAGATCGAAAACGTGATTTTAGAAAAAGAACAGTTTATATTTTTATTTTAAAATAATTGAATGGAATATTTATTCAAAGCTTATGGATTTTGATGAAAGAGATTATTTCGAAGAATTAACGCCAATGCAAAAAGTCATACATTTTGTTTGGGATTTGTTAAAGGTGGTGGTTATTTCACTGATGATAATTTTACCGGTGCGATATTTTCTGATAAAACCGTTTTATGTCAAGGGCGCGTCAATGGAGCCCAGTTTTTATGACAATGAATATTTGATTATCAATGAAATAAGTTATGGTTTGAAGATTCCTTTCAGCGACGGACAAATAGTCCCCATCGGCGAGCCGAACAGAGGAGATATTGTGGTTTTTCGTTATCCGAAAGATCCGAGCCAATATTTTATTAAAAGAATTGTAGGATTGCCGGGCGAAAAAATAGAAATAGTTGATGAGCATATTTATATTTATACTCTGGAAGGAAAAAAGTTTATGATAGATGAGAGCGCATATTTGCCGGAAGGTCTGCATCTGGGCGGTCCCAAGACATGGGAATTGAATAAAAACGAATATTATGTTATGGGCGATAACAGAGAATTCAGTTTGGATTCCCGAAGTTTCGGTCCGCTCAATCGCGAACTTATCGTCGGCAAAGTCTGGTTGCGCGGCTGGCCGATCTGGCGATTGACCGTTTTTCCGGAAGTTGATTATGGAATAACCGTTGAAAACAATTAGAAATTTCTTTTATAATTTTTGAATTAAAAAAATATGCCTCGAAGAAAAAAAGAAGAACAGCCTCAGGAAGAAATAAAAGTGATCAAAACTCCGCCCTTGTTAAGAGGGATGAAAGATGTGCTTCCGCCTGAAGAAAAATATTGGGATTTTGTGGAGGGACAAATAAAAAAAGTTGTGCGCGATTACAGTTTCAGATTAATGCGTACTCCGCTCCTCGAAAAATATGAATTGTTCAATCATACTCTTTTCAAGCAAGGAGGCATTGTGGAAAAAGAAATTTTTCATTTCATTGACAAGGGAGAAAAAGTGGCGTTGCGGCCGGAAGGAACAGCGTCGACTTGCCGAGCTTATATTGATCATAATATGGACAATCAGCCTCAGCCGATTAAACTTTATTATTGCGGCCCGATGTTCAGGCGGGGAAAAGTCGATGCCGGAAAGTTGCGCCAGTTCACTCAGGTCGGTTTTGAAATTATCGGAGACAAGTCGCCGGCGGTTGACGCGGAATTGATTATTATCGGACATTATTTATTGAAAAATTTCGGACTTGATTCGGAGATCAGACTGAACAGCATCGGATGCGCGAGCTGCCGCGTGGAATACGCAAAAGCGCTGGGCGGATATTTAAAATCAAAAAGAGGCGCGGTTTGTCTGGATTGCCGAAAGAGGATGACAAGAGATCCCATGAAATTTTTAATTTGCAAGAGCGTCAAATGCGTTAAATTGAAAGAAGACGCTCCGCAAACAATGGATTGGTTGTGCGATGATTGCCGCAATCATTTGTTCAAGGTTTTGGAATATTTGGATGAATTGAAAATTCCCTACAAGCTGGATCCAACGCTTTTGAGAACATTCGATTATTATACGAAAACGGTTTTTGAAATTCATCCGCTGGAAAAACAAGAAAAGAAAGAAGGCGAAGACGAGAGCGCGCGGCTGTCATTGGCCGGAGGCGGGCGTTACGATTATCTGATTCAAATGTTGGGCGGAATAGCTACGCCGGCCGCGGGATTTACAATGGGAATCGAACGAGTGATCAGCCGGATGAAAGTGAACAAATGCGAAATTCCAAATTTGCCGGCGCCGGATGTGTTTGTCGCTCAGATCAGCGAGCAGGCGAGACAAAAGACTTTTTCATTTTTTGAAGCTTTGCGCAAGGAAAATTTTTCAGTCAGAGCAAATCTCACAAAAGGCGCGCTGAAAGCTCAGCTGGATACGGCGATAAAGCTCGGCGCGAAATTCGTGTTGATTCTCGGACAAAAGGAAGTGATAGAGGGAACCGTTATTTTGCGCGACATGGAGAGCGGAATTCAGGAAGTGGTGAACGCGAAGAGAGTGGTGGCTGAGTTGAAGAAAAAGTTGAAGAAATAGGGGATCTTGACGGAAGTGAATGTTTGCGGTAATATGTGGGCGACGTTTAAGTGAAGGTGCGCTTCGGCAGGCTCAGCGTGACAGAGAAGAGCGTGCTTCGGCAGGCTCAGCGTGACGGGCGGTGATGGCGTTTTAGGCGAATGCGCACTTCGGCAGGCTCAGTGTGACGGGTGGTTAATATAATTAAATTTTTACTAGAAGGAGTCGAAACAATGGTTTATTCAAAGAGAAAAAAAGGCGAAACTTTTGAAGCTTTTATTCGGCGCTTTAACAAGCGGCTGATGCAGAGCGGTTTGCTGTTGCAGGCGAAGAAGATTCGTTTTTTCAAGGGCGATGTCAATCGAAACATGCGCCGGAAGAGCGCTCTCGTGAAAAAAGAAAAACGGGAAACGCATGAATACATGAAAAAGATCGGCCGATTGCCGGAAGAACCGCAGCGAAGACGACGATATTAAATTCGAATTCATTCAAAAAATTCCGCAGTTTGCGGAATTTTTTTATTTTGCGCGGGATGTTGCGTTGATATTTTATTTATGAATAATTTAAAATTTTTTTAATGAAAACGGGGAACAAAGATTTTTGTTCCGTACGGCCGGCGATCGGATGAAATGTTTTCGATTCTCCGCCGGCGCCGTTGCGGTGAAAGAATTAGGGATAAGGATAAGATTAAGAATTAGGGCTTGGATTTTTATTTCCTTAATTTTTCTCCTTAATCTTAATCTTAATTCTCCGCCGCTGCCTGTGGATTCTCATTTTTAATAAAATATTGTATAATTATCTTATGAAATCATTCAAAGAAATTGACGCGGTTTTTACCGAGGCATTAAAAAAGAAAGACAGTCTGACGATAGATACTCTGCGCATGCTGAAAGCCGGATTGAAAAATAAATCCATTGAGCTGAAGCGGGAATTGACAGAGGAGGATTTTGTTTCCATCGTTCGCAATGAAATAAAAAAGCGCAATGAATCTGTTGTGGCTTTTGAACAAGGCGGACGCAGGGAATTGGCTGACAAAGAAAAAGCGGAAATCGAAATCCTGCAAGATTTTTTGCCGGATGAAGCGCCGGTCGAAGAAGTCAGAGCGCTGGCGGAGGCGGCGATTCAAAATTTGCCGGAAGAAGACAGAAAAAATTTCGGCAAAGCAATGTCAGCGGCAATGAAAGAATTAAAAGGAAAAGCGGATGGAAATACTGTGAGCGGTATTGTGAAAGAAATTATAGAGAGATAAATCATTGGAAGAATTAGTGAAATAAAAAAAGCAGAGTTGTTAAAAGAAAAATAAAAAATAATTCCGTTCTGTAAATACAGGACAGCGAGGAATTGATGCCAAACAAAATAAAATCAAATCAGTTGGATTTTATAATCAAGATAACTGCCGGTTGTTTTATATTTGTTTTGGCGATTTTTTTATTTTCGCCGGTTTCGGTTCACGCGCAAGCGGCGGAGTCTGAGATTACAGCCGGACTGACTGCGGTGGGCGAGCAAACGATACTCACGGCGCAGGATCCCAGAGTAATTATTGGAAATATTATCAAAATCGCGCTCGGTTTTGTCGGCGCGATCGCGATAATCATTGTCATGTATGCGGGCGCGCTTTACATGACCAGCGGAGGAGAGCCGGCCAAGGTGGAAAAAGCAAAAAAATGGATGATAAACGGAGCCATAGGATTGGTAATAATTTTTTCCGCTTACGCGATCGTTTCTTTTGTTGTCAATAGATTGGTCGGCGCGGGCGGTGGCGGAGGCGGAGTTACAATCGCCGGACGAGGCGGACCGGGAGTAAGTTTATCAGGCGGAGCTTTCGGCTCGGTGATTCAGAGCCATTATCCATTGCCCGAGCAGACCGGAGTGCCGCGCAATTCAATGATTCTTGTGACATTTCGTTTGCCGGTTGATCCGGCGTCTGTCATCGGATCTGCGAACGCGGCTTATCCATGTCCGGCAATGGCGGATGGAAGAATATGCGGTTCGCTGACCGAATCATTCAAGGTTTTCGGGTGCGCGGAAGAAAAAATGATGGATTGCAAGGAAGTTCCGGGCAACGCGGAATTACAAGTTCCCGGTTATGCGATGATTACCGCTGATCACAGGACAATTATTTTCAATCCGTACGGCCAAAGCGCCAATGAACATATGGGCAGTTCGGAAAATGAAGTTTCTTATATTGTTCAGTTAACCTCCGGAATTCTGAGAGAAGGATCGGACGGCCAAAGCATTTTTAATCTGGCAACGCCTGATTACAAATGGAGATTTCTGACAAACACGACCATTGACAATATTCCGCCGCAGATTCGTTCGGTTGTGCCGGCTGATCATGAATATCCTGATGTGAGCGATAGAGCGTTGGACAAACAAGGTTATGTGTATTTGAATCAAATAGTTTCAATAAATTTCAATGAACCGGTGATTCCTCCGTTGAGCCAGGAGCAGGTGTGCAATGCGGCTGACAATGACAATGAAGCGCAGCTCTTCGGTCCGGATCATGCAAAAGATGATTGTGAAACAAATCATATTCCCGGCGACTGGAAAGTCGGAATCAATAGTTATAAAACAATTCAGTTTATCAGCAATACTCCGTGCGAGGGAGTGCAAGAAAATTCTTGCGGCGAGCCGGTATTTTGCTTGCCGAGCAATGTTGAAATTACCGGCAAAGCATTGGCAGCTGATTTGATCGAAGGCTGTCTGGGCACTCCGGGCACGGGAATTATGGATATGGCGGGAAATTCTCTGGATGGAAATGCTAATGATAAATGCGACGGTCCGCTCACCGATGATTTTCAATGGAAATTCAAAACCGGCGATTCGCTTGATTTGACTCCGCCTTGGATTACATTGCTTGAACCGAACAATGCCAGCGATTCATTGCCGGTAAATGTTATTTTGTCTGCGACTTTCAATGAAGGATTGGACGCGGAATCGGTTGATCGGGAGGTTGCTTTGATTGGAGAAGATTTTACTTCTTGGTTTGACGCGAATCTGGGAGAAACGGCTGACGGTGAAGTTGATGATGCTAAGATTGAAATTAATCATGGCGCGTTCAGTCCGGAGACTGCGAATGCTTCGCCGAAATATACGCCGATTATCAAATCAACGGTGCGGGATTCCAGACAAAATTGTTTCAGTCCGACAAAATCGTTTGCTGACTGCACGGATGCGGGATCGGGAACTTCTTGTTGTCCGAATTTGAACGAAGCGAATTTCCCATTGCAAAAGGTGTCGGCGGATTCTTGTCCTCTTCCGAGCGCGGAGTAAAAGGAAAAAATTTAAAATAAAAATAAAATGTTTAACGAAGGAAAAATAAAAAAATTGATTAAATGGCTGATAATATTCTTCATAATTGTCAGCGGATTTTCATTTGCAAGCGGAGTGTTTGCTCAGGCGCCGGATCTGGGAGTGGAAACAGTGGGCGAGGCGACCGGACTTTCAGCCGGAGTTGATCTGCGCGTGACGATCGGCAATATTATCAGAATTATTCTCGGTTTTGTCGGCGTGATCGCGATTGTTTTGGTTTTGTACGGCGGCTTTGTTTACATGACGAGCGGAGGAGAAGAGGCGAAAGTGGCGAAAGCAAAGAAAATTTTAATCAATTCTTTTATCGGTTTGGCAATTGTTTTTTCAGCTTACGCGATTACATCTTTTGTTATCAGCCGATTGTCAGAAGCAACCGGTTTGCAGGCCGGACCGGGAGTTGAAATTCAAGGCGCGGCGCCGATCGGCGGTTTGCAAGTCGCTAATGTCCGATCTTTTGTCGGACGATCCATTTCGCCGAGTACTGAATTGAAAGTGCGAAATGTAAAAGTCCGCATCAATTTTTCTTCGACCGTAAATTCTCGAACAATTAATGATCAAACAGTAAAGATAATTGACAAAGAGGGTAATGCGGTTGCCGGCGATTTTGTGGTCATTGGCAGTAAAGTTGTATTTACTCCATCTGAAAAATGTCCGGCGCCGAATGATAATTTAAAATGTTTTGGCGCGAATACCGAATATTCGGTCTCTCTTGTTCCGACGGAAATAAAATCGACCGGCGGAAAGGGATTGTCTTGCGCTCCCGGCAGTGTGTGCCGATCGGATTTTACAACCGGTGAAAATGTTGATGTCACCGCGCCGCAAGTCAGTTTCACTTCGCCGCTGGACGGAGCCAAGGTTTCTGTCAATGATTTTGTTGATATGAATATTTCGGCTGTCGATGATTCGGGCATTAGCGCGATTTCATTTTCCGCTGACGGCGAGCTGGTCGCAGAAGAAGGCAAAGACGGAGCCACGCCGAGAGAATCTTCCTTTGAATGGGACACGGCGGATCTGGCAATAGGAATGCATACTCTGGAAGCAAAGGCTGATGATGTGGATGATCATTCCGCGACAAAGCAAATAAGAGTGAAAGTTTTGCCTGAATCATGTTTTGAAGACGGAGTCGCTGTTTGCGGACGAGCCGAGTGCGGAGCTTGCGACGGCGCTTGCCGCGATGATGTTGATTGCGCGAGCGGATATTATTGCGCCGAGCAAGGCGTTGATGAACCGAATAAATGTATTGCTTTGCCGGTAATTACAAATGTGACGCCCGATGAGAGCGCAACGGGAAATCTGGTTTCCGTCTACGGTTCGGGATTTAAAAATTTTGTCGCCGGAACAAGCAAAGTTTATTTTACCGGCGGACTTGATAGTGACAATAATCCGGTTTATATTGAAGCGGAAATGGGCTGCGCTGATAATTTCGCTTGGTCTGACCGGCAAGTGATCGCAAAAGTGCCGGAAGGCGCGACCGACGGTCCGATTAAAATTGTAAACAAGGACAATAAATATGATGACACAATAAATGATCGCGGGTGGAAAAAAGATTTTGTAATAAATGAAACGCTGACATATCCGGGATTGTGCTCGGTTGCGCGGGAAGATTGCGTTTGCGAAGGAGCGGAGTGCTCCAATTGTCTGGCCGGCGATCTGAGACAGAGCGTCGTGGCGAACGGAACCAATTTTGGTTCGTCCAATGATCCGGGCGCGGCGGAATATCGCGTTTATTTCGGAGAAAATCCCACGCAGTTGTCAGCTGGCGCGCAATGGACTAGAGATAGAATTACAAAAATACAAATTCCGAATTTAAAATCAGGGTTGGTAAATGTTTCCGTCAGCCAGGGCGAGCGTTGCATTAATGTTGATAATAAAGAATGTGAAAAAGGAACAGACGGTTGCGTCTGCACTTTTATTGTGAGCAATCCGGTTCGTTTCAGAATTTCCGTGTTGGAGAATTTGCCGGAAATAAAAGAAATTTCGCCGAGTCCGGCGCCACAAGGACAAATTATTACTCTGAGCGGAGAAAATTTCGGAACAAAAGTCGGCTGGGTGGAATTGTTGGATGCGGCTGGAGAAAAAACGAATGCCGGCCTTGGTTGTGAGAATAACAGCTGGAATGATTCTGAGGTAAAAGTAAAAATTTCCGATACTCTGCCGGCCGGAACTTACGGCGTTGTGCTGGTGACTTCCGATGCTGTTCGCAGTGAACCGAAGAATTTGGCGGTAAATGAAGAGTCTGCCGGTCCGGCGATTTGTTCTATTTCTCCGGACAATGGTCCGCGAGGAATTTTGGTGGATTTGAGCGGACAAAATTTCGGAGCGAAAGCGAATTACACACTTAAATTTGCCAAAACAGGAGTGGCTGATGATCCGGGAATTGAGGTGACTGAAACTGCGGCTTGGGCTAACACTGCCATTAAGAAAGCGCGTATTCCGGCTGAAGCGGTTTCCGGAAAAGTTTATGTTGAGAATAATGATAATGCGCAGAAAAGCAATGAAGTTCATTTTACTGTCGGCAGTTGCAGCGGAGAAAGTTGCGGTGAAGGAAGAATATGTTGCGCAACCGGAATTTGCGCAAACCTTGCAGACGGATGCGTTGCTCCGGCAGAGGGCGCTGATTCTGAGTTTGCCTGGATTGTGAGCACCGGCTCCTTGCCGAAAGTCCCGAAAATATTGGAGCGATCCTGCACTCGCGGATATTTGCCGCAATCGCCTTCGCCGTTCAGAGGTTCTATTGACGCTTGTCCGAATGGAATGATTTCCGGAACTTTTAACATGATTATCAATTCAGCGACATTGAATAATAATATTACGATAAAAAAATGCGAGTATCCTCTGCGTACGCTGAGATGCGAGGAAAATAAAAGTGAAGAATGCGTTGAAACTTCCGCTGCCTGCACTTGCACCGTTGATCTCGGCCAATGCGATCTGGACAAGTGCGAAGAGAATTGCATTACTCAGCCGGTCGGGGCGATTGATCCGAATGATATCGGCACGACCAATGAATCTGCCGTTTGTCTCAGAAACGGAAGTTCTTGCGCCGCCGGAACGCCGAATTGCGAGTGTGAAGTTTCCGGAAAACAGTTGACTGAATTTCATTTGGCCAGAACTTTGAATAAGTCTTTGTTTAAGGGCGGAGCGGCTCCGATAGCGGAGGGTCCAAGATTTTACGCCAATTTGTTCAAAAATACATTGTATAAAGTTGAAATAAAAGGAGGCGCGGACGGTATTGCGACAGAAAAAGGAGAATTCATGCCCAGAGATTATTCATGGCAATTCAGAACTTTGCCGGAATTGTGTTCTGCCGATACATTGTTGATGAAGCCGATCAAAGGTTTGATTGATTCACTGGATGACACGGAATCTTTCATGGTTTCCGGACAATATCAGTGCCAGGATATTTCGCTAATGGATGAAAATTGGCGCTGGACGGCGAATGATCCGCGGGAGAACAGCGAGCGAGTTTCATTCCAGAGAAACGCATTCGATGAAGATGGATTGCGAAAAGATATTGGAATTTTCGGATTGTCAGCCGAGGCAAAAGCGAATCCGGTAAATTTGGAAACAACCGTTGATGAACTTGTCGGAGTGCGAGCATACGCAACCATCGCGACCGATTCAATGATTTTCCGTACTGCCGGCAATGTTTCAAAGGACGCGCAACTGGAAATAAAATTCGCTGATCCGAAAGTGGTTTCATATTTTCCGGCTTGCGATGAAGCGTGCATTAATGCCGGTTTTGGCGCTGATTTCAATATTCAGATGAAATCTTCAAGTTTGATTAATGTTGCTGTCGACGGGTCTGAAACCTTGAATACGGATAATGTTAAATTGTTTGCCTGCAGAGCGGGCGCCGATTGCGTCACTTTTGATGAAGTTGATTTGGCGGGAAGTATTCCGAATTATCAATTCGAATTGGACGCAGAGGGAAAACTGACCAACCGATTGACTGTAAATCCGAGCAACGAATTACTGCCGAACAAATTTTATCGAGTGGTAATCTCCGGAAATACTCAGAGTGCGAGCGGAGTCGATCTGACAGGTTTGAATTACAGCACCGCGCTAGCGGAACAAGGAACAACGGACTCGTTCAGCTGGGTTTTCAAAACAAAAAATACAGAAGAGAAATGCCGGATCAATTCGGTTTCAGTCATGCCTCAGAGTTATCTCAGCGAGACGAAGGAACAGAGAATCTCATATTCAGCTCTGCCGAGGAGCGCGCCGGATGCTTGCGATCCGGAGGGACAGATTTTGAATCAATATGATTATACTTGGGCATGGATGAGCGGCAAGCCGAATGTGGCGACAATTTCCGATACGCTTTATCATTTGGGGTTGCCGGAATTTTGCACTGACAAATGTTTGTCCAGAGGCAGCGGTTCTTTGGCATCGGTTTGCGGAAACGGGATCAGGGAAAGCGGTGAAGAATGCGATGTAATTGATAACATTGCCAATGGAGACGGTTGTTCCGCCAACTGTTTGCGCGAGGCGGTGCCGAATCTTTGCACCGGAGCGGAAAATGAAAAATGTTGCGGCAACGGCAGGGAAGACGGAACTTATTCGATCGAAGATATTGCATATACGGAAGAATGCGATTTCGCTTGTCAATTCTTGAAAGATGGCGAAGCCTGCGACCCGGAAGATGAAGATGCAGGTTGCGTTTGCGTGGCAAAGGATCCTGCTTGCACTGCCGGTTGTTTGAAAGCGGGAACCGCTGCCGGATTTGTCTGCGGCAATGGAATAGTGGAAGAAGGCGAAGATTGCGATGACGGCAATACTTCCAATGGAGACGGTTGTTCGAACAAATGTTTAAATGAAGGTTCAAAATATAAAAAAGGAGAGCCGGCGGCGTCAGCGCTCTGCGGCAACGGAGAGCTGGAAGGCGGAGAAGAATGCGAAGCCATTTGTAAAAACGCCAATAATTCAGCTTGCGCTTACGGAGTTCAGGGCTGTGTCTGTTCATTGGCTGACAATCCGGATTGCAATGAAAGATGTTTGTGGAGAGGATTTACGAGCTGTATCGGCGCGGTGACGGAGAATTGTTGCGGAAATGGAACGATTGATGGAAATGAAGAATGCGAGTCAGAATGCAAAAAAGCCGATGGTTCCGGTTGCGTCTATGGCGTTGATCAGGGATGCGTCTGTCGATTTCCTTCATATTGCAATGGAAAATGTCTGAATCAAGGTTCATCGGTTGAAGCCGGCTCTGCCTGCGGAGATGGAATTGTTGGAAGCGGAGAGGATGATCAATGCGAGCCGGGCGGTCAGTCCATCGGTCAGAGTCCGTATCAGTCGGCAACGGTTGTCGGCAATATTGATATTCTGAATTTGTATGATCCGGAAAAGCATTATGCGCAGGACAGCACCGATATCAGCGCCACCGGCACTGAAACGGGCGATAATCCGATTTCAAAAACAGGAACAACGGAATTGACTTTTCGCGACAGACAATGCGTGTCTCCGGATATTCGCATGGATGTGAATAACATAGTTCCGGCTAGAAATTCGGCGGGTGTTTGCCGGAATGCATTGATTTATATTCCGTTCAACAAGAAAATCGGAGAGCAAAATATTTCAACAAATATAAAATTATTTTATTTGAGCGCAGAGGCATGTCCGGCGGAGACTGCCATGGGATTTTTCCAGAGATTGAAATTGGCGCTGAAGAATTTATTGGCAAAAGTGACATTTGCGCAGGAAGCTTATTTGTGCCGTATTGAGATAGATAATGTTTCGGTTGAGAGCACGGGCGAGCAAAATCCGGCTGACAGAAGAACCGCCATTATGATTACTCCGAAACAAGCTCTGCCCGCCGGAAAACAAATCTTGGTTGTAATGGATGACATGACCAATATTTGCGGCGATGTTTTGGGACAATTCACCACTCAATTTTCAACCGGCAATGAAGTTTGCAAGCTCGATCAGGTGAGTCTGGATCCTGATTACCGATTGATTCTCGATCAGGATCATGTGGAAGATTACAGGGCAATCGCCAAGAGCAAAGGAAATTTGATTCAGGCAATTCCCGGAGTTTATGATTGGCGCTGGGAATGGAGAACCGATGATTCTTCCATTGTCGGGAAAATTTGTTCGATGGAAGCGGTGGAAGGACAGGATGAGGAAGTTTGCAATGTTGTGCAGAACGGATCTGATAAAAAGAATAAAAACGAGGTTAAAGTGACAACAACGGCGAAAAACGGAGAAACTCAGATTCACGCGAAAGCGGTGATAACGGTTGACAAATTGGGCCTTGACCAAGGCGGTTTTCTGGGCGAGATTCGCCGCGTATGCCGCGACGCGACGCAGGATCCGGCGGTCGCCTGTGCGGAAGGCGCGGAAAATTGCGTTTGCGCTGATGTTAATTCCGCTGATTCGACCGGAGCATTTGTCGAAGGCGCGGCAACAATAGAAATGATGATTTGCGAGAATCCATGGTCGCCGGAACATTTTGAAGAGGATAAATGGGATTTGTTGGAATATGAAACCGGAACGGGAACAAAAGTACCGGTTCATCTGAATGAAAAAGAATATAATGTCGGTCTCTTCTACTGCCGCGATTTCGGCGAAGGAAATGACACGACGGATGATCTGCCGAAATTGAAAGAATCGCCGGCAGTGGCAATCCCGCCGAACAGATTTGCCATTAAATTTGATCAAAACGATAAATTGCGAATTCCATATACCGACGCTTTGCAAAATAAATTGGACTTTTCAGATTTCAGCAAACCGTGGACTATTGAATCACTGATATATGTGCCGGAGCCGTCGGGGCAAGTGTTTCAACCGATTTTTACGAAAAATCTCAATTGTGAAGCTGCCGTTCCCGGAGGATGTCCGCAGATTTTGATTGGTTTGTTTCCGATTCAGGAAAATGGTCGATTGGTAAACAAAGTTTATTGGAATCTGAGATATGGTCAGTTAAATTCCATCAAATTGCAGACAACGCAATCGGTTTCTGCAGGGTATCATGCAATTTCGGTCGTTTATGACGGAGAACATCCGGGAGGATTGCAGTATCAGATTTTTATTGATGGAGAAAGAAGCAATTTTGCTGCTTCCAGCTTTCCTGTAGCTGGCGTTTCTCAGAATAAAGATATTTATGTGGGTTCATCTTTTGGAACTCCGGATAGAGGCTTGAACGGGTATTTGGAAGATTTTAGAATTTGGAAAACGGCAAGAACAACCGGAGAGATAATTGCAAATCAATATGTTTTAACTGATCAGAATGATCCGAATTTGATTGTTCATCTTGATTTTGAACATAATTTGAAAAATTCCGATGATCAGCAAAACGCGATCGGCGTTTGTACCGGAGATGATCATTGTTCTGGCGGTTCATTTAATTATGTAAATCTGTTCAGCCAATTCGGCTCGGATGTGGGAGCGGCGGCAGAGCAAGTGCGTCTTCAATCCGAGAATCAATGCAGAGACGGAATTGACAATGATCGAAACGGATTGATTGATTTTCCGGATGACAAAAAATGCGTTTCCGCCGATGATCCGGCTGAGGAGCCGAAACTCTTGGCGCAATATTTCTTCACTCCGGACGGAATTCCGTCAGCTGATGTTATTTCTCTCAGAATTTATGAAAATCCGGAAGCATTGCCGCCTGATGTGTGGTATCAGAATTATGCGCCGAATCCGGCTGCGAGCACTTCAAAAGTGGAAGTGGATTGCGATCTTCAGGGAAATTGTTATGCTGCGGCGCAGGACGGTTCGAGCATTTATATTTCAGCGGCCAATATTTCCGCTAACAAGACGGTTTACAATAATATTTATTTGCTGGGTTATTCCCGAAATTCCGGCGCGGAAACAATGAACATTTACAGCCAAATGGTGAAATACATCAAGTTCAATCTGAACCGCGACGCGAGCTCTGATCCGGACAAATCGCAAATCATTCGCGATACAAAGAGAATCAGCGACATGGTTTTGATGAGAATTTATCTGGAAAATTACAAGAATGCTCATGGAAATAAAGTCCCAATGCTCGAATCGGGATCTTATGTCCGCGGACAAACATTCAGCGTTTGGCCGTCATGGCAGGGAGAATTGGGTCGGGAACTCGGCGCGGAATTGCCGAGAGATCCGGAGAATCATTTCAAATGGGAAACACCGGCGGAGAGCGGCGATTATACCGGTGAAATTTGCTCGGTCGAGGACGAAACTCCGATTTTGAAATGTCCGGATTTGAGTTATCAATGCGCTGTTCCGGGATTTGCCTGCGTCAACTGCGCCCAAGGCTATAACGGCGAAACATGTTATAATAGCAGTAATCAGCTTTTTGCCAATATTTACGCCGGGCATGAAACCGATCATCCGGTTTATTCATACAAAGCTTCCGCTTCAGGCTTGCAAAATTGTTATGAATTGAAATATCGATTGGAAACAAACTCCGACGGTTATACTTACAATTACAGTGTTGTGCCGGGGCTTGCTTTCCCTGTGTGTAAATAATTAAATCGATAATAGAAAAATATTATGTTTGATGATCAATCGCAATCAAGTGCGCCGACTCAGCCAGCTGTTCCGGCTCCGCAATCAACAACTCCGCCGGCTCCGGCTCCTCAACCAATGGTTCCAGCTTCCGTACCGCAACCCGCGGTTCCAACGCCTCCGCCGGTTGCGCCCGCGCCGAATGTTTCGGCTCCGATGCAACAACCATTGAACCCGGCACCGACAGGCGAACAAAAAGTTGTTGATATTTATGAAAACATTAAACCGTCGGCTCCGGTTTCTCCGCCAGCGGCAAATATGCCGACTCAGCCGGCAATGCCCGCGCCGTCAAGTCCCGGAAAAGTGAAATGGATTGCCGTGCTTGTATTGCTTTTAATATTGCTCGGCGCTTCGGGTTATGTTTTGTATGGATTTATATCGGCGCGCTTGGAAGGAGAAAAAAATCCTTTTGTCATTGTCGATCAAAATGTGCAAGTTATAAAAGAAACAATAGAACCGGCGCCCGCAAAGCCGACTCCGACGCCTGCGGTTGAAATTCCAAAACCGGTGGAGGCGAATGTTGCGCCGACCAATGATAGTCTTGATACTGACGGAGACGGACTGACTGATGCTGAAGAAATGGAATTGAAAACAGATGAAAAAGTTGTTGATACTGACGGAGACGGTTTGTCTGATTATGATGAAGTAAAAGTTCACAAAACAAATCCGCTGGATCCTGATACTGACAAAGATACTTACAGCGATGGCGACGAGGTGGACGGCGGTTATAATCCGAATGGTCCGGGGAAATTGTAATTGTTTATTTTTTGAAAATGTGTAGCGGCGGTAAGTAGCGGCGGGTCTAGACCCGCCGCTACTTACCGCCGCGCCGTATATTGTCGCGACAAAACACACGCCGCCGTCATCGCTTCATGGCGATGTAGCGACGCATTGCAATGCGTCTCTACACCGCCATGAAACGATAAAAATTCATTGCGAATTAATTTTTATTTTAAATATTGTATGTTCGATGATTTGACACCAAAACAAAATCAACCGACGCCGGCCGCAGTTCCGGCACCGCAAGTTGCCGCGCCTCCGCCGCCCGTTGCACCGGCTCAACCGATGGAAGCGAGCGCTCCTGTTAAAACCGCTGAACCTGTTGGCGCGGAAGTTATTCACACCATGCCAATGGAATATTATCAAGGAGTAAAAACATCTGCCGGCGTTTCGGGAAATGTTGCCGCTCCGGCCGGAGAAAAGAAGGGCGGTAAAAAAGGATTGACAATCATTGTGATAATAATTTTGGTTGTGCTTGTCGCCGGTTCTGCCTGGCTCTTGTATCAAAGCATGCAAACACCGGCTCCGGCAGTGACTCCGCAGTTGGGCGAAGCGCCGGCCGCGCCGGCAGTTGAAGTTCCTGTTGTTCCGGAAGAGGAAGTCGCAATTACGGAGATTCCGGTAGTTGAAACTGAAGTTGCGGAAGAGGAAATTCCGGAAATAGAAGCATTTGATCCATCTAAAATTCGCCAAACAGCTCTTTCCATGGTTGGCAGTCTTGATACTGACAAAGACGGATTGACTGATGTTGAGGAAAATTTAATCGGAACTAACGCGGGATTGTCAGACACTGACGGCGATGGTTATCCGGATGGAGGTGAATTGAAAAATCTTTACAGCCCGATTGACGCGACAGCTGTCATGTTGTCGGAAAAAGATTTTGTGAAATTATATACAAATGAACAATGGGGTTATAGTCTCTTGTATCCGTCCACATGGCTTTTGAATGCTGTGGATGAAGCCGGTCGAGATGTTATGATCACTTCAGCGCGCAATGAATTTGTAAATGTTCTGATGTCGGAAAAAGCGCCGGAGCAAAGTCTGGAAGATTGGTATCTGGAAAAAGCTCCGGATGTAAACAAATCCGATTTGAAATCCTATACCACAACTGAAAAATTGACAGTGATCGAAAGTCCGGATGCTTTTACCGTTTATCTGGCAAAAGAGGACACAGTTTACATTATCAATTATAATATCGGTCTGAAGGAAACAGCTGATTTTCCGGCATTGTTTGGCATGATTGTAAACAGTTTTCAATTTTTGACGAAATAATATTATTGCCGAAAGACTGATGAATTATGATAATACTGGAAATAAATAATCAGACAAAATTTAGAGCGCCGAAAAAGCAATTGAATGATTTATTGAGTTTAGCGCAAAAATTATTGAAAATTAACAAGAAACAGTTGATCTCTCTTGCGTTGGTTTCCGATTATCAGATCAAGAAGTTGAATCGCATTTACAGGAAGAAAGACAAGGCGACCGATGTTTTGTCTTTTTGCGGAGAGCCGAGCGCTGAATTGCCGGAAGAACCGCTGGGCGAGATTATTATCAGTCCGAGCCGGGCAAAACGCCAGGCTGAAAACGGATTGACCGATGAATTGGCGCGATTGGCGCTTCACGGTTATCTGCATTTGCTCGGTTATGATCATGAAAAAGAGACGGAAGCTGAAAAAATGGAAGCGCTGGAGAAAAAAATATTAAAATTATTTTATGATTAATTTAAAGCGATTGGCGCGGAGTTTTAAGTTCGCTTTCCGAGGTTTTTCTTTTTTGGTGAAAAAGGAACAGAATTTCCGTCTTCAATTGATTGCGACCATGGTTGTGGTTTTTTTGTCAGTGTATTTGCAGATAAAGTTGTGGCAATGGTGCCTGATAATTTTGATGATCGCGGCAGTGATTATTCTGGAAATGTTAAACACCGCATTTGAACGGCTTGTGGATATGTTCAAGCCTCGACTGCATGAATATGTAGGAGAAATAAAGGATATTATGTCAGCGGTTGTTCTGGTTTCCGCAATGGCGAGCGCGGCGATTGCTTTGCTTATATTTGTTCCGTATTTTTTGAACTAGAAAATTGCTCGAATTCACATAACTTTTTGTTCATGTGAATAAATTTGTTAGTTGGAGTTTTTTAAAAATTATTCTATACTGGTATTAGCATCCAGCTCGCGATCGAGCGGGATTCATGATAAAAAACAAAAATAAAACAAAAAAACGACAAAAAGATAGTTTTTACTATTAGTTTTGTACATTCATTATTTATGGCAGAACATATAATAACCGGCTTGGATGTTGGCTCTGCCAATGTTCGTATAGTGGTAGGGCAAATCACAAAGAACAGTGAAGCCGAACAATTGAATATCATTGGCGTGGTGGAAGTCCCGTCAGCCGGCCTGAACAAAGGCTCGGTTGTTAGTATTGAAGACGCGGTTTCCAGTATTTCCGCTTGTTTGGAAAAAGCCGAACGAATGATCGGCCTTCCGATTGAAAATGCTTGGGTCGGATTGGGAGGAACTCATATCAATTCTCAGGAAAGCAATGGCGTGATCGCGATTTCCAGAACCAGCGGAGAAATTCAGGAAAATGACGTTGAGAGAGTAATAGAAGCCGCGCGCTCGGTGGCGGCTCCGGTAAATTATGAAGTTTTGCATGTAATTCCAAAGACTTTTTCCATTGACAATCAGATCGGTATCAAAGATCCCATCGGAATGTCGGGAATTCGGCTGGAAGTATCCACTCAGGTAGTGCGCGGACTCAGCTCTCATATTAAAAATTTAACAAAAGGAATTTATCGCACCGGTTTGGATATCAATGATTTGGTGCTGTCTTTTTTGGCGGCAGCGGAAGCGGTTCTTTCTGTCCGACAGCGAGAATTGGGCGTTGCATTGGTTGATATCGGAGCGTCAACAACAAAAATAATCGTTTTTGAAGAAGGCGATGTGATTCATGTCGCGGTTTTGCCGCTTGGTTCGGATCATATTACAGCTGATCTGGCGATCGGACTTCAGACATCGCTTGATGTTGCCGAGCGCATCAAATTGGAAGTCGGGCATTCAATCCCCGGTGTTTTTGACAAGGGAGTGGAAATAAATCTGCGCGATTTCGGCGGCGATGATCAAACTTTTTCAAAAAAATATATTGCTGAAATAATTGAAGCGAGAACAGAAGAGATTTTTGAAAAAATAGACGGAGAATTGCAGAAAATAAATCGCAGCGGACTCTTGCCTGCCGGGATAATGTTGATCGGAGGCGGAGCGAAATTGCCCGGAATTATAGAAGTGGGCAAAAAGAAATCAATGCTGCCGGTTTCTCTCGGCGTGAGCCGAAGATTCAATACCGCGGTTGACAAGGTGAATGATTTGTCATTCGCAACGGCCTTGGGCCTGGTGATGTGGGGATATAATGTGTTGAATGAAAAAGGCGGCGGACGATTTAATTTTTCCAATAAATTCATGTCAGTCAGAGAAACTTCCGACAAAATAAAAAATTGGTTCAAGCATTTGATTTCATAAGAATAATATGATTAAATAATTAAATCGAGGAATTGAAAAGTCTTTTTGTATGAATAACATTAACTGCCGATGATATGCCAGAAGTAAAACCGGAAATACAAACATTTGCCAGAATCAAGGTAGTGGGCGTGGGAGGGGCTGGCGGAGCGTCAATTAATCGAATGATTCAATCTCGCATTATAGGGGTTGAATTTATTGTTGTGGATGATGATTTGCAAGCTCTTTATGCCAATTTGGCGGGAAATAAAATTCACATCGGAAAGGGGACGACCCGAGGATTGGGCGCTGGCATGAACCCGAGTATCGGTAGAAAAGCGGCCGAAGAATCGCAAATGGAAATTAAAGAAGCATTGGAAGGCGCTGATCTGGTTTTTATTACATGCGGGGCGGGCGGAGGAACAGGTTCCGGCGCAGGACCGAAGATCGCGGAAGTTGCCAGAGAGATCGGAGCTCTTACAATCGCGGTAGTGACCAGACCGTTTTCATTTGAAGGCGCGCCGCGAAAGAAAATCGCGGAAGAAGCATTAAAAGAGTTCAAAGGAAAAGTGGATACTTTGATAACAATTCCCAATGATCAGATTTGGCAGATTATAGACAAAAAAACTCCGCTCATCGAGGCTTTCATGGTTATGGATGAAGTTCTGCGTCAGGGTGTGCAAGGAATTTCCGAATTGATCACTCTGCCCGGTTTGATCAATATTGATTTTGCTGATTTAAGAACAATTTTGGAAAACAGCGGTTCAGCGCTCATGGGAATCGGCGAAGCGGGCGGTGATGATCGCGCGGTCGAAGCGGCGCGAGCCGCGATCGCCAGTCCTCTTTTGGAAATTTCCATAGAAGGCGCGAAAGGAATATTGTTTACAGTCACCGGTGGACCGGATTTGTCTATGTATGAAGTGAGCGAAGCGGCAAAGACAATCACAGAATCAGCTGACAATGACGCGAGAATCATTTTTGGCGCGGTTATTGATGAAAATTTAAAGGAGCAGATAAAAGTGACTGTGGTGGCAACCGGATTTGATGAAAAATCTCCCGCTTCGTTCTCATCTGTTCCGAAAATAAATTCCAATTCTCAGCCGGTACAGCCAACGCCGAATTTTTTTGCGGCTCCTATCCGTCCTCGCGAAGAACCGATTCCGGCGCCAAAGGAACGGGAAGAAGAACGACCGTTGTTTGATTTCCGCCGGCCGGAAAAACCGGCGCAACAGCCGCAACAGCAACCGCAACCTCAGCAACAACCGCAACAACAACCGAGGCAACAACCGCCGCAGTTGGATGATTTTAGCAGATATAAACAGGAGGAGTCGAATTCTTCAAATGATGATTTGCTTTCAAATGATGATGAAGATCTGGAAATCCCGGCATTTATTCGACGAAAAATGATGTAAAATAAACTTTAAAATAGTTTAAACCCGGGCAATTGTCCGGGTTTTGTAATAGATGAATCGAGTTTTTATTTATCCACAGTACAAAGAATGCATTTCCCTGAAAATTTGGCGACACTTAATTTTTCTGATTTTTAGGTGAAAAAATTTAATATTCGGTAAGTTGCCGTGACATTGCAATTGGCGTATAATGTAGTTAAGCATATGGAGATGATTTATATGCTTGCGGGGCTATCTTTTTTTAATTTGTAAAAGTTGTAGCTGTTTAGCTTGTAGGAATAATTGCGAATTATAACTTAACTCGTTCCACCGAGGGCGGGATAAACTTAACTTGCTTATCTCTCTTTCTTGCTTATCTCGCTTACTATCTTACCATTATTTAATTTTTATTAGTCAGTAATTATGACCTATTCTGCCAACAAAATCATTCAAATAAGAAAAAGAGACGACCGAATCGTTGATTTTGATCAGGAAAAAATAGTATTGGCTATTTTTAAATCAATGCGTGCGGCCGGCGAGCCTGACCGGGAAAAAGCCGAGGCATTATCGGATTTGGTGGTTGAGACATTGAACAAAAAATTTCATGAGAGATCAATTCCCGCGGTTGAAGAGATTCAGGATATTGTTGAAAATATTTTAATCGAAAGCAAACTGTTGCGAGTTGCAAAGTATTACATCATATATCGCGATCAGCATTCGAAAATGCGCGATATTCAGAACATGATAAATTCCGATGAATTGATGGAGGGATATTTGAAACAGTTGGACTGGAAAGTGCGCGAAAACAGCAACATGGATTATTCTCTTCAGGGATTGAACAATTATGTTGCATCTACAATCAGTACGAATTATTGGCTGAACAAAGTTTATTCTCCGGAAATCAGAGACGCGCATGTGCAGGGCGATTTTCATATTCATGATCTTCAACTTCTGGCGCCATATTGTTGCGGTTGGGATTTGCAGGATTTGATGTTGCGCGGATTTGGCGGAGTGCGCGGAAAAGTGGAGAGCAAACCGCCGAAACATTTGACAACCGCTCTCAGCCAATTGGTAAATTTTTTCTATACATTGCAGGGCGAGGCGGCAGGAGCGCAGGCTGTTTCGAATTTGGATACTTTGGTCGCGCCGTTTATCCGTTATGACAATTTGAATTACGATCAGGTGAAACAGCAAGTGCAAATGTTCCTCTTCAATATGAATGTGCCGACGCGCGTGGGTTTTCAAACTCCGTTTACCAATGTGACGCTGGATCTGTTCGTTCCTAGCAATCTGGCGAATGAACAAGTTCTCATCGGCGGCGAACCGCAAAATGAAACTTACGGCGAATATCAAGTTGAAATGGACATGTTCAATCAGGCGTTTATAGAAGTAATGACCGAGGGCGATCGCAAGGGCAGAGTTCTGAGCTGGCCGATTCCGACTTACAATGTGAGCAAAGATTGGAATTGGGAAGCGCCGATTATTGAAAAAATAATGGGAATGACCGCGAAATACGGAATTCCGTATTTTTCAAATTTTATCAACAGCGACATGTCGCCGGAAGATGCGCGAAGCATGTGTTGCCGACTGCGTCTGGACAATAGGGAATTGAGAAAAAGAGGAGGCGGACTTTTCGGCGCCAATCCGCTGACCGGCTCGATCGGAGTTGTGACTATCAATTTGGCTCGGCTCGGATATTTGTCGAAAACAAAAGAAGAATTTTTTGAACAATTGGCAAGACTCATGGATCTGGCGAGAGACAGCTTGAAAGTGAAGCGCGGAATTTTGGAAAAATTCATTGACGGCGGTCTGTATCCGTATTCCAGACATTATCTGACCGGGATCAAGGAACGTTTCGGCGAATATTGGAAAAATCATTTCAATACCATCGGACTGAATGGCGCGAATGAAGCTTGCTTGAATTTGTTGGGAGAAAATATCGCCGCTCCGGAAGGACACAAATTCGCAATGCAATTATTGGATTTCATGCGCGAGCGGCTGATGGATTATCAGAATGCCAGCAATGAGCTTTTCAATCTGGAAGCAACTCCGGCTGAAGGAACTTCTTATCGTTTCGCCCGATTGGACAAGGAAAAATATCCGGAAATTGTCGTTGCCAATGAACAAGCGTGCAAAAATACCGGCGCTGCGCCGTATTATACGAATTCCACTCATCTGCCGGTGAATTACACTGATGATATTTTCGAAGCGTTGAGATTGCAAGATGAATTGCAGACGCGCTATACCGGCGGAACGGTTTTGCACGGATTTGTCGGCGAGAGCCTGCCGTCGGCCGAGAGCACAAAAGCATTGGTTCGGAAAATCGCGGAAAATTTCCGTTTGCCGTATTTTACCATTACTCCCACATTCAGCGTTTGTCCGATTCATGGATATCTGGAAGGAGAATATGAATATTGTCCGACATGCGACGAAGAAATGGGATATGCGGAGAATATTCTGCTGGCGAATGAAGTAAAGCAATTTCAATAAAGCGAAAAAAAGAATTTAATTTAATAAAAATAAAATGAAAAAAATTATGGCAGCAAGAAAACTTGAGAGACAAAAATGCGAGGTTTATTCACGGGTTGTCGGATACTTGAGTCCGATTCAGCGGTGGAATGACGGAAAAAAAGCTGAATTCGGCGACAGAAAAACATTCAGCCGCATGTTGAATAAATAGATAAAAAGTTTAATCTGTTATAATTCTTTGTTTTTAAAATCGCGTTAAATACTCGATTGGATTAATTGAAATCAAATGTTAATCGGGGGACTCCAGAAGACAACTCTCATTGATTATCCGGACAAAGTGGCAGCGACAATCTTCACCATCGGGTGTAATTTTCGCTGCTCTTTTTGTCATAATCCGGAAATTGTCAAGGGAATTTCGCGGGTGATTCCGGTGTCAACGGTTTTGAATTTTTTGAAAAAAAGAAAAAATTTGACTGACGCGGTTTGCATTACCGGCGGAGAGCCGACAGTGCAGAATGATCTGATTTCTTTTGTCGGAAAATTAAAAGATTTGGATTATCTCATAAAAATCGACACCAACGGCAGCCGGCCGGAAGTGTTGGAAAATCTTGTAAAGGCAAAGCTGGTTGATTATCTGGCGATGGATATAAAATTTCCGTGGGAAAAGTATCCGCAAATTATCGGCCGCAAAGTTGATTTAGATTCAATCAAGAAAAGTGTTATAATAATAAAAGAGAGCGGATTGCCTCATGAATTTCGTTCCACTGTTTTGCCGCGCCTTCATTCCGAAGATGACATTGTCGCAATGGCGGAGCAGGTAAAAGGCGCTGACAAATTTTTTCTCCAGCAATTCCGTCCGGCGGTAAAGCTGGTAAATATGGATTTTATCAGTGAGAATATTTATACGAAAAGACAATTGCAGGAAATCTGTCGGAAATTTGAAGATTGGTTCGGGGTTTGCAGGGTTCGGTAGCGTTGGCAGGGAGAAAGGAGCAGGGAGCAAGGAGCACATAACATGAAGCATGTAACAATTTTTGTAGAGGCGGGTTGCACCCGCCTAATCCGGCGCAAAATCTTGCGCCTGGAATTCAATTAAATAAAATTCTAAATTCGAAATACTAAAATAATAAATTATAAATTTTTTAGTTGCAAAGGATAATTCGTAATATTTGTGACATTCGTCCCGCTGCGAGCGGAACCCCGCACGCTGCGGCGGTAAATTAGCGACCTCAAAATGAAATTCGAAATAAAAATATAATATGGAGGAAATAAAAAAGTTGTTGCGTCAGAATTTGGAATATTCAAAAGGAATCCACAAAATGATGGTTCGGACTCAGCGGTATATTTTGTGGTCGCAGATTTTCAGCATTATCAAGCTTGTCATAATTATTGTTCCGGTGGTTTTGGCCATTTTGTACGCGGTTCCGATTTTGCGCGAAGCGATTGAAACCTACAAACAATTAATGGGGAATATTGGCGGCGGCTCGAGCGTGCCGGGTGATTTTTTGAAGGGTTTTTTAGGCCAATGAGAAATATAAGAAATACTGTTTTGAAACAGTATTTTTTTTGGTATAATGAGCAAATAAAAATTTTTAACTTGTAGGGAAGCTTCTGAAAAATTTTTTTCAATCGAGTTTTTTTTCTTTTGCCGGGCGGAATGAAGGAATTTATAAAAAAATTCGTGTAAAAAAATATTTATCAGCGGTTTCTTGAGCAAAAAAATATGAAGACAAAACAAGATTTTCGCGGATTGTTCGCCATGTTGGTTATCGTGAGTTTGATTGTCGGCGCTTTTGGCGGCGCTTGCGGTTCTTTTTTTATCAAGCCGTATTTGGAGCGAAGTTCTTGGGGACAGAAATTTTTGGAAAATGATCTGACTCAGCAGATTACCGGCCAAAAGAAAGTTTATGAAGTTTCAGAAGAATCTTCCACTATTGATGTGGTGAAAAAAGTTTCTCCGTCCGTTGTCAGTATTCTTGTCACAAAAGAAGTGAATAATGTTTTCAATATGACCGGACCGGATGCGTTTGATTTTTTCGGAAATGATTTTCAACAGCCGAGCGCCGACGGGGAAAAGCAAGCGATTGGCGGAGGTTCGGGTTTTGTTGTCGGCAGTGACGGATTGATTGTGACAAATAGACATGTGGTGGCAGATCCTGACGCGGAATATTCGGTTGTGTTCAATGACGGAAAAAAATTTGAAGCCAAGGTTCTTGGCCGCGACGCGGTTTACGATCTTGCCATTTTGAAAATTGACGCCAATGATTTGCCGGTGATCGATATTGGCGATTCTGACAAAATTGAAATCGGACAAACAGCCATTGCCATTGGCAATGCGTTGGATGAATATAGAAATACCGTTACTCGCGGGGTCATAAGCGGAATCAATCGGCGGATCATTGCCGGTGATGGCAGAGGTTTTTCAGAGGTGATTGAAGAAGCTTTGCAGACGGACGCGGCGATAAATCCGGGAAATTCCGGCGGTCCTCTTTTGAATATTGCCGGTCAGGTTATTGGAATCAATACGGCGGTAAACAACGGCGGTCAGTCACTCGGCTTTGCCATTCCGATAAATCAGGCGAAGAATGTTATTGAAAGCGTGAAAACCTTTGGGAGAATCGTTCGGCCGTGGCTGGGTGTGCGTTATGCGGGAATCAATGAAGAATTGGCAAGAAGCGAAAATTTGAAATATGAATACGGCGCGCTGATTGTTCGCGGCGATGGAGATGACAGTGTTGCCATTGTTCCCGGCAGTCCGGCGGAAAAAGCGGGAATCGAGGAAAATGACATTATTTTGGAAATAAACGGCGAGAAGATTGATCATGAACACTCGCTTGTCGGTTTTATCGCAAAATTCAAACCGGGCGATGAAATTACTTTGAAAATTTTTCACAAAGACGCGGAAAAAACATTGAAAGTTAAATTGGCTGAACGGGAGGATAATCAATAACACGAAAAAATATTGTGAATGAAACAATAATAAAAATTGGAGAATTGAAAGACCGCCTGCAAAAAGTCTGGCAACTTATTCGAATTGATGAAAAAAGACAGAGAATCATTGAATTGCAAGAACAAATGAGCCGGCCCGGATTTTGGAGCGATCAGTCTCGAGCAAAACAAGTGAGTCAAGAGGCGAGTGATTTTGAGCAGGAAATCGAAAATTGGGAAAAAATGAAAAATGAAATAAAAGATCTGGAAGAATTGGCGCAAATGGACAAGGAAGACAGGGAAGTTAATCTGCAAAAAGAAATTGAAGAACAGCTTGGCCGATTGGAAAAAAGATTTGATGAGCTGGAAATCGATTTGTTGTTTCAGGGAAAATACGATCGCGGCGATTGCATTGTTGCCATTCATGCCGGAGCCGGCGGAACAGACGCGCAGGATTGGGCGGAAATGATCTTGAGAATGTATTTGCGGTTTTGTGAAAAGCGAAATTGGAATTCGAAAATAATCACGATCTCATCCGGCGGAGAGGCTGGAATAAAAAGCGTTTTGTTTGAAGTGTCGGGAAAAAACAGTTACGGTTATTTCAAAAGCGAAAACGGCGTTCATCGATTGGTGCGCATTTCTCCTTTTGACGCGGAAAAGATGAGGCATACTTCTTTTGCCTTGGTTGAAGTTTTGCCAATGGTGGAAGAATTGAAAGAAATTGAAATCGATCCGAATGATTTGCGGATTGATACTTTCAGGGCGGGCGGACACGGAGGGCAGGGAGTGAACAAGACTGATTCGGCGGTGAGAATAACGCATCTGCCGACAAAAATCGTTGTCAGCTGTCAGAATGAAAGATCGCAATTGCAAAACAAGGAAACGGCAATGAAAGTTTTGAAATCAAAATTGCAAAAATATTTTGAAGCCGAGCATGAAGAAGAACGGCAAAAATTGCGCGGCGAATACACGGAAGCCGCCTGGGGAAATCAGGCGCGATCGTATGTGATTCATCCTTACAAATTGGTAAAAGATCATCGAACCGGATTTGAAGCAACTGATGTTGACGCGGTTTTGGATGGAGAATTGATGCCGCTAATGGAATCGTATTTGCGCAGCATCGTAAAATAGGGACGTTGAATTATAACGGAATTGCGGAAATGTGGAATTGTAAGGGTTCAACATGTTGAACCCTTACAATTCCACATTTCCGAACGGATTGTTTCGGATGACGGCGGAATATTACAAATAATTTTTGTTATTCAAAATGAAACAAGAGATATTCGAATTATTGGAAAAATATCAATTGATGCCGAAAAAATATTTCAGCCAGAATTTTTTGATTGATAAAAATATATTGAAGAAAATTATCAATTCGGCGGAATTAAAAAAGACCGTCAATGTGCTGGAAGTCGGACCGGGCCTCGGATTTTTGACAGCTGAGCTGGCGGAGCGGACCGGCCATGTTCTCGCGGTGGAAAAAGACAAAAAATTGTCAGATGTTTTGGCCGAAGAATTGGGAAAGAAATATGAAAATTTAAAAATAAAAAACATTGATATTTTGAAAATACCGATGGCTGAGATAAAGAAAGAGTTTGGCGGAAAACCGTACAAGATTGTCGCCAATTTGCCTTACAATATTACGAGCAATTTCATCAGACGATTTTTGGAATGCGATTATCCGCCGGAAGAAATGATTCTCATGATTCAAAAGGAAGTGGCTCAGCGGATTTTGGCGCGCGCGGGCGATATGAATTTGCTGTCATTGGCTGTCCGTTTTTCCTGCGAGCCGAAGATTCTTTTTTCCGTCAGCCACAATTGTTTTTTTCCCGTACCGAAAGTGGAAAGCGCGGTGATCAGACTCGGTCGGATTCGTTCCGATAAATATAATATTGATTCAACGCGGCTTTTTGAAATAGCGCGCGCGGGTTTTGGCGCGAAGCGAAAACTTTTAAAGAGCAATCTGGCGGAAAAATTGAATATTCCTCTTTTGAAGATTCTCAGCGTTTTTCACGAGTTGGGTTTGAAGGAGACGGTTCGCGCGCAGGAATTGTCAGTGGAAGACTGGATTTTCTTGGCGCGGAATTTAAAATGGTGAATTTGCCATTCAAAAATTTTGTTTGTAAAAATAAGATTTTTTAATTTTTCGAGTTTAAATATTTTATCCACTTTCCCTTTGGGGAAAGAGCTTTCTTGTGGTATAATTAACATAGAAAAATTACCAATAGACTATGTATGAAAATCAGCCGGAGAAAGATGAGCTGAATGATTTAAATAATGAAAACGGCAATGAGATTATCGCGGAAGGCAATTCTCTCGGAGAAAAACTTGATGGGAATAAAGAAAATTTTATTTTGCCTGAAGCGTTGAAACGCAATCAAAAAGTTGCTTTGATTTTTATTGGGTTTATCGGATTGAGCATAATTGCGCTGGGATTTATTCAAATTACCAGAGCGCTTTCAATTCCATTTCCATTGATCGGCGGAAAAACAACGGATACGCAAGCAAATTCACAACAAACAACTGATCCGGCCGATGAAGATCCGGCGGTTTTAAAAGGCAAAGACACTGACAGCGATCAGATAAATGATTTTGATGAAATGTATGTCTATGAAACAAGTCCGTATTTGGCTGACAGCGACAGTGATGGAATTTCCGATTTTGATGAAATTTCAAAAGGAGAAGATCCGAATTGTCCGCTCGGACAGGAATGTTTCCGCAGTTCAACCGGTGAAGCGGCAGCGGAACAAAGTTCAACCGCTGAAGTGAATGTTGACAATATTTCGCCGGCGCAATTGCGCGAGATTTTGGTCAGCTCGGGAAATTTTACCAGAGAACAAGTTGACGCGATCGATGACGCGACAATTCTCGAAGCATACAAACAAACATTGAAAGATAATCCGGATTTGCAGGATTCAATGAACGGATCGCCGACAACGGCTCCGGAAAATTTGTCGGTAGCGGAAATAAAACAGTTGTTGTTGGATCAGGGCGTAGAGGAATCAATGTTGCAGGAATTCGATGATGCGACTTTGAAGCAGATGTATTTGGACGCGTTGGAACAGGCGAAGCAGGGGGATTAGTGTTAAGCGAAGCGGCACTTCGGCAGGCTCAGTGTGACAGTTATTGCGATGACGATGATAGCACGCTTCCGCTCGATGCGACTCGGGACAGGCTTTTAGCCTCAGTGTGACAGTTAAATTCATGTCACACTGAGCCTGCCGAAGTGCGACATAAAAGTTTATTGCAAATGTTTAGAAAGATATACACGGTTTATATAGTTGAATGCAGCGATCGGAGTTTGTATACGGGAATAACAAATAATATTGAACGAAGGCTGGATGAACATAATTTGGGAATAAGCGAAAAAAGTTATACATATTCGCGGCGGCCGGTTCGATTGGTATATGCGGAAGAACATTATTATGTGAATGACGCGATCGCCAGAGAAAAACAAATAAAAGGTTGGAGCCGCAGAAAGAAAGTTGCATTAATTGAGGGGAATATTGAAAGATTGAAGGAGTTGTCGAACGGGGCTTCGGCAGGCTCAGCCTGACAAGTGAGAGGGGGCGCTTCCCCCCCCCTGTCACACTGAGCTTGTCGAAGTGCGACATTAATAAAATCATAAATATAAAATCAAATGACTTTAAATAAAAACAAAAAAATATCAATCGCGATTTTGGTGTTTTGTTTTGCGTTTTCAAATTTCATTGCTGCCGGCATGTTGTTCCCGCGAGAGGCTCGCGCTGAATTGCCGGTCATTGATCCCGCTAAAAATGCGCAGGATATGGGTTTTGAAGTCAAGCGCAACATTGAGAAAACGGTTGATAAAACTCAAAAAAATGTGGAAAATCGTTTGCAGAAAGCATTGATTTTATCCGCAGCCATTACTTTGCGCAATACTATGGTTTTTCTGGCGCAAACAGCGGCGTCTCAATATTATAATTTTGTCACTACCGGCGACAAGGGCGAGGGACCGATGTTTTACACTCAGTCGTGGGAAAAATTCAAGCAGGATATAATGGATTACACGGCAGCGACATTCATTACCTATGTCAGAGATGTATTTTGGGATGATTTGGGATTTGATATTTGCGATCCCGGAGCTGATGTAAAATTGAAAATCGTTATTGGTTTGGATAATCAATATCTAAAAGATAAAACAAGGGTAAAACCGGATTGTTCTTTAAGTAATTTGTTAGATAATTGGGAATCATTTGTCGAGGATGTTAAACGAACAGCTGATAATATTTCTGATAATCCGGCCGCCGGTACTCTTATCGCATTGCAGAGAATCATTGAAGTGAAGTTTGATCGCAAAAGTTCTGACATCGGGATGTATCTGACAATGGAAGATGAATTGCAGAGACAACAGCGCATTACAAGCATGGCGGAAGAAAAGCAAAGAACGGAAAATTTAGGAGCAAAGGCGATAACCAGTCTGAGTGGCGATATTATAAAAACGCCTTCTTTCCTTTTGCGCGGACACATGACAAACGAACTGCAAGCAATTACCGAGGCGAAGAATACTGAAATGGAACCGGCCAGTTATGTGATTTCCGATATACCGGAATCGGTAATCGGCGCTTTTGTTAATACTTTTATTTCAAAAGGATTTGTTGACTTCATGAGCAAGAAGTTTTTTGAAAAGGGATTGGTGCAAACTTCGGAGAGTTATCAGCCGGCTGACAATATGTTTGATACGAAAAAGCAGGTGGAAAAAGACGTAATAAAAATAAAGCAGGTTAATTTCACTTATTCCACCAAGCAAATTGATTTATTGACTGAATATACCTCTTGTCCCCGGACAAGGCAGATAAACAATTGCGTCATGGATAATGCGTTTGCCGATGCTGTTCGCCGTTCAACTCAGGACAAGCCGCTGTCAGTGCAGGAGGCCATTGATCAGGGACTGATTGACGGCAAGCGCCGTTTGATCGGAAAGTATGATGCGAGAAATTCCAATGCCGATTGCTATCAATACGGTTTTTGTTATTCCAATTTGGTGAAACTGAGAACAGCGAGAATAATTCCAATCGGCTGGGAGCTTGCCGCCAGTCAGGTTGGTTCGGAAGAAGTTGTCTCATTGAATTATGTAATCAGTCAATTCAATCAAACTAATCCAAATGACGCGGGTTATAAATTCAGGCAGTTGATTGATCCGAATTGGATTTTGAAATATCCGGCAACGCAATGCAATGCGTTGGTTAACGGACCATTGTTGATTGACGCGGGTTCGAACACTCGAGCTGAAGTCTGCGTTGATATGCCGAGCTGTGTGCGCACTGATGCAAAGGGCAAGTGTCTTTCCTGGGGATATTGCGCGGCTGAGAAAAATGTTTTCCGATTGGGCGGAGATGAATGTTCGGGCGTTTATGACAGTTGCCGTTCTTTGCAGATGAGGAAGGGAAAATCCGTTAATTTGGTGATGAACACTGTCGATCGATCGGTTTGCGACGCGACGAACGCGGGTTGCAAGTGGTACAGCACTGAGAAAATATTGGCGGATAATTCTTGGAATTGGGTGGACGCGGATGCTTCAAAAATTTTATTGAATAAAAATATCGAAAACGCGCAATGCAATCCGAATCAAGAGGGTTGCACGAGATTTGTGAAAACAGCGAGCGGATTGGGAACGAATCTGGTGGTAAACGGAGATTTTGAAATTTTTTCAGGGAGAATTGATGAATTGCAATCAACGAACATTGTCACCGGCTGGGCGGGCGGGAAAAATGTGGTTTCCGAGTCTTATGAAGGAGGAGCGGCCGTTAAATTAGCCGCTTTGGAAAATTTAATTATTCCGAATATTGAAATCGCGCCAAAGAAAACAGCCCGATATTTTGCGGTTTCCGGGTTTGTGAAAAAGAAACAGGCCAATGCGTCGGCAGTGATCGAATTGGTTGCTCCCGATGCAGATGGATTGGCCATGTCAGCTGTTGCCAATAAAGATATTACAGCGGCGACAGCAACGGACAGCTGGGAAAAAATTTATAAAATTTGGCAAGTGAAAGTATCGACCGGAGCGAATCCAATCGTACTTGACAAGTTGCAATTTCAATTGGCTGTGGCCGGCGGAGACGCGATCGTGGACAATGTAATGGTTGAGGAACTTTCTCTGCCGGCAATTTCCGAAATGCATGAATTCAATGAATATGCCAGCCAGAATGTTGTTTATGTGAAAAAAGCGCCTGAATATTTGGGTTGCTACAATACAATTGAAGAGGCGGATTATGGCAGGCCGAAGACTGAGGCTGATATTGATGTTTCCGATGATGCGGTAAAAACCGAGAAAAACAAAGGCTGTTCTGATTTTGCCGGACTTTGTTCTGCCGAAGATGTCGGCTGTCAGAATTTCACGCCGACTGATCGCGGACGCGCTATCAACGGCGTTGCCGGATTCGCGGATTATTGTCCTCAGCAATGCGCTGGCTATGCGACATTCAACCAGTCGAAAACTTATTTTGAAAATGGAGAGTTTCCGCTTTATTTCATGCCGAATACTGCAAAAACTTGCAGCGCGGCCAGCGCCGGATGCGATGAATTTACCAATCTGGATGAATTGTCGCGAGGCGGAGAATCAAAAGAATATTATTCCGAATTGAGGCAATGCCAGAAACTTCCCGAGGGCGAGGCTCAGTGCGCCAATTATTATACTTGGGTCGGAGGCGGAGTTTCCGGTTATCAATTGCAGAATTATGTATTGAAAAAAGAACTCGGAGGAAATGCTCCGGCAATGACGATTGCAGAGGAAGAAAATCTAACCCGGTGCAACGCGGAAATATTCGCTGTAAAATCAAATCCCGACTGCCGTGAATTTTACGATGATGCCGGCAGAGTTTCTTATCGTTTGTATTCAAAGACTCTGACTTGTTCGGAAAATTGTCATCCTTATCGCCGAACATTGCAATACGCGGATCAGGCTCAATGCGAACTGAGGCAGGGGCAGTGGAACACTGGCGAATGCGTTTTCATGGCAATTCCGGGCGAAGGCAAGAAATGTTCAGCGCCTGCCGCCGGCTGCAGAGAATACAAAGGCAATTTCAGCGGTGATGAGGAAATTGTTTATGAGAATAATTTTGCGACCGGAGAGGTAACTAGTTTGCAAGGAAGTCCAATGTCGCTTACGACACAAGCGGATGGGCAGTATTTAATGGTGGAAGAGAAGACTGAAATAGAGTCTGTTAACGGGATTGAGGGATTGAGTTGTGTTGAATCACCAAGAATATATACAAAAAATGCGCTTTTATCAGCAGTCGGTGATTATGTTGTTTCTTTTTGGATCAAAGGCGATCCCACGAATTTCAATGTTGATGTGAGGCCGGTTGAAAATATAAACACCGGAGATCGAAAATTTTTATTGGGTGACGGCACGGTTAATGCTGATTGGCAGTTTCATACTTTTAATTTGAGTGTGGATGAGACTTATGCCTCCGGTGTTATAGGCATACGCGCGTCCCAGTGCGAAAGAACTTTTTACATCGACAATTTCAAAATCACAAAAGTAAATGATCTCAAATATTTAATCAAAAATTCATGGAGTACTCCGGCGATCTGCGACAATGAGCTGACCCATACTCCGGCAAATGAAGCTGACAGACAAATTCCGCAAGCTCAGCTGGGTTGCCGCGAATATCGCGACAGCGGCAAGAATACTCATTATCTGAAAAACTTTACCAATATCTGTTCGGCTGACAAGGTCGGTTGCGAGACGATGATTGATACGAAGAACAGTTCGTCTCCATTTGAACAAGGATACAAGAAAATTCCGTTGAATGTTGAATTGTGTTCCTCTTATATGAGTAAATGGGAGGCAGTTCCAACGAATAATTTTTTCCAGATACCGGGAACTGCAGCCGTTGTGAATGAAAATTTGCAAGCATGTACATTCCAAGTTCGTGCAAAGGTTGGCGGTGAACCTCCCGCTCTTTCACAGACTTATGAAAACATGTGTGGTTATTTGGATGGAAATTGGAACGATGGTGTCTGCTACCTTCAAGAAATAGAAAAAGATTCATTGATTTATCTCGTTAACACAAAAGATAAACAATGTAAAAACACGGAAAAGGGTTGTACGGCTCTGGGATTGCCGACTTTGATGGTGGATGCTGAGGGGAATTATATTCCATCCCAGGACAAATGGAACAATGTATTTTACAAACTGGATCCTGATACTTTTGATAGTGAGAACAGTCCTCTGTGCGCTAATAGTGATTTGAGATGTGAGGAATTCAAGGGAGTAAAAGGTGAAACTTATTATTTTAAGGATCCGGGTGATAAAACTTGCGAATACAGAAAAGCTCAGCAAGGTTCTGAGAGTATATTTGGATGGTTCAAAAAGAAACTGAATGATAATGATCCGGATGTACTATGCGAGACAAAGAATTATTATGAAGATGGAAATTCGCAGATTATTCGAATAAATGATGAAGATTTCTCAGGCTGGGCCGGTATCTGCAAGTCAAGCGCGGATTTGTGCACCGCGTTCGTGGATCCCACTGATAAAACTTTGTCAGACAAAGGAAAAGCTTATTATTATGTTAATAATGAAGACATAGACAAGACTTCCTGTTCAGATGTCAGTCGTAAAGAAGGTTGTATTTTGATGAATGATACCTCTATGTTAAATGCCAATGGCGAACCTGATTTGAAATGGCAGGGATATTTAACATATTTTGAAGGAAATGATAAACAAAGTGCTGTTCCGCCAAAGAATGCTTCGACGTTTGATAGTTATGCTCTGGGGCGGGTGGGTGATTGTACTGAAGATGATTATTGTAAAAAAGTCGAATCTTGTGTGAATGCTGAAAAAGATTATTTGACTTGCGCAGGAGAAGCGCGCGCCGAGCAGATTAATACATGTACTGATAGACAGATTGCCTGTACATTTGAATTGATTGCTTCAAAAAATGATGCGAATTCCATAGTAAAAGTCGTCCGCGATCGCGAATGCGCGGCTTGGTACGATTGCAAGTCCAGTCACTGGGCGTGGGATTCGAATAAAAATAAATATATTGAGGTTTGCGATGATGTCGGAGTTTGCGACAAGCTCAGTCCGGCGGAAGATACATTGAAGTGCGCGCATTTCATTGTCGGTGAAGATAATAATAATTTATTGTCATTGAACAAACCTTTGAAGGGAACGGATGAAACTGACGGTTATCAGAATAGAAATGTCAGCTGGTCTTCGCTCGATTATACCGGAATGGCGATTCCGGATATGGCGCCGGTAAATTTTTATAATTCTTTTGATTTGAGGCAGGGACGCGGGGTTGAACCGGACAAGAGATGCGGAGGAGTAACTTCAGGCAATCTTTGTGTGAATGACAATGATTGCGGTCAACAATATTGTTTTGGTAATCCGAACGAAGGGTTGTGTTCCACGGATGCTGATTGCGGAAGTTATTGCGGTGGAGAAAGAGAATATGGCCGTTGCGAAGCAGCCGATGATTGTAGCGGAGGACGAAACTGCATTTCCTTAGGCAATATTTGCAGGATTGAGGCAGTCGTTAGTTGTGAAGAAGTTCGCGGGCAAGTTTATAAAGAAAAAGATTTTAGATTGGTAAATCAATTAACCGATACCTCTTGTGAACAGGATAGTGATTGCACGGATGCTTGTACTGTTGCAAATCCAAGCGGAGAAAATTGTCGATGTTTGAGTGGAATTTGTGTGCAGACCTCGGAATCAGAAAGAACATTTCAAGAAGCTGCAGCTCCGGAATGCCGTGCTTATCCGAAGGATGATTCGCCGTTTCCAGCCGGTATTGCAGGCACTGATTTATACGTAAACGCGAATATTTCTTGGCTGGATGTGGATTTTGCGGAAATTAATAAAAATGAAGACTACGGTTGTTATTATCGAGAGGTTCAATATGGTGGTGGGGCGATCACAAAATATGTGCCGAAAACAGAATTATATTCGCCAGCAGATCCGGAACAAGGCTTTTGTCAGGATTCACCTGATATTCAATGTCAGTGCGATGATTTTGATTATCCGCAAATTGATAGTTCTCCCATGGTAAAGATAAATAATAAAACAATGTGTTCTTCTATCCAGTGTTCTCTCAATTCTTCAAAACCTATCTCAAAAGGAAATGAACCGGGGTTATGCATGAAAAAGAAAGGCACTGCCATAGATTATCATGGCTGGGAAGGATATTGTCTGCAAGAGGACATCAGTCTGCCGAAAAATAACAAACAAGAAGAACATCCTTGCATTACTTGGTATCCGACGGAAGCGTTGGCCGGATTGCAGGATTTGCAGAATCAATATGATTCCGCCGGCTTCTGGCCGCAAGATTATGGATTTAGCGATGGCAGTCCTTACTATTGTCTGAAAAGCAGTAATTGGGAAAAGAGACAGAATTATAATCAAACGGAAGAAGGGTATAGGGATTGCGATGGAGGGGCTCTGGATGCGTGTAATGGAGAAACAAAAGAAGTTCGTGAAAATTGTTTGCCGGCCGGCCTAGCTTCCAGTACTGCCGGAATAGAATGCGATGGAAACGGTTCCGCTTGCGTGAGCGGCAATCCAAATGTTTATACTCGGTGGACAGCGGACAAATTATGGGATCGCTTGGTGGGAAGCTCCAATGTTTCAGCCGGAACAATTAATGCGAATACTGATCCGTTTGGAGGCATTGGAAATACAGCATCTTGTTGGACCAGAGATTGCGGTGGCGAGAAGTTTGAACGTCCCAGTTGTGATAAGAATTATAATATCGGCGGAGCGAATTCATTCGAACATGATGGCGGTATATTCGACCATGATGGCGCTACAGATGAGTGTAGCCTAGAGGATGAAGATTGGTTTAAAATGACATATCAATGTAAACCGATAAATATGCCCGCTGATCAATCGGCTGGCTGGTACAAGGATGCAGCCGGCAATACGAATGCGGCGATCGGCGAAATATCAAAGCAAAGCTGTGATACTGCTGTCGGAGTATCCGATGAGAATGGAAAAAACAAAGCATTTACTAATGAAATTTATAAATCCGTTCAAATTCCTGATCAGCCAAAGTGCAATCCGCTTGGAGCCTTGGCATTGACGGGCGGTATTGGCGAGACTATTTACAATTTATTTTTGGGTGCTGGGTGCAATCAGGAAGAGAACTATCCTGAGGGCGGAATTGTTTATCAAAGTATTGATGCTTTGAAAAAGTATTTTGCTGCGGCAAAGACTTATTACGAAATGAAAATTCAAAATATTGAAGAAAAAACCTGCACCAGCATTCATCCTGAAATAAACGGATTGTCTTGCACCAGTGATTCAAATGTTTGTACAACCGCTCAATATCCGTTGGAATGCAATATTCTTACTCTTCGCCATTGCAATAATCAATCGGGAGCGAATTCCGGCAATCCTTGCTTCTGGGATACCGAATGTGTGAATACCGCTCCGGTAGTCGGCAATGCTGGAAATCGTGTTTATTGCACTGCCAATTTGCCAAATATTGAACGCAATGAGGCGAATTGCATATGGCAGAAAGCTGATCGGAGCATTTTGGCAGAACATTGGCTTTTCATAGACAGTTATAACTTTGCACAGCAGGAAATATCTGCGGAATGTTATGTCGGCAGGACATTGGAGAATAATAGTTGCCCAATAGAAAAATATGAGCATACTCCATTTGGGTATGTCGGCACGGTTATTCTAAAAGAAGTGGTCGCGACAAATCCTCCGGAAATGAAAAGCGATCCGAGCGCATCCTGCTCAAATATTATTAACATTCCGAGCAATGCCGATGGAATAGGCTACTTGAATAATCCTAATAAAATTTGGGATATCAGTAATGAGCAAAAAGTCGGTGTTCCGATGATTGCGGCCGCAATACCCAGTGGCAGGTCTGACGCGAAAGGAAATGTTTTGTATGGCGCTATTCCCAATACGATGACCATTCGCGGACAGACGAGCGGCGATATTGTAAGTCTGGATGGTCAGTTGGCAGTGACAATGAATTTCTATGCTTGGGCGAATGATGATCAGATGCCGATAAGAAATGTGACGATCGATTGGGGTGAGAGAGTTCAGGGAGTGGGCGTTGATGGAAAGTACCAAAATCATAAGCCTCGATGTCAGAGACCGGCCAATGAACCGTTGGGAATATGCAACGGAGTTTCCGGTCTGGCTTGCTCTGATGATTCCGCGTGCTATGATGCTGACGATCCGCGATGTGAAGAGGGAAGCGATCCGAGCAGATGTTTCTTCACCGGGAAATGTTCCGATCAAAAGGATGATCGTTTCGGCGACACGACTGATGCATGCATGGAATCGTATTTCTCTTACAATAATACTTATACTTGTAATTTGTCTGATCCTGTTTTGAAGGATTGCGGCACTGCCGGCGCAGACCCGAATTACTGCAGAACAACATACCAAGGCAATCCCGCCTGCCAGTATATTCCGCGGGTGATTGTGACGGATAATTGGGGGTGGTGTAATGGGACGTGCGGGGGTGCGGATGGGTGTTATAATGAAGGTGATTTTCCATTGTGTGATCCACTGGATGAGCACGGAGAGCCGGGGACTTCTTTCGATGGAAAAATTATAGTATTACCGTAGCAATTAAAAAAACTCCTACCGTTCTTGACGGTGGGAGTTTTTGATTGGCCAAATGCTACTACACTATAGAGCAGTTCACTGCACCAGAGTGTAGTGTAGTACCCTCGGCGGAGAAAAAAAGAAATCTGTGACTTCGATCTTCGTGCCGTTTTCCTGAACGGAGCCGCGGACTTCGGCTCCATAACAGTCGCTGGCATGGTCTTTGCAGAGAGAGAGAGAGTCGTCTCTCTCGATGCACAGTGTGTTGTATAGGGGAAATTTGCCTGCCGCCATCTCCGTGGTTGGGCAGGAGATTTCCGGTTGTTGGAGTCTGGCACTTGGGAAAACCACTGCTTCGGTCGTCCGATTTATTTCCGCTTCATACCATTTTCCCGTCAGATCCAGATACAGAAAGATTTCGGCCGTGGCGCTTGGCGGCACGGTGCTGTCTTCCTTGCCGGAGGTCAGGACGACCTCCTGCGGGATGTAGGCCTGGATCCGGCCGTCGAGCTTGAGCTCGACCTCGTGCCGTCCCACACTGATCTCGTCGAACGTGTGCGGGGTGACGAATCCGGTGTCCACGCCATCCATGATGATCTGCGCGCCGTCGTGCGGCGCGGAGGTGACGGTAAGCGAGCCGAGCTGCTCGCCTTCGCCCTCGCCTTCGCCTTCGCCCTCGCCTTCACCCTCGCCTTCGCCTTCGCCTTCGCCTTCGCCCGGCGCGTTGGTGGGGTCTTCGCCGCAGGATGCGGCTACGGTTGTCAAAAAAAGGAACAGGACACAGAGAAACATGGTTCTCGTCTTCATGGCTACACCTCCTTGTTTAAATCGCCATGTGATTTCTTTCTATGCCGAATATATCATTTGCTTTGGTTTTTGTCAAGGTTGCGTGTAAATTTACGGGAATGTTTGCGTTTGTGACGCCTGTACACGGCAGACGAATGTTTCGCGACGCCGTTGCAGTCGAATCGACTAAGCGAAACCGAAAAGAGACTCTGAATCGAGTTCAGAGTGACGATGAGGAGGGGCGGGCGGACGCTGTCGTAGCGGAACCGACTAGGTGAAACCGGAGGGAGACTCTGAATCGAGTTCAGAGTGACGATGAGGAGGCGGGCGGACGTTGGCGTAACCGAACCGACTAAGCGAACCGGAAGCAGACTCTGAATCGAGTTCAGAGTGACGATGAGGAGGCGGGCGGACGTTGGCGTAGCGGAACCGACTAGGTGAAACCGGAGGGAGACTCTGAATCGAGTTCAGAGTGACGAGGATAATCATGATGATGATGAGACGACGCGCCGCACCCCGTCACTCTGAACTCGATTCAGAGTCTGTTAGCGTCGGAAGTTTCGCTGAACGAAGGCGCGATTGTTTCGTTGTTTATTCCGGTCGAAAAAAAATTGTGCTATTCTGAAAGTATTAGTTAGCATGATTTAAAAAATGATATGCGAAAATTTGTTCAACGTAATTATTATGTATATATTATTACAAACACAAGGAATACGGTTTTTTATATTGGCGTGACGAACAATGTTGAGCGGCGTTTGTGGGAACACAAAAATAAATACAATCCAAATTCATTCAGCGCTCGTTATTGTTTACAAAAATTAGTTTATTACGAGGATTTTACGGATGTGTATTCTGCCATTGCCAGAGAAAAACAATTGAAGCGATGGCATCGGCCGTGGAAAATTGATTTGATAAAAAAGGAAAATCCTAATTTTGAAGATTTGAGCGCAACGTGGAATTAGCGGTATGTGAGTTGTTGCGCGATGACGACATTGTAAGCGAATCGACTAGGCGAACCGGAAGCAGACACTGAATCGAGTTCAGAGTGACGAGGAGGAGGCGTGGCTGGTGGCGATGACGACATTGTAAGCGAATCGACTAAGCGAACCGGAAGCAGACTCTGAATCGAGTTCAGAGTGACGATGGGAGAGCCGACGACGGAGTAAGAGTAACTGTGCATTTGCGTATTTGCGAAACTGTGGCAACTATTCGAGGTTCATTGCAATTGTTAGTAATTCGCGCCCCACACCTGTCACTCTGAACTCGATTCAGAGTCTGCTGTCGTCGTAGTTTCGCTGATCGGGGCGCAGGTTTATAAATAGTTTCACTTAAAAAAAATTCCCGCGACGCTCTGCGCGTTCGCGGGTTTTTCAGTTGATTGCGCGTTTGCGCGCGGATTACATTGTCGGGAGTCTGGTGTAGCGAATCACTTTTTCAGATTCGGCTACCGTGAATTCCACGACATTGCCGTCATCAGCGATCCTGCCTTGAGCAAACTGCTCGCCGCATTTCGCGTCATGCGTTTTGCAGAGTGAGAGCGTATCGTCTTTTTCCACGCAGAGCGATCCGACAGGATCGAATCCGCGAACGCTGAGCGGCGTGTCAGGACACAGATATTCATATTCCTCGGTCACAATTTCCATTTCCGCCTCGACGCGCGCGCCGGATTCATCTTTCCATCCCCCCGAGAGTTCTCGGTACAGGAAAATTTCAACATTCAATAATTGCGGAGTATCGGAGTCTTCCTCCTTGGCGGTCAGAGAAACCGCCAGCGGAATATCAGCTTGCCGCCGACCGGCGAGTTTCAGTTCTATTTGGTGAAGACCGAGCGAAAGATTGTGAAAAGTCTGCGGCGTGCGGTGGCCGGTTTCCTCTTCATTGAGAATGATTTCCGCGTCTTCCACCGGCATGGAAATGATTGTCATCGAGCCGACCGATTCTGCTTCACCTTCGCTTGCTTTTTTTTTCGAATTGTCATTTTCGTCTGTGCAAGCGGCGAACATGGTCGCCGCAAAGAAAAGAATGACCGGAACAAATTTCGCATTGCGCATGCTTTTTCCTCCTTGTGCGCAGGTTATTTCCATTTGAAATTTATCATTTTCATTTTTTTACGTCAATCATGCGTGAAATTTGTTTATTTAATATCAGCGAAAAATGAAAAAGCGGCGGAACATTGTCCGGCGCTTTTTTGTTTATTCGTCTTTCATTTCTTTGATTTGCCCCAGGCATTCGATTACACCTGAGGCGAGGTGATTTTTGGCAACAATGGAGCATTCTCGTTTGTATTCGATTGAGGCATTGCCGACCGCGCATTGCACAACGCATGGATGATTGAGAAAGTCGGACATGCTGTCTCCGATCATATATATTTTTTCATAGCCGAGGATCGCGAAAACGGCGGCCGCGGCTTTTGATTTGCGTGAATCTTTGTGATGCAGGATGCAGACCCCGTATTTGTGATTCACATCGGCAAGCGGCTCTTTATGGAAAATTTCGAGGAAAAGCCGTTGCGCGCATTCGGCCAGTCGAATGAGGAGTCTGTCAACGAAAATGTCGCCTCTCGGCGTTTTTTTTATCAGCTGAAACGCAAAGCTGTGCCGGCGGGATGCATGATGCAATATCCAGATTTCGGATCCGTGTGGGAGCAATTCATTCCGGAAGCGTTCGAGGGAAAATTTCAGGTCGTTTTCTCTGCGAATTATTTCCGGGAATGATTTTTTGGCAGCCTCTTGAAATCTTTCATTCAGCTCGGCAAAAGATTCTTTGTGCCGTTCTTCCCAAATCAGTTGCGTCGGATTGATTTGATGAATGCTGTTGCCCAGCTCGCAGATGAGCAGTCCATTCAAATGAAGAGCCCGCGCTCTTGCTTCCAAACGAGAAAACGGCGTATCCGAGTTCAGCCCGATTGTCCAGCCTTGTTTCTGCATTTCCATTATTTTTCTTGTGATTCCGGAGTCGGTGATTTGATACGAGGCGTCGGTCAATGTTCCGTCAACATCAATGAGAATCAATTTATCTTTTTCCATGGTGGCCTCCTCGTTGAATCCATTTCAGGCATTCAATCACACCGCAGGTTCTGTCTTTTTGCGCGATAAAGTTGCAAAGAGCTTTGTATTCGGCGGATGCGTTTTCCACTGCGCAGTGAGTGATGTCTTTGCCGAGAAAATCAAAAGCCGAATCGCCGATCATAATAATTTTGTGTCCCGCGCCGTATTGTCTGAAGAGTTTTGGCAGAGAATTGCGTTTGTGGGAATCGCGGAGATGGATGATGCAAGCTCTGGTCGCCGGATAGATTTCTATTGTCGGCTCTTGTTCAAAGATTGCAGTGAACAAGTTGCGAATAATCTTGGCTGTTTGTTCCACCAAATTCATGCACAAATTTTCCGATTCAGGATCTTGCTCGCACACATTGAAAGCCAAACTCAGCTTTCGGTAATTATTGATCAGAACAATTTTGCGATTTTCAGCCGGCCTGTTTTGCGCCAGAAAGCGAAACATTTTCTGATTTTTGCCGACAAATACATCAATATCGGAAAATTCGGTGAGCAGAATATTCAGAAGTTCGGTCTTTAGAAATTGAAACATGAGAAACCGGTGATCTTGATTCGGCTCCATGTCCCATTTGGGAGGAAAGTGAAGAATGTTTCCTTTTTCCGCAATGATAGGACCGTTCAGTCCCAGATTTTTGTGAATCGCGAACAGGTCAAATGCGGGGCGATCCGAATGCAATCCTATCGTCAGTCCGCTTGACATCGCTTTTCTCAAGGCGATTTTTATTTGGTCGGCGGAACAGCCGTCAAATCCCAGATCAATGTTGACCAGAGTATTATCAATATCAATCAGAACAAGCCTTTTCGTCATACCGCGCCTCCTTTGTTGTGAAATGAACGAACGTCATCAGTTTAACCGTAAAAAACGCCACTGTCAATCGGCTTGTGTGATTTTTGTTGAAGTCTTTCGACAAGAAAAATCTCTTTTTACCAAGGAGATTTTTGATTTTTAATTTTTTTGACGAGTGTTTATAACATTTTTCTTCGGTTGCGCTTGATTCCTCCATACAATGAAGTTGAGAAATGGGATGGTTGAACTGACTTTTTGGAAACGGAGGTTCGCATGAAATGAATTCGGTTCTTTGACAATTCAACCTTTTGAACAAGGAGAATGGAAATGAAAAAGTTTCAGCTGGTTTTGTCTCTCGTTTTTTTTGCAACGATTTTCATTGGCTGCGCAGGCCATGGAAAAACAATCGGAAGAAAGTTGCATTTTGAAGATCGGTTTTCTCTGGAAGGAGTGGATCCGCCGGAGGCGGATATGATTTTGCCTCGCGATCAGAATGTCAGTCCGACGGTTTTTGCCGGCAATGAACGGCAGTGGCAGGAATCTGAATTGCAAAACTTTCTTTTCCCCGTCATGTGGCTGCAACAGCGGGATTTGGGAAAACAGATTTATGTTGTGAAACAGGTCGGAGCGTCATCATTGTTTTGTCTGATCAGACCGAACGCGGTGGAATACAAGAGCCGAAAAAAGTCAGCTGAATATTCTTTGTTCTTGATCAAAAAAATGGAAGGCGCTTCCGTAAATTCATCGAAAATGCTGAGAACCTCTTTTTCCGGCGCGCACGAAGTCGCGAAAGTCGGAGAAATCGAAGTGACTTTGCTCAATGCGAGCGGAGATCATTATTGGGACGCGCCTCGCGTCATGGCAAAAAGCGAGGGTTCTTCCTACGAGATGACTCTGCTTTACCGAGGTTTGAGCCAATCGTATGTCAATCGTCTCATGAATAAATTTCCGTGGAGAGCCTTGGCTCGGAGCAACTAACAAATAACAGCTGAACAACTTGTTTGGCAAAAAGGAGAAACGCTATGACAACTTTCAAAAAAAATTTGCCGGTTTTCACAGTGATCGTTTTCTGGTCGCTCATTTTTCTCGCCGGATGCCGGCAACAGAAAGAGATCGAGACAGAGCTTTTGCCGGAAGCGGGAGAAGTGAAGCAAACCCGTTTCGGCGACGCTGTCGCTCCGGCGGCTCTGACCGCGGACACAATTCCGGCTGACAATTGGCTGCAGTTTTCCGTCAATCGTTTTGATTTCAAGTATCCGGCCGGTTGGCAAGTGGAATTGCTGGGAAATGACAGCGGCGGAGGAAAATTCATCCGCTATTCGATCCGAGTGAAAGACACGGAAAAATTCATTGCTCAGGGAGGCGCGGCGCCGGCGGATTATTTTACCGGAGAGTCGGGAAGCGTGGAAGTGAATTCTGAGAAATACGCGACGGAATTCAATTTGATCAGCGTGGATGTATATCAGACGACTGTGTCTGATTGGAATCAATTTTTCGAAGAAATCTACAGCGGAATTGTCACTGAACATGAAAAGCTGGTCATCCCCGTGCGAAAAGAGTTGAACGCAATTCAAGCAAAACGGGTTTCCGGAATTTATTACGGAGAACCGAGAATTTTTGTCCAGGGTTCCGGTTTCATTTACGACATTGCCTTTTTTCCCGCCGGCCGGAATCAGGAAGAATTGAAACGGGTTTTCAACACGTTTCTTCGTTGGTTTCGGTTTTAACCCGGCAAACTCACAGACAACAGGAGAATAGCCATGAACCGTAAAGTTTTCGCCTTTGCCGTCATCATCGGTCTTTTGCTTTCAGCAACCTCAGCGCAAGCAACGTTGTTGGACGGCGCGCCGTTCATTCCGCAATCACCGCCCGGAGATTGGAACAAAAACATGAATTGCGGACCGACAAGCGCGCTCATGGTTGCGGCCTACCATCTGCAATTCGAGCCGACCGCCGGCGACACCATGAGCATCGTTGATTGGCTGTACCATTGGGATTACATTTCTCCTCAGGCAAATGCCGAATATTACGACGGAAATGTCACTTCCATCAGTCAGCTCAAAGATATTTTGGAGGTTTATTACCAGTTCAGTCTTGTCAGCAGTCAGGCGAACAGCAATATTGATTTTATCAGAGATGAATTGTCAGCCGGAAATCCGGTGATCGTCGGAGTCAATATCCAAATGGATCCGCAGAGGTTGGGACATTTCATGGTTGCGGTCGGCATCGAAGGAGAAGAATTGATTGTCCATGATCCGGGAAAAACGCACGGCGCTTTTTTGCGCTATTCATTGGATGATTTTGACCGTTCGTGGCGAACATCCAATAGAAGCGCGCTCGTTGTCCATGATGACAACAATGCGGTTTCCTGGCATCCGAATGATTCGTTGATAAAAGTGGCCGGTGATCCGCGCGTATATCTGCTGATCGGCGGAAGCGCGTTTTGGATTTTCGATGAAGATGTTTTCAATGCGCACAATTTCGATTGGCAGAGAATTCTGACGGTTTCTCAGCGCGAGCTCTCCTGCTATCAATATGGCGGAGAAATTTCCTGGGAGCCGTATAGAGAAGTTTTTCAAGTCAATTCAAGAATTTATCTCATGGAACGGCAGAGCGCTGACAGCGAGTCTTGCGCTTACTATCAATTTTCATCGGAATTCAGTTTCAATACATGGAAAATTCCCGGAGCGCTCCGCAATCTGGCAGAACCGGTCGCCAGAGCCGAATATTACAACCGCTGCAATTTTGGCGGAGTTCTCTATAGCCGGGCGGGAACGTTGATCAAGCCGTCATTCGATCTTCCGGGCTATGGGAGCGGAGTGATTTTCTTTGTGACGGGAAATGGAGAATTGATGCCTTTTGACGGCTGGGAAGTTTTCAATTTGATGGGATACAGCCGCCAGGTTTATTGGCTCGCAAATGAGGAACAGTTCAATTCGAGTGTTTCTTCACTCGGACAGATGATTTCCATGGAAAGCGCGAGCCAATGTTTGATGGACGGACTTCTGAGCGTCGCCGGCGTTGCCGAGGTGGAATCAACTGATTCGGATGGCGACGGTTCCGGCATTGAAGAAGGCGATTGCGATGACAACAATGCGCGAATCTTTCCGGGAGCGGAAGAAGTTTGCGACGGACTGGACAATGATTGCGATGGAGCGGTGGATGTCGGATCTTGGTGTCCGGCGGACTGCTCTTGCGTCAATGGCCAATGCACAATGATTCTGGATGAGGAAGAATTTCAAATACCGAATGAAAATCCTCCGGAAGAACCGGCAGAATCTTTGCCGGAAGAAGCGATTGATGATGAAGAACCGGAGTCGGAAGAAGAACCGGTTGAAGAAGAGGAAGTTTCTTTGCCTGAAGAAGAATCCCCAGCGTTGGAAAATCCTCCGGAAGAAGAAGTTGAATCAGCGGAAAATGTGCCGGAAGAAGCGATTGATGATGAAGGAGTTGAGCGGGAAGAAGAAAACGAAGCGAGCGATGAAATCGATTTGTCGGTTCGCTGCACCATCACTTGTCCGGCGGGAATGCGCGCGTATGCGTGGTATTCCGCGGACAAGAGCGCGGTCGGCAATCCGGCGGTGATCGATTCGGACATTGATGAGATCTGTCTGCGGGGAAATTCGTGGATTGATTTCAATTGCGCTTGCATCGCTCCGCATGAATGGAGCTGTTATGATTGGCGGGCGGCCAATGTTTCATGCAATCATGAAATCGATATCATTCCCGGCCAAATCGATCCTCGAGGAGAAGGAGAAATTTGGTTCAGGGATTTTCAGTGCTTTGAATGAGTAATACGCGGGAGAAATAACATTTTCTCCCGCATTTTTTTGTCAAACAAAAAACAGAGATTTAACTCTGTTTTTAGAAGTTTTACTTTGCCGCTACAATACTGACAAAAATTCGTTTTTTCAATTTGCCGGTAAAATTTTTGACTTTTTTGCGCAGGAATTTTACATTGCCGGCTGATGTGGCGAAGAGCGTGTCATCGCCGCCGATCATTACATTTTTACCGGGATGAACCTTTGTTCCTCTCTGGCGCACAATGATATTTCCCGATTTTACCGTCTGTCCGCCAGATTTTTTTATTCCGAGCCTTTGTCCGGCAGAGTCTCGGCCCAGGGCGGTACTGCCGCCCGCTTTCTTATGTGCCATATCGCTAAAATTATTATTATTTTATCGCTTAATCAGTTTATCCAAAATATTCCCAAATGTCAAGCGATTTGTGCAAATATACGAAATGTTGTATATTATCCAATATGAATAAAGAAATTTCAATCCTGGGAATTCTAATTTTAGCATTTTTGCTTTCCGGATGTACGAGTGAAGCAGATTTTGATTTGAATGAAACAAAGATTGATAATATTCCCGCAGTGAAGGAAGAAGCCGCGGTTGTCGCTGTGGAAAAAGAGGAAACTTCTGTTGTAAAAAAAGCGGTTGAAGCCGTGGCGAAAGTGACAGAACCGATCAGAGAAACTGTCGCGAATATTGCAAATATGAATCAAGATGATGAATCGGATTTGCCGAAAAGTTTGGATTTGAAAGCTCCTTTCGTATCTCAAGCTCCGACCGGCGATTGGGGATTGCCGTATCAGGAAGCTTGCGAAGAAGCGGCCTTGATTTCAGCGGCCAAATATTTTAAGGGAGAAAAAGAAGTTTCAGAATCGGTTGCAAATACGGAAATTTTAAAATTGGTTGAGTGGGAAAAGAAAATGTTCGGAGCATATACTGATACGACTTTGGATGAATCGAAAAAAATGGCTGAAGAATATTTCGGATTGAAAGCGGAGATAAGAGATGATGTTTCCATTGATTCCATTAAAAAAGCATTGGCTGATAATTCGATTGTGATTGTTCCGACCGCCGGCAGAGAGCTTAATGGACCGTATTATTCCGGCCTCGGGCCGATTTTTCATTATTTGGTAATTCGCGGATATGACGGCAAATATTTTATTACCAATGATCCGGGCACTCGCACAAAGGGAAACGGTTTTAAATTTAAGCAAGATGTTATAATGAACGCGATTCATGACTTGCCGCCGGACAAAAACGGTTCGCCGATCCGCATGTACGAGTCTAATCTGAGCGACTCGGAAAAGGCCGTGAAAATATTGGAAGGACAAAAGCGGATTTTGTTGATTTCCAAATAGTTTGACGGAAGGTGGGATTGAGATACTGAGAGATTTAGAGATAGAGAGATTGAGTAATTTTTAGTTCTAAAATTATTCATTTACTGAATCTCTCAATCTCTCAATCTCTTTCCTCCCCGTTTGACAGGTAAAATAAGTGGTTAATTTAATTTTTTCAAAACTGTCCACAATCGGGCGTTTTTTTTTGACACGATGAATGATTAGCGTTAAAATTTAAGCGGATTTCCGCAGCAAAAGGAGGGACAAATCATGTCGCACGGAATCAGACTTTTCTCTGGCAGTTCGCATATCGAATTTGCCAGAATGGTGGCGCGCCAACTGTGCGTGCCGCTGGAAGAGCCGACAGATGGACCGCCGGACAGCCCGCAAATCAAATTGTTTTCCAATGGAAATTTTTTGGTGGATGTCAAAAAAAATGTCCGCGGGTTTACTTGTTTCGTTATTCAGACGCAGTCGCCGAATGTGAGCGAGCATATCCTCGAGTTGCTCTGTCTTCTTCGAACTTTGCGTGACAATGGCTCTGAACGGATTATTGCGGTTCTTCCGTATATGCCATATATTCGAAGCGACAAAAAGGATCATCCGCGATCAACTCTCGGAGCCAAACTTTTTGCGGATTTGTTGCAAGAGGCGGGAGCGCAAGGCGTTCTTTTGATGGATCCTCATTTTTTGCAAATAAATGGGTTTTTCGACGAAGGCAAGTGCAAAGTGGAAACTCTTCGCTCCAAAGCAATTTTTTCTCGAGAAATTATTCTCAATTATGATTTGACCGATTCGGTGGTTATTGCTCCGGATATCAATGAAGGGAAGCATGCCGGTCCCATTGCCAGCATGTTGAAAATTCCGATCGCGATTATTGATAAACGGCGCTATGATGACTCGGAAAAGGCGGTGCCTGTGGCAATGATCGGCGAGGTCAAGGGCAAGCACGGCTGGATGTTTGATGATGAGGCGATGAGTTTGGGGACAATTCTCGTTTCCGCCGATTTTTTAGCGGAACAGGGATTGGCTTCTTTGCGAATCGCGGTGACGCATCCTGTTTTGACCAATCTGGCAAATTTGAGAAAGTTGCAAGAGCATCCTTTGGTCAAGGAAGTTATTTTCATGGATACGATTCCCATTCCCGCGGAAAAGAGAATTCCGAAACTTCGAGTTCTTTCGGCAATGAGATACTTTGCTGACGCGATTCAAATCATTCATGATGGCGGTTCATTGGAAGCATACAAGCGCAAGCTTTATGATGACATTGATCCGGAGCTGTAGAAAAAAACCGAGCCCGGCAACAACTGTTGCCGGGCGAATTTTTTTATTGACAAGGTTTATTTTTTTGCTATAATGACAAAGACCTACTAAAAGGGTTGGTTTTATGAAATTTTCAACCAAATCGGAATACGGATTGCGCGCCATCGTGCATCTGGACAAAAACGGAGAAAATCCGGTTTCTTTGGCAATGATTGCCAAGGAAGAAGGCCTTTCCCTTGCTTATCTGGAAAGATTGTTCGCTCAGCTGAAAAAAGCTGAGCTTATTCGGGCTGATCTGGGCGCAAAGGGCGGATATTATTTGACTCGGCCGGCAAAAGAAATCAGTGTTTTGGAAATGATTGAAGCTTTGGATGGTTCTGTTGCGCCGTTTTCTTGCGCGGATAAAGGAATCCATTGCAATTCGAAAAAATGCAAAATTCATCCTGTCTGGGCAAAGCTTTACAGCCAGATCAGAAAAACATTGGGTGAGATTAGTTTGGCGGAGTTGATTTGAGGTTAGAATATAGTGTTAGTTGAAAGTTTGGTTTCAGCGAGCAATGAGCAGGGAGCAAAGAGCACTTGGCAGGGAGCACAATTTAAAATTTTGAATTTCGTAGAGGCGCAAAATCTTGCGCCTAGAATTCAATTAAATCCTAAATTCGAAATTGCGTAAATCAGTAATAGAACAGTAAATCATGTAGCCTGGAATAAATTATTGGCTAGTCGCATTTATAAATTCATTAATTAATCAACAAAATATGCAGTATTCAAAAAAATTATTGGAATATTTCAAAAATCCGCACAATCAGGGAAAAATTAAAGATGCTGACGCTGTCGGTGAAGCGGGAAATATCAAATGCGGTGATATCATGAAAATTTATATTAAAGTGAAAAAGAATCAAGCCGGCGAGGAAATCATTGATGACATCAAATTCGAAACTTTGGGTTGCGCCGCTGCCATTGCCGCCTCTTCTTCTCTGACAGATTTGGCAAAAGGAAAAACCTTGGATTCGGCGATGAAAATTACAAAACAAGATATTGTGGAAGAATTGGGCGGCGTGCCGTTGATCAAACAGCATTGTTCCATTTTGGCGCAGAATGCGTTGAAAAAAGCGATTGAAAATTATTTGTTGGTGAGCGAGAAAGCGAGATAATCAAAAATGTAGAGGCGGGTTGCACCCGCCTGATGCGATTAACAAATTTTAAAAATAATAAATTGTTTATGTTGCAAGATGTAAAAAAAGTAATAGAAGAAATTCGTCCGGCGATTCAGATGGATGGCGGCGATTTGGAATTTGTCGAAGTTGATGACAATGGAATAGTAAAAGTGCGTTTGCAGGGAGCGTGCAAGCATTGTCCCATGGCTTCGATTACTTTGAAAAATTTCGTAGAAGCGAAAATAAAAAAAGCCGTGCCTGAAGTGACGGAAGTGATTGCCGTGGAATAAGAAATAAATTTATCACGAATTTTAAAAATAATTTTTATGAAAGAAATTTATTACGATAATTCAGCGACAACAAAAGTCGATCCTCGCGTGTTGCAGGAAATGTTGCCGTTTTTTCAGGAAAATTTCGGCAATCCCAATTCAGCGCATTCGTCGGGACAATCAGCGCTGAGCGCGATTGATGATGCGAGAGAAAAAATCGCCAATTATTTGAGTTGTGAAACGCAGGAAATTATTTTTACTTCCGGCGCTACCGAGAGTAATAATTTGGCGATTCAGGGAATTATAAATTCACTTTTGCAGACACAAGACAATTTGCATATCATCACTTCGAAAATAGAACATCCTTCTGTTTTGGAAGTATTTAAAACGATTTCAAAAAAAGAGGGGATTGAAGCTGGTTTTGTTGAAGTTGACTCGGCGGGCGTTGTGAAATTGGAAAAATTGAAAGAATTGATTCAGCCGAATACCGTTTTGATTTCCATTATGTACGCCAATAATGAAGTCGGATCAATTCAACCGATCAGAGAAATCAGCGAAATCATAAAAGTTGAAAGAGACCGGCGCGGAGAAAAAGGTTTGCCGATTTATTTTCATGTTGACGCAGTGCAAGCTTTTAATTATTTGCCCTGCCAGGTAAATTGGCTGGGCGTTGATTTTCTTTCTTTTTCCGGACACAAAATATTCGGACCGAAAGGAATCGGCGGATTGTTTGCAAAAAGAGGAATAAAGTTTGAGCCGCTCGCTTTCGGCGGACATCAGGAATACAGTTTGCGGCCGGGAACATTGAATGTCCCGGGGATTGTCGGTCTTGGCAAAGCGGTCGAACTGGTGGCTGATGAACAGGAAAAAAATATTCAGAAAATAAAAAAAATAAAAAGTAAAATTGCCGGTGAATTGGAAAAATTCGAAAATGTGAGATTCAACGGCAAAGGAGAATTTCAATTGCCGAATATTATCAATGTGAGTTTTCAAAATGCCGAAGGAGAGAGCATTCTCATGCTTCTCGATATGGATGGCGTTGCGGTTTCCACCGGATCCGCGTGTTCATCCGGTTCGTTGGAACCGTCGCATGTGCTGACCGCCATGGGCGTTCAGCCGAAATGGGCGCATGGCAGTATTCGTATCTCGTTGGGAAAAGATAATACTGAAGTTGAAGTAAATACTTTTATCAAATCTCTGACCGTGGCAATAAAAAAATTACGGGAGATGGCGCCGTAATTAGCGAGATAAGCATTGTACGAAGAATTAACGTATTTTGCTCGCGAGCTTACAAGCTTAACTTGCTTTCTTGCTTTCTCGCTTTAACGCTTCGTTCACTCTTGCGTTTGTTTTGAAATATTTGTGACAATGCCGAAAGCGGCCATTCCCACGGCCAGCGCAGAACCGCCGTAGCTGATGAATGGAAGAGGCACGCCGGTCATGGGCAGGAGTCCGAGCATTGAGGAAATGTTAAAAAATGATTGAAAGGTAATCCAGCTCAGAACGCCGATTACAATTAATTTCCCGAATTGATCGGGAGATTTTTTTGCAATATTCAATCCGCGCAGAAAAATTAAAATGTAAAGTCCGACGATTAACAGACAGAGGAAAAATCCGAGCTCCTCGGCCATTACCGCGAAAATGGAATCGCCGGTGACTTCCGGAAGATAAAGAAATTTTTGTCTGGAATGTCCGAATCCTCGGCCGAAAAATCCGCCGGATCCGATTGCCAGAAAAGCTTGGTTGATATGATAGCCGATTCCTTGCGGATCGAGCTCCGGATGGAGAAAAGTGGTTAGCCGCGCCGCGCGATACGGAGATTTGACGATCAACAGATAAATCGCCAGCGCTCCGGCCATGAGCAATGAAGCGACATGTTTGAATTTTGCGCCGGATGCGAAGAAAACCGAAATGCACATGAAAATTATGATTGTCAAGGTTCCCATGTCCGGTTGCAAGAGCATTAGAATGGAAATCACGCCGATCAAAAATAAAAAAGGCAAAAATCCGGAATAAAAATCTTTGACGCCAAAAATTCCTCTTTTTTCCAGCCATGTTGCCAAGTAAAGCAAAAAAGTCAGCTTTACCAGCTCTGCCGGCTGAAAAGAAAAATTTCCCAGATTTATCCAGCTTTTCGCTGTTCCGTATTCAGCGCCGATTCCGGGAATAAAAACAATGATGAGCAGAAGAATGGAAATTACCAGCAGTGGAAGCGTCAGTTTTTTCCAAATTTGATAATTGATTTTCGAGAAAAGAAAAAACAAAGCAATTCCCGGCAAAAGTCCGTAGAATATTTGATGCTTTACCAGATAATAGCTGTCGGAAAATTTTTGATATCCGATGGCAGCTCCGGCGGAAGACAATATGATAATGCCGAGAAAGACGAGTAATCCGAAGGCGGCAATCAAAACATAATCTGGCGCGTGATAGCCTGATGTTTTTTTAAATTTAAGCATTATTGAAGTTTGTTAACTATTTTTTTGAATTGTTCTCCGCGGTCAAATTCATTGACAAACAATCCAAAACTGGCGCAACCGGGAGACAATAAAATAGTATCGCCGGGCAAGCTATGGTCATACGCTCGCGTCACAGCTTCATTGAAATCGTTGAAGCGTCCGATGATCAGATGATCGCCGCCAAAATATTTGATATCGCGTTCCAGCGCGTCCGTGGCATTTCCGTCGAGAAGAATAACGCTTTTCGCTTTTTTTACTATTGTTTTCGCGAAATCTTTTAATATCAAATTTTTGCTCGCGCCGCCGGCGATGAGAATGATTGGTCCGGGAATGGCTTCGAGCGCTTTTTGGCCGGCAATGGGAGTGGTGCTGGTTGTGTCGTTTATAAAGTTCACATTATTCAATTTTTTTACAAATTCAAGCCGATGTTCCAGACCGGGAAATTCAGAGATGCTTGATTGCATTTGTTTTTTTGAAAGTCCGAGAATTTTTCCCACTGCCATGGCGGAGGACGCGTTTTCTAAATTATGTTTTCCGAGCATTGTTAATTTCCAATTTTTTGGCACATCTTTTTTTGAAAACCAGATCAATTTTGATTTTACTTCCGGTCCCATTTTTTTTGTGTAAGGATTTTTTTCATTCAAAATGCAGAAGTCCTTTTTTTTCTGGAAAAGAAAAATAAATTTTTTGTCATTGGCGTATTCTCTCATGTTTTTGTAGGAATTGAGATGATCCGGATAAATATTGGTGACAATCGAAATATGGGGACTGATTTTTTTTCGGCCGAATCCTTGGAGTTGCCAGCTGGAAAGTTCGAGAACAACCAAATCATCTTTTGTCACTTTGTCGATCAGCGGAAGCGTGGCTTCTCCTTTTATGTTGCCCGCCACATAAACATTTTTTCTTTTTAAAAATTCCAGATTGTTTTGCAAAATTTTTCCGATCAGCGCGGTTGTGGTGCTCTTGCCTCTGGTGCCGGTAATGCCGATGATCGGACAAGGACAATATTCGGCGAACAAAGATTCATCCATGTCAACCGGAATTTTTTTCTTTTTTGCAAATTTTAAAAATTCGGAAGATGCGGGAACAGCGGCGTTGCGAATAATAAGATCAGCTTCCAAAATATCTTGCTCCTTGTGTTCGCCCAGAGTGAATTTAAAATTATATTTTTTCAATTTTTCCAATGATTCTTTCAGTTGATCAGCTGTCTTCAAATCCGTAATTCTAACGTCAGCTCCTTTTTCCGCAAAAAAAATAGCATCCTTGATTCCGCGTCCGAGCAAACCGAGTCCGAGGATGAGAATTTTTTTGTTTTTGAAACTGGGAAATTTTTTCATACTGTTCGTTTAACATTGGCGCAAGCTTTTTCATTTTAGGGGTTTGAGGTGACAGAATATAGAATATTGAATGATACACTTAACTCGCCCCGCCGCGGGCGGGATAAACTTATCTCGCTTATTTAATACCACCCTTTGTCCAATAAAAATATTACAACGCCGATGACCGCGGTAATGGAGGAAATCAGCCAGAAACGCATTACTATTTTTGTTTCCGACCAGCCGATGGCTTGCAGATGATGGTGAATGGGAGCGGATAGAAAAACTTTTTTGCCGCGAATTTTTTTTGATAATATTTGAATAATGACGGACAATGATTCTATTACAAAAATAAATCCGATGATCGGCAAGAGCAATGCGGTGTTTGTGAGCATTGCAATAATACCGAGCACGATTCCGAGGCTCATCGCGCCGGTGTCTCCCATAAAAAATCTGGCGGGATTGATATTGAACCAGAGAAAAGCGATCAGAGCTCCCATGATCACTCCGCAAAAAGCGGCCAGCTCGAATTTTCCCTGCGCAAAAGCGATCGCGCCTTCAGCCGCAAAAGCGGTGGCCAATGTTCCTCCGGCCAATCCGTCGAGTCCGTCTGTTTCATTGACGGAAAAAGCGGTGGCCACAATGATAAATATGAAAAGCGGGAGATACCAAAATCCGATTTCAAAATTTCCGACAAAAGGAACATGGAAAACATCCCAGCCAAGTTTGAAATAAAACCAGAGAGCGCCGCCAAGAGCGATGACTGCGTAAAGTCCGAGCCGGTAAAGCATTCCCAGTCCGCCTCCTTTGGGTCCGATTTTTTTTACTCCCAGATAATCGTCAACAAGTCCGAGAATGGCGGCAATGATGAGCGCTCCGAGCGGCAAAAGCGTCTGGCCTCTCGTCAGAAAATTCAAATCTCCGAGAAAAGATCCGGGAAAGAAAAAATGCAAAATATAAAATGTTAATGCGATAATCAGTGTCGCTCCCCAGATCAGAATTCCTCCCATTGTCGGCGTGCCTTCTTTCTCTTTGTGCAAATTGGAAAAAATCGGAGTTTCTTTTGCGTCGCGAATTTGTTTTCCCAGTTTGAATTTATAGAGAAAATGAGAAAGCAACGGAGTGCAAAAAAAAGCTATGAGAAAAGATAAAATGCTAAGTACTCCGATTTTGAATACAATGGAAGTTTCCATAATTATAAAATTGTTTAGATGTTAATTAGAACTATAAAAATAGTTGAGATCAATAGAAATACTTGAAGAATCGTTGAGGTTAGTGATAAAAAATAACTGAGAATTTCTTTTTTGCTGAATAAAATCGCCGCGAACAGGGAATTAACAAACCAAAATAATATTCCGGCTCCGGGCAAAAGAAAAAGTTTTTCCCAGCGGCCATAGGAATCAACTCCCAAATAAATGTTGTAATGCAGGGGAATGAATGCCTGGTCAGCCGGAAGATGGCTCACGACCGGTCGGAGTTTTAGGAGAATTAACGCCCAAATCAATCCGTTTAGTACGAGGCCAATGCCGGTGGAAATCAAAAGCAATTTGTTTTTCCTGGCCGGACTTGATTTAATATTGTTGATGAATTTGTAGAAATGGATAATCATATTAAGTCATGTGAAAGTAATGTCCCTATCATAACATTTTTTTTATGATTTTTGAAGAGCTTGGCGCTTGAATTTTATTTTTTCATTTGATATATTTAATTAAATAAAATTAGATAAAACAATGAAATAAATGTTTTATTTTGTCAAATTTTTATGCAAACATATCATATTATTACCTTTGGCTGTCAGATGAACAGGTCAGACTCGGAGCGAGCGGCCGCTGTTTTCGAACGGTTGGGTTATCGTTTGGCTGATAGCGCGGAACGGGCGGACATTGTTGCTGTCAACGCTTGTTCGGTTCGCCAGACCGCGATCAATCGCATTTGGGGATTTTTGAAAAAGTTTGAAAATGAAAGAAACGAAAAAAAGATGACAACCATTCTCACCGGCTGCGTGCTTCCGGAGGATAGAAAACGTTTGTCAAAAAATTTTGATTTTGTATTCAATATTAAAAATTTGAATGAACTGGAAATGTTTTTGAGCGGAAGAAATTTGTATATTAGTAAAAATTATTTTGATATTTTGCCGAAGTATGATAATTATTTTCAATCAAATGTTCCGATCATGTCAGGTTGCGACAATTATTGCAGTTATTGCGCGGTGCCTTATGTTCGAGGCGGGGAATCCAGCAGAAAGATAAAAGAAATTTTGGCGGAAATAAATGAATCGGCAAAGAACGGATGCAAGGAAATAACATTGCTCGGCCAAAATGTAAATTCTTTTTCGCCTGAGGACGCGGAAAGTTTTTCCGAGCAAAATCCTTTCAATCATGCTTTTGCCAAGCTTCTCTGGGAAGTGAATCAAACAGTCGGCATCGAAAGAATTTTATTTGTTGCCGCTCATCCGAAGGACATGAATGATGAAGTGATAGCAGCGATGGCTTTGCCGAAAATGGCGAATTATTTGCATTTGGCTTTGCAATCAGGGGACAATGAAATTTTGAATGCAATGAACAGAAAGTACACGGTTGAAGATTATGAGAATATAATTTTGAAACTAGGAAAAATCAAACCGAATATTGCCATCGGCACTGACATTATTGTCGGATTTCCCGGAGAAACGCGCGAGCAATTTGAAAACACTTTGAAATTTTATGAGAAAATAAAATTCGATATCGCTTTTCTCGCCATGTATTCGCCGAGAAGAGGAACGGTGGCGGCAAAGTTGAAAGACGATGTTTCCCGCGACGAAAAAAAGCGGCGCTGGCATGAGTTGCAAGATCTGATGGAAAAAATCACGCTGAAAAAGAATCAAAAATATTTGGGAACAGAAGTTTCAGTGTTGATTGATAAAGCGGAAAAAGATTTTGCCGAAGGGAATTCAAGGGAAATGAAGCGCGTGAGAATTTACAATTCAAATTGCAAAAAGGGAGATATTGTTAATGTTAAAATAAAAGAAGCGTTGACTTGGATTTTAATCGTTTGATTTTTTAAACAAAAAGACTCGGAAATTATTTGTCCGAGTTTTTTATTTTGGCTGTTTGCAACTATTTCTAAAATTTGATAAGCGGGACGGCGGTGTTATGAAAATTTTTTATTTTGTTTGAAAAAAATAATCGAACTTCCGATCGCTCCGATGAGAAAAATTATCGGACAAACCATTGTCGCCAAAATGAAAAAAACAGGTTCGTCTCCGCCGTTTCCCCAGAAATTTTCTCCGAAGAAATGAATGAACAATCCGTAAATGACATTGTGCAGAATGACGCTGACGGGAAAAGCGATTGCCGATGCTCCGGTGAAAATAAGAAATAATTTGAGTTTGCCTTTTGTTTTTGATTTTATCGTCATGACAAGCAATGCTATTCCGAGGAGAAAAAATAAAATCGCCAGTACGGCAATGGCGGGAAAAAGTTTTTGTTTCAGTTCCATTGAAAAAGGAATCGCGAGATAAGCGGCAATAATCGCAAAAATTCCGAGAAGAGAGAAAAAATTTGGCGCCAGTATTTTTTTTATATTCATAAGAAAGAATAATTTATTAACGAAGGGTTGCCGTCCACGCGCCGACAAACTTTGTGACGATGACAACCGTTATGGCGATAAGTAAATGTTCGGCGATTACTTTGTATGATCTTGATTTTGTTTGTTTTGCGATATAAAAGCTGAAAATGGAAATTAATAATAATCCCCAGAATACGCTGATAATCATTGCCGTTGAAAGGGAAAAAAGCAAAAAGGGAATTACAAAGGTTATGGCGAAAAAAAATTTTGACAAAAATGTTGAGACGGTTGATTCCCAGATTTCTTTTGTCGAATGTTTATTTTCCGATTCTTCGGAGAGATGAATGCCGGATGCGTCGGAAAGCGCGTCAGCGATGGCAATGACGATAATTCCGCTGATTACGACGATTTGCGAATGCGTGCTGTAATTCAATCCCACAATCAAGCCGAGCGTGGTAATAATGCCGGAAGTGAGTCCGAAGCTGAAGCCTTTTTTTATTGATGGTTTCATAAGTTGCCGTTATTTTTTATGGGAATACCAATAATTTTATTCCGATGATAAATATAAATGCAGTGATAATTATGCGAAATTTATTTTGAGGAATTCGCGATACGATTTTTTTCGCGACAAACGCTCCGAGGAAAGAAGCGGGAATGAAAATAAAAAGTCCGATCAGCAGATTTGTTTCCAATCGCGCGCCGTTTGTCAGATAAGTTGCGATTCTCGTGGTGTCGATGAACAGGCCGATCGCGCCGGCAGTGGCGATGAAGATTGATTTCCGCAGATCAAATGCGCTGAGAAATGCGCTTCTGACCGCGCCGCCCATTCCGAAAATTCCGGAGAACAATCCGGAGAGAGTTCCTCCGGCCATTGCGGTAATACTGTTTTTCGGCGCTTTGAATTTCGGATTGAAAAATAAAAAAATTACATAAGCGACCAAAAATCCGCCGAGAATTTGCGACAGTGTTTTTTCCGGAAAAGAAAATACGATTCGCGCGCCCAAGTAAGAGGCGAAAATTCCGGGAATTCCGAATAACAAAATCAATTTCCAGCGCAGGCCTTTTTTGAAAAAATATATTTTCCAGATATTGCCGAATCCGTGGATGATTCCGACGAGCAGAAGCGTTTCATGCAAAGGAAAGAACAAAAGCAGGATCGGAAGCATGATTGTCGAAGTTCCGAATCCGGTTATTGTTCCGATCGCGGCCGCGCCTATTGTGAGCAATGTGATGTAAAGGATGGACATTGATTATTTAAAATTATAAAAAATCGGTTCGGACATTTTGAAATGTGGATTTATTTTTCAATAAGATCCCAGCGTTTCTCCCGATCGCCAGAGACTGCTGAACAGTTCTTCCCTCGACGAAGCTGGTTCATCTTTGAATGACGGGTTCATTTTCAAAAACCATGGACATTCCCAGCAATCTTTGAAATGCTGTTTTAGTTTCGGACAATTTGGCGCTTTATTAAATGATCCGGCGAGCATCCAGCATTCCCGTCCCGAATCAGTTGTGTAGGCGGCGCATTTTTTTCGCACTTCAATATCGCAATCCCAATATTCCCAGCAATTTTGAGCCTCTTTTTTTGTTTATTCATTTTGGGGCATTGTTAGATGTTAACGGTGATAGCTAATAAATTTTATTTTATAAGCAATTTTTGGGGTGAAGAAAAGTTTAAAAATTATTCCGTTGTCACGCCGTCAAATTCTTCTTCATTCCCTTCGGCTTCAGCTTCTTCTTTCGTGGATCTGACAACTCCGTCTTTGTGATGAGCCGGTGAATAAATCGTATAGAGTTTTAAATCTTCCGTATCTGAAGCGTTAATTATGTTGTGTTCCGCTCCGGCGGGAATAATGACAGCGCTTCCGTCGCTGACTTCATATTCATTGCCGTTGATTACGCATTTCCCTTGGCCTTTTTCAAAACGGAAGAATTGATCGTTGTCCGCATGGATTTCCATTCCGATTTCTTCATTCGGTTTTAAATTCATCAGCACCAATTGGCTGTGTTTCGCTGTGTACAAAACTTTGCGGAAATTTTCATTTTCCAATGTTTCTTTTTCAATGTTTGCGTTGAATCCCATCATAAATTTACAAGTTTATTCATTAATTTTTACGAGTTAATTATAGCACGAAAATTTTATGAATAATAATATTTGTTCAAATCGCTTCCAAAAATATTAGAAATGAGATATACTTATTCGACATTGGATTGTTCCATGTTTTGTTGTCTGCTTTGATATAATAAAGCGCTAATTTAGCGTTATGAGCAGATTGAAGTGTTTTCGGTCAAGTATTATGAAAAAAATAAAAATCATTGTCGTACTCGGGCCGACAGCCTCTGGAAAATCAAAAGTCGCGCTTGAACTGGCAAAAAAGTTCAACGGTTTTTTGATTTCCGCTGATTCGCGGCAGGTTTATCGAGAAATGGATATCGGAACAAACAAAGATCCGCTGACCGAGAAAAACGGAAAATATTTTTTTGACGGAATAGAAGAATTTTTGGTGAATGTTGTTGCGCCGGATGAAAATTCTACATTGGATGATTGGCTCGGATCGGCGCGAAAACAAATAAGCGAAGTCGGTCAGATGAAATTGCCGATAATTGTCGGCGGAACCGGATTGTATGTTTCCGCGTTGATAGATAATTATGATTTGCGAGGCGGCTTTGATGAGAAATTGAGAATTAAATTTGAGAAAATGATTGAGGAAAAGGGGATTGCGGCCGTCTTGGAAGAGATAAAAAAAATCGATCC